>Ga0190272_10000041_pt1 | contig 103456 bp, 72 predicted proteins | sample Popmic504T_FD_133746 | JGI IMG/M metagenome (GOLD analysis project Ga0190272, IMG submission 133746) | Populus adjacent soil microbial communities from riparian zone of Shoshone River, Wyoming, USA - 504 T | ecosystem: Environmental > Terrestrial > Soil > Riparian zone | place: USA: Wyoming... | reverse complement strand
GGGACACGTGCTAGACCGGAGGTGCTTAGTGCATTTCAGCACGCAGAAACCATCGGGATTTCAATAGCTCCTGCGCCAAAGGAGTTGGGAGACGACCTTCATCGATTCGTCTCCTTTTGCTGGGGGACACCTGATAATGACTTATGTAGTCGGGGGAACGCACAGATTCTTTGCAACCAATTTCCGGAGAACAAGCCAAGGAGAGGTAATTGGGATCCTACTCCCCTTCCGAATCTTCATCCCCAACTCATCGAAAGCCTCGCGGGAATCATCAGAAAGCCTCTCGCGGAAACCGCAAGCCTACTCGTCTATTATTGCTACGCGATTTTGTGCTCAAGCGTGTTTCTGAAAACCTTCGAGCCGGCGTTATTGATAACCGTAGATACAGCAAACCGACCACGAATTCCAATTGCAAACGATCCCGCTCTGTTTTTATCAATCGCTCAAAAGGGTGTCCGACTCGCAGAACTGGAGAATCCAAATGATCCACCTCCTCTCTCGGACAACATTATCCCCTTCACGGATTTGTATGAAATTGAGTTCAAACTGACTTCAACCAAGATCGACGAGGCCGAAGGGACTCTCAACCTTTTGGAAGACAAGACAATTGTCTGTTCAATCGGCCCCATTCCTAACGGGATTCTGCGCTTCCAAGTAAGCGGTTACACAGTGTTGCAACAATGGCTTAAATTCCATACGAACCGATACAGTCGAAGCGTGTTCACTAAAGAGCAGTACTTGGATCTCCTAAACTTGCTCTCTCGCATTGAAGGGCAGGTCCAAATCGTGGATCAGTTGAACCTAGAGGTACTTGCGTTACTTCAACCAGATGCACCGCTTTTGGAGCCCCTATAATTCCCAAATCGAAAGACGCAGAATTGCGAACGGACGTCTACAGCAAAGAAAAGCGGAGCGAGGTAATGTCCAGGGTGCCTTCCTCCAACACCCTCCCCGAACTCGCAGTTCGCAGGAACCTGCACGCGTTAGGGTTTAGGTTTCGCCTTCATAAGAAGAACCTGCCCGGCACACCCGATATTGTCTTACCTCGCTTTCACTCAATAATATTTGTTCACGGGTGTTTCTGGCATCATCATGAAGCGTGCGGCAAATCCAAGCTCCCGATCTCAAATGCAAGTTTCTGGAGAAACAAGATTCTTAGAAATGTTCAGCGAGATAAACAAAACATTTCAGAATTGAAGCGACTCGGCTGGCGTGTGCTAGTAATCTGGGAGTGTGAGATAAGAAGAAGTCGCTATCTAGGCAAACTAAGTCGGTTTTTGGAATGGAGACAGGAAAATGGCAATTGTAAGAAGGCTTGAACCCCTGACCCTTGAGCGTGAGTCAAGACACTCTGAGGTTAGTTGCACCTATTCCATTGTAGAAGACGAGGAAGGCAAATCGTTACAAGTCGACACTTACGGATCGGCGCACAGAAAGATATTAGACAAGAAAAGTCAGTCCATCCGATTCACCCCCGAAGCCATTGCTCAACTGCGCAAGATCCTGAAAGAACTATAGAAGCTTCTCGGCCCTGAATTCCCTAATTTCCCAACACGTCATCTGGGGAAGTGTAGTTCTTTTCGGCTTCTTCGCGCCGCGGAGACTTCGTTACACTGCCGTCAAGCCCCTAGCGTTAAGTGGACTCGCGAGCATGCGCTCATCGCGTTGAATCTTTACGGCAAGTTGCCGTTCGGCCAATTCGATAAAGTCAATTCGGTGATTATTGATGTGGCGTCGAGGATGGGGCGTACGCCGAGTAGTCTGGCGATGAAGCTCAGTAATTTGGCCTCTCTCGATCCGGTGCAGGCAGAGCGCGGAATAAAAGGACTCTCCGGGGCGAGTAAACAGGATCGTGAGATGTGGGAGGAGTTTCAATCTAACCGAAATGAGCTTGGGCCAGAAAGCGAACAGCTACTTCACGATCTCTTCACGAATGATAACGACGTTGAAGTAGATTTCTTAGAGCGCGATAAGGTTCGCTTAGAACCATCGAGCCAAATGACATTACTAGTAGGTCCGACAGAAGCCACTGCTTCAGTGAGAGTCAGGCGTGGGCAACATTTCTTCCGACAGACGGTACTCAACTCCTACGGCGTGAAGTGTTGCATCACCGGAATCAACGTTTCGCGTTTGCTGATTGCAAGTCACATCAAACCTTGGCGCGACTTTCCCGATGAGCGGCTGAATCCACGCAACGGCCTTTGTCTCTCACGGCTGCACGATGCAGCGTTCGACGCGGGACTGATTGCGCTCGACAGCAGGTTGCATGTGCTACTTAGCGGTCGCCTCAAGAGTTTCTTTCCTCAGCCAATTCTCGAACAAAACTTCCGGCCCTTTGAGGGCGAATCGATCCGCCTGCCGGAAAAGTTGGCGGAGCCGAGCTACGAGTTTCTTTCCTACCATCGCCGAAAGATCTTCCTTGGGTAGTAACTAATCGTCCCTCGCCGTGATTTTCGGCTATGCAGTCTGATGTGCGGTGGCGGCTTTGCCCCACCGACCGCCGTCGGCACTCTGTCGCGGGGCTGCGCCCCGAACATTGGGGCGTAGCCCCTGGGAAAATTCCCATACGTTGGAAGGTCGGAGACCTTCCGCACATCAAGCGGCAGAGCCGCCCGAAGGGATTCCTCACCCAGAGGCGACGCGGAGACCTTCCGCAGAGTAGGCGGCAGAGCTGCGTTCCGGTGAATCACTCTATACACACTGAGTTCCTCTTCCTCCCCTCCGCCCCTCCCCCCCTCCTTTTAGAAGGTACTCTTCTCGTTGGAAGGAGACGCGGTTAGTGCCAGCAAGACGCAAACTAACAGTTTGCGTTACATGGGGTGGCAAGATTGATCCGAAAATGCTGGCCCAGGACGGCGGAAAAGTGATACAAGGTTCGCCCGGTTTAGCTCAAAACAATTTGCCTTACAAAGCAAACCGCACAAAAGCAATTTGCCTTACAAAAAAGCAATTCGCGCGAGAAAACCGTTCGAAACGGTTTCGGCTCCAATTCCCTGTCTTGATCACCGGGCTGAAGCCACGGTGCTAATGAGATCACTTGAGCTGAGCGACTATCGCCTTTTCTTCGAGCACGGCCAGCTTCGGCTCCAACACTGCCAGGCTTGATCCGGACGCGATGAATTTGTCTGCGCAGCGGCAAGCAGGTAATAAAAAACTAAGACGCAAACTTACAGTTTGCGTTAGGCCTAGTGGGCTTCTCCCAAACAATCGAATAGCGCCACAGGAGATGTTGCTTGATCTTTGCGCCGGGCAGGACGCGCGGGCACAGGTCGCGGACTTCGCTCATGGTGGGATAAAGGTCGTGGTGTGCGTGTGCCTCCCAGGCATCGCGCTCCTGCTTTCGCGGAAGCAGCCGGCGGTGATGTAACAGTCTCAATCCTACGCTCACGGGGATGGCCAGGAGGTTTGAAAGTGAATCCATTAAACCCGCGGGCTCGAAGAGGTCGAGGATTAGAATTACACCGCCGGGTTTGAGTGCGGCTTTCATCTTCGCAAGCATTTCCTTATAAGGCAGGTGATGAAGCGTGGCTATGGTGGCGATGCAGTCGAAGTTTTCGCTTGGAAGATCACGCTGGAGGATGTCGGCGAGCTCGAATTCGATGTTTTGAAACTGTGTGGAGCGCTCGCGGGCGAGGCGGATCATTTCGGGAGAGAGGTCGAGCGCGAGGATGCGAACGTCAGCGGGCGGGACGAGCACCCCATCGGGGCTGCCCCGGTGGGGACCCCGCTTGCCCGCGGTTCCAGCGTTGAGGTCGCGGTAATGCCAGCTGGATCCACTTCTATCTTGGGTCAAAGCGCCGTCAAGCCGGCGCACTCCAAGGAGATGCTGGGCCAAGCGTCTGGAAAATGTGCCGGTGCCGCAGCCGATTTCCAGAATCTCCTGGCAGTTAGCCGGGAGATGTCGCAGCAGGTAGTTGTGATAGTGGTCGTTGTGGGTTGTGCCGTCGGCGGAAGCCTCTGTTGATAAGGCAATGCGATCGAAGTCCTGCTGAAGGGTAGACATGGCAGTTGGCAGTGTGCGGTGGGCAGTATACGACAGAAAACAGAGGCGCCCGCCGTCTCAGTAAAAGCGGGAGACATGCGCTAGCATAATTATTTCATCACGGTCGAAAATGCGCGCTGCCGTTCGTTATTAGGGTAGAAACCCAAACGAAGGAGAAAGATCAATGCCTAGTTACTTGCTATTGTTACACGAAGACCCGGCGGCGTTTGCGCATGTCAGTCCGGAGGAGATGCAGGCGATCATTCAGAAATACACTGACTGGAAAGACCGCATGCAGCTGGCCGGCGCGCTCAAGCGGGGCGAGAAACTTCAGGACGGAACCGGACGAGTGTTGCGCCGGACTGCGGGGCAAACTTCTGTTACGGATGGTCCATACACCGAAAGCAAAGAGGTGATTGGTGGACTGTTTGAGATCGAGGCGGCGAATTTCGAAGCCGCAGTTGAAGCGGCGGGGGATTGTCCGCATCTCGAGTATGGCGCGATTGAGATTCGAGCGATTGAGATGAGTTGAGAGCGGTGGGCGGTGAGCGGTGAGCGGTTAGCGGTGAGCGGTTAGCAAGCTCCGGAGTTATCCTCGCTCCCAGGTACTGACGCAGTTTGACGGAACCATCTGATTCCTTTGCGACCTTTGCGTCCGGCTTTGCGACCTTACGGTTTGCCTGGCCTCTCGGACTTAATTGCAAAGTACGCAAAGGGTTTCGCAAAGTGCGCAAAGCAAACTTCAACAGTACTCGCTCCCAGGAGGGCAGCTATGAATGTTCTGATTCGCTTGGCTCTGTTAGCGGTCCTGGCTGTGGCAGCCTGCATGGCATTGCCTGGTCAGGCATTCGCACAGTCGCCAGGCGGCACGCTCGTCGATCGTTTTCATGGCAGTTGGCAAGGCGATGGAAAGACGCTGGGCATGAGTGCGCGGCTGCAAATGAAATGGGAGCCGGTGCTGGGAAGCAAGTTTGTCCGCTTGAGCTTGCGAAATGAAATGACCACTGCCGCCGGCAAGAAGCAGATCTTCGAAGGCCACGCTTACTATCAGCGCGACCGCGCGAGTGAGACCGTTTACGAAGCGCGTTGGTTTGACTCTCGCGGTCTTTCGTTTCCGATCAAGGCCCGCATTGATGGGGAATCGCTCGTCGCTGAGTGGGGCTCGCCTGAAACCGAGCAGGGGAAATCCGTTTACCGTTTGCTTGAGCCTAACCGGATGGAAGTGATCGACTCGGTGAAGCAAAAGGACGGGGCGTGGAAAGAGTTTGGAAAGTTTAGCGTTGTGAGGGAATAGCGTAGTGCGAAAGACCAATGGTCTTGCTCTTCCTCCCGTCGCAACCCAACTCCAGATGAAGCCACCTTTCCAACAGGAAACGAATCAACTCGTCGCGCATCTATTGCGGCATCAGTCAGGCAGGATCGTGGCTACGCTCGCTCGAGTCTTCGGCGCGCGTCATCTCGATCTGGCTGAGGACGTAGTCCAGGATGCGCTGGTCAAGGCGCTGCAGCACTGGCCATTCAAAGGCATTCCGGAAAACCCGGCCGGCTGGCTCACGCTGGTCGCCAAAAATCGCGCGCTCGATCTCTTGCGGCGCGACGATTCACTCGCTCACAAAATTTCCGAAGTTGAGCGACTCTCAGAGCCGGCTCTCCACTCAGCCTCTTTTCGCCAGCCAGCTCCGCACACCGAGATGGATGACCAGCTCGCGCTCATCCTGATGTGTTCGCATCCCGCACTGCCAATCGAATGTCAGGTGTCGCTCACACTCAAAACTGTCTGCGGTTTCAGCACCGCTGAAATTGCCCGCGCGTTTCTGACGCCGGAAGCTACGATCGCGCAACGTCTCGTGCGCGCGAAGCGCCAGATTCGCGCGCGAGGCATTGTTATTGATCCACCTTCACCGGATGAACTTCCGCAACGGCTGGAGAGCGTCCTGCGCGTTATCTATCTAATGTTCAACGAAGGCTACTCGGCGAGCAGTGGCGACGATCTGGTGCGCACCGAACTTTGCGAAGAAGCAATCCGGCTGGCTTCTCTGCTGCTCGAACATCGGCAGTCGCAGACGCATGCGGTCCATGCGTTGCTCGCGCTGATGCTGCTACAGGCCGCGCGGCTTCCGGCGCGCACGCAAGCCGACGGCGGCTTTGTCTTGTTTCGCAATCAGGATCGAAGTCTTTGGGACGGGGGTTTGATCGCGCTTGGTTTGCGCCACTTTGGTGAGTCAGCCGGAGGCGATCGGCTAACGACGTATCACTTGCAAGCGGAGATTGCGGCGGTTTACGCCACTGCAGCGAGTGATGCTGAGATCAGTTGGGAAAAGATCACCGAGCTGTATTTGCAGTTGTACTCAATCGAACCGACGCCCATCGTAGCGCTAAATGGAGCGATTGCCCGGGCGCTCTGGCAGGGACCGGAAGCCGGTCTGCTCGCGCTCGACGAAATCTCATCGCATCCCGCCATGCGAAATTATCATCTGTTTCCGGCCGCACGCGCGGAACTCCTCAGGCAACTCGGCGATTATCCGGCCGCTGCCGAGTCGTACCAGATCGCGCTGCAGAGTCCCTGTAGCGGATCGGAGCGGCGCTTCCTTGAGGAACAACTGGCGGCGGTAAGAAGGTAAGCAAACAGTAAACAGTAAACAGCAGACAGCAGACAGCAGACAGCAGACAGCAGACGGCAGACGGCAGACGGCGGACGGCAGACGGGTGGGCAAAAGCAAGTAGCACGAATTCCTCGCTTTTGAGAGACGGCGGCGAATCTACTTTGTTTGCTGTTTGCTGTTTGCTGTTTGCTGTTTGCTATTTGCACCTCTTGACTTCCGCGTCCTCAATGTTAAAACTTGTCCGACCCCGCTCTTGAGAAACTAATAAAAATTAGAGGTGGCTTATGAAACGCTTTGCCAAAGTGTCGCGCCGGAACCCTGTGTGGCGACGAAGCGCGTCGCTCGTCTGTGTCCTGGCTCTGCTGCTCGGAACTACGCTCGGCTTTGATCGCGTCGTTGCCGCATCGGCTGCTGCCGACAGCGCCAACGCACCAGCTCAACAACCATCGAGCAGCAAGCGTCCAATCACCCATCAGGACTACGACTCATGGCGTTCCATTCAGGCGTCGCAGATTTCCCGCGACGGTAAATATGTTGCCTACGCCTTCATGCAGCAGGACGGTGACGGCGAGATCGTGGTGCGCAACGTGGCCAGCAGGGTCGAATGGCGCGCGCCGCGTGGTTATCGCCCGCCTGTGCCGCCGCCGGATGATCCGAGTGTGAACATCGGCGAAGTGTTGGCAGCGCAGGCGCGTCTTGTCCGTCCGGTGTTCACCGCCGACAGCCGCTTCGTCGTGTTCAGCATTGAGCCGACGAAAGCTGAGATAACCAAAGCAAAGAAGGAGAAGAAGAAGCCGGAAGACATGCCGAAGACCGGACTCGGCATCATGGACGTTTCGAGTGGCACCGTGACTCGGGTTGAGAAAGTAAAAAATTTCCAGGTGCCGGAAGATGGCTCAGGCTTCATCGCTTATTTATTGGAGCCGCAACCCGAGAAGAAACCGGACCCAAGCAAGAGCGCGACTCCGAAACCGGAAGCATCTCCCGCAGAGACTTTGCCTGCCGAAGCCAGAGAGCCAAAGGTGGCAGCCACGCCATCTGCTTCTCCTTCACCGGCAGCTTCGTCAATGCCCTTTCCGCAACCCGGCGAAACTCCGGTTCAACCGTCAAGCTCGCAACCCTCTGGCGCTCCGCCAGGCGCCGCCGGCGACCGGAAGAAAAAGGAATATGGGAGCGAGCTCGTCCTGCGCAACCTCGCGAACATGAACGAACGCAAATTTGCCGACGCGCTTGATTACACTTTGAGCAAAGACGCGAAGACTATCGTCTATGCAGTGTCGGCAAGGAAGGAAGACGTAAACGGAGTCTATGCAGTTGCGACTCAAACCGATCGAACTGACGCGCCGGCGCAGGCTTTGTTAGTCGGTAAGGGCAAGTATCAAAAACTTACCTGGGACGAAGAACAAACGCAGCTCGCTTTCATCAGCGACAAGGAGGACGCGAGCGCGAAGCAGCCGAAGTCGCGCGTCTATCACTGGAACCGCAGCGCCGCGCCGGCAATGGAAGTAGTTGCCGCTGCTACCTCCGGTTTCAGAAAGGAACTGGTCGTCAGCGACAGAGCAAACTTAAGTTTCTCACTGGATGGTTCGCGTTTGTTCCTTGGCGCAGCGCCTGTGCCCGAACCGGAAAGGAACCCGGATGAAGAACCGGCGGCCGACGAAAAGGTTTTAGTTGACCTGTGGCATTGGAAAGACGACTACGTGCAGCCGATTCAAAAAGTGCGCGCGGAGCAGGAGCGCAACAAATCTTTCCGCGCGGTGTATCACGTCAAAGAGAAAACCTTCGTCCAGCTCGCGGATGAGACGATGGAGAACATCGCGCCTTCAAACGACGGGCGATATGCGATCGGCACGGACAACCGGCAGTTTCGCACGATGGCCGATCACGACCCCGGCTACACCGACTACTATCTCGTCAACACCTTGACCGGTGCGCGCAAGCTGATCGCGCCAAAGCAACGGTTTGGCGTTTCGCTTTCACCGAATGCGAAGTATGCAATCTACTTTGATGGCCGAGACTGGAACTCCTACTCGGTTGCCGACGGCAAGGTGTCGAACCTGACCCGTACCCTGGGCACAAAATTCTTCGATGAAGACAACGACACACCGTCGGTTCCCGGTTCTTACGGAGTCACCGGATGGACCAAAAACGATGCTTACGTTTTAGTCAACGATCGTTTTGATATCTGGCAAATCGCGCCGGACGGCAGCGGCGCAAAAAACCTGACCGATGGGTTGGGGCGAAAAGACAAGACGGTGCTTCGCTACGTGCGCCTTGATCCTAAAGAGCGTTGGATCGATCCGGCAAAGACAATGTTGCTGCGCGCTGTAAACGAAGAAACTCGCGACTCCGGTTTTTATCGCGACAAGATTGGCGCCGGCGTTCCGGAAAAGCTGTTGATGGCGGCGAAGGATTTCAACAATCCAACTAAAGCGAGAGATGCGGAGGTGTTGGTACTGACGGCGTCGCGCGCGAATGAGTTTCCCGATCTCTTGATCACGTCGCCCGGTTTCAAAGAGTTTAAGAAAATCAGCAACGGCGACGCGCAGCGCGCGCAGTTTAACTGGAACACAGCGGAGCTGGTTAGTTTCAAAAGCACGGATGGCGTTCCTTTGAAAGGGATTCTAATCAAGCCCGAGAATTTCGATCCGAAGCGCAAGTATCCCATGATCGTTTACATCTACGAGAAACTTTCACAGGGTCTGCACAGCTTCCGCACTCCCGGACCAGGCACCTCGATCAATGCGACTTACTATGCGAGCAATGGTTACCTGGTTTTCATGCCGGACATTGTTTACGACATTGGTTATCCGGGGCCGAGCTCGCTGAAGTGTGTGTTGCCGGGCGTCCAGGCTGTGGTGGACAGAGGTTTCGTTGACGAGAAGGCGATTGGGATTCAGGGACACAGTTGGGGCGGCTATCAGATCGCCTACATGGTGACGCAGACAAATCGTTTTCGCGCGGCCGCGCCGGGGGCGCTGGTTTCAAACATGACCAGCGCATACAGCGGTATTCGTTGGGGCACAGGTTTGCCGCGACAGTTTCAATATGAACATTCGCAGTCGCGCATCGGCGGAAGTCTCTGGGAGTATCCGATGCGCTTTCTGGAAAACTCGCCGGTGTTTCGCGCGGATCGCGTGGAGACGCCAATGGTGATGATTCATAACGACGAAGATGATGCGGTGCCCTGGTATCAGGGGATTGAGTTTTATCTGGCGCTGCGCCGTCTGAACAAAGAGGCTTACCTTTTCAGTTACAACGGGGAGAAGCATGGCCTGCGCAAACGCATTAACCAGAAAGACTACACGCGGCGCATGCAGGAATTCTTTGACCACTTCTTGAAAGGTGCGCCCGCGCCGGAATGGATGCAGAAAGGGATTCCGTATCTGAAACGCGAACAGGAGAAAGAGAAGTATCGCGTGGCGGACCAGAAATAGAGCAGCTATCCGCAGATAACGCCGATTACGCAGATTCAAATCGGAGAGTTACACAGCTATGTGTGTCGTACACTCTTCGGTGTACCTGTCGAATGTTTTTTGAATCTGTGTAATCGGCGTAATCTGCGGACAGCGCTCTTTACTCTCGGAACTGACACTCGTAAGATGCCCCTTAACCGCGCCAGTTGAATTTCAAATCAAAGTTTTGATGGAGTGAGCCCATGAATCGTCTACGTCTCCCGGTGTTTGTCTCCGCCATATTCCTGACATTCGCAGTTGCCAACAGCAGCTTCGCGCAACAGCGCAAACCGGTGACCGTTAAAACCGTAGCCGCGACTGACAACGAATACACCACGAAGATCAAGGAATACACCACCGAGACTTACTTCCGCACCGAGCTCGTGGACCACCTTCCGATGTCTGACCGCGTGCCCTCGCCGGACAAGGTGTTGGGTTACATCGTCGGCACTCCAAACAAGCTTACCTACACGAAAGATCAGTATCGCTACTATCGCGAGCTGGCGAAGGCGTCGCCGCGCGTGCGTGTGTTTACCGCGCCGGAGCGTTCCGAAGAAGGCAAAGAACAGATCCTCGTCGCAGTAGGCGACGAAGCCGCGCTCGCGAAGCTCGATCGCTACAAAGAAATCACGGCGCGTCTGGCCGATCCGCGCAGGACAAATGAAGAGGAAGCACAACGCCTGATTGGCGAAGCAAAGGTTTTCTACTGGGCCAGCGGAGCGATTCATTCACCGGAAACCGGTTCGCCGGAAATGTTGATGGAACTCGCCTATCGCCTCGCCGTCGAGGAAACTCCATTCATCCAGGCAATTCGCAAAAACGTAATCGTGATGATTACGCCTACTCTGGAAGTTGACGGCCGCGATCGCATGGTTGACCTCTACAACTATCGCAAAGCCAATCCGGACAAGAACGCCCCGCCGTTGATCTACTGGGGTAAGTATGTCGCGCACGACAACAACCGCGACGGCCTCGGGATGGCCCTCGCGCTCACGCGCAACATGATGAAGACGTTTCTCGAGTATCACCCCCAGGTTCTGCATGACCTGCACGAGTCAGTCCCTTTTCTTTACACGTCCACCGGCACTGGTCCATACAACGCCTGGCTCGATCCCATCACGATTGATGAGTGGCAGTTGCTGGCGCATCACGAAGTGGAAGAACTGACGAAGCGCGGCGTGCCCGGCGTTTGGACCCACGGCTTTTACGACGGTTGGGCGCCCAACTACATGTTCTACGTGGCGAACGGCCACAACTCGATCGGCCGTTTTTACGAAACGTTTGGTAACAACGGCGCCGATACAATGGACCGCACCGTGAATCAGCAGGCGACCCGCGATTGGTTTCGCCCGAATCCGCCGCATTCACGAGTGCGTTGGTCTCTGCGCAACAACGTGAATCTATCCCAGTCGGGTGTGCTGCTGGCGATGAATTTCGTTGCCAACAACAAGGAGCGGTTCCTCCAGAATTTCTATACGAAGAGCAAGCGTTCGGTGAACAAGGCCTGGAACGAAGGCCCGTTTGCGTATGTGCTGCCGGCGAATCAATCGCGGCTGGTGGAAGCTGCGGAAACGGTAAACCTGTTTCGGCTGATGGGGATTGAAGTGCATGTCGCGACTAAGGATTTAGTGATTAATGATCAGAAGTATCCGGCTGGCTCTTACATCGTGCGCATGGACCAACCGTATTCGCGCATGGCCGACATGCTTTTGGACACGCAGTATTACAACCCAAATGACCCACGGCCCTATGATGATACGGGTTGGACCATCGGCGCGATGCGCAATGTGAAGACCGTGCGCATCACCGACAAAGCGGTACTCGCGGCGCCGATGACGCTATTGAACAGCGACGCGCGCGTGATGGGTAAACTGACCGGTGATGCATCTCCCGCCGCGTATCTCATAAACCACAACACCGACAACACCTTGGCCACGCTTCGTTTTCGTTTGAAGGACGTGAAGATTGCGGCGGCTGAAGAGGCTTTCAAGGTTGGGGACCATCAGTTTAATTCTGGGTCATTCATTATCAAGAGCGACGCGGCTGCCGACCTGCGCGCGCGGCTTGCGAAGGACGCGGAAGAGCTCGGCTTCAACGTGTTGGCGGTGGACAAAATGCCCGGCGTGAAGACCCACGACCTGGCGGTGCCGCGTATTGCAATTCTGCACACGTGGACCAACACCCAGAACGAGGGTTGGTATCGCATCGAGTTTGATCGTCTGCAAATTCCCTACGCATACATTTCAGATCAGGTGATACGGAACACGCCAAACCTGCGGGAGAAGTATGACGTGATTATTTTTCCGCCCCTCAATGGCACGGCGCAGGCGATTGTTAACGGCATCCCGATGCGCGGCGCTCCGATTCCCTGGAAAGAATCCGCGTTGACGCCACACATGGGCGGCTCGCCTGATCAGGCTGATGATATTCGCGGTGGGATGGGACTTGGTGGCGTCGTAAACCTGCAGAAGTTTGTCCACGACGGCGGCACGTTTATCGTGATCGCAAACAATTCGCGCATTCCGATCGACTTCGGTATCACTTCCGGAGTTTCCATACAGGAGCCACGACTTTTGAATGCGCGCGGGTCGATCTTCAATTCAACTTTCACCGATCGCAAGAGTCCGATTGCGTATGGATATGACGAGACGCTGCCGATTTATTTTAGTCAGGCGCCGCTGTTTCAGGTTGCTAGTGGAATTCCCGGTGGCGGCGGAGGAGATGGTGGACCAGGCGGCGCGGGTGGTGGTGGCGCTCGTCCCACGGGCCGTGGCAGTTTGACTGATCCGGACATTGTGCAGGGAATGCCACTGGCGGCGCCTCGGGCATCGCCATCACCGCTGCGGCCCGGCGAGGAGCGGCTCACCGACGAGCAGCGTGCGCAGATGGGAGCTTTCTACACTCCGCTCGCCCAGCGTCCGCGCGTGGTGTTGAGATTCGCCGCTGAGGAAAGGAACCTTTTGATCAGCGGTATGCTGGCCGGCGGTTCAGAGCTCGCTAACATGCCGGCAGTGATCGACGTTCCCGTCGGCAACGGTCACGTGATCATGTTTGCAAATAATCCGATGTGGCGTCATCAAACGCAGGGTAGCTTCTTCCTGATCTTCAACGCGGCTTTTAACTTCGATTCACTAAACACTGAGCGCGCAGTGCCGCCGGCCCGGCCCCGGCCTACACCAGCCGGCGATGACGCGAACGATCAGTAACTGTCGGAACCGCCTGCGTCAGCGGGCGGGCAATCAGTAATTGTCAGAACCGCCTGCGGTAGCGGGCGGGCATGCCGGGACGGCCCAGCGATCCACGAAATACACGAACCAACGCGAAACACAGTTTAGTGTTAATTCGTGTGGTTTAGTAGATCGTATTTTCTTGTCGTTCGCCGCCCCGATCAATTCAAAACCCATCGCATGGCTAATAAACTCAACCGCCGCGATTTCGTTACGTCCGCTCTCGCGGCATCAGCATTGCCGCCGCCGCGCCGCATGGCTTTTCCCAAGCGCCCTCACGCCGCCCGAACATCCTCTTCATCCTCGCCGATGATCTTGGCTACGGCGATCTGAGTTGCTACGGGCGACCTGATTATCAAACTCCACACCTCGACCGGCTCGCGCGCGAAGGCGTTCGCTTCGCCAACGCCTATTCAGCGTCTCCTTTATGTACGCCGACGCGTTGCGCATTTATCACCGGACGTTATCCGGCGCGCATCGAAGTTGGTCTTCAGGAACCGCTTCATGAGAGACGAGCGATCGGCGAGAAGGCGTTGACCCTTGGGTTACCGCCCGAGCATCCGACAATTGCATCGCTCTTGAAACAGAGTGGCTACGAAACAGCGCTGATTGGAAAATGGCACCTGGGTTACTTGCCAAACTTTGGACCGTTGCAAAGTGGGTTCGAAGAATTCTTCGGCATCATGAGCGGCGCCGGCGACTTCTTCACGCACAAAGACATGGTGGGCGACCTCGATCTGTTTGAAGGCAAGGTTCCGGTCGAGCGAATCGGTTACACGACCGACCTGCTCACCCAGCGCGCCGTCGAATACATCCGAAAGCGATCGTCCCGCCCGCAACCGGATTTGTCAGAACCGCCTGCGTTAGCGGGCGGGGCTTTGCGAAGTGCAGCGCGAAAGCGAACAAGAACGAGTGCAGGCGGTGCACGTCCTTTCTATTTGAGTTTGCACTACACCGCGCCACATTGGCCGTGGGAAGCGCCAGGCGATCGCCCGCCTTCGCCTGAGTTGCGCGGGCTAGTCGGCTTCCGCAGCGGCGGATCATTGAAGACGTATGCGTTGATGATGAAGAGTATGGACGATGGCATCGGGCGAGTTTTGAAGACGCTGGCGCAGGCTGGACTCGAACGCGATACCCTCGTGATCTTTACGAGTGACAACGGCGGCGAACGCTTTTCTTATCACTGGCCGTTCAGTGGGCAAAAGAATTCGTTGTGGGAAGGCGGGATACGCGTCCCGGCGATCGTGCGCTGGCCGGGCCTAATGTCCAAAGTCGAACGCGAGGCGTCAAGCAGTGCGATACTGGGACCGCGGGCGTCCCGCCCGCTTTCCTTAGCTCTCCCTGCCGGCGGACGCATCATCAATGATCCGACAATCACAATGGACTGGACCGCGACCATTCTCGCCGCCGCGGGAGTCAAATCAGATTCGAACTATCCCCTAGACGGCATCGACTTAACGCCAATCATTCGAGGCATTTCTCTTTCCAGCATCTCACATCCAGCATCTAGTATCTCGCCCCGTTCCTTCTTCTGGCGCAACGGCAATCAAGACGCCGCCTTGCGTGGTCCATGGAAGTATCTCAACGACGGCACGCGCGAATATCTCTTCAATCTCTACATCGACGAACGCGAACAAGCCGGCTTCCGCGAGAAGAACCCGGAAGTTTTCAGTGAACTAAAATCCGCTTTCAAAGCCTGGGATGCCAGTGTCCTCCCGCGTCCGCCGGCAAAATCGTAAATAGAAAGTCACAGACGAAAGAGATTTGGGGTACTCCGGAATTGAATATGGGTTCGCCGGAATTGAATTGGAGTACTCGGAAATGAATTGGTAGTGCGCGAGATATGTTTGAGAGTAGGCGGAAATTTGAATTGCACTTCGCTGAGATTGATTACGCGTACTCTAGTAAGTCAGGAATATTAGCCGCGGATAAACGCGGATTCACGCAGATCAGAAAGAAGATTAGTATTTAGCTGATCCGCGCTCATCTGCGTTTATCCGCGGCTGATTGTTCTTGCAGACATTTCGAATCCGTTCTTCGAGCTACATCTGATATCGAACATTTTGTGCACGATATCGGCACTGCTCACAACCTCAGTTTCCCCAGTTTCTCGAATTTTCAGACAATCTCACTTGGCATAACGGTTGCTAATTTCCTTTCCAAAGGGAGGGAAGACTTATGAGAAAGACACTAGGCGGCGCTCTGTTAGCGCTCGCATTTATTTTCGGCATCATCGCTACCACGAGCACGACGGCCGACGCCCAGTGGCGGAATCGCGGTAATGGTGGTTACAACAACAATGAAGTGCAACAAGGTTATCAGCATGGCTTAAGCATCGGTTCCAACGATGCCCACAACAGGCAAAACTACAGTCCACAGCGTTCCCGTTATTACCGGAATGCCTCGCAGGCGTTTCGTCAGGGATTCGTGCGTGGTTACGACCAGGGTTATCGTCAGCAAGCGGCGTCGATGAATGGTGGTTACCGCAATGACGGTTCTTACGGTCGTGGACGGAATAACGGTTCCTACGGGAATGGTGGTAATGGAAACGGCGGTTATAACAACCAGGAGCTCAATCGCGGGTACCAGCAGGGAGTGAACACTGGCGCCAGCGACGGCCAAAAAGGTCAAAGCTACGACCCGCAGCGCTCGCGTCATTGGAAGAATGCTTCATCGCAAGCTTTCCGTGAAGGCTTCGTCAGAGGTTATGACCAGGGATACCGTCAATACTCGAGAAACGGAAGTTACGGAAGAGGCAACACCGGTAACATTATCGAACAAATCTTTGGACGACCTTTCTAACCAGAAAAAATAACAACCAAAAACGGAAAGATGCCGCGCGATGCAAGTCGCGGCATCTTTTTGTTTACTGTACCAGGACCAGAGGCCCGCAGGGCCGTCAGTCAATAGCCACGCCCGTGAGGGCGTGGAATGGCATCCATCTCACGCCCACAGATAACGCTCGTCATACTCAATCTCGTGTTTGTCTTTCTCTCCTTTTATGAGTGAAGTGTCGGCCCTTCGGGCCTCGAGGTCAGGCTAACACTGCTTCCACGCCCTTACGGGCGTGGCTATTGACTGACGGCCCTGCGGGCCTTAGCAAAATTGCTGGTATGTAAATGCCGCGCGCATGAAGTAACCGGCCGCTACCTGTACTGCAGCGGTGCTGACACGAGTTTTGGGGGTCGCTCGATTTGTCAGCGGTCATCGTGGTGTTGTTTACTGGAGAGACCCCCGCAGCAAAAATATTGGCAAGGAGAAACTCTATGGCCCGTTTAGGCGCAACTTCAGCGGTTCTATTTGCAATGGTGGTCTTCTCTTCGTGTGCGGATCCGGCTTCGGACAAATCAAAAGCGGTTACGAGTGAGGCCGTGCCGGTTTCAGCGGCCTCGCCTGTGGTGGGAGCACAGAAATATTTGATCACTCCAGAAAACTCGAAGATAGAGTTTGTTGGTTCGAAGGTGACGGGAAGTCATAGCGGCTCGTTTGAAAAATTCTCCGGCAGTGTCGACTTCACCGGCCAAATAGAAACCAGCAAAGTCACCATCACAATCGAAACAGCCTCAGTTAAAACTGATGCGGACGGTTTGACCAAACATTTGCAGACTCCGGACTTTTTTGACGTCGCAAAGTTTCCTCAAGCCAAGTTTGAATCCACCGAGATAAAAGCGGGTGGCGACAAAGGGGCGAGCCACACGGTGACTGGCAACCTGAGTTTGCACGGGGTTACGAAGTCGATAACTTTCCCCGCCACAATCACGGCAGAGCCCGGCGCAGTAACAGTGAACAGCACGTTTGCGCTCAACCGTAAGGATTTTGGAATTAACTATGCGGGTGGTGCCGACAATCTGATTCGGGATGAAGTGGCGTTGACCTTGAAGGTTCGCGGGGTGAAGTAAAGCCAGGATATTTGGACAGGATTAACAGGATTAAGAGGAAAGAATGGTTTAGCCGCAGGACCCGTCAGTGTGTTTTAGGTATCTTGTTAATTCTGTAAGTCCTGTCCAGATCGCCCGTGCCGCCCGCTAACGCAGGCGGTTCTGACAAGAGTTACTCGCCGCGGAAGATGATGCGGGTGGTGCCGACAATCTGATTCGGGATGAAGTGGCGTTGACCTTGAAGGTTCGCGGGGTGAAGTAAAGCCAGGATATTGGACAGGATTAACAGGATTAAGAGGAAAGAATAGTTTAGCCGCAGGACCCGTCAGTTTGTTTTAGGTATCTTGTTAATTCTGTAAGTCCTGTCCAGATCGCTCGTGCCGCCCGCTAACGCAGGCGGTTCTGACAAGAGTTACTCGCCGCGGAAGATGATGCAGGTGGTCGTGCCGTGGGCGTAGAGCTTACCCTGCTCGTCAATGATCTTTCCTTCGGCTGTAGCGGTGCGGCCGCCCACGTGAATCGCGTTTGCCTCACAACGGACCAGGCCCGTCTCGGATGTCATTGCCCGGATAAAGTTGACCTTGATCTCCAGCGTGGTGTAGCTCGCTCCGGCCGGCAGGGTTGAGTGAATCGCGCAACCCAACGCGGAATCGAGCAAGGTGGCAGCAACGCCCCCGTGAACAACTCCGATCGGGTTGTAGTGATACTCAGCAGGTTCAACGAGAAAGACGGCGTGGCCTTCACTCAGTTCTGCAATCCGGAAATTCATCAGCACGCCGATGGGCGGTGGCGGGAATTCGCCTGAGATAATCTTTTGCAGATACTCCATGCCCGATAGCCCGGCGGCCGATTTCGCCAGGGCGCGCGGGTCTTCCCAGGTTACCGTGCGAGTTCGCGAGTTGGTCATGTGCGGATACTAATCGGTGATCAGTAAGCAGCAAACAAGCAATCAGTAAACAGCCGTTAACCGAAAGCACGTGTGCTTGTAATCAGAAAGTGGCGTGGGTCCGGCGATCTGAAGGACTACCCTGCTGACTGCTGCTGTCATCTGCTCCTGATTATTCAACCAACCAGGTGTCGCCGCTGTTGAGTAGTTTTTCCAAACTCCCGGGGCCGGACTTGGCAATTGCCGCGTCGATCTGATCCACCAACATGTCTTCGTAGGTGGGTCGATCGACGGCGCGGAAGATGCCCACGGGTTGCGGGTAGTCAGGCGCTTCCATGCGGGCCAGCATGAATGCCACCGAAGGATCCTTCAGATAAATGTCGTGGACCAGCAGGTCGTTTGCGGTGATGCCGTTTTCACCGATGGTGACCACTTCGGGTAGGGCGCCATTCATGCGGATGCCGCGGTTGCGGTCTTTGCCGAAGATCATCGGCTGGCCGTGTTCGAGATATAACACACGGTCCGTGCGCACGCTTCGTTCAGCAAACGAATCAAACGCATGATCGTTGAAGATGTTGCAGTTTTGATAGACCTCGATAAACGAAATGCCTTTGTGTCGCGCGCCGGCCTGGACCACCGTGCCCAGATGTTTTACGTCGATGTCAATTGTGCGCGCGACGAAAGTGGACTCGCTGGCGATCGCCAGAGACAAAGGATTGATCGGATAGTCGATCGCGCCGACCGGAGTCGACTTAGTTCTCTTGCCAAACTCTGAAGTTGGGCTGTACTGACCCTTAGTCAAACCATAAATACGATTATTGAAGAGTATGTAATTGAGATCGAGATTGCGGCGAATGGCATGCATGAAATGATTTCCACCAATCGAGAGCGCGTCGCCGTCGCCGGTGATCACCCAGACGCTCAGGTCGGGGTTCGCGCACTTGATGCCGGTGGCCACTGCAGGCGCGCGTCCGTGAATCGAGTGGAAGCCATAGGTGTTCATGTAATAGGGGAAACGTGACGAACAGCCAATGCCGGAAACGAACACAATCTTCTCGCGCGGGATGCCGAGTTCAGGCATGACCTTCTGCACATTGTTAAGGATGGCGTAGTCGCCGCAACCGGGGCACCAGCGCACTTCCTGATCCGAGATGAAGTCAGCCTTTTTCAAAAGACCAGGAGGAGGTGCGACTGTGCCGGATACCGCTGAACCCACTTCACTGTCGGCCGACGCTGATTCGACGATTGGCTTGTTACCGTTTCCGTTGCCACTATGACCGTTGCCAGTTGTACTCATGAATGCTCCTTGAAAATATAGCTAAGCAAAATCTCTGCGATGAAGAGTTTGAAAACTTCTGCTTATCTCAGCTTGTTTTACTATTTTCTACCGCTTCGAATAATTCCAGAAATTTGTCCTGCACGTAGGGGTCAAGTCTTTCTGCAAACTCCTTTTTGACCTCCCGCACCTTGATCAGTTCCTGCACGTCCGCCAAATCCTTAAGCCTGTGTGGCGCTGTCATCCCTGAAGCCAGTTTTAGTTCGATCAACTTTTCGAATGTCACTACCTGGATCCCGTTGATTTCGATTGAAGCCTTAGACGGTTCAGGAATGCTAACCGGCTTTGGCTTTCCATCCCCAGGATATTCACCGGTAGTCATGATCCCAATCGTTATGCCGAATGGATACGATCGTACGCATTTGTCGGACTCAGTTTGATCATAACCGCCGACACCCCAGCCGCCTCGCCCGAGCAACTCTTTCCGGAATTTCTCAAGCCCTTCAGCGGTCAAAACTAGGTTGATGTTTTCTGTGAACCGTTCATAACCATGCGCGAAGAGCGCAACGGCCCCGATCACCGCATAATCAATTCCATGTTCCCTCAGATCGCTGGTGAGCTGTGCCAGCGTCTTGTTGAGGTCCCCATGCCCCATAAAATAGCGAAGGCCTTCCTCGTACACGTCTGCGAAGGAATGAGTGGTAATGCCAACGTCTGGTGTTGTTGCCATCTTAAGCTATGCACGCAGGGCCGATGCTTCCCGGGAAAGCACGGCCTACAAATACTCTTCAACCTTGCGGACAATCTCGCGAATCTGGAAGGGGCGTCCCTTCACTTTCGAAAAAGGAATAGCGTCAACCAGATACTTTGCGCGCACCATCGTTGCGAGCTGGCCCAAGTTCATCTCCGGAATGATTACCGTTTCAAAACCAGCCAGCACTTCACCGAGGTTCTTCGGGAAAGGATTCAAGTGACGAAGATGCGCCGAAGAAACGCTCTTGCCTTCACTCTGAAGTTGGTCGACGGCCGTACTGATTGATCCGTAGGTTGAACCCCAGCCGAGCACTAGAACCTTGCCGGTTTTTTCGCCGAAAACTTCCACCAACGGGATATCGTTCGCGACGCGATCGATTTTTTCCTGTCGCAGCTTGACCATCAGATGGTGATTTTCCGGATCGTAGTTTACGTTGCCGGTGATGTGTTGTTTTTCGATGCCGCCGATGCGGTGCTCGAGGCCCGGGGTACCGGGAATAGCAAACGGTCGCGCGAGCGTTTCTTCATCGCGAGAATACGGCATGAAGTTGGCGGGGTCGGTTGTAAACCTGACGTCGATCTTTGGCAGGTCATTAATAGCCGGGATGGCCCAGGGCTCGGCGCCATTCGCCAAATAACCGTCCGATAAATAGAAGACCGGACTCATAAACTTAAACGCGAGGCGTACCGCTTCAATTGCCATGGCGAAACAATCAGCCGGCGTTGATGGCGCAATCACTATCGCCGGGCATTCACCGTTTCTTCCCCACACAGCCTGGAAAAGATCGGCTTGCTCGGTTTTCGTCGGCAATCCTGTGGATGGACCACCGCGTTGCACGTTAACGATCACGAGGGGCAACTCCGTCATCACAGCCAGGCCGATAGCTTCCTGTTTGAGGGCCACGCCAGGACCGGAAGTGCCGGTCAGTCCAATCTGGCCGGCGAAACTGGCGCCGATGGCCGAGCACACGGCTGCGATTTCATCTTCCGCCTGGAATGTCTTCACGCCGAAACTCTTGTGGCGTGCCAGCTCGTGCAAAATGTCGGACGCGGGCGTGATCGGATAGGAACCGTAGAAAAGCGGAATACCGGCAAGTTGCGACGCGGCGACAAAACCGATTGCGGTGGCTTCATTACCGGTGATCTTTCGATACTTGCCGGGAGTGATCTTCGCTTTCTTAATTGTGTAGTGGGTGGTGAAAACTTCAGTGGTATCGGCAAAGTTGTAACCGGTCCTGAGCGCAACTTCATTTGCCTTGGCCAGCTCCGGGCTTTTGCCAAACTTACTTGTGATCCACGACAGGGTGCCTTCCAGCGGGCGATCGTAAAGCCAATAAAGCACGCCGAGTGCGAAGAAGTTTTTGCAGCGATCGATCTCTTTGCGCGAGAGATCAACATTGCCTTTCAACGCATTCATGTTGAGCGTGGTTATCGGGAGCTTGTGCACGCGATAACCAGCGAGCGTGCCATCGTCGAGCGGATTAGTAGCATACTTTGCATACTTCAGGTTCTCCGCGGTGAAACCGTCAGTATTGATGATGATCGTGCCGCCCTCTTCAAGATCAGCAAGGTTGACCTTTAATGCTGCCGGGTTCATGGCCACGAGCACGCTCGGTTGATCGCCGGGAGTCTTGATGTGCTGGCTGGAAAAGTTCAGCTGAAAACCACTGACCCCGGGCAAGCTACCTGCGGGAGCGCGAATCTCGGCGGGAAAGTCCGGCAGCGTGGAAATGTCGTTGCCCAACACCGCCGAAGTGTTTGTAAACTGCGTTCCCGTTAGCTGCATGCCGTCGCCGGAATCTCCAGCGAAGCGAATAGTGACGGTTTCCAATTCTTCGTGGTTCTTCCCAGTCAGTTGAATAGGTGGCTCGATAAGAGTGCTCATAATTCTTAAGAGAATTCCCTTCGCATGAAAAGTAAACGCTGAGTTGCGACCCTGAACAAGAGTTTCGGCCTTAACTCGGATTCCGAACCGTTGATGTTATCAAGTGGCGTACCGTCAAATCAGGATCCGTTTTCCGCGCGATAATGCTGGACAACAGAATGGATTCGGTAAAAACACCCAATTGCGATCTCAATTTGCGCAAACAATCGCACTTTCGATCTTCCCTGGGCTTGCGCGCCGAGGCAGTCCTGGATAATCGACAGGACGTGTTGGTTTTAGCCGTTAACCTGCACTTAACCTGTTAGCGTAGCTCGGGAGACCCGCTGGAGAGACTCGACGAAGATTATTTTTCAAAACCGGATCCGATTCTACCAGCAAAGCGGAGCCGACTGAAGCAGGAAGGCAGGTGTGCAATGTGTCAGTTTCAAAAGTAGCACGGGAGTCCCGCCCGTGAATCACGCACAAGATGCGCGTGCCACAACCACACTGACCGCTACTTGCAGGTGCGTTGTATTGTGACGGCATGCCGCGCCATAGGATCACAGCGAGCCTGGGTGGCCAGCATAGAGCGCCTTCAGTTCCTCATCGTAGGGCGACATCTCGACCAGCTTCGCGATAATGTCTGGCAATACCTTCAACGTATGGTCAATCTCCGCTTCGGTATTGTAGCGCGAGAGGGAAAATCTAATTGCGCCTTGCGCTGCCGAGTAGGGCACATTCATTGCGCGCAAGGTGGGCGACGATTGCTTCGTGGTTGAATGACAGGCGGAGCCGGTGGAGACCGCAATGCCAAGGTTATCGAGGTGGGTCAAAATATTTTCGCCTTCGACGTAAGCGAACGATATGCTTGTCGTGTTTGGTAAACGTTTGGCGCGGTCTGCGGCGCCATTTAGACGAGCATTCGGAATCAGTCGCAGAATTTCGTCTTCCAGTTTGTTTCTCAATTGTTCCAGTTCTTCGTGTCGTTCAAAGTTTCCTGCCAGCTCACACGCAGCGCCAAGCCCGACGATGTTTGCGACTGCCGAGGTGCCGGCGCGCCGGCCGCGCTCCTGGCTGCCGCCAATGATAAAAGGCGGCAACTCAACCCCACCGCGGATGTAAAGTGCGCCGACGCCCTGTGGCGCGTGAAGCTTGTGTCCCGACAAGGCGAACAAATCAACTTCGAGCGCTTTGAGATCGATGGGAATCTTGCCAACCGCCTGTACTCCGTCAACGTGAAACACTGCTTCGGATCGTTCTCGAATAACCCTCCCGATTTCATCAATCGGAAAAAGCACGCCGGTTTCGTTATTGGCCAGCATTACGGAAACAATGCCGGTGTCGGGTCTCAGCGCGTTGCGAAGATCGTCAAGATTGAGTTCACCGTTTTGATCTACCTCCAGCCAGGTGACCTCGCATCCGACCTGTGCCAGATGCTCGCAGAGATTTCGCACGGCTTCGTGCTCCACGCGGGTGGTGATGATATGACGGCGTGCCGGGTTCTGTTCAAGGAATCCGCCGATGGCCCAATTGTCAGATTCGGAGCCGCACGAAGTGAACACTATTTCACTCGCGTCGGCGGCGCCGATGAGTTTGGCGACCTGTTCGCGCGCACGCTCGACAGCGGCTTTCATCCTACGGCCCAGCGAATGGGCGGACGACGGGTTACCGTAATGTTCGGTTAAAAAAGGCTGCATCGCGGCGAAAACTTCGGGCGCGACGCGAGTTGTGGCGTTGTTGTCTAAGTAGATCATAAGAGTGGTGAATAGTGAATAGTAAATGGTGAATGGTCGTTGAGTGAAATCTCGGAGCGTGACTCTCGTAACAGATGAATAGGCAATCCAACGTACTACTATTTACCATTCACCATTTACGATTCACCTCCCCAATGATGTCTTCAATCAGTGGATAGCACGAGCGACATCCAGCGCCGGCGTTGCATTCGCGAGTTACTTCCGCAATGGTGAACAATTGTTTCTCACGAATCTCGCGTTCTATTGTTTGTTCGGAAACTCCAAAACAGGTGCAGATCAGCGCCTCATCGCCATTCCATTCATCCCTCACGGAACCGCTATAGGAAGAGATAGCGGAAAGCAGAGCCTCGCAAACGAGCATTGCGCATTCCCTGCGGCCCAGGGCCCGGTTGCGCCCCAGTTGGTCCAACACTTCAGGACGCTGGCCCAGTGCAGCGGCTCCGCCGGTAGTCTCACCAATGATTGCACTTGTTATTAATGAGGCGGAGGCCACCAAAACGCTACAACCCGCCGCCTTAAACTTCGCCTCGGTGATGTGCTGCGACTCATCGACGTGCAAAGAAATCCGTACCGCAGCGCCACAAGCGAATGAAGTGGCCCGGCCAGTAAACCGCGGCTGAGCGGCGTCGCCCACGTTCTGCGGATTTAGAAATTGCTCGATAGCCGGTCCCGAATTGAGTTGCATGGTTCAACTCCAGTATAGACAAAGGATTCGGGCCTCGCCAACGGGCTGTTATGATGAGACAAGGATGAATACCGCTTATGTTCGCACGGTTTCGCCAGCGCAGTTTAGAGCTTGAACATCTCGACAAGGGTGACTACTCCGCTGCCGAGTATGAAGGTTGCCTGGTAGAACTGCGACGAGTGAATCGCTGGTTGGGAGACGCGCGGGCGCTGCGAAAGTCGCTCATTTCAGAACTTGATAACTTCGACTTGGGGCACTTTTCAGTGATCGATATCGGCGCAGGCTCGGGTGAGTTGTTGCGCGTGATCGCTGATTCGGCCAGGAACAACGGACGCAAGGCACGGCTCGTCGGATTGGAACTTAACCAACGTTCAGCTCAGGCGATTCTGGAGCAGTCAACCGACCTTAGCGAAATAGCGGCAGTGCGCGGCGATGCCTTCAGGCTTCCTTTCGCCGACCGCCAATTCGACTACGCGATGTGCTCTCTCTTTACGCATCATTTCAACGACGCGGACGTGGTGAAGATTCTGACGGAGCTGGCTCGGGTGGCGTGTCGTCGCATTTTCGTGATCGATCTGCATCGCAAACCGGTGCCATACTATTTTTACACCACGATTGGGAAACTGTTTTTACACAACCGCCTAATTCGCGAGGACGGAGCACTTTCGATTCTGCGCAGCTTTACGCCGGCAGAACTGGAAAACCTGGCCGGCCGGGCGGGGTTGGAAGAGATAATTGTCACGCGTCGATTTCCATACCGAGTGGTGCTTTCAGCGGCAGCTCGCACCACCATCCGATAAGCTTTAGCTTGTCGGTTGGCTGCGCAAAGGTGAACTGCGACAAGAAGTTTGTCGAACAGAGCCCTCCCTGACGGTCGGGCTTCTGCTTGATTGATAGAACGTGATGAACTCACCAAACATTTACGATGTGATTATTGCCGGCGGCGGCCCGGCAGGCTCGAGCGCTGCCATTAGCCTGGCGTGCGCCGGCGCAACCGTACTGCTCGTTGAAGAGAAGAAGTTTCCCCGCGCCAAGTTGTGTGGTGAATTCATCTCGCCGGAGTGCCTCACGCATTTCAAGCGTCTGGGTGTGTTTGATCAGATGAGATCTTCCGGAGGAGCGGCGCTTACCGAGACGGTTTTCTATTCCGGGCGGGGGCGGCGCGTCTCCGTGCCGAGTGAGTGGTTCGGTGCAAGCCCCACCGCACTTGGACTGAGCCGGAGTGAGATGGACCAAGTGTTGCTGCAGCGCGCAAGGGAAGTGGGCGTGGTAGTGATGGAAAAAACGCATGCCTCGAGTCTCATTCAGGAACGCGGTTGCGTGCGGGGAATTCGGGTTAGGTCTGACGCGGGCCTCGACGACTATCGGGCGCTGTTAACTATCGATGCCACCGGTCGCGTCAGGGGACTCGCCCGTCACGCAATTGAAGTTGGCGATCGTTTCGGGCAGCAGGGTACCCATCGTCCAAAGATGACGAAGCGTCCATTCGTCGCATTCAAGGCACATCTTGAGAATACCGGTGTAGCCGTCGGGGCCTGCGAAATTTATTTTTACCGCGGGGGTTATGGCGGCTTGAGCAATGTTGAGGGTGGCGTCAGTAATCTCTGCTTCATTATTTCCGCCGATGAAGTGCGCCGTCACGGCTCCGATCCGGACACTGTGATGCGCGAGGTGGTCATGAATAATCCGCGCGCGAACTACACACTGGCGAATGCCCGTACCACCACGCCCTGGCTGAGCGTTGCGCTCGACACGTTTGGACCAGGCAAGCTTGCCCCGGCCCAGGGGCTGATTTCGATTGGCGATGCCGCGGCTTTCATCGATCCTTTCACTGGCAGCGGAATGCTGATGGCGCTAGAGAGTGGGCAGATCGCGGCGCAAACGATCGCTCGTTACCTACCCTCGCTCAGGCAAACCGGCCAAACTGGCGGCCAATCCCTTGCGAAACTGGCTCACGACTATCAAACAGAATACTCGCGAGTTTTCAATTCACGATTGCGCTGCTCCGCTTTTCTGCGGCGGGCGGCTTTCGTTCCATTTTTGGCTGAAGCGGCAATACTGATTTTTGGACCAAGCGCGCGGCTACGGCGGCGGCTTGCACGCGCTACCCGGCCAAACGGATCCATCTTGTCAGAACCGACTGAGGCGGTTGGCGGATCTACAACGAAATAGAACCGCCGAATTAATTCCGCTTTGCCCGCCGGGAAACTCTCGAACCGATCTTAGGTGCGAACAGATAAACGCTTGCCAGACAGGAGGTTTTGGAGTAAAAATGCGGAGCATCTTATTAAAGTTGCTCCGGTGTATACTCTGCAGGGTCGCGGCGAAAAATTCCGGCGGCCAATCGCTCCCCAAAGACAGGCGTTGATCGTAAGAAGTTTTTGGAGTTCTGATTCTGGTAAGTATCGCTCAAAATGCTGTCAAGCCAGTTCTTCACTGGTCCAAGTCTCTATTTTACTAAGGAGAATCCGATGATGTTTGCGTCCTCTAACGAGTGGCTTAAGGTCTCGCTGCGAATGACAACAGTCCTTTTCGTGGCGTTCTTTTGCGTGCAGCTTTCCGCGAGTACAGTTTTTGGGCAGGCTCAGGCAAACGCCGCCGACCTGCGAGGTGTAGTCCGCGATGCAACTGGTGCGGTCGTGTCCGGCGCCACAGTGACGGCGCGGAATCCCGCCACCAACACCACAAAAGACGGGGTTAGCAACGAACAGGGCGCTTATCAGATTGTCGGTATTCCCCCGGGTGTTTACGAAGTGACGGTTGAAGCTCCGAATTTTAAGAAAGCAGTGCTCCCGGCTGTAACGCTCACTGTCGGACAGAGCGCCGACCTCGATGTGGCGCTGGAAGTGGGACAGGTTAGTGAAATCGTTACCATCACCGGCGCGTCCACCGAGCTGGTTGAAACGTCCAAGACGGCAATATCGACGACCGTGGATCAACAGCGAATCGAGAATCTCCCAATCAACGAAAGAAATTATCTTTCCTTCGCGCTGACTACTTCAACAGTCGGCCGCGACAACGGTCGGCCCATTGGACCAGCTCCGACAACGGGTTTGAATTTTGGCGGCCAGCGCGGACGCTCAAACCTGGTCCAGGTTGATGGTGCGGATAACACTGACAACTCAGTCAATGCCTCGCGTTCAACCGTTTCTCAGGAAGCCGTGCAGGAGTTTCAGGTCGTAACTAACTCCTTCGCTCCGGAGTTTGGCCGATCATCGGGCGGTGTCGTAAACGTTGTTACCAAGAGCGGCACGAACGATTTGCACGGAAATGTTTTTGGATTCCTCAGGGACAAGAATTTCCAGGCGCGCAATCCGTTTGCGCCAATCGCAAAGCCGGATTTCAGGAGAACTCAATATGGCTTCACCCTCGGTGGACCATTTGACCGCGACCGCACCTTCTTCTTCTTTGCTTTCGAGCAGCGCCGGCGAGACGAATCAGGTTTCTTTACGAGTAATGTTAGCAAGGGATTGACCGGGTCGGTCACTATCGGGGCGCCTTTTCTACCCTTCACGCAAACATTCGGCAACATCACCGCGCCTCAACAGTCGTATGTGAGCGGCTTGTTGGCGACGGCCGCCACCCTCATCGGGACGGGCATTCCAGGTAATATCACGCAGGGACAAGCTCTGGCAGGTGCCGCCGTTCAGTATGCGGCGCTCGCGTCCGGCGGCGGTCACACCGCACTAACCGGAACCAACCCATTGAGAAGCGTAGGCGGCGCGATTACTGCCGGTACTGTGGTCGGACCACGGTTCTTCCTGACGGGAGCTCCGATACCAACTGCAACGACTAACGCGGCGGGACAGTTTATCGCGTTTCGTCCGCTGAACGATCTTCAAAGGGTTTTTCCAGTCACCGATCGAACCACTTACAACTCATTCCGTCTGGACCACAAGATCACCAACGATCATCAGTTCAATTTCCGCTTCGGCTACAATCCGAGCCGGATCACCGGAATTCAGGTTGAATCGCAAAACCAGTCGCTCGGGCAGAACGACTTTTCGCGCACCGGGATTCAAAAGCTGCGTGATTTTTCAGCAGTTACAACTTTGGTCTCGACCTTTGGGAGCAGCGTAGTTAATGAAGCGCGGGTCAATTTTGGCGAACGCCGCGCCACATTTACTTCGCAAAACCTTGATGCGGTGGCCTCCAATGTTTCGGGCACCGCGTTCTTTGGCCGCGAACTGTTCTCGCCCGTGATTCGCACAGAAACGCGTTACGAATTCACTGACAGCATCAACGTCCTGGCGGGTAATCACACGTTCAAGTTTGGCGGCGATATCGCCTTCGTCAGAATTCCGGAAGCAATCTTTGAACTTAACTTCGCGGGACTCTTCAATTTTGGCGGTTTGACGGCAACCACGCTGGCGGCTTTTCCAACGGTCACCGGTGTCGGCGCAGCCCCGGATTTCACCCCGGTACAACAGTATGGACTGGGCTTTCCTACGAGCTTCATTCAGGGCTTTGGCAATCCGGTCAGCAAGCTGACCAACAAACCGATGGCTTTCTTTGCGCAGGATTCGTGGAAGTTGCGTCCTAATTTCACCGTCAACTACGGTGTGCGTTACGACTACGAGCTGACGCAACAAATTCCTACGGTCGGCTTCAGGGATCCATTATCAGGAATCAACCTTTCAGCCGGCGACCTTCTGGCGGCGCAGGACGCCGTCAATGTGACGCAGGGTTTCCCGCGAGACAAGAACAATTGGGCGCCGCGCCTGGCTGTTGCCTGGGACGTGAGAAACAATGCGAAGACCGTGATTCGCGCAGCCTTTGGAATTTTTTACGATCACCCATTGTTGGCGGCAGCGTTTAATTCGGATATCGCCGACGCTGTGCAACAGCAGCAGCTCATCCTAACTGCGGGCAGTCCGGCGCCGTCCGCCTTGCTAAACGCAGCCCAGGTTTTTCAGGGTACCGTTTGTACGGCTGCTTCCACGAATCCGTTATGCCCGCCGGGCTTTACGACCCAGGGCGCTTCTCCAGCCGCGCAATATCAATTTGGTCGTCAGCGATTTAACGATCAAACCTTCCCAGGTTTTGGCCCAGTACTTCCTTTCACACTTCATGTGAACAAGGATTTCGAGTATGCCTATGCCAACCAGGGAAACTTTACGGTCGAACAGCAATTAGGCAAGGACATGAGCCTTTCGACTAGCTATCTATTCGTCGGCGCTCATCATTTGCCGCATCCGCTCGACGTAAACGCGCCGCGCACCGATTTGCAAATCGCGAACTTCGTGCGTTGCTTTGGAGTGCAACCCACAAACATCACGGCTGTTTTAACGGTCAATCCGGCGCTTTGCAGCAACATCGTTGCCCAACCGATTCCGGGCATGATTTCAGTGACGACCCGCGGCGGTGTGGTAGCGCCGGCAGTCGCAAACTTCTTCCGCCCGAATGCGCCAAACTACTTTCTCGCGCAGGCATTATCCGGAGGCGCAGTAACACCTGCGGTCCTTAACGCGGCTTTGGTAGGCACCGGCTCGCTGCGTACGCCCGGCGTCATTTCGCCGTTCGGTTCGGTCAATGCGCAAACATCAGATGGCAACTCCACTTACCACGCTATGAATGTGGATCTAAAGCGGCGGTTCGCAAATAACTTCCAGTTTTTGACGTCGTACACCTGGTCGCATTCGATTGACGATTCATCCGATCTGCAAACTCTTCTGCTGCCGCAGGACAATCGAAACTTCCGAGCTGAGCGGGCCGACTCGTTATTCGATCAGCGCCACCGATTTGTCTTCAGCGCTGTGATGGCGTCGCCGACCTCCTGGCGTACGGGCGGTGGCTTGCAGCGGTTCTTTGCTGACTTCACGCTAGCACCGATCTTCGAGATGTCGTCCGGACGACCGTTCAACATCTTGAGTAACCAGGATACGAATAACGATCAATCGAGCCAGACCGATCGTCCCAGCACGCTCGCGGACGGAACGCTCTGTGTTCCGGGATCCCCGATTCCGGGAACCAGTAATCTGTGTACTGCCTTGATCACGAACGGCGTGTTCACCTCGGGAAGCCTCGGCCGCAATGCCGGCCTTACCCACAGCTTCCAGGCGTTGGACTTGCGCGTTAGCCGCGCGATCCGATTCGGCGAACGCGTAAAGCTCGACCTGATTGCCGAGGGTTTCAACCTCTTCAATCGCTTTAATGAAGGATCGGCGTCGCCTTTCGTCGACGACGTCAGGACCTTCAACCAACGCGCCGGCAACGGTCGTTACTATAGCCAGCCGACGGCGTCGTTTGACCCGCGCCAGTTTCAGTTTGGCGTCAAACTCAGCTTCTAGGTAGACGCTACTTACTGGTTCTTAAAGGGAGACTGGAAACAGTCTCCCTTTTTTAATCTCGGCGCACCTGTTTGGCAGAGACTCCAGCGATCGCTTGAGTCCCTGCCTTCTTCGTTAACTTTAGCAGTGAACGTACCTCTCTCTTCACGGTGGGCCATGCGGAAGATTTGGGCGCGATTAGTTCGAAGTGGCCGACTCCCTCCAGGGCAATGAACTTAACCGTCTCACCCTGCTTTTCAGCGGCCCGCTTGTAGTGTTCTCCCAATTTCGGTGGCACGATCGTGTCGAGGCTACCCTGAATCAAACTCTGGCGGACGCCGAGCGGCAGCAACTCGATGGGTGAGGTCTGCTTGTATCGATATGGGATATCGTCGACTGTTCCACCCAACACTTTGCGCACCGCATCATTGCAACCGGAGCTGAACCCTTGCATATCGGTGATTCCCGCGAGGGAAATCACGCCGCTCAATTTCAAGGGATTAGAAACATGAAGAAGACTCGACCGGGAAAGTTGTTTGCGAGCTGCCAGCCACAGCGCCAATTGCCCGCCGGCGGAGTGGCCGACAGTGATGACGCGTTTAAGATCCAGGGGAAACGAACGGGCGAGAACGCGCAAGTGGTCCGTCGCTTGGGCGACATCCGCAAAAGTCCCGGGCCAACCACCACCTGGGTTCCCAACGCGGCGGTACTCAATGGTCCACGTAGCGACGCCTAGTTCGGTGAGTGCGGCGGCGAAGCTGGCGATGTGATTTAAGTCATATTCGGAAAACCAGCAGCCACCGTGAATGATTATGGCGACAGGGTGCGGACCCCTGCTTTTTGGCAGGCGGAGGTCGCCAAACTGCTGCGCGGCGCTGCCGTATGATATGCGATGATCGGCAGCCGGCATTTCCAGTTTCTGAATGTCGCGAAAGGTCAGCGTCTGCGTCTGTGCCGTCGTCGGATTGAGCCCGGCATTGGCGATCACGAGTAACATGCAGGCGATCAGCATTCTTGTTCTCATTGTTCACGTCCTTCTGCAAGCAGTGCTCGCGTGAAGTCTCCGATTCGTTGCACAATGTCCGGCGAGCCTGACAGTCTTTCGATCTCAGTCACTATTGCAGAGCCGACGACGGCTCCATCTGCGTATCTGAAAACCTCAGCGACGTGCGACGCGGTGGAGACGCCGAAGCCGACGGCCACAGGAAGATCCGAAACCTTGCGCACGCGGTTCACTAAAAGTTCGGCTTCATCGCTCGGTAGCGCGCGCGTGCCGGTTACCCCGGCTCGCGACACGGCGTAAATAAAACCGCTCGCTCGTTCAGCTATCATTTGCAAACGTTTGTCAGTCGTGGTGGGCGCCACCAGAAAGATTGAGTGCAAACCCTCGCGAGCCAGCTGCGAGGCGAAGTCGCCACTCTCTTCGGCTGGCAGATCAGTCACCAGCACACCGTCCGCGCCGGCCCGACGGGCTTCAACGCAGAGCTTCTCGATTCCAAACTTACGAAGTGGATTGAAATAGCTGAAGAGAATGATGGGCACATCCGTTTGCCGGCGTGCCGCTGCCAACACCTTCAGAGCTTCACCCAACCCGGCGCCGTTTCCGAGGGCGCGCATTGATGCTCGTTGAATGACTGGACCGTCGGCGACCGGGTCGCTAAACGGAATACCCAACTCGATCAGACTTGCGCCGGCCCGGGCCAGTTCTACTATGAGCTCGACGGTGGTATGAAGATCCGGATCGCCAACGACAATGAATGGAATCAGAGCGTGCCTACGCTCCTGCCGAAGGCGAGTGAAGGTCTCCGTGATGCGGCTCATGAGGCACCTTCCAATATCTCTGCAACCGAAGAGACATCTTTGTCTCCTCGGCCCGAGAGATTGATAATGATTATCTGTTCACGCCTCATTTCCGCAGCGACGCGCAGGGCATGGGCCACCGCGTGCGCCGACTCTAATGCCGGGATGATTCCTTCAAGCTGCGAAAGCGTTTGGAAAGCCGAAAGAGCCTCTGCGTCAGAGGCAGACACGTATTCGACGCGCCCAAGGTCGTGGAGGTAGGCGTGTTCCGGGCCGACTGACGGATAATCCAGACCTGCGGAGATGGAGTGGGTTGGGGCAATCTGCCCGCGTTGATCCTGAAGCACGTAGCTCAGCGTTCCCTGCAACACACCGGGGCTCCCACCGCCCGAGCTGTTGAACCTGGCTGCATGTTGGCCCAGATTGTTACCGCTGCCGCCGGCTTCGACACCGATCATCCTCACACTCTTGTCATCGAGGAAGGGGTAGAACATTCCAATTGAATTGGAACCGCCGCCGACACAAGCGATGAGCAGGTCCGGTAAACGATTTGCTATTCTCAGAATTTGCGCGCGAGTCTCGCGACCGATCACGCTCTGAAAATTGCGCACCATCAACGGGTACGGATGAGGTCCGAGCGCGCTTCCCAGCAGGTAATAGGTGTCGGCGACGTTTGTTACCCAATCGCGCAGAGCTTCATTGATCGCATCCTTCAGAGTGCGCGAGCCGCTCTCCACTTCGCGCACTTCCGCTCCCAACAGACGCATGCGAAAGACATTCAGCGCCTGCCGTCGCACGTCTTCCGTTCCCATATAGATAACGCACTGCAAACCGAAGAGCGCGCAAACAGTAGCAGTGGCGACTCCGTGTTGACCGGCGCCCGTTTCGGCAATGATGCGTTGCTTACCCATCCGCCGCGCCAGAAGTGCCTGGCCCAGGGCGTTATTGATCTTGTGCGAACCCGTGTGTGAAAGATCTTCGCGCTTGAGGTAGATAGCAGCTCCGCCTGCCAGCTCAGTCAACCGCGCTGCATGAAAAAGCGGCGTCGGTCTCCCGGAATATTCGAGCAGCAATGAGTCGAGCTCAGCCTGAAAACTCAGATCGGCGTAAGCCGCTTTGTAAGTCGCCGTCAATTCTTCCAGCGGGGCCATCAGGGTTTCCGGCACAAAACGTCCGCCATAGTCTCCCCAATAACCGCGTTCATCCGGATTATCTATGTTCACAATATCTACTCCTTCATTACGGCCAAACGATCGTCTCTTGAGACGCCGGTATTTTTCGCTGCGGCGACGAAGGCTTGCACCAGTTTCGCGTCTTTCAAACCGGATGCGCGTTCCAATGAGCTGCATGCGTCGACTGCAAACGGACGGACTTGGTCTATGGCTGCGGCCACGTTTCCCGGCGTCAGCCCCCCGGCCAGAATCAATTTCGGCACCAGAGATCTCACGGCGAGTGCCATGGACCAATCGAAGGTGTGTCCGGTGCCGCCGTAAGCATCAGTCTGGAAAGCATCCAGCAGGACGGTATCAGCCCCGCACGCCACCGCCTGCTTAGCGACGAAAGTGGGTGTGACACGCAACGCTTTGAAGACCGGATAATCTGATAATGCGCGGCAATATTCGGGCGGCTCGTCGCCGTGTAGTTGGACCACTGAAACGCCTGCTTCTTCCGCCAGTTGCGACACGCGTTCGGGGCTTGACTCGTTCACAAAAACTCCGATGCAGGTGATTGACGACGGCAGCTGCTCGATGATGCGGCGGGCGGATTCAGCCGAGATATATCGTTTGCTGGCGGGAAAGAAATTGAACCCGAGCATATCTGCGCCCGCCGCCGTGCACGCGCGTGCGTCTTCAATGGTTGTGATGCCGCAAATTTTGACCAGCGTCATGATTAAGCGTTCTCCGTTTTACTCATGAGGGCACGCAGAGCCGCAGCCGGACGCTCAGCTCGCATCAGTGATTCACCAATGAGAAAGCCGCGATAGCCGATCTCGGACAAGCGCCGAATGTCGTCTGCCGAATGAATGCCGCTTTCGCTGACCAACAAAACTTCATCCCCAACCTGGCCGGCCAACTCGATCGACACCTCGAGCGACACGTTTAGGGTGCACAGATTTCGATTGTTAACCCCGACAATGCTGGCACCGCAATCAATCGCGCGCCCCAGCTCTTCGATCGTGTGCGCCTCAACTAGTGCGTCCATCTTGAGTTCCTCTTCCGTAATTCGGCGCAGGCGCCGTAGTTGGTCGTCCCCAAGTGCCGCAGCGATCAGCAGCAGTGCGTCCGCGCCCGCCTCCGCGGCTTCGTAGAGTTGGTACTCATCGAAAATAAAATCTTTACGTAGTAGTGGAAGCGAGACAGCGTCGCGTGCCGCGCGCAGATCATCGAGCGAGCCTGAAAAATAGTCTTCCTCTGTGAGCACGGAAATAGCGGCGGCTCCGGCCATTTCATACTCAGCCGCAATCTCGGCGCAGACTGCTCCCTCGCGGATAATGCCTTTCGAGGGCGAGGCGCGCTTAAACTCCGCGATGATGTTCACGCGCTGTTCCTGCCGAAGGGCAGCGAGCAGCGCGTGGGGCGCTGGGTTAAGTCGCGCTTGCTGAGCCAGCCGACGCTGCTCGTCAAGCGGGATGGATCTCCTGGCAGCGTCGAGTCTCACTCGTTTCCGCTCAATGACCGCGTGCAGAAAATCTGTGGCAGGCTTCATTGGTTGGTAATCCTCACCAACTGTTCGAGTTTGCGTTGAGCTGAACCGCTATCAATGCTCCTCTCGCACAGGCTCATTGCTTCGCGCAGATCGCCTGCGCCGCCGCCAACGAAGAGGGCTGCGGCAGCGTTAATCAGGATCAGATCGCGCGCCTCGTCGCGACGTTCTCCTTCCAGCACTGCTCGGATCGTGCAGGCGCTCGTTTCGCTGTCGTGCCCCTTCAAATGTTCAAGCGAGAATTGCCTGATGCCAAAATCTTCCGGACCGATTTCAAACGACTTCACTTTCCCCTCATGTGCTTCGGCTACTCGAGTCCTTGTTGCCAGACTGATCTCGTCCAGCCCGTCCAGACCGTGGACGACCCAGGCGCGAATAGTTCCCAGCCTGGCGAGCGCGTTAGCCACCAATTCGATTACATCCGGTTTCCAGACGCCGATTATTTGGTGCGGTGCGCCAGCCGGATTGGTCAATGGACCAAGCAGGTTGAAGACCGTCCGAATACCAAGTTCACGACGCACGGAAGCGACGCGAGCGGTTGAGCCGTGGTAAAGCGGCGCGAACATGAAACAGATGCCAATGTCGTTTAGACATTTTTCGGAGACGTCGGGTGAGACCCCGACGTTGACGCCAAGCGATGCCAGGACATCAGCGCTGCCTGTGCGGCTGGTAACCGCCCGGTTGCCGTGCTTTGCTACCGGCAGCCCAGCTCCGGCAATCACAAACGCCGCGGCGGTTGAGACGTTGAAAGTCTTGGCCGGGCCGGCACCAGTTCCGGCAGTGTCGATGAAGCGAGGGCTGGAGGAGCTGATTCTCGTCGCGTGTGCGCGCATGCCCTGGGCAAGCCCGACGAGCTCCTCGACCGTTTCGCCTTTGCGAGCGAGGGCCACCAGCGTAGCCGCAATCTGCGAATCGGCCGCCTCACTGTCGAGTAGGGCATCGAGTAACTGAACCGCTTCCGTTCGCGTCAAATCCTGGCCGCGGGTTAGTTGCGTGAGTATGGAGTCCAGAAATCCGCTCAGTTTGGGGATTTGCTTTTCGAGCGCGCAATCACCTGGCGAAACCGAATTTTGAAGTTTCATGACAAGTTTGTCCTCAACCCACTGCCGAAAATAAAAAAACCCGCTGCCGGACTCGTTTAGTCACGACAGCGGGTTGGTTGCGATTAGGTTATGCCGAATCTTAACTACATCACGAGATGCACCGGGCCACAGACCACAATCGCCAACACGCTGCGGCCACGCCAACTGTTGCTGTAGTGTGCTGCGTTACGAAAGCTCTGTGTGCCACTGAGATTCATAGGAAATATTCCGTTGCCCCTCTCGGGACAGGACTCTATATAGTTGATTTCGTTTCTCCTTGTCAAAGCGATCGAGAGAGACAGGCAGGGTTAGCCAACATCGAGCGGCGAGCCTTGCTCCGTTGTGGGTCCGTCAATCAGAACGGGAGCCGCAGTGACGGGTTCACTTAAGCTGACTTGCTTTGGTAAATTTTTAGGTCACTCAGAGGACGCGCGGATCTATTCCGGGGTGCCAATCAGGCCCTCCGCACGGATCCTGCCGCTTCCTCTGGTGCGAGTTCTCGGGTTGGGCTACATTAAGACCGGGCGAACCAAAGACCAGCAGCAGGCATCCGAAAACATGCCATTTGTCAGACTTTCTTTATTGCATTCACAAATCACCCTCTCCCATGGGGAATTTCATATGATCCACCGAAATCTTAGAGCGGCTTTCTTTGTTTGTGCGATGGTTCTGAGCATGACGGCCCTGGGACAAGCGCAGTCGAGTCGTCCTCGCCGGGTCAAACAACCAGTCACGCCCGCTGAAGAACCGTTGCTGCGCCCCGAGGCCAAGCCAAGTCCGGTGGCTAAGAGCAGTGCAAACCGTCCTTTGATTGATGTGCAACCGGTAAAGCCGGTCGTAAATAAAGTCAGCCCAGGCGATACGTCGCACGCCTTCCAACTCCTGGAACAGAAACAGTTTGCTGCCGCTGCCAGGGAAGCCAAAGAAATTGCCGCCCAGTTTCCCAACGATGCCGAGGCCTGGAAGATTGCCGGATTCGCCGAGTTGAATCTGAAGCAATATGACCTGGCTATCAGCGATCTCGAAAAAGCCTGGAACCTGCAGCAGGTGGCGAAGCGCGAAGACGCGAATACAGCCGACGCCCTGGCGCAGGCTTATGTGCTCTCCGAGAAATTCGAGCAGGCTTTGCCATTGCTGGTCACTGCGACCACGCGGCCAGGTACGCAGCCCGATCCGGCGATGCTTTATTATCGCGCCCTTGCGGAATACAAAACCGGAAAACTGGTTGAGGCCGAGAAAACCTTCAATGCCGTCGTTAAGGCAAACCCAAAGGACACAACCTCGCTCTTCTACCTGGGCCAAATGGCGCTGGCCAGGAATGATCTTGATGGAGCGGTATCAGCTCTTAACCGCGCGACCGTAAACGATCCGCGCTTTGCCGCCGCCTGGACCCTACTGACATCGGTCTACCTGCGACGCGCGGCTTCCAGCACGGATGAAGCCAAGGCTTCAGCGGATTATCTAAACGCAGTGCGCGCCGGCGAGGGGCTCATCAAAGTCAGGACTGACGCCGAAGCGGTAACGCTTTTCGGGCAGGCGCTGATCGGTTCGCAGCAATATGCACGCGCTGCCGTAGCCCTCGAACGGGCGACGCTGGCAGCCGACTCCAAGGGAGTCACATTCTATCTGTTGGGAATTGCCCATTCGCGCGCCAAGAATTTTCCCAAGGCGATCGCAGCGTTGCAAACTGCCTCGCGAAAATCACCAGATGATGTGAACGTTTATCGCGAACTTGGCTATGCCTTCGAGGTCACAAAACAGTATGCAAAAGCCCTTGCCGCTTATCAGAAAGGTTTGAGCCTCGCTCCGGCTGATACCGATTTCAAGGAAGCAGTGGAGCGGGTCGGACCGTTTGCAAAATAAGGCAGTAGTCCGACCATCACGGAAGGCTGGGAATTGGAGCCCTTGCTAACGCGCGGGCTTCCGCAACGAGGTTGGAGGTTATTCGAAATGAAGTTGATTGCAATCGCACTTTTGATTACGACGATGGGCGTGGCGGTTTGCGCGCAACGTCCGCGCGCCATTGAAACGACGCCAACCAATGCGTCCAAAGCTACGCCGGCTCCGGCTCCGCAGTCGATGAAGGCGAAGTATGAAGGCGGAATTTTTGGTTACAACAAAACGATGGAAGGCACGTTGAACTTTGACGATACAAATCAGCGTCTGCTTTTCCGGAACAAGCAACAGAAGGAACTATTTTTCATTCCTTACAACGCAGTAAATGCGACCTTCGGCGACACTCAGAAGCGCCGGCCTGCAGCTGCCTCGGTGGCGCAGCATATTCCCATTCTCGGGGCTGGCCTGCTGGGTTTGATAAAGACCAAGGTTCGTTATCTGACGGTGCAATACAACGATCCGGACACAAACGTCTCAGGAGTTACGAGCTTTCGTTTGGAAAACAAGGATCTGGTCGAGCGGGTCGTATACGCGCTGGCAAATAAATCTGGACTAACACCGCGCGGCGAGATTTATGTGCGTAAGAAGGACACCGCTGAAGTCATGAAACCAAAACCCTAATACGGAATAGGTTTCCAAACAGAAAAAAGGCGGGCCGGTATCCTGGCTCGCCTTTCTTTTTTCCCCGTGCATTGCACACAAGATGCGCTTGCACCTGTATCAGTCCTTTTCAGCCAACTCCAGTAATTTGGTCACTGTCCTCACGTTTCTGGTGGTCGACGCCACCCCCAGCTCCTTTTCGAAGAAAGCGTTGGGAAAACTAAACATTCCGTTTGGCTTCCGCCGGCAGGCCACGAACGCAGTGCGGTTTCGAATCACCAGGACCTCGGCATTCTCTTTCTCGATTACAAACGGCGGCCGCGGCGTTTTGAGTGGATCGGCTGACATGAAGGTAACAAACCTCATGACATCTTCTTCGGACTCAACCTTCTTGAAGGGATTCCCCTTAACCGACATTCTCAATTCGGCAACTGTTCGCAGAATGACCTTTACTTCATGGCCCAGCGATGCATGGATCGCCTTCTCTATCTTCTTCGCGACCTTCTCAGCATCAGAATCGCGCACCTCAAAAATTACATTTCCGCTTTGAATGTAAGTGAGAACATTTTTGAACCCCGAGCGCGTAAACACTTCGCGCAACTCCGCCATCTTGATCAGCTTGCTTCCGCCGACGTTGATTCCACGCAAGAGTGCGACGTATTTGATCATCCCAGTCGATTCCAGGTTTGGCGGCGGCCTAAAGGTCAGCTGCGAAGAGCTTCACCTCGGGCGCGTCTTCAGTAAGCTTCATGAGGCGTTCAAATCTTAGACCAAGCTTTTCGAGCAAAGCGATTGACCCAAGGTTGTCGGGAGAGGTAATTGCGAGAATTCGCTTTAGTCCTTTAGCGTCTCGTTCATGAGCCATAACCGCCCTGGCCGATTCGAAGCCGTAACCGCGTGCACAGAACTCGGGAAGAAACGCAAATCCAATGTCGACGTCGTCTAAGGTGTCACGCTTGAGGAGGCCACAGATTCCAATCGGGACTTCAGTAGTTTTCAGCTCGACGAGGTACAAACCAAAACCGAAACGCTGGTAACTTTGAATGGGACCATTGACAATGTAGTTATGCGCATCCTCCAGGCTTCGGACCTTTTTGTCTCCGATGAATCGCAGAAAGGAAGGCTCGTTTAGCAGGCGCAGAAAAAACTCCGCATCGGTAGTCGAGATTAGGCGAAGCACCAGGCGATCTGTTTCAAGAACTATCACGATACCTCATCCGTTTTGAGCGACAGACTGCATCCTGCTGATTCATCCTGTTGTGGCAAACTTCGCGATCTCTTCCACCACGCGGGCAGGCACTTCTTCCTGCGGCAAGTGCCCACATTTTTCGAAGATAACCAGCTTAGACCCTTTAATCACCGCGTTCATCCTGCGGCCGGCTTCGAGAGGGATTAACTCATCTTCCGCTCCCCAAATGATCAAAGTGGGCGCAGCAATCTTCGGCAGTTCCACTTCAAAAGGAAATTGTGCAGACTGCGTGCGCGCCCGCAATGCCGCCAGCTGGCCGCCGCGCGTTTTGAGTGGAAGATAATAATAGGCCACTCGCTCTGCGGTCACTTTTGCATCGTCGTAAAAACTCTTCTCCAGTCCCTCGCGCGCAAGTTTGTCAGACGTCAAAGCCAAAGCCGTTAACACGCGACCGAGCACAGGAACCAATAGGTAACCCGGCGCGAGTGAACCGCTGCCTTTCACTGCCACGCCGCCGCTATCGATGAGGATTAACCCGGAAACACGTTGTGGATTCTGCAATGCGAAATTGAGGGCCACTTCACCGCCCATCGAGTTGCCGGCGATCCACGCCTTCTCGATTTTCAACTGATCGAGAAAGTGGGCCACGAGCACTGCCTGCGCGCGTCGCGTGTAGTCGCCATCCGGTTTGCCGGAAAAACCAAAGCCCTTGAGGTCTAAAGCGATAACGCGGAATTTCCTGGACAACGGTTCAAAGACATCTTTCCACGAATAGGTCGATGAGGTGAATCCGTGCAAGAGCACGAGTGGAGGGCCCACGCCTTTTTCCTGATAGTGAATGCGCACACCATCAACTTTCGCGAAACGGCTGCTTTCGGCATGCGGCACGTTTGCCCGTTCTGCCTCGAAGTCGAGGTCGGCGGGTCGCGCGAACCAAAACACCGTGAATGCAGCGGCTGCGACCACGATGACAACCAGCAAAAGCTTCAATGACTTTTTCAGCATTGGTTCATTTAGGGTGCTGGAAGAATATCCGCAGATTACGCCGATTGCACAGATCATCCTTTCCGCACAATACCTGTCGGTTAAACGAAGGGTGGCCAGTTATCGAATCTGATTCTTGCTCGGCCGAATTCGTGTAATCTGCGGTTAGGTCTTATTTGGTCTGCTTACCAGGCTTTGACTGCTTCGACTCGCCCAACAAACTGTGCCATTTTTCAGGAGCAATCAACAGCCATGCTTCACGGATGTGCATCGCCAACTCTTTGTCCTTCACTCGCGGAAGCTCGATTCCAATCCATCCCGCTGGGCCAACATACGGCGGCCGGTAAAATTTTTTCGGGTTAGCTTCGATGAGCGCCGCTTGCACGCCAATCGCCGCAGGGACCGTTACGGCAACGTGCCCGTCGTTGTGATGATTGATGGAACACATTGCAAACACGCGCTTGCCGACAAAGAAGGTTGGCTCGCCGTGCGAGAGCTTCTCCCACGCCTCAGGCAGCGCAAGACAGATGCGCCTCACTCGCTCTACCTGCAGGTCACCGTCATCCCGCTCCGGACGTTTTGGCGTCGATGTCATATTAGGCTGAGAGTAAACGACCGTCGACAGGATCTACAAGATTTACAGTAGGGACTCACTGAGGGGTTTCGCTTTGTATTGACGGAACTTCCGTTTTACGTGCACGGAAAGGCCGAAGCTTAACAGCAGACCACAATCGATTCCTGTTGCGGTCAAGTAGTTTACTAGTTGCACTTCGTGCTGCTTAAGCAAGGTCAGCCCAGCCTTGAGTTCGACGACAACGAGTTCATCGACCATCGACCCACAAATCTGCGTAGAATTCGCCAACACTCTGGCCCTGATAGGTAACCTTGATTGGCTCCTGCTGTTTCACTCTCAACCCCAAATCTTCCAGCTCAATTCGTAGCGCGTTCTCATAAACTTTCTCCAGGAAACCGGGACCCAAGGTGTTGTGAACCTTGAAAGCGCACCCAATTATCTTCCTCGTGAGGAGGTCGTTTTCCATGCATCCTCCGGCAAAAAACCTTAGACAGGATTTACAGGATTCGCAGGATATTACGAGCAGGTGTTGAATCGAAGCGCGCCACAGGCTAGGCGCCAAGCATAATCGATACTAGAGATTTTTCATCGGGTAGTAGTAAAGGGACAGAGCCTGTGTTAACCGGGTTCGGATATCTTGCAAATCCTGTTAATCCTGTCGAAACCTTGCCAACCTACTCAATCGGGGGGTGTGGAATTGTTTTCAATTGATCGCTGATCAGGCTGACTTGCAATCGCATTGAATCCCGAATCGAACCGCAAATACCTTCAACTCCTGGGAATAGTGAGGCGCCGGTAACATTCATCTCCTCCAGAATCCTGATGAAGTCTCGCTTCAAGTTTCTGGGAAGGACAATCTTGCCAAAGCGGCAGCCGTAGCAGGTGTTTGCGATTGCGGCTTCGTGGTCCGCCAGCACTCGGTTCGCAAGTGTGAATACCCCTTGTTGCGCGATCTCGCGTGCAGTGCGCATTTTCTTTACCAGGGTGTAAAGGATGGGATCGCCTTCCGTTTTCTCCAGTTCCGACGCGGGCAGGTCAGCCATGTCAAACTCCTTACTGCTGTATGGCTCCTTGCTGTAGCGTTTATGAAACGCCTCCGTTAATGGGGCGGGGTCGAAATACCAGATGGCAGCGTCGGAATCTGAATCATCAATCACCGCAAAATAGAGGGCGACGTAGGGCGATTGCGTCCAGTCGAGGAGCCTGGTCGGAGCGCCATAATGTTGCATCAGCATCAGCCATTCAATATAGCTATCCGCCTGCAGGAGCTTGAAGTGATCGGGTGGAAGCAGAGACTGATTCAAGTGCAGGTGGGCCTCACTGCGGAAACGAAGAATGGCACTGCGTTCAAGCCTGATAGCCTCTGCTTCAAACATCATGCGATCGACCTTGCGGAGTTCTTCTTTCGGAATTCGATCGAGTATGCGTCCAAAGGAAGTGACTAACGGCCAACTACGATTGGCCTGACCGCGAAACATACATGGGCCGGCAATCGGATCAAGAATATCCTGGAGGTCCCTCCAGTTTTCAATAGTCTGCTCTACCCAGCCAGTCATATACGGCACCTCGCTATTAGTAACCTCTGCAACCATTATGATCGCGGCGGTTCCGGTAGGTTCAACGCCGGCTTGGTTTGACCGCGATGACAGGAGGTGCAATTAACCACCGGGCTTTCGCTCTTCAGGTTTTTGATCTGCGTTAGGTGTTGGCCGTTAATCGCCGTCACCATCGCGGCCATGTCGCGGGCAATTTGCTTGGTGGGCTTCTCATCTTTTTCCCACTCGCCGGGAAGATGACAGTGTGTGCAGGTGACGCCCAACGAGCGGGAATAGCCCATCTCCATGATCCGCAACAAACGTCCAGCGGGAAGACCTTTCATTAGTTGAATGTTCTTGAAAACTTTTTCCGCCGGCTCGTTTTCTTTTCCGGCGATGCTCTTGCGAAGTTCCGCGAGTGCCGCTGCTTGATCGAATGATGTCTGAACTGGCGTTGCTGGTCCCGCGGGATTCTGGTTTGCGCCGACGCCGGCACTGCTGCTTAGAGTCTCGCTTACGAGCCATCCGACCGGAAAAACCAAAGCTATCGCTACGAGAAAAAGTATTCGAACAGGTTTTACACTCTTCATGGGTTTCTCCTTTTATGTTTGGCTTTGGCAGAGTCAGGAAACGGGAGACTGAATTGAACGGACGGATTCTATCAGCACTGAGTCAACTTTTATGCGGAAATATGAGCCGGTCAGAACCACCTGCGTAAGCGGGTGGCCTATCCCGGCAGAACCATTCATGCAGTTACTCTCACTCAAGAAAGTAAATGCGAGGCGAGATTAAACCAAGCGTTGCATCAACAAGTCAGTTTGCGGATCGTCGCCCAGCTTGAACACATGCACGCCTACCTCGACGAAATTCCATTTACGATAAAACGCCTGAGCGCGAGGGTTACGTTCCCAAACCCCAAGCCACAGCGTGTGATAACCGCCTTGTTTCGCGTCATCGATACAGGCTTGCATCAACGCCGCGCCGACACCACTGCCAAGACTCGCTCGGGAAACATACAAGCGCACTAACTCGATAGGGTTGTCGCCAGTCACAGCCGCCGGTGCACTTCCGGAACGGAGCATGGCATACCCGACCGCGACTCCATTAATTTCGGCGATGAAGATCGAGGATTGAGTGTCAGCCAACTCCGCCGCTTGTTGCTCCGGATTGAATGCCGCGTTGAGATAGGCGGCCATGTTCTCAGGTGAGTTATCGGCAGCAAACGTCTCCGCGAAGGTCCGCGCGCCGAGGCCTGACAATAATGCGGCATCCGAAGCTTGCCCACGCCGAACGGTAAGATGAGTATGGAAATCTGTTTTCGGAGTCATCGCCGTCCGCGGCTTTGCCGCCTGATGTGCGGAAGGTCTATGACCTTCCGAAAGTTCTTCATTTTAACCCGGGCTCTGCCCGAATAGTGGGGCATCGCCCCAAGACTTTAGTAAGTGACTTCCGTGGGGCGTAGCCACCACCCCACATCTGACGGCATAGCCGCATCACCCATGCAGAATGGTAGCGAGTCTGAATTAAGAATCAGTCAGTCGGCCCTGGATCTGAGAATCCAACTCCGCTTGTCTACCGCCCAGTAATGACTGAGAGCGATTGCAGGTTTTCCGGACAGCCGAATTGCTCCTACTTGGTTTTTCCACCGCAGAATCTTCTTGAGCGTAAAGATTGCAGAACCTTGAGCCCGCCAAACGGTAAAGGCATTTTCCAATTCTGACCCGCGAACACCGCCCTTCACCATTAACCGAATAGGTATCACTATCGTTCCGGTCTAGAGCCGTGGGAAGCTTCCCGATAAATCTCGCCACCACTTGCCACAAACTCCTCCGCCTTCTCCTTCATTCCCACTCCGAGCGCGGCCTGCTCATCAAGTTCTTTCTGCGCGGCGTACTCGCGCACGTCCTGCGTGATCTTCATTGAACAGAAATGTGGCCCGCACATCGAACAGAAGTGCGCGAGCTTGGCGCCTTCCTGCGGCAACGTTTCGTCGTGATACTCGCGGGCGACTTCCGGATCGAGCGAAAGGTTAAACTGATCTTCCCAGCGAAACTCAAAGCGTGCCTTCGACAACGCGTTATCGCGATACTGCGCGCCCGGGTGTCCCTTGGCGAGATCGGCGGCGTGCGCGGCGATCTTGTAAGCGATAACGCCGTCTTTCACATCCTTCTTATTCGGTAGGCCGAGGTGTTCTTTCGGCGTAACGTAACAAAGCATCGCGGTGCCGTACCAGCCAATCATCGCCGCGCCGATTGCGGAAGTGATGTGATCGTAGCCGGGCGCGATGTCGGTGGTAAGTGGTCCAAGCGTGTAGAACGGAGCTTCCTGGCAAGTCTCGAGTTGCTTGTCCATGTTCTCCTTAATCAAATGCATCGGGACATGACCCGGACCTTCGATCATCACCTGGCAGTCGCGTTCCCAGGCGATCTTCGTTAACTCACCAAGAGTTTCGAGTTCAGCAAACTGCGCCTCGTCATTCGCATCGGCGATCGAACCGGGCCGCAGACCGTCTCCGAGGCTGAACGAAACGTCGTATGCGGCCATGATTTCGCATATCTCGCGAAAGCGGGTGTAGAGAAAGCTCTCCTCGTGATGCGCGAGGCACCATTTGGCCATGATTGATCCGCCACGGCTCACGATTCCAGTTGTTCTCTTCGCCGTCAGCGGAATGTATGGCAACCGCACCCCGGCGTGAATCGTGAAGTAGTCAACGCCCTGCTCCGCTTGCTCGATCAACGTATCGCGGAAAATTTCCCACGTGAGCTCTTCAGCTTTGCCGCCAACCTTTTCCAACGCCTGATAGATGGGCACGGTGCCGATGGGTACGGGTGAGTTGCGAATGATCCATTCGCGCGTGGCATGAATGTTTTTGCCGGTGGAGAGATCCATCACAGTGTCTCCACCGCAACGAATCGACCAGCGCATCTTCTCAACCTCGTCGTCTATCGATGACAACACGGCGGAGTTTCCGATATTGGCGTTGATCTTCACCAGGAAGTTGCGACCGATGATCATCGGCTCGCTCTCCGGGTGGTTGATGTTTGCCGGAATAATCGCGCGTCCGCGGGCGACTTCATCGCGAACGAATTCTGGTGTTACATATTCAGGAATAGACGCGCCGAAAGATTGGCCGCGGTGCTGATGATTGAGCGACGCGCGATCGTTGTTCGACAAACCGGAAGTTGTCGGACGGCTGCGGCCCAGGTTTTCGCGAATGGCGATGAACTCCATCTCCGGAGTAATGATTCCCTTGCGCGCGTAATGCATTTGAGTGACGCAGGCACCGGCGCGGGCACGCAACGGCGTGCGGCGCAAAGTGGGAAAATCTTCGAGGCGATTTCCACCCTGCTGGCGCGCTTTCTCTTTTTGGCGCGCCTGGTTGGCGGCGTCAAAGGTCAGGTAGCCATCGTCGATGGCCTGTGTATCACGACCCTGATACTCCTCCACGTCGGCGCGCGCAAGAATCCAATGACGGCGGAGTGACGGCAAACCTTCGCGCACATCAGCGCGGATCCCGGGGTCGCCCCATGGTCCACTCGTGTCGTAAACCCGAACGGGCGGATTGTCTTCCAGCGAATTATCAAAATTGCGAGTTTGATTTTGCGAAATCTCGCGAAACGGAACGCGCACGCCCGGTTGTTCGCCGTTGATGTAGATGCGGCGCGAGTTTGGTAGTTGGGTTTCTTCGCTGGTGGTTGGCTTGATTGCTGCGCTCATGATTCTTCAAATCCTTCTCAGACTTCCTCTGTGACCCTCAGTGTCTCTGTGTCAAATCCGTTCTCAAACACAGAGGACACGGAGAATCACAGAGGCACACGGAGTAAAACAAAAAAACCGGTCCACACCTATCAAAGAAGGATGGAACGGTTCTGCATGCGTTTCTCCCTTCGACGGTGTTAACCGTATCAGGTTCCAAGGGTCTCCCGATTTCGGATCGCGAATTCGGATGGATGATTATTCATCTTCCGAAACCAGCAACCTTTGACGAGCGGGACTCTCAGCCGACGTGCGGCTCCCCCGAAAACTTTGGTTTGCGAACATCAGTCTACTACATCGGAGCTAATCGCGCTTATAATCCCAACGACCGATCCACCCCTTAAAATCTGGCCGAACCTTGACGGAGATCTGATGACAAACCGCCGCGCTCTCGCCCTGTCTCTGATACTACTGCTGCAGCCATTGCCACTTTTCGCGCAGTCCACACGCGATGAAGACATTCGCGCGCGAATCCGCAAGGAGGGAATGGAGCGTTCGCAGATTATGAAGACCATGCATATGCTGTCTGACGTTTATGGGCCGAGGCTCACTGGCTCTCCAAATCACAAACGCGCGGCCGAATGGGCCATTCGGCAGATGCAGCAATGGGGACTACAAAACGGACACCTCGAACCGTGGAATTTCGGTCATCCGGGTTGGGTTAACGAGCGACTGTCGGCACATATCATCGCTCCGGTAAAAGATTCTCTGGTCTGCGAAGTGTTGGCCTGGACTCCGAGCACTCGAGGCACGGTGAGAGCAAATACATATCAGCTTGTGTTGCCTGAGAAACTGACTCAGGAACAGCTTACCGCTGCGTTCGAACAGGAGAAGCGGAAAGTGCGCGGAAAGATTGTGATGGTAGGCAAGCATCAAACGGTGCCGGTTAACCTGCGTCCATCACCCAAGCGCACGGACGACAAGCAGGCAGAGCAACGTTTTGATCCGGATGCCAGGCCTTCGCCAAGTCCGTCTCCAACGCCGACTCCGGATCCAAAAATATTGACGGCTCGGAAAATCGAAGAGCAACTGAGTCTGTTTCTTAAAGCCAACGGTGCGCTGGTGCGTGTGAATGATGCCGCCCGCGAACACGGGCAGATACGAGCCTTCAACAACCGGACGTTTGATCTTAGTAAGGCAGTCCCGACCGTAGTGATGCGCAATGAAGACTTCGGACGGATCGCCCGACTGCTGGCTGACCGGAGTGAAGTTGTCCTGGAGTTTAATATCGTCAATCGCAGCTATCCGGAAGGGAAGACTTCCTACAACACAATCGCCGAGATTCCGGGCACTGATAAAGCTGATGAGGTAATCATGTTGGGAGGCCATTTGGACTCATGGCACGCTGCCACCGGCGCCACCGACAATGCGATTGGTTGCGCGATCATGATGGAAGCTGCGCGTATTCTGAAAGCGCTCAATTTGAAACCGCGAAGGACGGTCCGGGTCGCGCTATGGAGCGGAGAAGAGCAGGGATTGCTTGGTTCGGCGGCCTATGTGAAAGAACATTTCGGCTCAATAGAAACTCCGAAGCCCGGGTTTGAAAAGTTTGGCGGCTATTTCAATATCGATTCAGGCACGGGACGCATACGAGGCGCTTCGGTGTTTGGACCACCGGAAGCGGGAAAAATTTTGCGCGAGATCATGAAGCCATTCAAGGAAGACGGTGTGGCCGGAGTGATTGCAACCAGAAGCCGGCGGAGCGGTGGCACAGACAGCACTTCGTTCAACGCCGCCGGATTGCCTGGCATCGGACTTAGCCAGGATACGATCGAATACGGCACGCACACGTGGCACACAAACCTCGACACCTACGAACGTATTCTCGAAGACGATGTAAAGAAAGCTGCAATCGTGGTAGCGACAGCAGTGTATGGGTTGGCCATGCGCGACAACTTGCTGCCGCGTTTTTCAAAGGAAGCAATGCCGACGAAGCCGCGGGCGGAACCTGAAGAGAACTCGGCCACAACACCGACACCAATTCCTGCTCGAACTCGGCCTCGTCCGCGAAGACCTCGGCGATGAGGTGTCATCGTGATTGGGCTGTGCCCTCTGATGTGCGGTGGCGGCTTCGCCCCACCGAGCAGGCAGGCAAAGTCATTGGGGCTGCGCCCCAACTTAGGGCGAAGCCCAATTCAAAGAAAGGCCTATTGGAAGGTCAGAGACCTTCCGCACATCGGACGGCGTAGCCGCGTGGCAAGCAGTCACATTGAGTTGAGGATGACTGGATGAGGAAGTGACAGAGTTTTTTACCGCTTTCCAAAGCCGCCGCCGCCGGGAGTTTCGATTCTGATCCGGTCGCCTGTTTTCAGTTCCCAGCTTCCCTTCGATCCAATCTTGAGCTTGCGTCCTTCGCGGATGATCTCGGCGTTGCCGGGTTTTCCGTTTTCCCCGTCATCCAGCCCATACGGACCTCGTTTTCTTCTATCGGAAAGAAGCGACATGCGCGCCGGTACCAGTGTCTCGATTTCGCGAACCACCCCGTCGCCGCCTTGCCGTCTGCCCTTTCCTCCAGAACCGCGTCGAATTCTGTATTCACGAACGCGCAACGGGTATGCATACTCGAGCGCCTCCGCAGGTGTGTTGAGGCTATTGGTCATATGCGTATGGACGGCGCTTAGCCCCGCGAGCTCCGGCCGAGCACCCATCCCGCCGGCCACAGTTTCGTAATAGGAAAACTCGCGACCGCCGTGGCCAGGGCACGTATCAATTCCGCCGATCGTGAGATTGTTCATTGTTCCCTGGCTGGCTGCGGGAATAGTATTCGGCAAGGCCTGGGCCAACGCCCGAAAGAGAACGTCAACGATGCGTTGCGAGGTCTCGACATTGCCGCCGGCGACAGATGCCGGATGAACAGCATTAACGACCGTTCCTGCCGGAGCAATTACTTCGATTGGTTTCATCAAGCCGGCGCTGGCCGGAACATCGTTTCCCAACAGACAGCGGAAGACATAACTAACTGCTGAGACCGTGATTGCAGCGACTGCGTTGATTGGTCCAGTCACTTGTGGAGCGCTGCCGCTGAAGTCAACCTGTGCGGTGGAGTTGTTGACGGTGATGCGCACTCTGATTGGAACCGGCTGGTCGGAAACTCCGTCATCGTCAAGCACGTCTTCGGCTTCGTAGGTGCCGTCGGGAATCAACACGATTGCGCGACGCATGAGACGTTCGGCATAGTCGATCAAGTGCGCAGCGTATTGAGTAGCTTCGGAAGAACCCCGCCTTTCGACGATTTCAAGTAAACGCGCCGCGCCGGTTTTTAAAGAACCAATCTGCGCCTGGAAATCCCCGCGCCGTTCATCGAGACCGCGAACGTTGGCGAGGATCAGTCGCATAACGTCGTTATCAACTTCACCTCCTCGCACAAGTCGTATTGGGGGAATGCATAGACCTTCGCCGTAGATGTCAGTTGCCAACCCCATCGATCCCGGCGTCCCGCCGCCGATGTCAGCGTGATGAGCGCGATTGGCAACGAAGAAGAGAGGACGGACGACGGACGACCGTGGACCGTGGATCGAAATGGGCTTCACGGTCGCCGGTCGTCCGTCTTCGGTCGCCTTAGCAAACACTGGCATGATCAACGTGACATCCGGCAAATGTGTGCCGCCGGCAAAAGGATCGTTGACAGCTGCCACATCACCGGGTTTGAGATCGATTTCGCTGAGAGCAGCAGCAACTGCCATCGGCATTGAGCCGAGATGCACCGGCATGTGATCGCCCTGGGCAATCACATGGCCTTTCGCATCGAACACGGCGCAGGAATAGTCTCGTCGTTCCTTGATGTTGGGGGAAAAGGCCGTGCGCCGCAGAGCAACCCCCATCTCCTCCGCCACCGAAGTGTAGAGTGCGCGGTAGATTTCAAGCGTCGTAGGATCGAAGTGTTTCATGCTCACAATATCAAAGGCGCCAAGGGAGCGAGAGTTAACGAGAGAATGTTCAGTCGGGAAGCGGGCTTGCCCCGCTGAACCCTCGCGAAGACTTTCCGGTATTACCGCGGGGGCAAGGCCCCTTCCCAACTGTGAATTTCATGTGACTTGAATATTTAAGTTTCCCTGACTATCAACCGCAGCGTGTGAACCGGGCGGAATCAAGGTCGTGGAAGAGTATTCCGTAACGATGCATGGCGCGCCCAGTTGCATCCCCGGTGTCAGATCATTTCTTTGATAAACTGCGACACGCAGCTTCTTTCCTTCGAAATATGAAGCGACATACTCAGCCGCTTTCGCGCGCCGTTTCTTCCCCTCAGCTCCTCTCGTCATTGCCAGCTTTTCGACAATTCCGGTGGATCGGAGACGCACACTGACTACTTCTACTGTGTTTGACTCCTGGGCGTAACCATAGCGTTCGAGATGCGCGCGATGAAAAACAGCGTCGATATTTCCTTTCCTCATTTTGATCTCGAGCTCAAACGACTGCCCTTTGTATCGAGCAGCAAGAGAACGCTCGTGTTTCTGTTTGGTGGCGGGAAAGCCTTCTTTTACCAGTGCCGCTAAGGCAATCCGCTCCAGTTCGTCGAAGTGAACGGATAATTTTCTTTGCACAAGTTTCTCTTCCGCACCGGCACCGCACTCCAACATGACGGTGCGACTCTGGCTCTTCACCACATCCGCAGCAAGCACTCCAATTGCTGATAGCACCCCTGCCCTTGCGGGCACGATAACTCTCGGAATGCGCAAAGCTCTTGCCAAATCACACGCATGAAGGCCTCCGGCGCCGCCAAAAGGCAGCAAAACAAATTCGCGCGGATCGAAGCCTCGCTCCACTGAGATGAGCCGGAGCGCGCGCTCCATGTTCGTATTCGCAATCGACAACACACTTTGCGCGGCGTCGATAGTTGTGACTCTGCGCTGAGCTGCCTTGGTCAACTCGCGCGCCAGTTGGGCCAATGCCGATCGCGAGCGTTCTTCATCTATCCCAAATTCGCCGCCGAGTAGACCTGTATTACCGAAGTGGCCCAACACCAGATGTGCGTCGGTGACGGTTGGAAGAAGCGAACGGCCGTAACACGCAGGCCCTGGATCGGCGCCGGCTGATTCAGGCCCCACTCTTAGCGACCCGCCTTCGTCCAATCTCGCGATCGAACCGCCGCCCGCGCCGACGGTGTGAATATCCATTATCGGCACGGCCACTGGCAGTCCGGCGACGGAGGCTTCATTTGTGAGACGCGGTCCATCGCTTGCGCAAAGCGCCACATCGGTAGACGTCCCACCCATGTCGAAAGTGATCACCCGATCGATGCCGGCGGCGCGCGCTGTGCGTAAGGCGCCAACCACGCCACCAGCAGGTCCCGAAAGAATTGTGCGCACCGGTTCGTCGGCAGCAACTTTCGCCGAAATGCCTCCGCCAGATGATTGCATTACGCGCAACCGTGGCGTGTTCAGGGCCAGACGGCTGAGATAGCTACCCATCAGCGGTTGCAGATAAGCATTGATGGCTACAGTAGAGGTGCGTTCAAACTCGCGATACTCTGGGAGGATTCGATGGGAAATGGAGAGCGGAATGTTTAACTTGGCGAGTGCGCGAGCGATCTTCTTTTCGTGTGCGGAATCGACAAACGAAAATAGCAAACAGACCGCAACAGATTCGACCTTCGCTTTTCTTAGCCGTTGGGTAAGTCTGGATATCTCAGTGTCGCTGAGGGCCTCAAGTATTTCGCCGGTGGCCGTGACCCGTTCGCGCACACCGAACCGCAGTTCACCGGCGACAAGGGGTGGCGCCTTCTCAGCATTCAGATTGTAGAGTTCTGGGCGTGCCTGCCGGCCGATGGCCAATACATCTTCAAAGCCTGCGGTGGTTACCAGCGCCATGCGCGCTCCGCGTCGTTCCAGCAGCGCATTCGTGCCCACGGTCGTGCCGTGGACGATTTCAATGTCCTTAAGTGCGACTCCGGTCTGCTCAGAAATCTGTTTCAGCCCGGCGCTGATCGCCAGTGAAGCATCGAGTGGCGTGGAAGCGAGTTTGAAGATGTCGAGTCCGTCAGCAGTTTCGAAAACAAAATCAGTGAAGGTCCCGCCGGTGTCTACGCCAACGCGTACGGTGTGATCACTTTTGGTTGATCGTCGGTTCGTAATTTTCTTTGCGGCCATTTGATGACGGCGAGACGGGACCGATTCTGAGTTCCTAATCTTTTAACGCAAACTGTTATTTTGCGGCTTCGAATCGCTGGGAACGCAAACTAGCAGTTTGCGTTACAGTCGACAAGGTAGTCATAAGTAAAAATGTTGACAAGAAACGTGCGGCAACTAAGATAGCCACGATTGTCAGAAGAGGAGGCACCCAATGGATCAGAGCTCATAGCTCCACTCACTTGATCGCGGTGGGTTTGTCTGTTGCTTGCGTGATGGGTTGCACTAAGGCGGGTGCCGATGTGCTGCCCGACGGATGCTTCGCCAGACAAACCGCTTTGGAAACCATCTTCAAAAAACGGAGAGATTCTCATGAAAAAAGAACTTAAGTTCATTATCTTAAGTCTTCTACTATTTTTGGCGAGTGTGACTGTTGCTGTTGGACAGGATAAAGGCGGCAAGTTCTTTGTCAAAGCAGCTACCACTGAAGTTGATGGTCAACAAATACCGGATACGGAGTTAGAGCAATCCGTAAAGGACATTAAGAAGCAAATCCGGCAAATTTATTTGGCGGACAAGGAGTCAGATGCAGATTTCTTAGTTGTCGTCAATGAGCGCAACGCTATGCCGCAGTCCGGAAATCCGGACGCTAAGAGCCTTATCGCGACACTATACGTCCGAAAAAACGGCGATTTGAAGCCCGCGGCGAAATTGAAGAGCGGCAATTACATTTTTTGGTCGCTCGCTGCCGAGAATATTGTCAAAAAGGCCGTGAAGTGGATCAATGAAAACGCCGGCCTCGACTCTATCCCGGACAAGCCGAGCGTGGATTTGACACCATTTGTTGGCAGATATAACAGTCAAGAACGCAAATCGGATTATTTTGAGTTAAAGGTTGACGGCACTCTGCTTCTTCAACAAAAAGGAAAGAAATATGGCGGCAGATACGACATAAAGGATTCCGTGATCACATTTGTCGTAACCGGCATAACTTCAAAAGGCGAAATTCTGGGAGACACAGTCATTGATTCAGAAAAGGGTAAATGGATCAAACAAAGCCCTTAACTCAAACGCCTCGCACAATGCGACGAAATGATCACTATACGGTGACACCACCCAACATAGCCTCGCAGCTACCGCGCGATAGCATTTTTCTCGGTAACCTTTTTTCCTCAGCTGGGGGCTGATTGCGCGCCGCAGCTGAATGGTAGTATTGGACGGCGTTTGGGGCGGCTACGGCAGCGACAAGACGGGGACGGAGAAGGCGACGAAGAAATAAGAAAGTGGGCAGTGAGCAGTGGGCAGCCGTTGCGGCTTTGCCGCCTTCCGTGAGGAAAGGCTCGGCCTTTCCGTTAGTTACCTAAATTGGAAAGGCTACGCCTAAGCGCTGAGGCGCAGCCTCACGGTTCAATCTGACTTCATCGGAAAGCCACAGGCTTTCCTCACGGAAGGCGGCCAAGCCGCATTTTCCCTGCACTTCAATTCTCCTCACTACTTGATTGGCGTCCAACGGCCACTCGCTTGCGAGGTTCGCGCAGCGTCGAGCACGCGTTGAATTCTTACTCCGTCCTCGAAAGTAGCAGCACCTGGAACCGTCGTACGTCCCGCGCGGAGCGCGTCGACAATCGCAGCCGAGAAGACAGTGAAACCTCTGGACCAACTTGCTTCGCGCATACCGGGCGCGATGGTGGCCTCTTCAACCTCTATTGGTTTCCAGCTTCCGGAACCAGCGGGTGAATGACACAGATCACCATTCTCCTCCACCATCAACGCGCCCTTAGTCCCAAACACCTCCAGCCGGTTCTCATACTTTCCTGACTCAACCACCGAGAGCGACGCCGTGCCGGTAACATTTTTCCCGATCGGCGCATCAGCAAAACGAAACATTAGCTTGGAATCGTCGTCAGTAGTTACTGCCCGTAGTTGGCCACTCTTATCCGTACGGTTGGCGATGTGTGTAGAGAGCATGCAGCAAACCTCGCTGACCTCCGTGCCCAGCAACCAGCGAAACGAATCAATTGCGTGTGAACCGATCGCACCCAACGTACCGCCGCCCATAGCCGCGTCAGACCACCAGTCCCACGGCCGATCAAGGACTCCGCGATAATCAGATCTGAAAAGGTAGTTGCAATGTCGCACGGTACCGATCTCGCCGTCTTGCAACATCGACTGCATCTTTCGACGGCTATTCAAAAAACGTAACTCATGATCGATGAGGGCGAGCACTCCCACCTCGCGCGCTTTCTCCGTCATTAGGTTTGCTTCACCAGCGTTCATCGCCATCGGTTTTTCGCAAAGCACGGCTTTGCCGTGGGCCAAAGCGGCTAGCGTGATTTCCATGTGCGTCGCCGGGGGCGTGACCACGCTCACCAGGTCTACATCATCGCGTTGGACCAGCTCGCGCCAGTCGTTTGTAACTGTGTCGATGCCAAACTCCTGCGCGACTTTCTCGGCATTTTCGCGATGGCGGCTGTTGATCGCCACCACGCGTGCGCCGTCGCAATTCTGGAAGCCTGGAATCTGTGTCGTGCGCGCAAACCCCGCGCCCACGATTCCAACGCGGATGGTCTTTTCGTTAGTCATTTGGTTTTAATTTTACCCAAGAGTGTTCGAAAGATGCGCATATCACAGTCGTGGATCGACGGGTTCACTCTCCAGCGCCAAAACGCCGAAGACACACTCATGCACACGTCGCAATGGTTCGCGCTGAACAAATCGCTCAAGGCCTTCCATGCCCAACGCAAACTCTCGCAGAGCCAACGAGCGCTTCGCTGACAATCCTCTCTGCCGGAGTCGCTCCAGGTTTTCGGGAGTGCTGTACTCGGGCCCGTAGATTATTCGTAAATACTCCGGGCCGCGACACTTAACAGCCGGTTGGATCAATCCACGTGTCCCCCGTGCGATGAATTCCAGTGGCTTCACAACCATTCCTTCACCACCCCGGCCAGTCATTTCTTCCCACCAGCGAGTGCCGGCTTCCTCGCTCGCCGGATCGGTTACGTCAACCAGCATGTGCGACGTAGCCAACAGCAACCCTTCATCAGCATCACAGAGTCGCTTTAGCGTCGCCATGTGCCAGATGTGATCTTTATCTGCGTGAACTTTTCCTTCCGTCGCCAGCAAATGAAACGGCGCCAGCTTCAGATCTGCCAGCGAATGAACTGGCCAACAATACCGGCGATACGCATCGGTGTACTTTTCCGTCGCTGCCTGTCTCGCCCGGTAGCGTTCCAGAAGCGGCGACGTATCGCTGACTGTGACTGCTGCTTGCTCGAGAGCGGCCACGGCATCTGGCAGAGAGGCGCGCGCTGCCGCGCCAACGGCGGCGTATTGTTGACGAAGGAGTTCCTGCGCTTTCGCCGACCATGGCATTAGTTCAGCGTCAAGACAGACCCAGTCAGTTTCAAACTCATCCCAAAATCCCGCGGTGGTCAGCGCGGCTTGAATCCTGCTGGTGAACTCAGTCTCCAGTTCCTTCTGATCGAAGAAGCGCCGGCCGGTACGCGTGAAGCAAATTCCCGGCACATCTCCAACGACACCGAATCTCGCGCGGGCGGCGTCTTCATCGCGGCAAACCACAACCACCGCACGCGAGCCCATGTGCTTCTCTTCGCACACGACTTTTGCAACTCCCTGATGCCGGTAGTAAGAGAAGGCCTCGGCCGGATGCTCCAATAAATGAGGCATCCGGGTCGTCTCGGAAGGAGACATCGTCGGTGGCAGATAGATCAGCCATTTCGGATTCGAAGCGAAGCGGCTCATGACCTCCAGGGCCGCAATACTGTTCTCCTCTCGAATCGTAACAGTGCGGTGCAAGCGCGTTGAGATAATCCGCTTTCCAATAACGTCCTCGATATCCAGCACGTCATCGTATTTTTGTTGGGCTGTCAGGGACGGCCCTTGTTCCTCTTCTGAGAGAAATGGCTTAGCCGGCTCATAGTAGGTTTCGATCGCCGGGACAGAGACCAATTCCTTCTCAGGATAACGAAGCGCGGTGAGCTTCCCGCCGAAGACGCAGCCGGTATCGACGCAAATCGTGCGATTCAGCCACTCAGGCTCCGGCACCGGCGTGTGCCCGTAAACGACCATCGCCTGGCCACGATATTCCGCGGCCCAGTTGTAGCGTACGGGTAGGCCAAACTCATCGGTCTCGCCGGTTGTCTCGCCGAAGAGAGCAAAGTCACGAACTTTTCCAGAGCCGCGACCTTGCAAGTCTTCTCTCAATCCGGCGTGGGCCACGACTAACTGTCCGTCATCTAGCACGTAATGACTCACCAGCTTGTCGACGAAGGCTGCGATTTTCTGCCTGAGCTCAGCTGGTTCCTGCTCGAGTTGTTCCAGCGATTCTGCCAGCCCGTGTGTAATGCGCACGTCTTTGCCGTTCAGTTTGCGCATCAGCTTGACGTCATGATTGCCTGGCACACACAGCGCCGCGCCGCTTTCCACCATGCTCATCACCAGCTTTAGCACATCAGGAACTTTCGGTCCGCGATCAACCAGGTCTCCAAGAAAGATTACTTTGCGCCCCTCGGGGTGCTTAGCTTCATAGTGGCTTAACGCCGCATCGCCGGTCGCTTCCGTAATCTGATATCCGAGCTTCGCCAGCAGCGAATGGAGTTCGTCGAAACATCCGTGAATGTCACCAATGATGTCGAAGGGGCCATGTTCGTGCTTGAGATTGTTCCAGAGCGGCTGGCGCTCGATGACCACGTCGTCAATCTCTTCGGTTGTCGAGAATTCGAAGATGTGCCGAAAGCCTTCGCGCTTCAGATTGCGGATTGACCGGCGTAGTTGTTGGATCTGTTGGCGGATCACATGCGGTCCAAAATTGCGATCGGGACGATCACGGTTTCGGTCCTGGCAAAGCCTCTCCGAGAGATTGAAGACCAGAGCCACTGGTATAACGTGATATTCCCGCGCCAACGCTATGAGCCCTTTGCGCGCCTCCACTTGCACATTGGTCGCATCAACCACAGTAAGCCTTCCTGCCTTGAGCCGCTTGGCAGCGATAAAGTGCAAGACCTCGAAGGCTGCGTTGGTAGCGGCTTGATCATTCTCATCGTCGGAAACCAATCCACGGCAAAAATCTGAGGAGAGCACTTCAGTCGATTTAAAATGCGTGCGCGCAAAAGTAGACTTCCCCGAACCGGAAGGACCGACGAGCACCACAAGCGCCAACTCTGGAATTGTTACAGTCTTACTCAAGTAGCCCCTCTATATTTGGACCAGGTTGAACACGGCCATCTGGGTTGGAGCGCCAACCTCAGCGTCTTCAGGACCGACCGGTAGCAGCCTCACTTCATACCCGTGCTGCCTGGCGATTCCTTCAGACCAGTCTCTAAACTGCTCTCGGGTCCACTCGAATCGGTGGTCTTTGTGACGCAGTTTTCCTGCCGGCAAAGTTTCGAAACGAGCGTTGTATTCCACGTTAGGCGTGGTAAGCACCACAGCGGCGGGCTTTGCAAACTCGAACAAGACTCGTTCGAACGCAGTTAGCCGCGGCTGATCCAGATGCTCGATGACTTCAACAACTGTTGCCGCATCGTAGCCGGCCAGCCGCTTGTCTCGATACATCAGCGAACCCTGAATGAGTTTCAAACGTTCGCGCTGGCGAGTGGGCATTCGATCCAGTCGCAAACGTTCCTGGGCGATTTGCAGAGCGCGGTATGAAACATCCAGACCGACGATCTCATCAATACTTCGATCCTCGAGCAACGCGCGAAGTAGTTTGCCCTCACCACAACCAAGATCCACAACGCGTTTCGCGCCGCAGCTCTTGAGTGCCGCCATGACGGCATTGATTCGTTGTTCATTCAGGTTCAGAGGCCGTTCGATGACCTCTTCCTCATTGTTATGCACTTTCTCGGTCAGGTCCGGATCCGGCGCCTCTTCATCAATCAAACGGGCCAATGCTTCACGAGCGAGATCACGTCTGTGTTTCAAATAACGCTTCGTAATCTCTTCCTTCTCGGGGTGTGCGGAAAGCCAACCGCTTCCATGTCGCAGCAGTTTCTCAATCTCATCGTCGCCCACCCAGTAATGCTTTTCATTGTCGAGCACGGGGATAAGCACATAGATGTGCGTGAGCAAATCCTGCAATCGAACCTGACCGCGCAGTTCCACTGTGTAATATGAACTCGCCCCCCACTCAGGAAACTTCTCGTCCAACTCGTGCCCCGTCGCGACCACTTCGTAGCCGAGCGGTTCAAATAGCCGGCGCAGAAATCCTTCCCCACCGCGACATGGAAGAACCGAAATCTTCGCCGCCAGCGGTAAGGGTGTGTCTACAAGTTCCGCTCGGCCCTTGCTTCTGCCTGCCAGCGCACTTCCAAGGACGCGGGCGATGGCAACGCTAAGGAACGACGAAGCGACATAGGGCCGGTCGTTAACGTATTGGTCAAGCGTTCCACCGTCACCGGAAGGCCCACGCCGGTTGCGAACCAGGCCGACCGGATCAACATCGAGAAGCAAAGCTACGGTGCATCGTTCATTAGTCGCTTCCGGATAAAAGATATGCACCTGGCCGAATGAAAGCGGAAACGACTGCAACTTGGCCGGGTTCTTGTGGAGCAAAAAGCCCAGGTCAGTTGCGGGCTGGTTAGTGCTGGTAATCGTCAACAACATTTAGCTATCCCGTGGCTTAATACGATTATTGAGAAATACCAAAATGCAGGAAAACCGTGAAGGTTGCAACCGGCTGTCATCGGCGGGTTCAGTTTAGAGAGTGGCACGGGCGTCCCGCCGTGAATCACGCGCAAGATGCGCGTGCCACAACTAAACTAACCCACTACCCATCGGCGACTAAGTAAGCAGAAAAGTTTTCGAATAGGAAACAAAATCTGTGTGAAACCGCGGCGGGGATTAGTGGATTAATGAATAGCCAGCTGATACGCGTACCAGAGTCCGAACGTAACGCTGAGACTACCTGCAACCGCTTGCAGGCCGTAGCTGACTTTTCCGAGGTGCCTTCCACTAAAAACAAACGGCAGCCCGATCAAGCCTGACATCAGCAACATGCCGAGGGTGGAGCCAAAACCGAAAACGATCAGGTAGAGCAAGCCCAGCGACACCGATTGGATTTGGGTCAGGACCAGCAGAGTCAACGCTGCCGATCCCGCCAGGCCGTGCATCGCACCCACGAGAAATGGTTTTAGACCAAGCCGCGAAACCGCGTGTGAATGTATCGGAGGAGTTGCCGCAGGGAGAGGTCTAGGCATGGCGTTGTCGTGTTCGGCCGTACCCTGCTCATGGAAATGAATATGGACGTGCGTTTGTCCGCTTGGATCGTGGCGATGCTGGTGGCGATGAATATGAAGATCAGAGCGTTTGCGAAAAACGCGGATCATCGCGAGCACGCCCAGTCCGATGATCATCAGGGCGACTCCAAACTCGAGCCAGTTTGCCACGCGCAAGGGAATGGCGACGCGAAACACGAGCACAAACAGACCAACAATGATCAGTGAAGCCGTATGTCCCGCACCCCAAAGCCCGCCGACCAGCGCGGAGCGCCAGACGTTGCGGTGCTCGCTCACTACGGTCGAGACCGCGACGACGTGGTCAACTTCGGTTGCATGCTTGAGACCAAACACGAGGCCCAACCCAAGCAATGCGAAGACGCCGACGGATGATAAGGATGTTTCCATGCTTGCAAAGCAACGATATCACACACGAGTGTGAGCTTCACGAGTGCGACCGCGACGCACGCTTTGTAACGCTGAAACCATTAGCGTATTTCAACCCCGCGATACAAATACGCGGCGCAACGCAATTACGCCGAAGGCGTTGGCTAATTTCAGCCCAGGGTTGGAGCGCAGCGACTACCCTGGGATCGCGAATCACATAATCATGCTTTGCAACGCTGAAGGCGTTGCGTGATTTTGGCCGGCTCCGTTTCGCAACGCTTTCAGCGTTGCAAATACAATTCTTTTACTTGTGAACCCAGGGTAGTCGCTGCGCTCCAACCCTGGGCTGAAGTTAGCCAACGCTTTCAGCGTTTCAAATCTCGCACATTCATCAGCAGACGGAAGGCGGGTTGGTTCTTCAAAATGAAAGTGACTAACTGCGCCACGGCGTCTGGCTGTGACGAGTCGGGCAGGAACCGGTAACGGAAGAGCGCATCTCGGGAATCGGCAGCGTCATGAATCAGAATGTCCTGAAGGAAGTTGCCCCAACGCTCAGTCCCGATAAGTTCAACCACGCCTCCCGCATGCGCTGAGGGTAGAAGCATATTGGATCCATGCACGCCGACAACAATGTGGCTGGCTGCGTAGCGCTCACAGCAACGGCGCTCAAGATCGTCGTTCATCGCCGGGAAGCGCAGATCTTCGATCCACGCACCCAGATCATCGTCCCCCTGGTCACTTAAACCAGCAATCGCGAAATCGAGCGTTGGCCAATCACGTCGTAGCTCCTGGGCCAGGTCAATCACCAATTTTCGCTGCCCGCCCGCCGGACCAGACGGCCGGGCCAAACGTTTGAGGTTCGCGGAAACGCTGTTGTCCTTCGGCACCTGCCAGGTGCGATCATCGCGCCAGATGAATGTAACGGTGGGCCGCTCGAGTCGCTGCTCCCATTGTTCGAGCGGAAATGGTTTGACGCCGGTAAAGTTTTCGATATGGAAGTCTGCCGGGTGCGGGTGCGAGAGCGCCTGACTCAAACTTACTGTTTCGAAACTCTCAACCCGGCGCTGAATTTCACGGGCAAGCCAATCATTCCATTCCCTGCCGCGCTTGAGCGGTAAGTCAACAATCCAAACTTGCCCGACTCCTTCCGGAACCATCCAGGCAAGAAACGAAGGGACGATCACAATCAGATCAACCTCGGTGGCCAGGTGGTATTCAGAGTTGAGGAGTTTCAGCAGCGAATGGCCATAGAGAGTGTCGAGACAGTTGAGCAGAACGACCGGCCGCGTGATCGGCCGACGTACTTCAACGGTAAACGCAACGCGAGAGTCAGTGCGCTTCGAGTAAGAATCGCGTAGCCACTGGGCAAACCACTCAACGTGGTGTTTGTCATGGACGGTACCGGTTTTCTTTTCCAAGATCATCGGTGTGTAGAGAGCCTGGCCCGCCGCAAGATCCCCATAGAATTCGCGGGAGCAAACTGAGCAGCTGAGATCCGCAAGATTGCGCATTCCGGGCATGTACCAACCAGTGACCTTTAACGGTTGGTGACAATGTGGGCAATCATGTTCAGCCTCAGGAACAGGATGCAGTCGGATAACTTTCATGGAAGATTTGTGCCGGCGGGATTTGCCAGGTGCATTGAAAAGCAAGCGCTTTGCGCACTCTCTCTGCCCGGAAAAACGGGATCGTTCGCCACGAGGTTTCGCAAAACATAACCAAGACTATTCAGGTATCGTTCGATCTCATCAGGATCGTTATTCATATCGAAAGTGGTCTGTCCGAATTCGAAAGCTATACATTTAACGCGCCTTGATTCGAGCATTTGCCGCGCGCCGAGCAACACCTGAAACTCCGCACCCTCCACATCCACTTTCAATAAATCAATCGCCGGGATCGAGTTTGCCGCGCAGTAAGAATCGAGCGTCGTGGCGGGCGACTCTTCCGTGCCCACAACCTGCACGTCAATGCCGTAAGCTTCGAGAGGCCGACGCGCCTGCGAAGTCCAGCTTTGGTAACCGTCGCCATACGAATGAAGGACCACTGTCTTTTCCTGTTCGGCCAGGGCGAGAGGGTTAAGCTTCACGTTTCGAAGTGAGGCCGCGGTGCAGCTCGCAGTCAGCATTTCAAAACCTGCTTTGGTCGGTTCAAAAGCATGCACGCCGCCGGTGTCGCCGACGAACCGGGAGAACATCAGGGTGAGTTCGCCCATGTGAGCGCCGACGTCGAATACCGTCATTCCAGCCTGCAAATACTTGAGGTAAAACAAACGCTCGGCGCGCTCCACTTCCATGAAGCTGGAGAAGCCATCAGCTGGTGTTTTAATCAATCGCCGAATGAGAGTGGTGGCCCGAGTCTTCACAGGCGCCCAGAACGCCCCGGCTACAGTCTCGCGCAGAGTTCTCTGCGCCGCGCGCCGCGCGCCAGGCCGGTATCGCTTGCTGACGTTTTCGACTGAGTTTATCGGTTTCATCAATAGTCTGCGCAGGCTGATTATTTATTTCAGCGCCTCGCGAATAATGGAATCGATTCGCGCGGCCCGGTGCTCAAATGTGTGATCGCGAAGCGCGCGCTTCTGGCCGGCGGCCGCGATGCTCCGTCGTTCGCTCTCGTGTGCGAGCAGATACTTTGCTTTCTCAATACACTCGTCTGCATCACGATACGTCACTACTTCTGAGTCGGGCTCAAAAAGTTCTGAAAGATTTGCTTTCCAATCAGTCAACAAGCAGCTGCCGACACCGGTAGCCTCGAAGAGCCGCATGTTTGAGGCATTGATTGGGGAAATGTCTATGTGCGTGTTGAGAGCAACCCGACTATCGTGCAACTGCTGAAACATCCGCAAACCAAACAACGGCTCCTCCGATCGTTTGACGATCTGCGGGTCTACCGTCAGTGGTGATAACACAGGACCATTGCCTCCTCCTGAAATGAACCTCGACGCGCCGCGGGCCACTGCACCAATAAGAGGAACCGACGAAACCTGACGCCGCCACCGTGATGCTCCGGAATTCGCAAACGTTTGTTCTCGATTCGCCACGTCGGACGTATCCGGCGTGGCAGACGTGGATGACCCTAGGTCAGACCATATCCGGAGGTTGGTCTCTTTCACCAATCTTGATAGCAGTTTTTCACGGCTGATGTGAAATCGATCAGATTTGATGATTGAACCGAGAAATACAAAGTCTGAACTCGGCGTTGCGGAGGCATCAATTCTTTCGAGCACCCGGCAATCAAATGCGTGGTTAACGTGTCGGCTCGAGTGACCGGATTCCTGGAAATGTGTGACTAATTCCGGCACACACGAGAGCACGATGTCACACTCACTAAAAACTGAGCCATCGTGGTAAGGCGCACCGCACCAGCCAAGCACCAATCGAATCGAAGGACAAACCCTTTTGATGTGGCGCAGAAATTCCGCTGTTATCGTCGAGTAATCCGCCACCAGCAACACGTCGGGTTGGAAGCTCTTGATTTGAGCGGCGCTAATGTCGAACAACCATTTGGCCGGGTCAAACGAAATGCCCTGCTCGCTGGCCCACATTTTCTGCAATGGCTCTGCGTTGGCCACGGTGTCGCAGGTTTGATAACCCAGGGTGGTTAGCGCGGCCGTCCAGAAGTCGGACGATCCGAAACAGTCGTGCATTAGCGCGGCGTGCTGTGCGGAAAAGCTTTGCCCGGCGATGTCGGGGTGTTGGGCGTAGAACTGCTCAAGGTAGGTTGAGTAGTAGACTCCAATCTTTAATAAACGCATGCCGCCCGCTGTTCGTCGTCGTTAGAGATCCATGTGGTAAACGATATTTCCGGTGTCGCTTCGTTTGCCCGTCTGCACAAATCCGAGCCGGGTTGCACCGCGCGGCGAGACGTTATCGGGGTGAATTGTTGCCATCAACCGCGGCGCGCCTGACAGACGGCAAATGAGCTTCGCAATATCCAGCGAGATTCGCATAAATGCTCCACCGCGATATTTTTCAGCAACGAACACACCGAACGAAGGAATCTCGTAACCGGCGTCCCATCCGCGCAGCATGAATATCCCAGCCAACTCGCCACGCCAAAACATACCCGAATAGACGTCTCTAATGTTCTTCTGAAGAAGGTCAATGATCTGATCTTCGCCGAAATCGAAAGCGTAGAAAAATCGCGCATACTCGGACGGTTGTGCCCGCAGCATGCTGGAGACGGCAGCTGCGTCCTCAACGCGAAGCGGACGGATCGCGAGCTCAGTCGCGCCTTCGGCGTTTTTAAGGCTGGATGGCGTGGTCATGCAATTCGCTCAGGATACACTACGGCCGCATTCGTAGCATAAATAGCTGTCAGCACATTTTATTTCCGCCAACAATTGCTTGAGTGGTATCATTCGCCGCAATCCCCCAATTGGACGCCCCGCCCCTGGCGTCTTGAAGTCTGAGCTACGCACTAAGCAAGGCCAGGCCTTGGTGCGCAAGACGTCCAACCAAGCCAGGTGGCAGTGACGAACCCGGGTGCCATGCTAACTGCGGCATTGGGTCGAAAGTTAGTGAGGTTTCTCGTGATTCGCTCAGGCACCGCGCCTGTTGACACGATAAATCACCGCAAAAAAATTGGTTAAAACCGATCTTTCGGTTCGAACCGTATCTATCGAAACCGACAAAGCAAATCCAGGATTGTGCAATCCGGCTCTTTAAGGATGGGTCACCTGGAAGAAGAAACTTGAGGCTCCATCGTTTGCGCCTCAGCCGTTTGCCCTCGTGTCGCTACCTTCTGAACCCGGCAGAGCGACACATGGGTTGTTACCGGGCAATCACAGGGGGAAAGAAATTAATGAGAAAATCACACCGAGCACTATCGCTTTTGACTGCCTTTTGCCTGTTGGCCACGGCAATCATAACTGGCTTCAACAGGTCGCCAGTCGCCGAGGCTTCAAGCCATCGAGAGGCGCCATTAATCTCGGCCGACCCGCTGGCTGACGGCACAGACACCTATGCCTTCATCAGCCCGGATAGGCCAAATTCCGTTACCATACTTGCCAACTTTATTCCGGATCAGAACCCCGCTGGCGGGCCAAACTTCTTCAAGTTCGACGATAGCGTGCTTTATCAAATCCGCTTCGACAACAACGGCGATGGCAGGCTCGATCTAGCCATCCAGTTTCGCTTCAGGACCGTCGTCGGCAATGGCGACACGTTTCTTTACAACACCAACACGATTGACAACCTCTCCGACCCGGACTGGAACGTCAAACAGTTTATGGATGTGACTGCGCTGATCAGGCAGGGTGATCCCAATAACCCAACCTTCGCGACCTTCGTGTTGGGCACCAACCTAACCACGCCACCAGTTAACATTGGACCGCGCTCAACGCCCAACTACGAAACGAATCTCGCTGAAGCTTCGATCAGCACGATTCCAACCGGAGCCGGCAACATCAAGGTATTTGCCGGACAGCGCGACGATAGTTTTTATGCTGACCTTGGCTCGATGTTCGATCTCCTCGGTCTGCGTCCGTTCAATCCTGCGCACCTGGCTCCGTTGCCGACGTCAAAAGGCGTTGACACTCTTTCCGGCTCCAACGTTCATACCATCGCCATTCAGGTTCCGACCCAGTTGCTGACGCGCACCGGTGCGCTCCCGACAGGCCCGACCGATCCGACGGCAATTCTCGGGATCTACTCGACCGCCAGCCGCCCCGGAACCCGCGTCGTGAATACGAATGGCACGAAAACGGAAGACACGTCAGGCTGCGGCACTGCGGCGGCCCCACTTGGGTCGGCTCCGACCGCGACTTGCGTCCAGGTTTCGCGCGTTGGAAATCCATTTTTCAATGATCTGTTCATTCCCATGGGCACGTCACCGACAGTGTCGGAGAACGATAAAGATCTGTACAACGCGCAGCTTCCGGCTACTGACGTGAACCGCATTGACTACGTCCGCGGCACTGGGGCTCGAGGGGTTGAGCCGGTGAGGCTGATCAACTTGCTATACCCCCCCGTGCTCGACGCGCCTACGTCCGGACGCAACGACCTCGTGCGCATATTTCTTACAGGTATCCCGGGCGCGACTCGCTTTCCGTTCCAGGCAGACGCGGCAGATCCGGCCGCGGGTATGGGATCGGCGCCAGCTGAGTACATGCGCCTGAACGTTGCGATTCCTGCGACCGCAGCCGGTTCTGAAAATCGTCTCGGCGTGATTGGAGGGGATCTCGGTGGCTATCCGAATGGCCGTCGACCGGGAGACGACGTAGTTGACATCACATTGCGCGTCGCGGCGGGCGTGTTGCTTCCGGGCAACTCCTGCGCCGGCGCTACAACCAATTGCAATCAAGCGCCGAATAATCAGCTGGGCGACGGTGTTAACCAGAACGACCGTCCATTTCGCACGACGTTTCCGTATCTGGCATCGCCGGTTGACGGTTACTCGAATCCGTACCGTGGTCGCGATTGCGCCACGGATACAACTTCGCCGTGCCTACCAACAGCAACACCGCGACCGTAGCGTTTAGGCGGGCGTGCAGCAGCGGCTTGTCCTAATAACCAGCCGCTGATTCAAACTGGAAGGCAAACCCGACGATTGCCTCCCGCCCGGGGATGGGCCCGCACCCATCCTCGGGCTCTTTCGTTACCGAACAGAACAACGAGTGAGCGATACGCTCGAGACACTTGCGAATTGGCATACTAGCTCAGTTTGCTTTCGGACGTTTGAAGGGTAATGAAACCAAAACAATTCTCCATCATCATTCCGACCTACAATTGCGGGCGCAAGCTCGCTGAGACGATCGAATCTGTGTTGTCCCAGCGCCGAGACTTGTATGAAATCTGTGTCGTGGACGGCGCCTCGACGGATGAGACATTGAGCGTGATCGATGAGTATTCAGGAGCTCTGAGATTTGTTTCCCAAGCCGACCGCAGCGTTTACGACGGAATGAATAAGGGCATCGACCTGACGACGGGCAGGTATCTGCTTTTCCTCGGAGCGGGAGACGTCCTGCGGGATGGCGTGCTCGAACGGGTTGCCGGGATGCTACCCAAAGAAAATCTATCTTTCGTTTATGGCGACACAATGCTTTTGCGTCACGGTATCCAGATGTGTGGAAGATTCTCGATGAGGGAGTTTATGAACAGGAACATCTGCCAGCAAGCCATCTTCTACGAACGGAGCATTTTCGAAGTGTTCGGCAGATTCGACGTCAAATATAAGGTGTACGCCGATTGGGCCTTCAACATGAAGTGCTTCGCTGATAAACGTGTCCGCAAGACTTACGTCGACATGGTCATTGCGGACTTTGAGGGATGGGGTATCAGCGACACTCAAAAAGACCCCGTGTTCTACCGAGACCTGCCTGGACTAATCAGGAAGTACGTGGGCTTGAACGAATATATGCAGCGGCGGATCTATCGCGGCCGGGTTGCTATTTACGAATTCAGACACAGGCTGGCCCGTTTCTCAAGGGTGGCGGTAACGCAAGCCGCCAGTATGCTCAGGCGGCAGAAGTCTTAAGACGCTGAGGGATAGATGACTTCGGCGAGAGGTGTGTGCTTCAAGCAGTGGTTTCCTGACCCGATCGCTCTTCGACCGCTGGCCAAACTTCACTTTCCTTCTCACCGAAACTGAACTGGGCCATGAGGTCAACAATACGATTCGCGATTTCAGCAGGGAACCAACGTACAGTAGGTGAGTAAGAAAGTAATTTAGCGCGCATGTGCGGAATTAGCGGGATCATCAGCAGGCAGGAAATCTCCACGGGCGACGCCCTGCGGGCCGCAGCGATGAGTCGGGCGCTCATTCATCGTGGTCCGGACGGATCAGGCGAGTTTCATGCGCCCGGTGTCGCGCTTGCGGCTCGCCGACTTTCAATCATTGATATTGATGGCGGGGACCAGCCGCTTTACAACCAGGACCGGTCGCTCGTGCTCGTCGCCAACGGTGAGATTTATAACCACCTTGAACTACGCCGCCGTCTCGAAGCACTGGGCCATCGCTTCTCGACGGGCAGCGATTGTGAGGCGATCCTCCACGCCTATGCCGAGTTTGGCCCAGCCTGTGTCGATCACCTGCGCGGGATGTTTGCCTTCGCGCTCTGGGACCAGAAGCGAAAACGAGTCGTGTTTGCGCGCGATCCGATGGGCGAAAAACCTCTCTACCTTTATGAACAAGATGGCCGAATACTCTTCGCCTCCGAAATGAAAGCTCTGCTGTGGTCCGGCCTGGTACCTTTTGAGCTGGATCCGGCGGCAATCGATCGCTACTTCCATTATCAGTACATACCGGAGCCTCAAACTGCGCTTAAAGGAGTGCGCAAGTTGGCCGCCGCACACACGCTCATTGTGGATCTCGATCCGTGGCAAACACACGAGAAGTGTTATTGGAAAATGGAAGACGCACCTGCGCTCGAAGGTGACGCGCCCGCTGTCATTCATCAGGAGTTTGACACCGTCGGCCAGCTTGTAACCCGCGCCGATGTGCCCGTTGGCATCGCTCTCAGCGGCGGTCTGGACTCGAGCGCAGTCGCGGCGTTTGCTACGCGGCATCATCCCGGCGATCTTCATGCTTTCAGCATTGGATACGAGGGCCGGCCCGCGGAGTGTGATGAACGCGCCGATGCTCGCGCATTAGCAGATCATCTCGGCCTACAGTTTCATGAAGCTGAGGTGCGGACCGAGGAAGTCGTCAATCTTTTCAGCGAACTGCAGTTTTTGAAGGACGATCCGATCGCGGATTATGCCGGACACTCTTACTACGCGGTGATGAAACTGGCCCGCGAAAAAGGTGTGCCGGTTGTCTTGCAGGGGCAAGGCGGCGATGAACTGTTCTGGGGGTATCCGCAACTTCGTCAGGCGGCGCGCGAAACCATTGCGAAGCAGCGGCTGGCAAAAGGAGCGTTGGGAGCCATCCCAAAATATCTTGCGCTCGATGAGACAGCAACGCTCTCTGCAGGCGGAATTTCGGCCTGGAGCCGCAACCTGGGCGGAGTCAGATCCGGTTTGCGAACAATGAGGAACCACGCAGCCGCTCCTGCGAATCAGATGGTTTTCTATGATCTGTCTCCCGACTTCAGCGCGGCCGCCATTGAAACTCAGAGTCTATACGGAAGCGAGTTTGCTCGAGAGGTAGGTGAAGGTGATGCGACGAAACTGTTTACCGTGGATCGACCCTGGCCCAGAGTGGACGTGACCCTCACACGGCTCGTGAGCGATACATATCTCCGCGGTAACGGAGTCGCACAGGGCGACCGGCTGGCAATGGCCTGCTCCGTGGAGATGCGACTCCCTTTTCTGGATCGCGAGCTGGTCGAGAAAATTATTGGCTTGCGCAAAGCGCATTCAGATGTGCGGCTGCCGCCAAAAGAATGGCTGCGACGTGCAGTCGCCGGTGTTTTGCCAAACTGGGTTTTGGATCGACCCAAGCGTGGTTTTGCTCCGCCGGTCGCGGAGTGGCACGAAGCGATTTTTGCGGCGCACGGATCTACTCTGACCGACGGCTATCTCGCTCAGTCTGGAGTACTCAGCGCAGACAGCGCCGATCGCCTCGCACGTGGTCCATTCCCAGTGGGACTCACGAGTCCAGTTTCTTTCAAGGCCCTGGTGCTTGAACATTGGTGTCGTCAGATGTTGGCAGTAGTTCAGAGAGGTAGTTTGCCAGGTTGATGGGCACATCGCGATGAGGAAGCATTGAACGAAAGACTAAGAATAGCTATTAACGCCCAACTTATGCCGGACGGTCCCGCGGGGGGTACGGTAACAGTGCTGCGTGCTTTGGCCGCGTTAGCTGAGTTAGACGGTGACGAAGAGTATGTTTTCGTGGGGCCCTACGAAGACCCGGAATGGCTTCGCCCTCTGTTGCCGCCAGGACAGAAGGTCGTAAGGGGACCTCAAGCGATGTCATCAGTTGAGTGGAAAGTTGATTCCCTCGAACCCTTCAAAAGAACTATTGGTCCATTGCGTCCTTTGGCGCGAGAAGTCAGGCGAATGCTTACCTCGACCAGCGCAAGGGTGGTTTCACCGGAGTCTGATTCCCCACGGTTTGCAGCCGCGGCGAGAGGAAGTTTTTTTCAGAGGTTAGGATGCGACGTTGTTCACTTTCCCTTTCAGACTTTCGAATCGTGTGGACTTCCGAGCATCTTTAACCCACACGATTTGCAGCATCTTCATCTTCCCGAATTTTTTACGGCGAAAGAGTTGTCGGATCGCGGCAGGTTTTACCCGGCAGCGTGTCGAGCAGCACACACGGTTGTAGTCGCCTCGCAATTCGTTAAGCACGACCTCGTCGAACGTTTTGGAGTTGAGTCTCAAAAAGTTCAGGTAATTCCCTGGGCTCCGCCGCCTTTGCCAAAACTCCTGAAAGAAACTGACGACCGTGAAGTCCGCGCAGTTCGACAAAAATACGAGTTGGGGGACGGCCCATTTGCTCTCTACCCGGCAAACACCTGGGAGCACAAGAATCACCTCCGGCTTTTGGAAGCGGTCGCACTCTTGCGCGCCCAGCATGGTTTGAACTTGCGCGTCGTTTGTACGGGATTTAGGACCGACTTTTGGGCAATCATTGAGGTTAAACTCAACGAATCCGGTTTAACTGACGTGGTGAAGTTTCCCGGTCTTGTTCCCATCGATGACCTGAATACCCTTTACCGAGCGTCGCAGTTTGTATTTGTGCCTACGCTCTTCGAGGCAGCCAGCGCGCCGGTTTTCGAAGCATGGCAACACGGTGTCCCGGTTTCCTGTTCCCGTGTCACATCGCTTTCGGAACAAGTAGCAGATGCGGCTCTACTATTCGATCCGCTTTCAGTGAACGAGATCGCTGCCTCGCTCCAGCGACTGACGGCAGATTTCAACCTGCGCGAAGATTTGAGAAAACGCGGAACCCGCCGGCTGAAAGATTTTAGTTTGGAGCGTACAGCCAAAGCCTATCGCGCCGTCTACCGACGCGCCGCCGGGCAAAGCCTTGCTGAGGAGGATCGCTGGCTTCTGGGCGCGGATCAAGCCCATCAGTTTGGCAGCGAGATCGAGGCCATGCAGCGATGAGTAAACGTTTGATCCCCGTTGCAGCTCCGGTCTTTGCCGGAAACGAAAAAGCTTATGTGCTCGATTGCGTCGAGTCTTCGTGGATTTCATCAGCTGGCAAGTATGTCGAAGAGTTTGAACGCGCGTTTGCCGGCTTCTGCAACGTGCGCCATGCCGTCTCCTGCAGCAGCGGGACCGCCGCCTTGCATGTCGCATTATTAGCACTGGGCATCGGGACCGGTGACGAAGTGATCGTGCCGACTCTGACGTTCGTCGCGACTGCAAACGCAGTGACGTATTGTGGAGCGCGTCCGCGCTTCGTCGATATTGACCCGGATAGCTGGACGATTAATCCCGGCTTAATTGAAGCGAAGATTAACACCCGCACGAAAGCGATCCTGCCGGTCCATTTGTATGGTCACGTGGCCAATATGGACGCCATTACAGAGATCGCGCGGCGTCATAATCTATTTGTCGTGGAAGATGCCGCCGAAGCGCACGGCGCGGAATTTCGTGGGCGGCGAGTGGGCTCGCTCAGCGATGTTGCAGCATTCAGTTTCTATGGCAACAAGATTATCTCCTGCGGAGAAGGCGGCATGGTCGTGTCTGACTCGGACGAGATTGCCCAAATCGCAGCGCAACTTCGCGGACAAGGTGTGGACGTGAAAAAACGATATTGGTTTCCAGTGGTTGGATATAACTACCGAATGCCAAATCTGACAGCCGCGGTAGGCCTGGCGCAGCTCGAACGCATCGACTGGCATTTGGATCGCCGGCGCGTGGTTGCCTCCCGGTACCGGGAGGTGCTCAGTGAAGAGGCCGGCATCAGCTGGCAAGTCGCCAAAGAAGGCAGCGGAAGCGTTGACTGGATGTTTACGATAACGCTGGATGAATCAATTCGAGCGGATCGCGACGTGATCATGGCAAAGCTCTTCGAGCGCGGAGTCGAAACCCGTCCAGTCTTTTATCCCATGCACGTCCTTCCGCCCTATCGCGAGGCGGCTCAGGAGGACGGTCCGTTTCCGGTTGCCGACAGAATTTCGCAGGCCGGGCTCAGTTTGCCTACCTGGGCAGGACTTGAACGCGAGGATGTGGATTACGTTTGCGACGCTTTGCGCGAGTGCATATGCGAAGTGACTTAACCTGAGGTTGTGTCGCCGCGAAATTTTTCACGCGCAAAGGGCTTCAGAAAAGAACAAGGGAGATGGGGCAATGAATTCAGAGACAATTCTGAGAGACGCAAACTGTATTGCAGTAGCAAGTGCGTTAATTTTTCTGACGATGCTTTCCGCCTGCGGCGGTGCAACAACAAATATGGGCAACAGCAATGGCGCGGCTGCGAGCAAGCCGGCTGAGAATAATGCCAGTCAACTTGCATCGATCAGCCCGACGCCTGCGACAAACAGCGCGCGCCAAACGGATAAATCAATGCCGGATGAAACAGTTTCGCCTGCTCCACTCCGGCCACGGAACAATGCCAATACCGAGGTTGCTAGTGCGCCCCAGCCCCAGATCGGCTCTGGCGGCAATGATTTTTTTCAGTTCACTCAGGCACGCGCCGCGATTAGCGCCGACCCGGATCTCGAAACGACAAATATAGTGATCGATGTTAAGGACGCAGTAGTGACATTGAGCGGGACGGTCGGGAACGCAGTCCAGAAGTCGAAAGCTGAACAACTGGTGCGCGCGGTCGGCGGGATCAAAAGAGTAAACAATCGAATACAAATCAAGAATTCATAGGCGCACCAGGCGCCAGAGTTAATACCGATCAGGGAATTAGTTTTCAGGGAGATAATTATGAGAACAGTCAGACTCGCTTTCTTCTTTTCTTTCATCTCGGCGACGACATTAGTCTCCTCCTTCCTCTCGCCACTCAGCGTCGCGGGACAAGACAAGCCAAAGCCCGGAACCACTGTTGACGCATGGAGGCAGTCGCTGCCCTCCGACGCCGAAGCCCGGACCCCGGTTGAAGAAACAGCTGAGGCCGTGGCCTCCTCGCCCTCTGTCGCCGAAACTAAAAAGGTTTTGCTTGACCTCGAGCGGAGGTGGATGGATTCGTTGAAAGTCGGCGATGGAGATTCCCTTGACCAGATTCTTGCCGCGGATTTCGCGTTTGCCAGCCCGCGAATAATCGAAGGTAGAGATCGGACAAAGTATCTGGAGCATTCACTCCGAGACCTCAAACTTGCTTCTTACGAACTTGATAAGACTACTGTGCGATTGTTTGGGCGGACGGCGATTGTAAGCGGCCGGCTGAAGCAAAAGGCTGCTGTGAATGGCGAAGACTGGAGCGGCGACTACCTGTTTACCGACGTCTGGATTAATCGAGAGGGTGTTTGGCGTGCAGTGAGCCGCCACGAGAGCGCGATCAAAGAACAGAAGTAATTTGACGGAGCTGATAATTTGACAGAACTGTAGTAGTAGACCGAGTTAAAACGGGCAGCGCCATCGCTGCATCACAGCATAGCCACGCGCTGATCGCCTCATCTCTGTTTTGATAGCAGAGGAAGCCGCATGCAGGAAGTTCAGTTAGATCCGCCTCGAGCCCTACAACTGACAGAAAAGATCGATAAACCACCGAAGTGCTTATCGCGGAAACCTCTGCCGATATTCAGTCGACGTCAGAAACGCTTTGACCATCTCCGCCTCTTGAAACTTTCCACCAAAGGCGTTCAGCTTTATGAGCCAAAAGTTGTAACCCGTGAAGTCAGTGTCGGGTCCGGAATCAGCGTCTCTGCGCAGGTAACCAAAGTATTGCATTAGCACAAACCCCTGATTGAATTCAGCGCGAGAAAAGTGACTGTTTTCGGCTACGGTTCGGAGCACCTCGGCTCGCGTCCTGGCGTTCGTCGAAAGATCACGTGCCAGTTGGTCCAGATCTGTTTGGGACAAGACAAAGCCGGCGTTTTGGTTAAGAGCATCAACGAACTGTTTGTCGTTCATGCTCGCGTAGAGATTGGTAAACCGGGGGCGCTGCACAAACCCTTCGATAAAGGTCTGTTGTTTATTCTCCAGTAGGTCCTGCCATCCATCTTTATTGACCACGACATTCCCACCAATCGCCTGGGTATCATGCTTGAATTCACTAAGCCTGATTGGTACCGGCGCGCCCGGAAGATGGCCATAGGCCGCCTGATAAGTTCTGTAGACCAGGTAACCCGTTTGCTGGAACTCAATTGAAAGGAAGAAGGCCGCCGACGTGTCGATCCGTTTAAAGTCGCGACATTTGACGTCGTCTCCACAGTTGTCAATATTGTCGATCCAGAAGTTTAAGCCCGCCTCATCAGGCTCACGACCGAGGAAGTCGACATACTGCTGCCGCACGAAGTACTCCGTCGTATCCAGCGGGTCCAACACATGGCCGGAGGACGTGGCATTGAAAGTCGCGTCGGTATGTTCGCCGAGTTGGCTGAAGGAACGCTGTGCAGGACTGAACACATAATTCGCGCGGGAAGGCACAAGGGTATAGAAGCCTTTGGTCTCGACATTATCGAACCGGTAGTTGCCGTTAGCATCGGTGACTGTTAAGCGGTTCTGCGTGCCGGCGATGCGAACACTCACGCCTTCCACCGGATTGTCGTTGGTGTCGAGGATCCGGCCGCCGACTGTGGCATCAGTCGCCGTCGGAGAAAGCACGGAAAGGGTGAACTGGCTGTCGGTGATCGTGCCGCAGTTGTCAATGGCGCGAACGGTAATCGCATGCGTGCCGCCCGGCGATCCGTTGCTGACTGAAATTACCCCCGTCGCCTCGGCGATCGAGATATTTCCTGTGAACGTTCCTTGCGAGTGGATGACGATTGATTGCAACTCGCCGTTGTCGCTTGGTCCAGTCGCCGGGTTGATAGTCGTCGAACCGCCCGCCGCGACCGCTGCGTTGTTATAGCTCAACGTCGCCGCGGTGTTGGGAACGACTGAGACATTCAAGGCCGCGTCCACCCATCCATTGGCGTCCGACGCCCTCAAACTAAAGGTGGCATCGGTGGCCGTGCAATCTGCGATGACATCGGCAGTGATAGTTCCGGCACTGTTGACTATGTTGGAAAGAGTCACGCCATTGGACGGGTTCGCGCTGGTTACCGTAACCGCTACGCTGCCTGGTCCGCTTTGCGGATCATTGACCTGAGCGATGGTTGAATTGATGACTGCGCTGCCCTGCTGCCGCGTCAATGGACCGGCGGCGCTCATACTTGGCGGCGGCGGCACGGTGCTGTTAACGAAAAAGGGAAAAGCCTGGATCTGCCCGATGCGTGGACTGTGGCCCGTATCTCCGCCGTCCGTGGCATAGGCAAAGAGGATGTGCATTCCGTCCTGCAGCGGTCCGAAAGTCACAGCCTGCGGATTAGTGCCCAGCGGCGTCGCGGTCATCCAGGGATTTACCCAGGTGTCGAGCTGGTAGTGAATTTGCTGCACCGGCGGGGCGGTAGGCGAAAATGCGCTGGCGCCCGTGAAGGTAAAACTGCGCGAAGTTGAATTTGGCTGAAATGGCTCAGGCGTAATGCTGACGGTTAATGGACTAGTTGTGAGGTCCTGTTCGGTGATGACCGCAACGTTGTGGCTAATATGATTGGGTGCATAGATTTTGTGGGTTACCGGATTGACCGCGAGGTCGACGCCGCGAGCGCCCGGCAAGCCTGTCGTGGAGTTGTCCACACCATTCATGATGGTGAAACTATTCGAAGCAATGCCGGTGATATAGATTTTATTGGTTACCTGATCGACCGCGAGCGCGACCTGAGCGGCGGTAGTCGGGATAATCTCAGTCGTGTGATCTGAGCCATTGATGACCGTAATGCCACCGCTACCAATGACATAGATTTTGTTGGTGATCGGATTGACGGCGGCTGCAATCGGTCCAGGGCTCGTTGGGATGGTGGACGTAGAGTTGTCCGCGCCATTAATGACCGTCACCGAGTGGAAGCCAGAGTTAGTAACAAAGATCCTATTGGTCACTGAATTGACCGCGATGGCCTGCGCTCTGGTAACGCTGGAAGTACCCCCGCTCGGTCCATTGGGGATCGTGACCGTGGAGTTGTCCGCGCCATTGATGACCGTCACGCTGTTGCTAAAATTGTTATGGACATAGATCTTGTTGGTGATTTGATTAACCGCAACGGACTTGGGCTGAATCTCGGCCGGAATGGTCGCGGTCGAGTTATCCGCTCCGTCAATGACCGTTACGTCGTGGCCATTCTCATTAGCAACGTAGATTTTGTTGGTGAAAGGATTGACCGCAATGGCCACGGGCCCACTGCCCGCGGCCACGGTGGTGGTCGAGTTGTCCGCGCCCTTGATGACGGTCACGTTGTCGCTGTCGTGATTAGCAACATAGATTTTATTGGTAACCATATTGACTGCAATCGCCAGGGGGCCGGTGCCTGCCACGACGGTCGCCGTCGAGTTGTCCACGCCATTCATGACAGTCACATTGTTGCTGTCATGGTTAGCGACATAGATCTTATTAGTCAGTGGATTGATCGCCGTCGCGAAAGGCTCAGTGCCAACCGGGACGAGCGCGATCGAGTTGTCCGCGCCATTGATGACTGACACGATGTCGGCGCTTGGGGCGCCGGCGCTGACTACGTAAATCTTATTGGTAACCGGATTGACCGCCGAGAAAGTGGAATTAGTCCCTCCCCCGGTGCCGGTAGGGATTGATTCGGTGCTGTTATCGTCGCCATCGATAACGGTTAAGTGGGCCGAACTGGTATGAGTCGCATAAATTCTATTCGCCACCGGATTGACCGCGACGCTACCCGTAGAATTAAGGGCGAGGGGGATTGATGCCGTGGTGTTATCGGCGCCATTAATCACGGTCATGCGACTACCAAAGTTTGAGACGTAGATCTTGTTGGTGATCGGATTGACGGCGACAGCGTTGGGGGTAGAGTTGAAAGCGCCATTAGGCACAGTTAACGTGCTGTTATCCGGGCCGTTGATAATCGTCACGGAACCGTTATTAAGATTCGGCACGTAGATCTTATTGGTCACCGGATTTACCGCGACATCAACCGGAGAACTGCCGGTCGCGACGGTCGCGAATGTGTTGTCCGCGCCATTGATGACCGTCACGTTGTTGCTACGCAGGTTGACGACATAGATTTTATTGGTAACCGGATTGACTGCGATCGCGAAAGGCTCCGTTCCGGCCGGGACTGTAACCGTCGAGTTGTCGGCGCCATCAATCACTGTCACATTGCTGCCGTCTTTGTTGGCCACGTAGATCTTGTTGGTGACCGAATTGACGGCGATGGCTTGAGGCGTCGTTCCCGCAGGAACGGTAACTGTTGAGTGGTCCGCGCCATCGATCACCGTCACGTTAGCGCTACCAAAGTTAGCGACGTAGATCTTATTGGTAACCGGATTGACCGCGACGGCGATGGGCTGGGTGCCAACCGGTACAGTCGTCGTCGTGTGGTTTGGGCCGTTGACAACAGTTACGTTGTTGCTGCCGGTGTTCGTCACATAGATCTTGTTGGTAACGGAATTGACCGCGACGCCTCCGGGCATACTGCCGGCCGGAATGTTGATTTGAAAACTGGCCATTCGCGCCCGGCCCGCTCCCAGCCACAGGATCATCACTGAGATCGCAACACAGAGCATTAGCAGCTGCGCCCCTCGGCGAGCAGCCCACCTCTGATTGATAACTCGATTAAAAGAGGGAAGTGAAGAACGGAAGATGACAGTGGATTTCATGGTGTGCCTCCTAACAAGTTGAGGGTTTCACGCCGCTACCAAGGTTTTCAATCGCGTGTGTTTCAGGTAGGGCATTGATTATTGCGCGTAGTTGAAACAGGTCTTCTTTGAGGACATAGCCGCAAGCCCCGGCATGCTGTGCAGCCTGCCGCAGTCTGACGTCGTCGTAGTCCGTGACGATTACTACTTTCGCTTCCGGATACGCCGCTTTAAGCATTGCGGTGGCCACGATTCCGTCGATCTCTTTGAGTCCGATATCCATTAGGACCCAATCCGGCCGGTGCGCGGCGTAAGCTTCCAGCGCCCCGTTGCCGTCTTCGCATTCAAAGACTCCATAGGCCCACCCGGCGACCATGCTGCGAATTGTGCGGCGCATCCTCGGGCTGTTTTCGACGATCAAGATGTTCATAGTTGCCTCGTTTGCAGTGCAGGCAGTGTGAGGTTTCCGGGAAGACTTGAGAATCGCCCTCAGGCAGTATTTGAGGTACTCCTTTGGGAGTATTTTGAAGGCGACTTGTGGCTGGAGATGCAGCGAAGTGAAGTCAGTTGCACCACATTCGTAACGATCTCATCACGCCGTCTTGTCTAGAGATCGGCTTTATGATCCAGCGCAAACTTCATGAGCGTGTGTTTGCCTTCGAATCCAAGCTTGACGCTGATGTTGCGTCGGTGGGTTTTGATCGTCAGCGGACTAACGCAGAGTTCGTCTGCGATTTGATTATTAGTTTTGTATTCGGCAATCAGCTTAAGCACTTGCCGCTCAGCCTGGGTCAACTGTTCGAGGGCTGGCTGCTCAGTGTTCGCTGCGCCTTTTTTTTGTTGGAAGAGATAAGTGGTGAGGAGTGGGCTCGCATAATTTTGTCCGGCAGCGACGGCCCGGATGCCATTTACAACCTCGGCCAGGGCACTGTCTTTCAACAGGTACCCTTGCGCTCCGAGTTGCAACGCCCGGTTGAAAAACGCTTCCTCGCGATGCACCGTCAACATGATAACAGCGGTGGTTAACCCGCGCTCACGCAACAGGCGCAACACTTGGAGGCCGTCCATCCCCGGCATATCCACATCGAGCACAGCCACGTCAGGCTGGTGTGCCACGATCTGCTCCAACGCGGCCACCCCATCCCCGGCTTCAGCCAGGATCTTCAAGTCGGACTCACGTTCGATAACCTGACGCAAACCCTGTCTGACTATCGGATGGTCGTCTGCAATGATTAAGCGAATTTCGTCGTTCATGGTTTGACGGCAATTCTCAATTTGATCCTGGTTCCTTGTCCTTTGGCTGATTGAATGACGGGAACACAGTCCAGGATGCGCGCGCGTTCAGTTATACCTGTCAGACCGAAGCCGCTCCTGGTTGATTCGCCCGCCCGAGAGACGTTGGGATCGAAGCCTCGGCCGTTGTCTTCAATCGAGACATCGATCAAAGCCTGACTGCGGTTTATGCTTATAAGGGCTGCGGTCGCGGCCGAGTGTTTGATGATGTTGTTAATGCTTTCCTGCACAATGCGATACAGGTTGATCTCCATTTCCGGCAACAACAGTCCGTCTATATTGTCCAACTCTGCCGTGAAGCGCTGGTCAGGCGAATCGACTTTTGCGACTAAAGACTCAATAGCGCTGGTCAACCCCAGACGGTCAATCTGAAACGGGCGCAGGTTGTAGGCAATTTCGCGCACTTCGCCGAGCGATTGCTCCGCGGCATCGGCGATCTCTTCCATTTGCTCAAGCACATTTTGATGGTTATCGGGTTCCTGCAGGCTAAGCCACGCCCGATTCTTAATGACTACCAAATTTTGGCTGAGGCTGTCGTGAAGTTCTCCCGCGATGCGTTTGCGTTCGCCCTCCTGTGACGCGATTAACTGTTTGGAAAACTCCTCTTGCGCTTGCCGCGCGCGCTGCAGCTGTTGGATCCGCCGTTGATACAGACCAAGGATGACTGCAGTCAGTAGCAGTACCCCCAGGAAGCTAAACCACCACGTGCGCCAGAAGGGAGGGATGACTGTGAGCAAAATACTTGCATCATGTGTGCTCCAGACACCGTCGTTGTTGGCCGCCATCACTCTGAAAGTGTAAGAGCCCGGCGCCACCTGAGTGTAATAAGCCACGCGCCGCTCTTGAGCGTCCACCCAATCCCTGTCGTAGCCGTCCAGCTTATACTTGAAACGCACTTTCTCCGGCGCAGTGAGACTCAGGCCGGCGTAATGAATCTCGATGTCGCTCTGCCCCGGGCGCATAGTGATCATCTGCCGCGAGTCGACCTTCGCCTTGTCAACTAACACCTGTTCGACGACAACCGGCGGCGGCAGCTTGTTCAGGTTGTTGGGATCAATTATGACCACGCCCTTGATGGTTGGAAACCAAAGCTTGCCATCTCGGTCTTTCCACCCGGCAGGCAAACCGCCGCCATTGGTTTCATTGCTCTTCATTCCGTCGGCCACGCCGTAAGAAACGCAGGTGACCGCTTTTAGTCGACCTTCGGCCAGATCGTTCAAGTCTTTCCGATTAGCGCGGTAGATGCCCCGGTTGCAGCTCATCCACAGATTGCCATTCTCGTCTTCGAGAATACGCGAGACGATGTTGTCAAACAGCCCCTCCCGGGTCGTGATGGCAGTGAAGCGACCATCTTTGAAGCGATTCAAGCCGCCGCCATAAGTGCCTATCCAGAGCGTACCATCCGCGTCTTCATAGATGTCGCGCACGTAGTTGTTGGAAAGACCCTGGTCCGTAGTGTAGTTAGTGAATACATTGTCCTGGTAACGACTCATGCCATCGGCGCCGCCGAGCCAAAGCGCGCCCTGCCGATCTTCAGCGATGAAGCGCACGTCAGTTAAAGTCAGTCCTTCGGAGGGGCCAAAGGGGGTAAACACTCCATCCTTGAAGCGGTAAAGTCCGCCGAGGTCGTCGGCGCTGCCCGTACCAATCCAAAGGTTGCCCGCGCGGTCTTCATAAATCGCCGCAATAGGATCCCCACTCACTCTATGAGCGTCCTTGTCAAACACGGTCCAACGTCCATCTCTGAAACGGTGCAGTGCTCCATAACTTCCCGCCCAGACCGTTCCTTCGCGATCCTGCAGCAGGGCCCAATAACCCGTGGTGCTGCCGGGAACGCCAACCCATAGGGCATCCTTAGTGAAACTCTGCTTGCGAAAGTGGAAGAGATTGTGGGCGCCTAACCACAATCCATCGGCGCCATCTCCGGTGATGACTTGAAAGCTATCATCGGATAGCCCCTCTTTGGCGGCATAAGCGTTGACCTGCGCGGCTTTATAGCGGTAGAGGCCCTCGCTGCCGGAGCCAACCCACAGATTGCCTTCACGGTCTTCGATGATGGACTTTGCCCCGGCCCACCCGGTCAGGCTTGGGTCAGTAATTACATCCTCACCCGTGAGGCTCGCGAGGTTCGTCACATTGCTCGACATGAGGAAACGCAGTTGTCCCGATCGGCCTCTGAAAATCGAGACGCGTTCGGGCCCGCTGAGGCCTTCCGGGCCAGAGTAGAAAGTGAAGTTGCCATCGCGAAAACAGGCGAAGGTCCGGATGCCGGCAATCCACACACTTCCCTCGGGTCCTTCAAAAAGTGACCTGGCAGTAGCGAGATTGGTTTTTGCCGGAAGGAGATAAGCGTTAAACCGGCCATCCTGCCAGCGTGTCAGACCCCTGGCCGAGACGAACCATAAGCTATCGTTGTGTCCGGCGCCGATCAGCGAGATCACATTTTCGGCCAAGCCGTCACGAGTCGTGTAAATCGTGAAGCGCCCATCCTTGAGTCGGGCTAAACCGTTGCTCGTAGCGATCCATAGGCCACCCATCGCATCCTCGCCGATAGACTGGATGTAATTGCCCGGCAGACCATCGTTGGTCATGTAGGTAGTAAACCTGTCCCCTTCGTAGCGGCTCAAACCGTTCTGCTCTGTGCCGATCCAGAGGACACCCGCGCGGTCCTCAAATAACGCAGTAATCCGATTACTCTTCAGGCCAGGCGAATTACCCGCATCGAAGATGGTGAACTTAAGCCCGTCGAAGCGCGCGAGACCGCCGAAAGTGCCCACCCACAAGTAGCCGTCACGAGTCTGAATAATTGAGGTGACCGAGTTTTGCGGCAGGCCTTTTTCAGTGGTCCAACTATCGCTTAGATACCTGGTTGGGGGGCTCTGGGCCAGCGAGGATGTCAGCTCCCACGAGCACATGGTGGCGAGGCTGGTAAGTGCCAGGAGCGTTATGAGAGACAGTTTCTCGCGCATCTCGAGTCTCTTTTAAATACCTTTGCGCTTGGAATTATGGCACCCCAGTTTAACTCTTCAATTCTTAATGATGGGAGGCCCGAATGGCGCACGGCGCGCTCAGATCACGCCACTTGGCTCTGCGCGCAGGGTGCTATAATTTTTCGGCGCGAGTTTAAGGCGCAAAGCGATCAATAGCGCTTGAAAGTCGCCAGCGGTTCCTTTGGGGAATAACCTCTCTAGCATATCTATATACATGTATACATGCCTATGCAGACTGGTGCCCTTAGGCCCTCCTGCCAGAGTGAACTCCTGAAATGGAGGGTGTTTTCTTGTGCTGAGATCCGAGGCAACTGACTAGGTGCACAAAGCGAACGGGCAGCGGGAGCGCTGCCCGTAACCTGGTGTTTCTAGTTGGTGCCCCCGCAGGGATTCGAACCCCGAACCAACAGATTATGAGTCTGCTGCTCTAACCGTTGAGCTACAGGGGCACAATAACTTACAGGCGGTCAGCTTGAGATGTAGCGGAAACTGTAGCGACTCCCTCGTCTTTTTCCGCTTTTTCAACCGCCGTTTGATTCAGAGTGGCGAAACGCTCGAAGGCGCGTTCCTGGCCTTCCGGCGTCGGGTGAATGTAGCGTTCGGAAATCGTCACGCTGCTCTGACCCGCAGCCTTTTTGATTGTGAAAGCGTCAGCTCCAGCTTCACCGAACCTCGTCAAAAACGTGTGGCGAAACGAGTGTATCACGCAGTCCTTTGGAAGCTGCAAATCGTCCCTTCGCCTCTTGTGGAGGTGGTCCAGCGAGGTTACCAAGTATGGGTTGCCCGCATAGTTTGCGAAAACATATTCCGACTTCCTCCCCAGCTGTCATGAGTCACCGGGTAGAAAATAACCGGACATGAGGATGTTCGCGATCAGATACTTAATAGTTCTCAATACCACAATAGCTCTCTCGGCGACTCGCTTTCGCTCGCCAGGTGAGTGCAGATGTGTTGATCTTCGCCGCTGACGAAACGTGGCTCCGAGAACGATCTCCGTTTACAGTTCGAAGCCATCCCGAAGTTTGCTGGCGAAGAAAAGAAAGTCATCAAGACCCTGCCTCGAAGGCATGATCCTCAAACACGACGCCACAACGCTGGTCCTCGGCGGGGTGAGACATCTACTCTGATTACTTGCTTCGGACTTGTTGAATGCTGGTCGGCGAAACCTTGAGCGAATAAACTTTCTGCGCACCCAGAATTGCAACACGAGAGTCCTGCATACGAATCGCCCGAAGATGGTCACTCTTGATAGCTGTTTGCATTCGCCAAGTCTTGCCGTTATCGGTTGTAAGCGCCAAAGTGCCCTTCTCTCCGACAGCTAATCCGACTCCGCTACTGTTGAAAGCAACCGCCCACCATTCTCGATTCGCAAACTCCGAGGGCAACGAAGCTGGTTCTTGCCAGGTTTTCCCGCCATCGATCGATTGTTGAAAAACACCGTGGCTTCCCGCCAGCCAACCAATTCCATCAGCACTGAAAGCAATCCAGGAGATATGTTTTGCGGAGGTTGACACCTCTTGCCAGGTTTCGCCCTGATCGTCTGTTCTGATCGCGCGGTCTCCGAAAATGGCAAACGTCGATTGCGCATTGCTCGTTATTTGAAAGGCGGTCAACGGCTCGTTCTTTTGAAAGCAGCTTCTCCAATTCTCGCCGCCATCCCTGGTGCAGAGGATTTCAACATCTCCCCACACTTCATCGCTCGTCTTGCTCGCAGTTCGCTTGTTACCAGCAATGTATCCGACATTCGCGTCGATAAAGTGTACCGCGTGCAAGTCGGCTTGCGGCGCGCCGCTTTCAGTGCGAAGAGAGGGTTTCAGCAACTCCCAGCTGCTCCCTCCATTTTTTGTGCGAATGATCAGACCGTTAGCGCCAACACCCCAACCATGTTGCGTATCAGAAAACGTAATCGCACGCAGGGTAAATCCATTCCCCGGAACTTCGACGGGCTCCCAAGTTTCTCCTCTGTCCCCTGAAAGGTAGATACGATCCACGTTTTTTCCATCGTAGCCCACTCCCCAGAAGTCGCCGTTATCCAACAATGCCACATCACTGAGGCCGTATTTACCTGTTTCAGTTCGCGGAACCGATGAAACGACGTCAAGCATCACTCCACGCCGCTGATCTTCCTGACTAATTTCTGGTGCTTTGGCTACAGATCGTCTCTGGTTTAGCTCCCGTGCACCAATGGCCGCCACACCAATCAGCAGAAGCGCCGGTATAACTTTGCCAATTCGCATAATGATCCTCCTCTACTGCTAGAAAATGCTGAACCGGATCAATTTCGTTTCTGTCTTTTGTGACTGACGAATTTGGTTTATCTGCCTTTCCGCCTTATTCGCGTACGCGACTTTGACGGATTCTCGATTATAGTCCTGCAGCCGTTGGTTTAGCGTGTTCGTAGGAGCTGAGTTCGCATTGAAAATGCCTATGGAGCCGGCAATATTGCTTCGCAGATTCGTCGTCGCCGTGGTCCCCGACGTGCCTGACAGCTGCATGGGATTTATATTTGGTTGCTTGTGCGCAGCTGACTCTCCGGGCGGCGCAGTTCCGAGGCGAGTTTCGGTGTTTGCAATACCTAAAGCAATTGTCGGATCGAATTTTTTTGCCTGACTAACCTCTACAATGTTTTGAGCCACATTGGCCATCGTATCCAGTTGATCCTGACTGTAGTTACGCGCTCCATTTCCGGTGTTCTCAGCCATAGCTGTTGTAATTGTTATTGGGTCAAAAGTCTTATCCAGGGACTCAATTTTAGTCTCAGCTATCGTGACCTTTGCCTGTTGGATTACGTTTCCCCGTCGATCTTGATCTTGAACGATAACCTCTGTGGTCGTGATTGTCCTTCGCACCTCCTGATCAATGTTTTCGTCAACGGGATCCTCACCATCCGGGTCGGTATATCGCAACGGATTGTTTAGACCGTAACTGTATCGATTCCAAGTTTGAGGATTCATGCGCTTGGCACTGGCCAGTAGCGGATCAACACTCGTGAACCTTCCTTGCGTACTAGCATAATACCTGGCCTCGAAGTAATCGAGGTTGGTTTCAGTGTCCCGTTCTTTTGAGGTGAATTTTTGGCGGATGGTGTCGCTACTATACCCTTGAGGGGTTGCTGTTCTGCCACTCGTTCCGGCGCCAAGTTCTTCTCCGAATGGGAGATAGTCATGCCGCTTCATTCCACTCAAACTTCCGCTCTTATTCACGACCATGCGTGGAGTGCCGAGGTGATCAGCAACTAGCCAGTTGGCTTCGCGATACAAGGTTCCCGCCAGTTCTCTGAAAGCACTGCTCGCCGCAAACGCATTCAACACGTTCTGTCGACCCTGGCCCACGCTCGCTTGTCCCGCCCACCAGCCGAGTCCACCGGTGTCAGGTGCACGCTGAAGAAATCCTTCATACAGATTCGTGACGTATTGCGTGTTGCTCAAGCTCGCATCATTCACCTGTGCGGCAAAAAGCGCGCGCCCCATCGTCTCCGCCGCGGTGATGACCTGCGATTGCCCCTGGGCAGCAGCATTGTTGAGCGTCGCGCTGTTCGTCGCCAGCTCATTAAAGTCGGGCGGCCGGTTCAATGCTCCCTGGTAGAAGTTGGTTACATAGTTCTCAGTGCGTTGGCCATCGGAAGTCGCGGTCCCATATAGCGTGTTGACCAGGGTTAGGAATTCGCCCGACGCTTCAAAAGCGTTGAGCACGTTAATGCGGTTTTGCAAGCTTCCTGTCGCTTGTCCCACCCACCAGTTCAACCCTCCCGTATCGGGACCACGTTGCAAATACGCGTAATACAGGTGAGTGACGTACTCCGTTTCGTTCTTCCACGGATTAGTATCGTAAGTTGTTTGGAGGAAAAGGTTCCTCGCAATCTCCTTAGCCTTCACCAGCAGTTGCGCCTGGCTCTGCCCGCCTGCCGCGGCCAGTTCGTTTGTCTTGTCTGCCATCCATTGAGCGGGTGCGTCAACCTGGAGAGCCCCGTAATAAAGAGCTTGCAAAAATCGCTTCATACGCTGATCGTCGCCGCTGGTCACAGTAACCAGCAACTCACCATTGCGATAGCCATATTCTTTTGTGGATACGAACGAAGCCGCGCCGGAAGCGTACTCAGCCAACAACTCGCTGCCAATCCCATAAATCTGCCAGGTTTCCACTCCGCCAACGTTGCGCCGCACACGCTGGCCGTCGGCATTGTATGAATAGCTGCTGACCACCTGAAGATTGCCGTCCTTGACTGTGGCCATACGATTCTCCGCGTCGTAGAGACGGGTGGGAATGCCATCGGTTCTGCCGTACGAGGTATAAGTGTCGTTCACCAGGTTACCGGCCGCGTCGTAGTCCATCCGTGCGCCGTAGCCCGCCGGCACTCCCAGACGGTTATCGTTCAAAACGTTGGCGGTGAACTGCGTCTCTGGTTGCAGTTGTTGCAGTGATGCCTGTTGCCCTGTCGTAACGGTGTCGAAGATTTGCGGCTGCAAAAAGGACAAACAGGCTTGCCGTTCCACCGAAGCATCTCTAAAAACTCGACACACTCAACATGGTCGGGGAATAGGCCATAAATGCCGTTAACGTCCATTTCAATGACTTGCAATCTAGCAGTAGGATTTGAAGGCTGTCCCTGCCGTGAGCTAGGACATAGGGAAGGATTCTCTGCCAAGAGCTAGGACAAAGTAAAGAAACTCTGCCATGAGCTAAGACAAATGAAAAGGGCGTCACTGGGACTCACTCCAGCAACGCCCAAGGGTAGTGCGCTCTCATGAAACGCAACTACCCCGATTGCCCTCGCCTATTGCCCTTGCGTCGCTCATATGGCAAGGGATACCATCCGCACCGCCTCGGCACGTTCTAGCTAAGCTTTTGCATCGGAGAATCCTCATGTCTTTCTTGAATCGCATTAGAAAATTCATATCAGCACGCAAACTCTACCCGACCGGACGGAATGACCGAGTCCTCTTGTGGACTCTGATGGTGTCCCTTGTCTTAGGCTTCTTTGTAACTGCGGAACCTATCTCGCTTGAGTTCGCACCGCTTGCCGCGTTGTTTCTTTTATTTGGTGCAGTGATCGTCTGGCTGTACGTCTATGTCGCGCAGGACGTGCCTAAAGACCAGTTCGGAGACTACACTCTTGCCATTGCAAACATAGAGAATGTCAGCAACCAGCTATCCCAACTAGTTAGCTTCCTGAAACAAGAGCGTCAGAAAGTTGAAGAATCAGAAGCGACGTTGCGAAAACTCCATGAAGAGAGGACAACGCTCGAACCAATGGTTCTTGCACAGCGGGACACAGTAAACGCCATCCTGTCAGCGCATAGCGGATCATTGGCCTCACGAGCGTGGAAAGAACGTGCGCTGGGTTTTATCAGCGGGCTGTTTACGTCCTTCATAGCGAGTGTCGTTTTTGAGTATTTCAGGCGTTGATATTATCTCTCTGGACAAACCCGTGCCAGAGTTTCCGTATTACGCTTTCAAACTAGGACACTACCTCTTGATTAGCCCACGCTGAATCTAATCAAGCGCACTCAAACTCTCAGGTAAATGATGAAGTCCCGAGGCTTAGCTTAGTCGCGTACATCATTGTCCTGTAACGGGTTACCGCCTCTCAAGTTTTCCTCAACTCCAATCACCAGTTTTACTTCACAAGCCTCAAGAGTTTCTCAAGGGCTCCCAGTTACTTTGCACGCAAATGGCGACGCAAGGTATGCACACACCCTACTAATTTGGAGGCCCGAAACATGTTCGCAAACTTTTTCAAACTCCGGTCAATCCTGGCCATCATGATTTTCGTGATCCCGACTGCGATGTTGCTCGACCAGACGGCGACGAACCCTGCGAGCGCCAGCGATAGCACTCGGTCAGTGATCGTTGAATTAAGATCTGACCCGGGCGCAGTCTTTAAAGCGAAAGCCGAAAAATCAGGAAGAACAGTTTCCTCTGATGAACTACAAAGCTATCGTGCCGCCATTCGCGCCGGACAGGATGACTTCCTCAAGGCGCTCGCCGAACGCGGGGTTTCATTCCAGGCAAGGTCGCGCGAGATCAAAAACTACGATGGCACTGTCGCTGCGAGAATCGATTCCCGCTACACACTTGTCTACAACGGCATCACCTTGAGCGTACCCAAATCAGCAATCGCGACGATTGAAAGCATGCCGGAAGTGAAAGAGGTCCACACGAACGGCCTTTTGTTTCCTGAGTTGAACAAGAGCGTCGAATACATCAATGCCACGAAGGCATATGGCGCGGTGAAGGAGTTATCGCAGTTTGACAATGTGAGCGAAGGCTACGAAGGCCAGGGCATGTATATTTCGGTGATCGATACAGGCATTGATTGGACCCATCCGATGTTTGGTGGCGACCCCACGCCGCCTCGGCTTGGCGTTGCCCCGGCCGTGGCCGCAGTCAGCACGAATCAAAAAGTGATTTATAACCTGCCGTTAACGGATAGTCCGGCGGGAGATGGTTTTGGGCACGGGACCCACGTAGCTTCGACGGCCGCAGGCTATCTCGCAATGCATCCCGGCAGCGACGGCCTCCCCGGAACGGGTGATGACATTCGCGTACACGGCGTAGCGCCGCAGGCCAAGCTGATGTCCTACACTGTTTGCAGCACCTCCAGATCTACCCCGGGCAGTCTCGGCCTGCCATCGGTTGGCGGTTGCGAGTTTGCCGACATCCTGACGGCGCTCGAAGATTCAGTTTCGCCATTTACCTTGACGCAACAACCGAAGCCGGTGGCCCACGTAATCAACATGAGTCTCGGCGGCGGCGGTGGTCCTGATAACCCGACCGCGGTAGCAGCTAACAATGCGGCGTTGACCGGAACGATCGTGGTGGCATCGTCAGGAAACTCGGGTCCCGGCGAGGGCACTACCGGTTCGCCGGCCGCCGGTGTTCACGTGATCTCGATCGGAGCAAACACACATCCTGGCGGTGGCTCGATGTGGTCTACCGATGTCCTCCAGTCGTCAGCCGTTGCGCAGACGAGGCTTGGCGCGGTCAGTCCCGCGAATCAGTTTCCAACCGCCGCGGGATTTGGACGACTCAAGTTGTTTCCGATGACCGGGTCGGTTGGACTACCGGCGAATGCGATTGCTCAGCGCTATGTTTTCATAAACGAAATCGCGGGACCTCTGCCGGCCAGCGTTTCGGGTCGCATCATCCTGCTTCGCAGTATCACTGCCAGTTTCTTCGATGCCGCGGTCCAGGCAGCAAATGCTGGGGCGGTCGGCATCATCGTGATGGATAGCCGTGGCGCGGTTAACGGCGTGCGAACAACTATTCCGGCGGCAGGCATCCTGCCCGAAGATGGCGAAATACTGGTGGATGCTATTTCTTCCACCGATGATAACAATGTAGACCCGGCCCAGGGCGCAGTTTCAGCGCTTCCCATTCGCATGAATCCGTCGCTCACAAACTCTTTCATGGGTGAGATGGGTGAGTTTAGTTCGCGTGGACCAGTACGTGGTCTGGGCCAGGTGAAGCCCGACGTCTCAGCTCCTGGTGTTGCAGTTTTAGCAGCTGTCCCACCCGCGAGTATTCTCGGCGCTCTGGCAGCGGCAACCGAAAGCACGCCAAACTACATGCATCTCGATGGCACCTCGATGTCGGCGCCACATGTTTCGGGAGCCGTTGCGCAAATCAAGCAAGCGCATCCCGATTGGACGCCTGACATGATCCGAACTGCGTTAATCAACACAGCCACCAACATGCGCGATGAAGCCGGGAGCGCGAAAGCGGATGGGCCGTCCACGGCCGACTCGATCATCGCCCAGGGCGGCGGTCTGATTAATCTTTACGAAGCACTAAACGCGAAAGCGCAGATGGGCATCGTTGGTGATGGCATCAACTCGCCAAACATCCTTGGCAGCCATTCCTTTGGCGAAGTGTTTGTTATTAACAGCCGCGTAATGCACACGGCTCCAGTCAGTGTCACAGTCCGCGATCTTTCGGGGCAAGGTGGAACTTACAACCTCGCGGTAGCTAACAATCGCGACCTGCAAATCGCCGGCATCAACGTTGCGCTCGCTCAACAGAGTGTCACCGTCCCGGCCAACGGCGAAGCGACGTTCACCGTAAACGCCACAGTTAACGGCGACTTGTTACGCGATACGATGGCCTCGAAAACCCAGGGTACGCAGGTAGTCTTTGAAAAGATCCAAATGCAGTGGTATGTGACTGCTAACCGTGCGGACGGTGGCGAGTCTCTACGGATGCCGTTCTTCTTCCGTCCCAGCCCGTCAATGCCGGCGCAGGCTCAGGTGGTCACCAGCACGCACACGGAGGTGCTACCAGCAAGCGACGCGGGTGCACAGCGCGACAATACCGGGTTCCTTCCTGAACTGAATGGCGTTACCTACAAAGACGTCCCGTTTGAAGTGGATGCTTCTACGTTCCGCATCGAGGCCGAAACGACCTGGGTGCAGGTGGCTGAGTCGGGTCAGCCAGACCTCGACTATCAGTTGCTTGGCCCAGATGGCGGCGTGGTCCAGGAATCAGGAAATGGCGTTGGTCCTGAGTTTGTTTCTGTGAATGTCACTCAGCCAGGCACTTATACGCATCGTGTGATTGGCTTCTCGGGTGCGGGAACGGAGTTTACCGTAACGACCAACTTGACGAAGGGCAATGCGCCTCCATCGCTGGAAGCGATTACAGGTGAGTTTACTAACGCCCAGAGCCAGCAGGTCGATTTTGACGGCGGGTTCACGCTCGCGTGGAACGGCTCAGGTGGAGAGCGCAGCTTCGAAGTCGAACGCTCAACCGACAATGGGGCCACCTGGGAGCTGATCGAAACTACACAATCAGGCGACACGAGGTTAGAGCTGACGAACCAGCCAAACGGCCCGTTGAGCTATCGCGTGCGTGGCCTGCATTCAGGCGTTGTCGGTTTATATGTAACCAGCGCGAGCAACGCCCAGAACATCGTCGTTGACCGTCGCGGCAAAGTTGATATTACGGGCATGATTGCAACGGCCATGTCCAACGTTTCGTTTGTGGGCGGTGTGTTCAAGATGGACCTGACCGTCAAGAACAACTCAACCAATGCTTACATTCCGCTGGTTGAACTCAACGTGGTGAAGATCACGTCGGGTTCCGGGACCGTAAGTGTGAAAAATGCCGAGAACGGCGGTAACGGCAAGACTGCCGGCAGTCCCGCGCTGTTCGGTTACTCAAATTTGTTAGGCACGGATCAGCAATTTGATCCGGCCGAGATTACCGGTAGTCGAACGCTCGAATTCAACGACACCAGTGCCGAGATGTTTAGTTTCGATGTATCGGTCACTGCATATGAGCAAGGAGCGATCAGCCAGAATGTTCAGAACCCGCCGCCGGGTCCGGGCGGATTAGAAACAGGCGGCGGTGGGAGCGGCAGCGCAGAACCACTGTCGCAATTAAACAAGAAGCTCCTGCGGATCACAGTGAACCCGCTCACCAAAGCGGTGAACGCCAAGCTGCTCTAACTATTAACAGCACGGGGCGTGTCCTGGAAGGGATGCGCCCTTTTCGTGTCTGCTTGTGTCAATCGTTAATCGTTGAGGCAGGGCTGCCTGACCCGCACGCTTCGGTAAGCGTGTTTAAGAACTCAAGAATTTCTCAACCCAATTGCAATACAAAGGTTTCGGCACCGAAGTGAAGTTGCAAACCGGGTGCTCATAGAAGAAAAGAGAGATAGTTCCCAGCAAAACCATGTTTCTAATCGAATCCTCGAACGATCTCCGACCCGCACATACGGAGCTCATAGTCGAAAAAATTGTCAGGCCATCAACCAGGCCGCGGCTTTCCAGAAGTAGACTCCTGGCGATTCTCGAAAAGAGCCTGGTTTCCTGCACGTCGAGCATCATCAGTGGGCGCGCGGGCACCGGCAAGACTGCACTCGCGTCTGACTTTGCGGAAAAGTGTGACCGCGGGGTGGCGTGGTACAAGGTTGATGCGCCTGACGGCGAAATCCAGATCTTCTTCCAGTATCTCGCCGCCTGCATCAGACGCCAGCGACCTGCGTTTGGCATGGCCACACTTTCGCAGTTGGCAAAAACATCATCGCCGGAGGATGCCTCGATTCTCGCCGAGACGCTCGCCTACGAACTTGTTGAAGGCGAAGGCAAACCGCTGCTCGTGGTGATTGAAGACCTGCACCTGATTTATGACTTTGAGTGGGTGGTTCCATTCTTTCACAGACTCTTGCCGCTGTTGCCAACAGACGTCCACATCCTGATAACCAGTCGAACTATGCCCACAGCCCCGTTTTGGCGGATGCGCTCAAAGCAAACCCTTTCGGTCATTGAAGAGGAAACACTCGCCTTCACGCGTCAGGAAGCGACTGAGCTCTTTGAGTGCTATTCGTTGTCGGGTGAACAGGCCAGTATCGCCCTTGATCACACGCGCGGACGCGCTGCGGCGATCGCTCGAATCGCCGCCGATCTTTCCGGAGCGAATGAGGAAAAACTCTTTAGCGCTGAACTGCGCGAATGCTGGTAGCAAAGACGGAGTGGAGTGCGCGGGCCCTCCGCGCTGTTGGCTGACCTTCTCGTTGAGGACAGAGTGAATAGTTTAAGGCCATGCCTGATTCCGGTTCCGACTCCGCTGACGGGATTGCGAGATGTTGGCTTCAGGCCAATGGGCCATGTTACTCTGCGCGAACGCGAAACCATCATCCAGAGGCGGAAGTCGATGGCTAAAACCCGGCAGGGGAAGCCCCAGCAAGATTCGCCCCTCCCGGCCCTGGGCCAAGCTGCCGGGACTAGCGACGCAGGCACCCATCCCAGATTTTTTCTCCGCACCAAATTGCTGCCGCCGCGTCCGGCGCCGGAGCTACTCTCTCGTTTCCGCCTAACTGAGCGCCTTCTTGCAAACCTCGCTAATCCTGTCACGCTGGTTACGGCAAATGCCGGGTCCGGAAAAACCACCCTCGTAGCAGATTTTCTGCGCACACACAAACGGTCTTTCGTTTGGTATCAGTTGGACCACACTGATGCCGATCCATTTGTTTTCCTGGGCTACGTGACGTTTGGTATTCAACAAGTGGTCCCGGGTTTTGGCGAGTCGATGTTCTCGTATTTGCAGGAAACCACCGGCGAGCTGGCCCAGCACCCCGAACGGGCCGTCGATGTTCTCCTGAACGAAGTCCTCGACCGAGTTGATCAGCAACTGATACTGGTCCTCGACGACTATCACCACCTCGGGCCGGACACGCCGGTTCACGCGGTTCTCGATCGTCTGCTGGCGTATTTGCCAGACGTGTTGCACGTCGTGATCATTTCACGCGAGATGCCGCCGCTATCGCTGGCGCGGTTGCGCACTCACGCGCCCTACTCCGTTATTGATCGCGCAGACTTGTTATTCACTGACGACGAAACCCAGGAACTGTTTCGCACAGTGTTCGACCTGGAGCTGACCCCGAAACAACTTGCGGGATATCGCGAACGAACCCACGGCTGGATTACCGCCCTGCAATTGGTCCGGCAAGTGGCCCACCGGGCCGTAACCAGTTCTCGCGCGGAGCAGACGGAACCTCCCGACCTTCTGGATGTGTTGCGACAATCTGAACGCAATATCTTTGACTATTTTGCCGAGGAGGTGTTTTCAGACGAGCAAGAGGAGATGCAACAACTGCTCTTGAGAATGTCCCTCATCGATCGCATTGATCTGGAAACGTGTGCGGCGCTCTTTGGGGGAATGAATTGTTCGAGAGTCTTGCCAAGCCTGGTGCGCCGTAACGTTTTTATGACAGTAGCGAGCGACGACCGAGGCGAAGAGTATCGTTTGCACCCGCTGTTTCAGAGTTTTCTGCGCCGTCGTTTGCGCGTCGAGCTGGGCCGGGCAGGAGTTGCGGCCGAACATCAGCGATGCGCCAAACACTTTCTGAACCAGCAGGCATGGGAACAAGCCGTGCGGCATTTGATTTCGGCAGACGATTTCAACGGCGCGGCCGCTGTGATTGCAGATCAGGGACTCGCGTGGATTTCATCCGGAGCCATGACTTCACTCGCCTCGCTGGCTGACTCGCTTCCGACGGCGGCGCTCGAAGCTCATCCGCGCGCCCTGGCCCATCGCGCAGAAGTAGCTCGCCTGCGTGGTGAATATGAAACAGCCCAAGCAAATTTTCACCGGGCCGCAACCCTGCTCAAACATCAGGACGACAAAGAAGGCGAGGCCGAAACGCTGCATTCGCTCGCTACACTTGCGAGGCGGCAGGGCGACTATCAACTCGCCTTCACTTACCTGGATGGCGCGCTCAACTTAGCCGGAGCGAATTCTCCGGTGCGCACAAAATGTGGTAACACCCGGGGGCTCTGCCTGGTCGCGATGGGCGAGTGGGCGGCAGCGGAGCGCGAATTTCGCAGCGCGCTCCAGTTAGCAGAAGAACAAAACGACGCACACTACACCCGATTAATCGCGCACAATCTGGGAACGCCAGCGGGAATTCGCGGCGATTTTGGAGAAGCGCTCCGTTGGCTGCGTCGCATGCTGACCAGAGATCGCCAGGGCGCGCCGATGCCTCAGGAAGCCGTTGCCCATCTGAACATGGCCAGGTGCTACTTGTATCGCGGCGACTTCGAGCTTTCCGAAAAGCATCTGGATAGCGCGCTCGAGCGCTGCCAGTTGTTTAATCTGGTCGCTGCTCGCGCAGAGACTTTTGAAACGTACGCAAATCTCTATCGCGAACGCGGCGATTTTGAAAAAGCGAACGAGTATTACGAGCGAGCTGCGCGTGCTTATGACGAGGCAGGAATCAGTCTTGCGCGCACCGAACTTTTTGAAGAGCGCGCGGTTTTGAGTTTGCACCTGGGCGACTTTAACTCCGCCCGCCACCAAATTGATCGTCTGGTTTCTTCACGGCCGTTGGAAAAAGACGAGATGGGTTTTTACACCGCCTCCCTTACGCGTGGCCGGATCATGGCGGCCCAGGGCGACTTTGCTGCAGCGCGCAATGATCTGGCGGAAGGGCTTCAGTATTTTCATTCCCACGGTCTTTACTACTACGAGGCCCAGGCCTGCTTAGCGATCGCGCGATGTGAGCTCAAGGCGAACGACGAACCGAAGATGTTGGAGCATTTGAAGCGAGCGATTGATCTGTCTGTCCGCTTCGACTACGAATACTGGATCAAACGCGAAGCGTTGAACAATCCGGACCTGTTCGCAATGGAAGAGATTGCCGAACTGCTGCCGGCAGATTTGCGAGCACAAGTTTTTCAAGCAGCGAAGCTTCCCGGAAAATCAGCGGCAGGGCAGGTCACAGAGATTGCGTTGAGCAGTAAACCCGTCACTGACCTTGCGATTAACATGCTGGGCCCGGTCGAGGTTCAGCGAGATCCGACGCGGCCGCTCGCCGTGGACGCATGGACCACCCGGCGCTCGCGCGACATACTTTGTTTTATAGCGTCGAGGCGGCATCACCGGGCGTCGAAAGACAAAATCATCGATACCTTTTGGGGCGACACAGATTTTGAAGTTGTGGAAAAGAATTTCCACCCGACCGTCTCTCACATACGCAAAGCGCTCAATAGTAATCAGCCGTTAAAGCAAAACTTCCTCCTCTATCGAGACGGCGATTACCAGTTGAACCCTGAATTTTCCTATCGAATCGATCTCGAAGACTTTGATCGGTTGCTGACCGAAGGCGAAAACGCCAGGCGCGCGAGGGAGTTTGACCAATCAGTTGCTGCCTATGAAAACGCGGTGGAGCTTTACCGGGGTGAGTTCATGCAGGGAAGCTATGAACCCTGGGTTGAGGAACAAAGGACTTATTACCGCGAGCAACATTTGCGTCTGCTAGAGGCGCTTGCCGCAGTTGCGCAAAAAAAGGGTGATTGGCCGAAGTCGATGCAGTTAGCGCAGCGCATTCTGCATGAGGACCAGTTTCGTGAGGACATTCATTGCCTGATCCTGCGGGCCCATGCAGCCCTGGGCAATCGGAACGCAATTAAGGAGCACTTCGAGCGCTTGAAAAACCTTTTGCAAGTGGAACTGGGGGTAGAACCGAGTGCGGAAACAAGGAAACTTTATGAAGAACTTCGAGGATAAACGGGCAGTTAGGCAGTTTCCGCGGATTATTCGGATTATTGGGAAACCGCAAGGCTAACGCAACACACGCAAACGAGTCTGACCCTACAATCCAGCACGCTTTTCGGAACACTAAGGGTTGCTCGGCCACGGACAGGGGAAGACCAGGGCGGGCAGCGGCATTTGATCGATCCTGGATTCGAAAAGCTGATGTGCGAATAACGCACCCTCGCCGATACAAAGTAAGCCAAGTGGCATGACTAACGCCGATAAACCCGACTGAGGTGATAGTTTGCTCAGGATGTTTGTCTTCATCAGCCTAATAATTAAAAAAGCGACTAGATCAATCGCGCTAGGCTTGTCTGTGCTGCTGGGCTTCTCACCAGCAATCGCCGGCATAGCTATTACTGCGTCAAATGGGATTGTCATGACCGGAGCCGATGGCATCGTGATGACCGGCGCTGACGGAATCGTCATGACCGGGGCCGATGGCGCGTTGACCTGGGGCCCGAACGGAATCGTGATGACCGGTGCTGATGGGATTGTCATGACCGGTGCTGATAGTTTTTCCTATCCAAATAGTGTGCGTAGTTCCCATGCGGATGGGATCGTGATGACAGGTGCTGACGGCATCGTAATGACTGGTGCTGACGGTATCGTGATGACGGGTGCGGATGGCACCACTCGAACCGCCGATTCCGTTACGATTACAGTCGCAAATGGAATCGTGATGACGGGGGCCGATGGCATCGTGATGACTGGTGCCGACGGAGTGCAGCGCAACGCGGATGGAATCGTGATGACGGGCGCCGACGGTATCGTGATGACGGGTGCGGATGGAATAGTGATGACCGGTGCAGATTCAGTGCGGGCTAAAGGACCTGATGGTGTCTCTTATTCAGTGGTTCCCAACGATCTACGGTTCGCAGGTGTAACCGGAATCGTGATGACCGGCGCCGACGGTATTGTCATGACGGGCGCCGACGGTATTGTCATGACGGGCGCCGATGGAATCGTGATGACGGGCGCCGATGGAATCGTGATGACCGGCGCCGACAACATGCCGCGTACGGGTTTGCAGAGTGTCGATCCCGAGCTCGCTCTTCTACTCAACAGCACAGTCGATGACAGCAGCATCAACGCGGTGGTGGTTTATCACCGCTTGCCAACTGAATCCGATCTCTCAGATTTGCAATCAATTGGGATTGCAGGCGGAACGCGTTATCGCGCATTGCCGATGGTTAACATTACCGGCACGCGCGATCAGATTGCAGCAATTTCCCGCTTCACTGCAGTTCGATCTATTTACGGAAACCGCACCTTGACCTTCAACAGCGAACCCGAAGTTCGAGCGGCCACCGGAGTGGATCGTGCGCGGCGGGATGCGGAACTGACGAATGCCAATCGAGGCCTTTCGGTAACTGGCCGCAACGTCACTGTGGCCGTGCTCGATACGGGAATCGATGCCACGCACGGCGACCTTTCCGGCCGCGTAGTGAAGAACATCAAGTTGGCGGACACGCAGAGTGTTGCCGCAGGGTTCACCTATCCGGCCAATTCTGAAAATCTGCCGAACACAGATCAGCTTTACGGCCATGGCACTTTTGTGGCGGGCATGATCGCGGGCAACGGCAGCCTTTCAAATGGCAAGTTTGCGGGCGTGGCGCCCGACGCGCGCCTGGTCGGACTTAGCGCCGGTGACCTGACTCTGGTCTACGTGCTCAACGGCTTTGATTATTTGTTATCCAATGCGGAAGCCGCGGCCCGAGTTGTGAACTGTAGTTTTTCCGCAAACACAGTTTTTGATACAAATGATCCGGTAAACGTCGCCACGAAGATGCTGACCGAGGCCGGCGTGAATGTGGTGTTTTCGGCAGGGAACACTGGCCCGGGCGCACAAACCCTTAACCCGTATGCGGTTGCTCCGTGGGTTGTCAGCGTTGGCGCTACCGACACGCGTGGGCGATTGGCCGGCTTCTCGTCGCGAGGCGACTTTGCCAGCGCACTGTTTCGGCCGACCCTGGTCGCACCCGGCGTCAACGTCGTTAGCGTTCGCGGGTCGGGGATCACCAGCGTGACTAGTGTGGAAGGACTAGCTGGCGCGGATGCGCAGCGACTCAGTTCTTCGGAATTACCAAACTACACCACTGCAAATGGCACCAGCTTTTCTGCTCCGCAAGTGGCGGGGACGATCGCGCTAATGCTCGAAGCTAACCCTTCGCTAACACCGGCGCAGGTTCGCGAAATTCTTCAGTTAACCGCAACGCCGTTAGCTCCTTACTTCGCGCACGAAACTGGAGCGGGAATGTTGAACGTTCACGCGGCTGTGTTAAAGGCGCGCTTCACCGAACGGCGTTTGGGGGCCTGGCGCGGCATCGCCGATCGCGGTCAAGTGCAGTTTATAAAAGATCCGCTGATAACTTTTGCGGGCACAGTGCAGACTGGAGCGCCCAGCGACACCACGTTGAGAGTTCCAGGCAATGCGCTCTTCGCTTCAATCAAAATTGGCTGGGGCCCGCTCTGGAGTTTGAACGACCTCGGGTTGCAGGTTTTTGATTCAGCCGGTTCCTTGCGTGGTCAGGCGAATGCGATCAATCTGACGGGATTGACCGGCAAGCGCGAGAGCGTTTCATTGAATGCCCCCGCGGCTGGCCCGTGGCGGGTAAGCGTTAGGAATACGATTAGCGGACTCGGCACGGCACAGCCGTTTGTAGGTGTGCTGGATGTGGGCCGCGCTCGCTATGCGACCATGTCTGACCTGGGCCATCTCAGTCCATCTCAGCAGGAGGACATTTATCAAAACCTGCGCACTTTTACGATGTGGCCCATCGGATCCCACTTCCGTCCGGAACAATCCATCAGCCGGATAGACCTGGCGACGGCCCTGGTAACCGGAGCGCGAGTTCCGCAGTATCTTAGCGGCCAAGCCGTATATGGCGATGTAAAAGACTCGGCGTCGAGACTCTTTGTAGACAGTGTTCAGGCTTCACCCAATGGACCGTTGTTTGTCGATGCGTCACCGGGAGGCCGCTTCCGTCCCCACGACAATGTAACCCGTCTTGTGGCCGCAATTGCTTTAGTCAGAGCTGCTGGTTTGCGTTCAGACGCTGAAGCAAAAGCCGGCACTCCTCTCGCATTTCTCGATGCGAGAAATATTCCTTCCGAGTTGAGAGGTTATGTCGCGGTCGCAGTCTCCAAAGGCTTGTTGCAGGGGGATTCGCTCTTCCGTCCTGAAGCTTCGGTTACTCGAGCCGAGCTCGCGCAGGCAATCGCCGCGATTGAACGGCGGGCGTTTGAATAATCCCGGTAGTTCTTCAGCCTTCATGTTCACTCACAAATCTGTTTTTTCCATCTGCTAAGCCAGCCCGGGATCTGTAAGCCCCGCTTCGCAGGGACTACCGATCCCCGAGGTTGGAGCAGTGTGTTAAGATTTCGAACAACCACAGCCCGCGGACCGCGAGACCTGGACGAGAACGCGTCTAATGCCCAACCCAACGGATCTTTCAATAGCTCCTCTCGGCGCCGGCGACCTCATCGATCGCGCCGTCAGGCTTTATCGCCGTCACATCTTCGTCCTTATCAAAATTGCGGCTCCGCCGATCTTCGTTTCGGCCGTTGGTTCGGTCTTGTGGGCGATCGCCTGGCGGGGTTTTATGTCCACTCCGAGCACGACTGAGATGATTGCCTACAGCCTGCTGACGCTCATCAGCATGGTCTTGCTGGTGGGTGGGCGAATTTTCAGCTTGATCGTGATGGGGGGCGCATCCAGAAATCTCGTGACCCACCTGCTTTGGAATGAACCGGTGTCTGTACGTACTACTTACGCTGCGGTCCGTTTCAGGTTTTGGGCCCTGCTGGGTGCGTCTGTGATTATGATCATCTGGCTCAGCGTGTCGGCTTCGGTGGGTTTTTTTGGTTGGTACATGGTGGTCATCTTTGTCTCGTTTGGCGTGATTTTTCTGAGCACGTGGGCTCCAATCTGGATAACGGCTCTCATTGGCGTTATTGGTTTTCTCGGCGCCACTGGACTTGCGCTTTGGATATTTTTCTTCATGGCCGGGAGAATAGTTTATGTACCGCAGGCAATGTTGGTTGAAGGCAAGAGCGTCTTTCAGTCAGTAAGTCGGAGCTTTGCTCTGGCCAAGGGAAACGTGCGGCGGTTGATGGCGATGACGTTGTTCGTTACCTTTACCACGTATTCGGCCCTGATGATTCTGGTGATTCCGCTCGGATGGTATGGCTACGTCAGCGGAGTTGATCCATCTCCTTTTGGCGCCGCTCAATGGCCGGCGTGGTATGCAATCACCTACAGCATTATCGAGCCTTTGAGCCAGATTCTTCTGGCCCCGGTTTGGATGCTGGGCCTTTCATTGCTTTACATTGACGAGCGCGTAAGGCACGAAGGTTATGATGTCGAATTAATGGCTTCGCAAAACCTGACTGAGATGCCCCAACTTGATTTCACCTCGCCTATGGCGCCGGCGATTTCAGCCGCGTCCGGTTCAGTAAGTCGTCCACCGTTGCGTCCACCGTCTGCTGCTCATGGAAGTACGCTTGGCTTAAACTGAGATCCAGGTACATGTCAACTCATAGTCGCAGACGATCCATCCAGCCCGCCCTGATGAGAGCGTTGCTGTCTGTAATCGTGTTGCTGACCTTGACGTCTGACGCATCCGCAATTCCCCTCTCAACCTATCACCGGCAAATAAAGCAGGCGGTCACGGCCCTCGATACGCTTGCTCAGACTGATGAGAATGAAACAACCGACGACTACGCGAACCGCGACGGTGAAACTGTGGACGGAGTGCTCCAGCTCATACCGCGCAGCGAAACCGTTGATTGGAATGGCAACGCGTTGAAAGCTGATAACTCATGGCTTCATGAGGACCTGAACAAGTATCGGAGCGCGAAACTTTCTGAACGCCCCGAGCTGTTGCGGAGAGTGAAGGAGCGGCTGACTGCCATCGACGAGCGCATTACTGAAGTCGTGAATCCGGGTGCTGGGGTTGGCGGCAACAAGGCGTCTGACAATGCGCGGCTCCGCGAGATCCTCGGACGGGCTGAATACGCCCGTACAGTGAAGCAGCCAAACGCTATCACCCGCCACCTTCAGCAATTCATGAAATGGTTGGAAAGCCTGATTCCCAAACCGAAAAGCATGTCGCCCGGTGCGGCCGGCCTGTTCAGCAAGATTGCCCAAATTGTGGTGATTTCCCTCGCGCTCGCGGTGCTGATTTTCATCGCGAAAATGTTCTTGCCGAAGTTGCTTCGTTCGCGTGGAACGAAGCGCAAAAAGACCAAGCCCCAGGCCCGAATCATCATGGGCGAGACTCTGGATCCGGATCAAACTGCAGTAGATCTGCTTTCCGAAGCTGAGGCTCTGGCGCGACGTGGCGAGCTGCGAGCAGCAATTCGCAAGGCCTACGTTGCGCTCCTGCTCGAGTTGGGCGACCGGAAGATCATCAGCCTGGCCCAGCACAAGACGAATCGAGACTATCTTCGCGCGGTCCGGGATATTGAACATCTTTACGGGAATGTAAAGCAGCTTACGGACAGTTTTGAACTGCACTGGTATGGCCTGGCCCAGGCGACTGAAACCGATTGGCTGGCGTTTCGGGCAGCGTATAACCAAGCCCTCTTGAAATGATTCCAGATAAGAACCAGATGTGGCCGCGGATGAACGCGGAAACACGCGGATAGGAAAACGACAATCAGCTCAAGAGTTGAGTAGCTCTCGGCAGTTGTTATTGAAATGCACTGATTATTAGTTCGGATTGGATCCGCGCAAATCCGCGTGAATCCGCGGCTAGTTATTATTTATGCGGCAACGTTTAGGAATCATCATTACGATCTTGCTGGCGCTCGGGATCCTGGTCGCGATCAATTCGCTCGCGTATGTCCAGGAGGAGAAGCGGCAGGATTCTGAGTTGGCGCCGAACCGTTCGACGTACAACTCAGGTTCGACTGGAACGCGCGCGCTTTATGATTTTCTCAGCGAATCCGGTTACAAGGTGATGCGCTGGCGCGAGGCGCCAGAAAAACTTCTCGCCGATTCGAGTCCAAAGGTGCAGACTTTCGTGCTGATTGGAAGGCCGCTGGTTGCCGTCGAAGAAGAGGAGGCCGCCAGTCTGTTGCGCTGGGTTGCGCTCGGTGGCCGCTTAGTACTCGTCGATCGCCGGCCGGACGAGGCACTCTTGCCGCGCGCCGGCGATTGGACCATCAACACCGAGTTTGGCGAGTACCCGGGTTTCACTGAGGACGCGGCTAACGCCGAGCTAATGACCAAGGGTGTGAAGGCGCAGCTGCCGATCCAGCCGACGCTGCTGACGTTTAATGTTGAATCAGTGCAGCCCTCGCGGTTCTTTTCTGCGATCAAGGTATTCGCGCCAGACAAGGATGCGGCAAGCCAGCAGGCGAAGGAGGATTCGGATTTTGAAACGATACTTGACGAGGAAGCGGAGGCTCCTCTTCCATCGACAATCGTAGCCACCGATGAAGAGTCGAAGACGAAAGTCTCACCGGCTCCCGTGGTCCATCTGGCCACATCTCAGGCGCCGCTGCTCATCGATTACCGGCACGGTCGCGGCCGGATTATTCTCTTGAGCGATTCCTACATGGTGGCCAACAATGGCATAGCTCTCAAAGACAATCTGCAACTGGCAATTAACATGCTGGGTGGGCATCAGGGGTCGAGTTCAGCTGGAGTCATAGCCTTCGATGAATTTCATCAGGGACGATCTACTACCAGCAATGCTTTTGTAAGTTACTTCGCCGGAACTCCGGTGTTGGCAATCGCCGGGCAGACTGTCCTGCTGGTGCTACTGATTCTTTGGACGCGTGGCAGGCGTTTTGCGCGTCCCGTGCCGCTCACTCAAGTGGATCGCAGATCGAGTCTGGAGTTTGTCGCTTCAATGGCGGAGCTGCAACAACGTGCGCACGCATATGATTTGGCGATCGAGAATGTCTATTCGCGCACGCGGAGAGTGCTTGCCCGATATGCCGGGATAGACTACAACAGCCCGCGTTCGGAGATTGCGGCGCGCGTCGCTTCGAGGTCAACTCTGACGGCCCATCAGATCGAAACTGTAATGCGGCAATCCGAGG
>Ga0190272_10000040_pt1 | contig 104294 bp, 94 predicted proteins | sample Popmic504T_FD_133746 | JGI IMG/M metagenome (GOLD analysis project Ga0190272, IMG submission 133746) | Populus adjacent soil microbial communities from riparian zone of Shoshone River, Wyoming, USA - 504 T | ecosystem: Environmental > Terrestrial > Soil > Riparian zone | place: USA: Wyoming... | reverse complement strand
GACATCGCCGTGTCCCGGTGGGACATCGTCGTGTCCCGGTGGGACATCGTCGTGTCCCGGTGGGACATCGTCGTGTCCCGGTGGGACATCGTCGTGTCCCGGTGGGACACGGCTGTGTCCTGCCGGGACCGGGCGGTGTTCATTACCAGATCGTCGGGACCACGCCGCTCTCGATGATCTTGCGATCCTTCGTCACGAGCGGGACGCCGAGGTGGAGGACGGTGGCGACGATGATGCGGTCGATGGGATCGCGTAGCGGATCACGCAGTTTGCCCGCAGTGACTGCGACGTCCATCGTCAATGGAAGCACCGCGACCTGCGGAAGCGCGACGACATCTTCCAGCCAGTCAGTGACCTCGCGATCGAGCGCGAAGCGGCCTCGTTCCGTGAGCTGGGTGATCTCGAAACAGGTAATAGCCGCGATTCCGATCGGCCGCGCATTGAGAACCGCGCGGGCTTTGGCGGACAATTCCGACTTCCCGCCGACCCACCACAGGAGTGCGTGGGTATCGACGACGATCAAGGCTCAACGTCCCAATCGTCGATGGGCGTCTCCACGTCGCCGATGAAGATGATTGACTCTCGCAGCTCTTCGAGCGTCCTCCGCTGGCGTGTGGCGCGGAACGGCACCACGCGAGCGACTGGCTCTCCATCCTGCGTGATCACCACCTCCTCGTCTTTCTTCACGTCTTTGAGGATGTCGGTCCACTCCGCTTCGCCGACCGCGACCGTCTTTGCCATGCAGGTATCGTACTCCTGATTCACGCCCCGCTCGCGCGGCGGCGCGGCGTGATCACGGCCGCGAGGTCCTCCGCGAAGCGGGCGGCGTCCGCGGGCTCCAGGGAGGCGATGGTCACACGGATGGCGGGTGGGGAGGCGAGACGGTAGCGCTCTCCGGCTTTGACGGCCCAGCCGGCGTGGAGGAGGGCCTGCACCGTGGCGCTCTCCTCGGCGACGGGGATCCAGACGTTCAGGCCGGACGCGCCGTGGGCGGGGATGCCGCGGGTGGCGAGCTCGCGGAGGAGGGCGGTGCGGCGGGTGGTGTAGGTGCGGCCGGCGCGGGCGGGGGCGCGGTCGCGCCAGAGGGCCACGACCAGGCGCTGGAGGATGTGGCTGACCCAGCGGACGCCGAGGGTCTGGCGGCCCTCGACCCGCGCGTGGGTCTGGGGGTCGGAGGCGAGCAGGGCGACGCGGAGGTCGGGGCCGAGCGATTTGGAGACGGAGCGGACCACGGCCCAGCGGTCGCGCGACTTGTCGAGGAGCGAGAGGTAGGGCGCACCGGCCACGGCGCCGGCGTGGTCGTCCTCGATGACCAGCAGCTCGCGGCGCGTGGCCAGGATGGAGCGCAGCTCGCGGGCGCGGCGCGGGGAGAGTGCCGCGCCCGTGGGGTTCTGCGCGCGCGGGGTGACGATGACGGCGCTGGCGGAGCGGATCGCGCCGCGCAGCGGCGCGGGGAGGAGACCTTCGTCGTCCATCGGCACCGGCGTCGCCACGAGCGAGAGCGCATTGAGCAGGTCGAGGATGCCGGTGAAGCAGGGGTCCTCGACCACCACGCGGTCGCCGGGGCGGAGGTGCTCGCGCAGGACGCGCTCGATGCCGTCGAGCGCGCCGCCGACGACCGACACGTGCGTGGCGTCGATGCGGTCGGCGCGGAACTGCTCGCGGGCCAGCTCGATCAGACGCGAGTCATTCAGCTCGTCGCCGTAGAGGCGCTGCTCGAGGTCGAGAGCGGGGAGGCGGGGGAGGAGGCTCGGGTCGGGGTTGCCGTCGGAGAGATCGACGACGTCGTCCGGCAGCGGCACGTCGCGCGGGACGGAGATCGGCGACGCGGAGCGGACCCGCGTGCCGCGGCGCCCATCGGCCACGACCACGCCGCGCTCGCGCAGCAGCCGGTAGGCCGCGGCCACGGTGGCCGGGCTGACGCGGAGCTGGGCGGCCAGCGAGCGGACGGGCGGGAGGAGCTCGGCGGCGGTGAGCTTGCCCGCCGCGACCGCGGACTCGACGGAGGAGGCGATGTTGACGGAGCTGTCTCCGCTGATGTAGTTTTGTACTGCCACTCTGTATTGATTGTACTAGAACAAAATGATCGAATACAAGAACACCCCGGAACTCGACCTCGATCAGGCCATCGAGCTCTACATCGCCTCCACCCTCGGCGAGCGCCGTCCGGTGGACGACCGCGAGCGGATGGCGACGATGTTCCGCCACGCCAACCTGGTCATCACGGCGTGGGACGGCGAGCTGCTCGTCGGGGTGTCGCGCTCGATCACCGACTGGGTCTGGACCACCTATCTCGCCGACCTGGCCGTGCGCGACACGTATCAGCGACAGGGCATCGGGAAGGAGCTGATGCGACGCACGCAGGAAGCGGCGCCGCAGGCCAAGCTGCTGCTCCTCGCCGCGCCCGCGGCCGCGAACTACTACGGGCACGTCGGCTTCACGAACCTCCCCAACGCGTGGTGGCTGTTGCCCGGCGAAAGGATCACTCCATGACGATCACGCTCCCCGTCACCGACCGCACGAAAGTGCGCCGTCTCCCGAAGCGCGGCCACTACGACCGCGAGACGATCCACGCCATCCTCGACGAGGCGCTGATCTGCCACGTCGGCTTCGTCGTGGAGGGTGCGCCCGTGGTCATTCCGACGATTCACTGGCGGGAGGACGACACACTGTACGTACACGGCTCCGCCGCCAGCCGCATGCTCCGTTCGTTGAAGGAGGGCGTCGACGCGTGCGTGACCGTCACGCTGCTCGACGGGCTCGTGCTCGCGCGGAGCGCGTTTCATCACTCGATGAACTATCGCTCGGTGGTCGTCTTCGGGAAAGCGCGCGAGGTGGATGGGGAGGAGAAGCTGCGCGCGCTCGACAGTCTCGTGGAGCACGTCCAGCGAGGGCGGTCGCGCGACATTCGTCCGCCGAACGAGCTCGAGCTGCGTGCGACGACGGTACTGGCGCTACCGCTCGACGAGGCATCGGCGAAGATCCGCACGGGCGGGCCGGTGGACGATGAAGAGGATTACGCGCTGCCGATCTGGGCGGGGGTGGTACCAATGAGACTCACGCGCGCGGAACCGATCGCGGATGAGGGTGTGACGGCGGAGTTGCCGGAGTACTTACGCGGACTGTAAGAGTTCGACCATCTTCGCGCGCGTCTTGGCGTCGGGCATGGGGCCGCGGGCGGCGCCGAGGTTGTCCTTGAGGTAAGCGAGCTTCGCGGTACCGGGGATGGCGGACGTCACGGCGGGGTGCGACACGACGTACTTCAGGGCGAATTGTGCCCAGGACGTGAGGCCGAGCCTGGCCGCCCACTCCGGGATCGGGCGGTCCTTGAAGGCCTGCAGCACGCGGCCGCGGCCGAAGGGGAGATTGGTCAGCACGGCGATTTTGCGCTCCTGCGCCAGCGGCAGGATGCGCTCCTCGGCGGTGCGGTTGTCGAGCGCGTAGTCGACCTGGATGAAATCGAGCGGCTCGCGCTTCATGATCGTCTCGAGCTGCTCGTACTGCTTCGGGTTCGAGGTCGAGATGCCGAGGTAGCGGATGCGGCCCTCTTCCTTCCACTTGCGGAGGACGGGGAGCATCTCGTCGACGCCGGCCAGGTTGTGGATCTGCATCAGGTCGATGCGGTCCGTGTGCAGCCGCTCGAACGACTTGTTCATCTCCGCGATGCCCGCGTCGACGCCGCTGCGTCCCGCGCCGACTTTCGTCGCCAGGAACAGCTCCTTGCGATTGCCGAGCTTTGCCACGAGCTCACCCACGACCGCCTCGGCCACGCCGTACGAAGGCGCCGTGTCGACGAGGCGTCCGCCGAGGCGCGGCAGTTCCGCGAGGACCTGCAGCAACGGCTCGCGCTCTTCCGGAGTGGCGACGTCGAAGCGCCGCGCGGTGCCAATGCCGATGACCGGCAGCGCTTCGCCGGACGACGGGATCTTGCGGACGTGCAGTTTCTCTTCGGCGGCGCGGAGCGGGGAGACGGCGAGGGCGGCCGCGGCGGCGGCTCCCAGCTTGACGGCAGTGCGGCGGGTGATGGTCATCGGCTGCTCCAGGGCGGCGTCACGCCCTGCATGCGGGCGTACGCGATCGACTGTCCGAGGTGCTCGTGGACGTGGTTGAGCGTCATGATCAGCACTCCGCGGTTCGACGTGGTGCTGCCCAGCATCTTCACCGGCTTGTCGAAGTCCTGGACGCGCAGCGCCACCATGCGCAGGTGCTCGAACGACTTGCGCAGCTCCGCTGCCACGTCGGCTTTCTTCGTCACGGTCTGCTCGAGGTCGGGGATCTTCGGCGCCGGCACACCGGCGAAGGCCGCGCGGAAGTAGTTGCTGGCGGCGATGTGCATGTAGACCTCGCTGATCGAGCGCACGCCGGGCGCCGGGCGCCACGTGAACAACTCGGCGGGCGTGATGTCGACCAGGTCGAGCAGCTTGGCCTCCGCGTCGTCGACACCGGCGATGAACTCGGCGCGGAATCCGGTGGGCGCCGGCGGGGCGGTCGGACGCGCCGTGTTCTGCGTCTTCGCGAAGGCGAGGGCGGGGAGGAACAGTGCGATCAGTGCGATGCGGAGCGGCTTCATGGCGTCTCCTGATTCTAATTGCGCTTGATGTGGGCGAGTAGTGACGATTCGGGCGCGAACACGACGTTCTTCGGCTTGGCCGGCAGCTTGCGCGTGAACGTCTCCCTGGCCTGCTTGCTGGTGAGGAAGAGCATGCCGGCCTTGCCGTCCACCATCTCCACCTTGACCGGGATGATGGTCGTGAAGCTGTCGTCGACGTCGCGGCGATCCAGCGTCAGCGTAATGGCGAAGGCGTCGCCGTCGGGCTTGACGTCGTAGCTCCACGCGTAGGTGGGGATGTCGGCGCGATAGATCCAGGCGTCGAAGAACCAGCCGAAGTCGGCACCGCCGAGGTTCCGCTCCAGCACGCGCCGGAAGTCCTCGGTGCCGGCCTGCCTGCCGTCGTACTCCTTCTGGAAATCGCGGAGCGTCTTGATGAAGACCGCGTCGCTGCCGGTGCGGTAGCCGAGGAGCATGCGCAGCATGTGCAGCACCAGCGGGCCCTTGTAATACGTCTGGATCGTGTAGCCGCTGGGGATCTCTTTCGTCGAGGCGCGGTAGCCGTGGCCGATCGGGCCGAGGCGGTTGCGCTCGGAGACGTTGCGCTCGATGAGGCCGGGGCGGTTGAACTTCGAGAAGCCGCCGGCCATGTTGCCTTTGACGATCCCCTCGTACGAGCGGAGCATCTCCTCGAAGTGCCGGTTGCCGCCCTTGACGAAGTCGTTCACGAACATCATCGCGCAGTACTCGGCGAAGGCCTCGCTGATCCACTGGTCGCGATACGACGTCCAGCCCACCTTGTGGCCCCACCACGTGTGCGCCACCTCGTGCGCGCGGAACAGCTCCGACGCGCCGGGATGCTCGCTCTCGAACGTGTACTCGGTCATGTGCAGGAAGCCGTCGAAGGCCTGCCCGTGGCCGGCGGCGATGCTGGTGACGTAGAACTGCGGCACGTCGACGTTCGAGCCGAGGAGCTGCTGGAAGTACTGCATGCTGTTGGCGACGTCGGCGGCGACGTTGCGCAGGCGGGCCGTGTTCTGGAACTGGTAGTCGGGTCCGAACGAGAAGATCGGCGGGATGTTGTTCGGCGCCACCTTCACTTCCTCGAAGCGCGTGGCGGTCGAGAAGGTGACCATCTTCGTCGGACGATCGACGATCCAGATGCTCGTCTCGCGGTCGCCGTTCTCGGTGCGCTTGTCCATCCTGCCCATCGCCCGCAGCTCGTTCTTCCTGCGGACGGTCAGCTCCAGCCGTGCGGTGTGCTTCTGCTCGAACGCCTCGGGGACGGTCGGGTACCACGCGCGGCCGGGCGCGAAGTTGCGCGTCTCCAGCTCGTACTCGAAGCGCACGACCTGCTTCTGGCCGCGCAGCAGCGGCGTCTTCAGGACGACGAAGAACTCGTCGTCGTGCAGTCTGTTGTCGACGGAGAGGGCCCGCTTGCCGATGCGGTCGCGGAACACCGCCAGCGGCGCACCATCCTCGGCGTAAGCCTTCACGTTCTCCGCGGTCGGCATCAGGCTGAGCACGAGCGCGCTGGTCGTGTCGGCGATGCCGGTGAACGTCGCCTCGACGTTGTACACACCGTCGATCACCCGCTGATGCTGGGAGCCGACGCTCTGGCGCTGCTTGGTGAGGTCGGCCTGCACGTTGATGTGGTCCATCGAGACACGGCGCGGCCCGTGTGCGGGCCGCTCCTTCGCTCGCAGACTGACCCAGGCCTCGGCGCCGCGCGAGTCGGCGCTCATGATGGCGATCTCCTCGTCGCGAGAGGAGTCGTAGTCGTAGCGGAGCCAGTCGAAGTCGGCGGTGTGCATGTCGGCGACGAACTGCTGCGCGCCGGGATTGAGCAGCGACGTCAGCACGCGCGCGTCGACGTCCTCGAACGTGTCGATGAGCCACGCCTCGTGGCGCTTCGTCGCGAGCGGAACGGGCGCGTACGGAGCAGCCGCGGCAGGAAAGAGCTTCGCGATACTGGCGTCCGAGGTGCGGAGGACGAGCTGCGTGAAGGGCTGGTCGAGCGTGGCTTTCTTCGAGTAGCGGCGGAGCTGGGCGAGCTCGTACTTGTCGGCGACGGCGAGCGTGAAGGTTCCGTTCCCTTCGAAGACGAGGCCGGTGACCGTGCCGTCGGCGGCTGGCTCCATCAGCCGCACCGTGCCGGACTGCAGCGTCCAGGTGGCGCCGTCCCGAGTGAGCGTGACCCGCGCGCCGAGCGTCATCGCCGGCGAGAACTGCCACTTCTGCATCCGCTCGTACTCGGCGCGGGCGTCTTTCGGGTCCAGGCCGGCGAAGAGGGGCGCGGCGAGGAGCGACGAGGCGAACAGGCCGAGGGCGGCGGCGAGGGGGAGGCGATTACGCACGGGGGCTCCTGAGGGGGTTATCTGGACGTTGTCGAGGGTAGCACATCGGCGGCGATGCTATGATCCGCGGCGGCCTCCCGCCTGCCGCGTTTCCGACGCGGCCAAGACCTTCAGGAGCTGACATCCAATGGACTTCCGCCTCACCGAAGAACAGTCGCAGATCTCGCAGATGGTGCGCGATTTCGCCTTGAGCGAGATCAAGCCGAACCTCGCGGAATGGGACGAAGCGCAGCACTTTCCCGTCGACACCTTCAAGCGCGCCGGCGCGCTCGGCATGCTCGGCGTCACCATCCCCGAGGAGTATGGCGGCGCGGGCCTGTCGTACGTCGACTACGTGAACGTGGTCGAGGAGCTGGCCGTCGTCGACAGCGGCTTCGCCCTCAGCGTGGCCGCGCACAACTCGCTCGGCACCGGCCACATCTATCAGGCCGGCAACGACGAGCAGAAGAAGAAGTGGCTCCCCAAGCTGACCTCGGGGGAGTGGATCGGCGCCTGGGGCCTCACCGAGCCCGGCTCGGGCAGCGACGCGTCCGGCATGCGCACCATGGCCGTGAGAGACGGCGACGGCTGGGTGCTCAACGGCACGAAGAACTTCATCACCAACGCCACCTACGCCGACATCAGCGTCGTGCTCGCGGTCACGGACCGCAACGACCAGAAGCACGGCATCACCGCGTTCGCGATCGAGATGGAGCGCGAGGGCATTCGCCCGGGCAAGAAGGAGAACAAGCTCGGCATGCGCGTCTCCGACACCGCGGAGCTGGTGCTGGAAGACTGCCGCATCCCCGACGCGAACCGCCTCGGCGAGATCGGCTACGGCTTCATCGACGCCATGAAGGTGCTCGACGGCGGCCGCATCTCCATCGGTGCGCTCTCGGTCGGCATCGCCCGCGGTGCGTACGAGGCGGCGCGCGATTACTCGAAACAGCGCCAGGCCTTCGGACAGCCGATCTCGAGCTTCCAGGCCATCCAGTTCATGCTCGCCGACATGGCCACCGAGATCGAGGCCGCGCGCCTGCTCTGCCACCGCGCGGCCACGGTGAAGGACGCCGGCGAGAAGGTCACGCAGTTCTCGGCCATGGCCAAGCTGTACGCCTCGGAAGTGGCGGTGCGGGCCACCGAGAAGGGCGTGCAGATCTTCGGCGGCTACGGCTTCGTCAAGGAGTTCCCGGCCGAGAAGTACTACCGCGACGTGAAGCTGTGCACGATCGGCGAAGGGACGAGCGAGATCCAGCGCGTCGTCATCGCCCGGAACCTGCTGGCCGGCAAGTGACACCACTGAGCGATGAACCTCGACGCCATCAAGAACGGCATCCTGGCAGGGAAGAACCGTCCCCTGGCCCAGGCGATCTCGCTCGTCGAATCGCATGACGAGCGGGCGGCGGCGCTCCTCGCCGAGCTCTATCCGCAGACCGGGCACGCGCGCATCCTCGGCATCACCGGCTCGCCCGGCGCCGGCAAGTCGACGCTGGTTGCGGCGATGGCGCGGCACTATCGCGCGCAGGGGAAGCGCATCGGCATCATCGCCGTCGATCCGACCTCGCCCTTCACGGGCGGCGCGATCCTCGGCGACCGCATCCGCATGGCCGATCTCTACACCGATCCGCACATCTTCATCCGCTCCATGGCCACGCGCGGCTTCCTCGGCGGTCTGGCCAAGGCCACCAACGACGCCGTGGACATCCTCGATGCGGCCGGCTTTGACGTAGTCCTCGTCGAGACGGTCGGCGTGGGGCAGGACGAGGTCGAGGTCGTGCGCACGGTGCAGACGAACCTGGTCGTGCTCGTGCCGGGGATGGGCGACGACATCCAGGCCATCAAGGCCGGGATCATGGAGATCGGCGACGTGTTCGTGGTGAACAAGGCCGACCGCCCCGGCGCGGACAAGACCGTCACCGAGATCACCATGATGATGTCGCTGGTCGAGGAGCACGGCGACTACGTGCCGCCGATCGTGAAGACGGTCGCCTCGAAGTCGCAGGGGATCGCCGAGCTGGATGAGGCCGTCGTGAAGCATTACGACTACCTGGCCGCGTCGGGCGAGCTCGATCGCCGCAACCGCGACCGCGTGCGCATCCGCATCGAGACGCAGCTCAAGGAGCGCTTCATGGAGCGCCTGATCGGCGTGACCATCGGACGCGAAGAGTACGAGCAACTCCTCGACGACGTGCTGCGCAAGAAGACCAACCCGTACGAGGCTGCCGAGGGCGTGCTGGGACGGGTGAAGTTCTGAGATCGAAGTAGAATGCGCGCCCCATGAAGAAGACCACGAACAACGATCAGATGACGCTCGACGGAACGGAAGAAGCCGAGATCCTGGCCCGGCTCAGCGAGCGTGTGGAAAAGGCCGTCGGCACGATTCAGGAGCTGCGTCGCGAGCGTGACCAGCTCCGCGCCCGCGTCGAAGAGCTGGAGACGCGCGTCAAGGACGCCGACGAAGCAAGCACGCGGCTGGAAACGCTGGAAGAGGAACAGGACCGCCTGCGCGCCGAGCGCACCGAGATCCGCGGACGCATCGAGAACATTCTCTCGAGCCTCGAAGCGCTGGAGCCGTGATGAGTTGCTGGTTACTAGTTGCTGGTTACTAGTTGCTGGTTGCTAGGGCTGCAACGTACTAGCAACCAGCAACCAGTAACCTTCTACAACTCTCCGACTACATCTCGAGAAGCAGCCGCTCCCGGCACCTCTCCAGCCTGCGCCACGCCACGCCCTCATTGAACGACGCGTCGACGAGCAGGACGACGTAATAGCCGTCCTTGACGTCGTAGCTCAGCACGGTGTTGTCGGCGAACTGGAGCTTGAAGCGCGTCGGGGTGCCCGCGTCCGCGTTGGAGCAGAGCGTGCGGAGCTGCATCAGGAAGATGCCCTGGTAGGCGCCGAGGATGCGGAGATTGTGGTCGCTGAGATCGCGGTCGCAGACCAGCTCCACCGTCTCGCCCTCGTAGTCGAGGAAGAGCGCGGCCAGGGCGCCGTGCGTCGTGACCAGGAGCTCGTCGAGGATCAGGCGGAACATCTCACTCCCACAGCACCAGAAACTTCCGCGCCTCGGCGGCCTCCGCCGATCGCGGCGCCAGCTCGATGACGCGTTGCAGATACGACTTCGCCACGTCCGCGCGCCCCGCCTTCTGCGCCGAGACACCGAAGCGCAGCAGCGCCACCGTCGAGTCGGGATGCAACTTCAGATAGTCGAGGTACGCGCGTCCCGCGTTCTGCAGGTCGCCGCGCTTCTCGCGCAGCATGCCGGAGTAGAGCAGCGCGCCGTCGAGCTTCTCGTCGAGCTTCAGTGCCCGATCCAGCCAGATCTCCGCCTCGGCCGAACGTCCGACGCGGTCCAGCGCCAGCGCGAGGTGATACGCGGCGTCGCCGCGGACGAGCGAGTGCTCGTCGTTCGCCAGCGCTTCGAGATCGGCCATGGCCTTCGCCGTCTGTCCCTGCCGCAGCAGGGCGATGCCGCGATTGAGGCGGGCCTGCTCCAGCCGCGCGTCGAGGCGCAGAGCCTCGTTGAACGACGCCAGCGCCTTCGGCAGATCGCCGGCCAGCATTTGACTGAGGCCGTTGCGATTGGCGGTGTCGGCCGGCGTGCGGTCGCAGACCGGCGGCGGCGTGGTGGCCGCCGATGCCGTCAACGAAACGAGGAGCAGCGCTGCCGCGATCAGGCTGCGCCTCGCACCTGTTCTTCGATCTGGATGTCGCCGCGCTTCACCGCGGTTACGAACGCGTCCACCACCCGCGGGTCGAAGCGCGTCCCGGCGAAGCTCTTGATCTTCTCGACGACGTAGCCGAGCTCCATCGCTTTCTGGTACGGGCGGTTCGTGGTCATGGCGTCGAACGTGTCGGCGATGGCCACGATGCGGGCCTGCATCGGGATCTGTTCCGCCTCCAGGTTGTCCGGGTAGCCGCCGCCGCTCCATTTCTCATGGTGATACTTCATCCCGGGGATGATGTCGATGAGCTGCGCCACACCGCTCATGATGGCCGCCCCTTTGGCGGGATGCTGCTTCATCACCTCGAACTCGTCCTCGCTCAGCGCGCCCGGCTTGCGGAGGATGCGGTCGTCGATGCCGATCTTGCCGACGTCGTGCAGTAATGCACTGATCCTCAGGTCGCGCATCTCCTTCTCCGGCAGGCCGAGGTTCTTGCCGATGCCGATCGAGTAACGGGCCACGCGCTCCGAATGGCCGCGCGTGTACGGGTCCTTCGCGTCGATGGCCGCGGCCAGCATGCGCACGGAGTTGATGAAGAGGAGATGGTTCTCGTGCGCGGCCTTCTTGAGCTGCGCTACGGCGCTCTCGATCGACGTCGACATGGCGTTGAAGTTCGCCGCCAGCTCGCCGATCTCGTTGTGCGTCTTCAGCTCCACGCGCTGCTGATAGTTGCCCTGCGCGATCTCGTGCGTGCGCTCGGCCAGGACGCGGATCGGCTTTGAGATCCCCGACGCGAACACGACCGCCGCGATGATGGCCAGCACGAGCGCGATGGCCACCCACTGCAGCGTGGCCCGGATCATCTGATCCACCGAGGCGAAGGCCTGCTTCTCCGGCTTCTGCACGATCACGCCGAGGTTCGGCGGGGCGGGGGCGACGGTGCCGAGGAGCTTCACGCCCTTGTCCTGATACGACTCGGTCAGGCGCACCGGCACCGGCGCGCGCTCGAAGTCGCTGACGATTTTCAGCGCCGAAAAGTCGGGATGCTGCACTTCGACCGCCGGCTCGCTGTGTGCCACCACGCGGCCGTCGCGGTCGACGATGAACGCCGTCACGTCGCCTTTGCCTTCTTCGCGGATGCGCTCGACGATGCGGCGCAGGCTCACCAGTCCGACCACGGCGCCGATGACGTTCTGTCCGTCGCGCACCGGCACGGCCATGACCACCGCGGGGAGATTGAGGACGGTGACGTGCTGGACACGGCCCGTAAAGTCGGTGCCTTTCAGGGCCACGTCCTTCGCCATCTGCATCTCGCGCAGCACGGTCTCGTCGAGCTGAGCCGGCAGCGCTTCCGCGCCGCGGGCCTCGACATTCAGGGCGCGCAGCGCGATCAGGTCGCCGTCGGGCGTCAGATAGTCGGCGATCCACTCGGTCTGGGCCGCGTAGGTGAAGGGATCGGTGCCGGGCGGCAGGGCCTTACGCATCACCACCAGGCCGCCGCCGATGCTGGTGAGCTGCTGGCGGCTGTTGGTGAGGAGGTTCTGGAGGTCGGAGGCGATGCTCACCGCCGAGCGGGTCAGGTACTTTTTCTCGAGCGTTTCCAGCGAATCGCGGTTGATGCTGATGAGCGACGTGTGCGAGACGATGAGCGGTACGACGGCCACCAGCACCAGCGCGCCGAGGAGCGTCCAGAGCAGACGCGGGCGGCGCGAGCGCGGCTCCGGCGCGGCATCAGAGGAAGGGACGGACATTCCGAGGGATTATACGGGTCGATGTCTCTCGGCCTCTATCTCCACCTGCCGTTCTGCGCGACGCACTGCACCTACTGTCCGTTCGCCATCTCGACGGACCTCAGTCAGCAGAATGAGTACACGGATGCGCTGATCCGGGAGGTTGCGGCCTGTCATCCCGAGCGTCGAGTCGAGGGACCTGGGTGGGCGGGGGCGCGCCGCTCGAGCCCGAGGACGATCAGCGCGCCCCCGCCCGCCCGGGTCCCTCGACTCACGCTCGGGATGACAGCGGTGGTGGACACGCTCTACCTCGGCGGCGGCACCCCCTCCCGCACCGCGCTCGACAACCTCTCCCGCATCTTCGACGCCGTCCGCGTGCACTTCGCCATCGACGCGGACGCGGAGATCACCATGGAGGGGAACCCCGAGGACGTCACCCCCGCGACCGTCGAAGCCTGGCGCGCCCTCGGCGTGAATCGCATCTCCCTCGGCGTGCAGTCGTTCCACGACGCCGAGCTGGCCGCGATCGGCCGCATTCACGATCGAGCCCGCGCGCTCGACGCCGTACGCACCGTCGTCGCCAGCGGCGCCCGCGCGAACCTCGATCTCATTCTCGGCCTGCCGCAGCAGACCGCGGAGTCGTATCGCGACTCGCTCGACACCGCCATCGACCTCGGCGCCGGGCATCTCTCTCTTTATATGCTCGACCTCGACGAGCGCACGCCGCTGCAGGTGCAGGTCGCGCGCGGCCGCGTCGCGCTCCCCGAGGAGGACATGGTGGCGGACCTCTATCTCGAGACCGTCGAGCGGCTCGCCGCCGCCGGCCTCCAGCAGTACGAGATCAGCAACTTCGCCCGTCCCGGGGAGGAGAGCCGCCACAATCTCCGCTACTGGCAGCGCGACGAATACCTCGGCCTCGGTCTCGGCGCGCACTCGTTCGTCGGCGCGCAGCGCTACGCGAACACGCGCGACATCCGCAAGTACATCGAGCTGGCCCCGGACGCCCGCGACTTCGAGGAAACCCTCGGCGAAGACGAAGTCCGCCGCGAGACCATCTTCCTGCAACTGCGCCAGACGCGCGGCATGTGCTATGAAGATCTGGTCGCACTTTGCGGACAGGAGGGCATCGAATGGCTCGAGCGCGGACTTCAGGGCGGATGGCTGCAGCAGAGGGACGGACGTGTCGCGTTCACGGCTACTGGGTTTCTGCAAAGCAACGACTTCATGTCGCAGCTTTTCTGATCGCGCTGGCTGCTTTTCCCGCCGCGGCGCAAAACGAGATCGACTTCGACCTCGGCATCACCCAGGAAGAGTTCTCCACCTTCTCGCGTCTCATGGCCCAGGGCATCTACGCCACGCCCGTCGAGCCGGCCCGCGCCCGCGGCCTCCTCGGCTTCGACATCGGCGTCGCCGCCACGGCTGTCCCGGTCGACACGAATGCCACGTACTGGCAGCGCTCCGTCGGCGACGACTTCACCTACAGCGACCACCTCGTCGTACCGCGCGTCGTCGCGGCCAAAGGGCTCTCCGTGGCCACGATCTCGGCCATGTACTCGGAGATCCCCGAGACCGACATCGCCATGTGGGGCGGCGCACTCGACGTCCCCATCATCAACGGCGGGCTGCTCAAGCCGACCCTCGCGCTGCGCGGCTCCTACGCCACGCTGCAGGGCATCGACAACTTCGACCTGAAGACGTACGGCGCGGAGATCTTTCTCTCGAAAGGCTTCGGCCCGGTGACGCCCTACGCCGCATACGGCATGGCCCGCAGCGACGCGCGAGGCCGCATCGAGGGCGTGATCTCGATCGTCCCGATCCCGGAGCTCGTCGACAAGTCCGAGATGAACCGCATCACGCTCGGCGTGAAGCTCTCGCTGCTCATCCCCAAGATCGTCATCGAGGCCACCCAGGGCGAGGAGCGCAGCTACGCCGCCAAGGTGAGCTTCGGGCTGTAGTCCGTCGCTCCGTCGGGCTCACGGGAAAGGGAACGACGAGGGGCCTCCGGCGGGCCGGTGCGACCGGCAGCGCTGCATGGCCTAGCCAACATGCACACCTGTCGACGGAACACGTGTTTGCGCGACGACATGGGCTCAACCAGCGCTGCCGGTCGCACCGGCCCGCCGGAGGCCTCCCGTCGTCTCCCTTTACGTCAGCGCGATGAAGGAGCTACTTCCCGGTCTTCTTGGGTGCCGGCGCCGTTACCCCGATGGCGTTGCGGATCTGGTCCATCGTGAAATTGCCGTCGGGGCCGAAGCCCATGATCTGGCCGTTCACGACGAACGTCGGCGTTGCCGCCACGCCGACCGCGAAGGCGCGGCTGACCTGGTCCAGCAGCGCCTGGCGCTCCGACTTCGACGAGTAAATCTTCTGGATCGCGTTCCAGTCCACGTCGTTGTCGTCCATCCACTCCTTCACCACCTCGTCGATCTTCCGTTTGCCGATCGACTCCTGGTTCTTGAAGATGTAATCGACGTAGTCCCAGTACTTTGTCGGCGCCACCTTCTGCAGCGCGCGGGCGCCCATGGCCGCGGGGATGGCCCACTCGTGGTGCTCGAAGAGCGGCAGGTCGATGCGGACGTAATTGATCTTGCCGAGGTTCTTCTGGATGAGCGGCTCGATCTTCTCGTGCGCGCGGGCGCAGGTCGGGCACTGGAAATCCGAGATCTCCAGGATCTCCACCTTCGAGGCGATGTTGCCGCGCCGCGCTCCGGCATTCGCGCCGAGCGTCTCGCGCAGCGCCTTGGACGGGTCGGCGTTCAGCGCGCCGCGGAAGCCGATGATCAGGAACTGCTCGCTGGCGTCGATGAACCCGTTGTACGCAAACGTGCCGTACGGGATGGCGCGCGTGATGGACACGGCCTTGAGGCCGTCCGGCAGCGGGAACGGGGCGACGGTCGCCTTCACTTCCTTGCCGAGGAGGCGCGACGCTTCCTCAGAGATGCGCACCGAGGTTGGGCGCTTGTCATTCTTGAGCGGGATGACCGTGCCGATCACGATCTGCTGCGACTTCGGCGAGTGCAGCACGTACTTTTGCGAGCTGCACGTCTGGTCGTTCGACCGGAGCGTGGCCACGTACGGCGTGAAATTCTTCGGGCCGGAGGCTGACATCGGCTCGAGCGTCAGCACGCCGCCGGGGCAGCGCGGCATCAGCTTCGAGGTCCAGGCCTTCAGGTTCGCGTTCGGATCGAGGCTCTGCGCGCTGGCGGCGGAGCAGAGGAGGAGCGTGGCGGCGATCAGGGCTCGTTTCATCATTGCGCGTTAACCGTCCGGTAGCCGTGTTCAATCCATCCCTTGAGTCCGCCAGCGATGTGGACCACGTTTCGAAACCCGGCCACCGTCAGCAGACGCGCGGCCACGGCCCCGTCCGTGTCGTCCGCGCCGTACACCAGCACGGTCTGGCTCTGGTAGGGGAGCAGCTCCGGCAGTTGCCGCTCGATGTTGTCGAACGGGACGCTGATGGCGCTGGCGATGTAGCCGCCCGGGCCGCGGAACACGTCCGTGCCGCGGACGTCCAGGATCACGACCTGTTTCGAGTCGAGGATCATTTCGTTGGCCACGGTCGGCGAGACCTCGGCATACCCGCCCGACGTCATCGAGACGCCGACGGTCTTGCAGGAGGCGAGGAGGAGGAGGCAGAGGACGATCGCAGTTTTTCTCATAACACCTCGAGGTCGAATTCCGCCCGCGCCTCGCCGACGAGCGTGCCGGCGTGGTTGCGGAGCGGCCAGTGGCGGAAGGGCTGCAGCTCGGCGTGCGCGCCGACGTCGATGCCGAGGTGCTCGAGGAGGCGGAGGATGACCGGGTTGCGTCCGCGTTCCATGGAGCCGTCGTCGATCTTGAGCGCGATGCCGATGGCGCAATCATCGGTGAGCCGGAGCCTGTCGGTCAATTCGCCGCACATCGCCGGGGCGATGGCCATCGCGTAGAAGCCCTCCGCGCCCTCTTTCGCCAGCACGTCGCCGTTGAACGCCGCCATCAGCGGCGTGGTGATGCTCCAGTTGCCGGCCACGTAGTGGGGGAAGGTGGTCATTGCTTCTACGACGCGCGAGCCGCTCTCGGCGTATCGCTCGATGCTGCCGGCCATCAGCCGCGCGTACGCAAACGCGGCCCGGTGCAGCGAGAGAAAGAAGGCCGGCACGCCGCAGCCGTCGATGGCGATCGGGACCTCGTCGGCCGGCAGGTCGGCGAAATCGGCCAGCGTCGAGCGCATCAGCACCTGGATGGGATGCTCGGCATCGATGTAGCGAGCGGAGGGGACGTCCATGACCTGCGACGCCAGCAGCATCCCGGCGTGCTTGCCGGAGCAGTTGTTGTGCAGCGCCGACGGCAGCTCGCCCGAGGCGCGGAGGTCGGCCGCTGATTTCTCGTCGAACGGCAGGTGCGCCGCGCAGAGCAGATCCTCTTCGTCGAGCTCCCCCTTGCGGAGCAGCGCCGCCGCGGTCGCGACATGCAACGGCTCGCCGCCATGCGATGCACACGTCAGCGCGATCTCCTCCGGCGTGAGGTCGAACTCCTCCAGGCCGCCGTACTCGAGCAGCGGAATGGCCTGAAACGGCTTCGCCGCCGACCGCAGACACGTCCGCATCCCCGGATCGCCCGCAAACGCCAGCAGCGTCCCCCGCGAGTCCACCACCGCGATCGACCCGCGATGCACGGACTCGAGATGCGGCCCGCGATAGACCTTCGTGAGAGGGATGCTCATCCGCAACGGAGTGTATAGGAGTGCGGCGGCGACGAGCCGCCGCTTTTGGATCGGGTTACGCCCGCCGCACTCCCAAAATCTCATCCACGATCTTGAGGTGATGCGCGTTGTGGATGAACACGAAGCGCAGCGCCTGTGAGGGCGTGAGGCCGCCGAACATCGGATGGGGAACCGTCGGCGAACGGAGGGCGACCATCTCCGGCTCCACGCGCGCGATCGAGATCTCCAGCTTTGCCAGCGATGCCGTGAGGTCCGAGCCGGCGCATCGCGTCCCCACCAGCCGCGCCGGCGACCGGCCGCGGCCGCGGGGGATCCAGCCGCAGGCGAGGATGACCCGGCCGAGGAACGAGATGCCGCGCTTCTCCGGGGGCGGGTTGGCCTCGCGGACGCGGCCGACGATGGCAGCCGACACTTTCAGGATGTGATCGAGATGCTCGGCCGCGCACCAGGCCGAGACGTCCGGACGGGCGGCGAAGAGTTGCGGCTCCGGCGTCGTGGCCAGCGCGCGGATGCGGTCGAGCTGCTGACGGATGCGCGCGAGCGTCTTCACGCCCGCGCCGGCGCCCCGCTCTCCGCCGCGATGGCCTCTTCCTCGGTGCTGTAGATCTTGAAGACCGCGTCCAGCTTGGCCAGCTTGAGCAGCTTCTGGATGCGCTCGGACGGGTTGACGAGGATCAGCTTGCGGTTCTGGTTGCTGAATTTGCCGAGGTAGCCGACCAGCTCACCGATGCCGGTCGAGTCGATGTAATCGATCTTCGTGAAGTCGATGATCACGTTCGTGCTCTCGTTCTTGAGCACGTTCTCCAGCGCGGAGGAAAAGAACTCGGCGCTCTCGCCGAGCTTGATCAGACCTTCCACGTACAGAATCGTGAAGTTGTCCAGGTGCTTCTTTTCTACGATCACAACGCCTCCGAACCGAATTCACCCGTAGCGTAGCAAAGGGACTGCCACGCGCGAGGGTCATCCTATCGGAGAAACGGGGCGATGTTGATCGCCACGACCGCGTTCATCCCGCCGAACCCGAATGAATTGGAAAGGAACGTGGTCGCCCTCGACGGACGCGGCTCGTTGTCCACGTAATCGAGATCGCACGCCGCATCGCGGTTGCGCAGGTTGATGGTCGGCGGGAGAAAGCCGTCGCGCAGCGCGAGCAGCGACGACGCGATCTCGATCGCCCCTGACGCCCCCATGGCGTGCCCGTGCATCGACTTCGTCGAGCTGACCGGCGGGACGTTCGCGCCGAACACGGCGTGAATGGCGGCGGTCTCGGTGGCGTCGTTCGCCTTCGTGCCCGTGCCGTGCGCGTTGATGTAGTCGACGGTGTCCAGTTGTGCGTCGGCGAGCGCCAACCGCATCGCCCGCGCCGCCCCGTCGGCCGAGGGATCGGTGATGTGTCCGGCGTCGCTGGTGGCGCCGAAGCCGGAGATCTCGCCGAGGATCTCCGCGCCGCGACGCTTTGCGTTCTCTTCCGATTCCAGCACGAACACCGCCGCCCCCTCGGCCAGCACGAGTCCCTTGCGGTCCGCGCTGAACGGGCGGCAGGCTTCCTCCGGATGCTCGTTGTCGACGGCCAGGACGCGCAGCGCTTCCCACGCCTTCACGATCCCCACCGCGATCGGCGCGTCGGCGCCGCCCGCGAACACCGCGTCCGCCTGTCCGCTGCGGATGGCCTGCGCCGCCAGCCCGATGGCATGCGCGCTCGAGGCGCACGCCGAGACCACCGCGTACGACACCCCCTTCGCGCCGAGCTTCGTCGACACCGCGGACGACGCCGCGTTGTACATCGACATCGGGATGCCCATCGGGTGAATGCGTCCGCCCTCGGCGTAGAGGCGCCTGTAGTTCGCGTCCTGCGTTTCGGCGCCGCCGAGACCCGTGCCGATCAGGACGCCGATGCGCTCCGGCGCCAGCCCCAGTTCCCCCGCCTGCGCCGCCGCTTCCTCGGCCGCGATGAGCGCGAAGCGCGTGAAGCGGTCGTGGCCGCGATGCTCGGTCAGCTCGTCCGGATACTCACCGGCGATGCGGCAGGAGAGCAGCGTCGTGTCGACGCTCCGGATGGTGCGCACACCGCTGCGCGCGTTGCGCAGCGAGTCGAGCGCGGCGGCGCGTCCGCGGCCGAAGGGAGAGATGATGCCGAGGCCGGTGACGACGACGCGGGTCACGGCGCTTTGGCCGTCAGGTCTTCAACGACGTCGATCATGTCGCCCAGCGTGGTGATGGCGCGTGCGCGGTCGTCGGGGATCGAGATGTGGAACTGCTCCTCGATCCCGAAAAGGATGGTCAGCGAGTCGAGCGAGTCGATCCCTGCCTCGGCCAGCGGGGTCTCCGGCTTGAGCAGATCGTCGGCCACGTTCTTCTCCTGCCGGATGATTGCGATCAGCTTCTCTTCGATCTCGCCCCGCGTCACGGCCCGTATGATAGCAGCGTGTTTCGGTGGCTCTATCCGGCGTGGTTTCTCCTCTGCGCCCTCCTCTTTCTCGCCCTCGGCGGGCTCGAAGATCCGTCGCGTCCGAAGGGCCGCATCCTCTCCATCGAAGCCGGCCGGCGCGCCCGCGCCATCGCCCACGAGCGCGGCCTGCGCGGTTTCGAGGTCGTCCACGTCGCCCGCGCCCGCCGCGGCGAGGGAGGCAAGGAGGACCGCTGGGTGGTCCTGCTCGATCAAGTACCTCATACGCGTCTGCGCGAGGCGGTGGTGATCGAAGTGCGCGCCAGCGATGGTACCCTTCTGGACGTTCGGAAACCCCGGTAGGAAGCCTCCGTAGAAATGTCCCGCCCCTTCACCAAACTCACTCCCATGCTCGAGCAGTATTTCGAGATCAAGCGGCAGGTGCCGGATGCGATCCTCTTCTACCGGCTCGGCGATTTCTACGAGATGTTCTTCGAGGACGCGGAGACGGCCGCGCCGCTGCTCGACCTCGTCCTGACCGCGCGCAACAAGGGGCAGGAGTACGAGGCGCCGATGTGCGGCGTGCCGTACCACTCCGCCGACGGCTACATCGCCAAGCTGATTCGCCACGGATTGCGGGTGGCCATCTGCGATCAGACCGAGGATGCGGCGCAGGCGAAAGGGCTGGTGCGGCGCGAGATCGTGCGCATCGTCACGCCGGGGACGGCCACCGAGTCGTCGATCGTCGAGCGGGAGAGCTGCTATCTGGTCTCGCTCGTGCCGCTCGAAGGCACGGTCGGCGCGGCGTATCTCGACGTCTCGACGGGCGACTTTTTCGTGACCGCGTACGCCTCGCTCGGCGACGCGCGGCTGTACGACGACATGGCTCGCTTCGCGCCGCGCGAGGCAATTGTCCCACGCGAGACGCAGACCAACGGCGCGCTGACCATTCCGGTCACCAGCGTCGAGGCGTCGCTCTTCGAGCAGCGCGGCTCGCACGACTATCTCTCCAAGCATTTCGGCACCCAGTCGCTGCGCGGCTTCGGTCTCGACGATGACGACGCGCGCATCGGCGCCGCCGGCGGCGCGCTGCGCTACGCCAGCGCCAGCCACAAGCGCTCCCTCGAGCACGTCCGCGCCCTGCGCGTCGACAACGAGGCCGACTACCTCCAGCTCGACGCGGCGACGCTGGCCAATCTCGAAGTGTGCGAGTCGCGCGACGTCGCCCGTCCCAAAGCCACGCTCTGGAGCGTCATCAACGCCACCCGCTCGGCCATGGGCACGCGCACGCTGCGCCGCTGGCTGACCCGCCCTCTGAAGTCGGCGTCGATGATCTTCGACCGCCACGACGCCGTCGACGAGCTGACCCGCTCCCGCGCCATCCTCGAACAGATGACCGCGCGCCTGCAGAAAGTCGCCGACCTGGAGCGCGTCGCCTCCCGCATCACCCTCCGCACCGCTACGCCGCGCGAGTGCCTGACCCTCGCCGAGTCGCTGCTCGCCGTGGACGAGCTGCGCGAGGTGATGGCTCCGTTGCAGGGGCCACTCCTCGGCAGGTTGCGCTCGTCGTTAATCGTTCCTCGTTGCTCGGCAGATGTGCCCCATCGCGAGACGGCACCCCCAACGAGCAACGAGCAACGCGAAACGACGGCACCAGCAACCAGCAACCAGCAACAAGAAACCCTGATCGACCTGGTCGTCCGCTCCATCGACCCCAACCCCTCCCAGCTCGTCCGCGACGGCGGCGTCATCGCCCACGGCATCGACCCGGAGCTCGACCAGCTCCGCTCCATCGCCCGCGACTCGAAGAGCATCCTCCTCGAGATCGAGGCGCGCGAGAAAGAGCGCACCGGCATCGGCTCGCTGAAGATCCGCTTCAACTCCGTCTTCGGCTACTACATCGAGGTCTCCAAATCGAACCTCGCCAAAGTGCCGCTCGACTACATCCGCAAGCAGACCCTCGCCAATGCCGAGCGCTACATCACGCCCGACCTCAAGGAGCTGGAAGAGAAGATCGTCGGCGCGGAAGACAAAGCGATCACCATCGAGCTGCGCCTCTACGACGAGCTCCTCGGCAAAATCTCGAAGGTCAGCGGCGACATCCTGTCCACGGCGCGGGCGGTGGGGGAGGTCGACGCCGTCTCCTCGCTGGCCACCATCGCCGTGCGCAACCGCTACGTCCGCCCGCAGCTCAGCGAGGACGCGGAGCTCTGCATCGAGGACGGACGCCATCCGGTCATCGAGCAGCTCACCTCCGAGCGCTTCATCCCCAACCACACCGTCGTCCGGCGGGAAGAGAACGGCATCCAGATCATCACCGGCCCGAACATGGGCGGCAAGTCGACGTACCTGCGGCAGGTCGCGCTGATCGTCCTGCTCAATCAGGCCGGCTCCTTCGTCCCCGCCTCGAAAGCGCGCCTCGGCATCTTCGACCGCATCTTCACCCGCGTCGGGGCGTCGGACCAGCTGGCGCGGGGCGAGTCGACGTTCATGGTCGAGATGCACGAGACCGCGAACATCCTCAACAACTCCACCGACCGGTCGCTGATCATCCTCGACGAGGTCGGCCGCGGCACGGCCACGTTCGACGGCCTCTCGCTGGCCTGGGCCATCATCGAGTTCCTCCACGACAACCCCGCCCGCGGCGGCATCACCCTCTTCGCCACGCACTACCACGAGGTCACCGACCTCGCCAAGACCAAGCCTCGTGTGGCGAACTACAACGTCGCCGTCAAGGAGTGGAACGAGCAGATCATCTTCCTGCGCAAGGTCGTGGAAGGCTCGGCCGACAAGAGCTACGGCATCCAGGTGGCCAAGCTGGCCGGCATCCCGCAGTCGGTCATCGACCGCGCCCGCGAGATCCTCGTCACCCTGGAGCGCAAGGAGCGCGACCTCGTCGAGGAGACCCGCCGCCGCGGTCCCGGCACGCAACAGCTCGGCCTCTTCAACTCCACCGAGCAGGGGATCGTCGACACCATCCGAGGCGTCGATCTCGACACGCTCTCGCCGCGCGAGGCATTGAACGTGCTCTATGAGCTGAAGCAGCGGCTGAACCAGTAACCTTTTGTTAGCATCCCGCCAATGACCAGAGACGTACTCGGAATCGGCCTCGCCGGAAAACAGCTCAGCGCGCTCGAAAAGCGGATCCTTTCCGAATCGAGCCCGTACGCCGTCGTCCTTTTCGGACGGAACATCGACAGCCCGCAGCATCTGCGCGAGCTGGTCGAGGAAGTGAAGAGCGTCTCCGAGCGGCCGCCGCTGTTCATGATCGACGAGGAAGGCGGCCGCGTCGACCGGCTCCGCCACATCGTCCCCGGCCTCCCCAGCGCGGAAGGCTTCGGGGAAGGGGAGCGGCCGGCCGAGCTCTCGGAGTGGTTCGGCCGCGTGATCGGCATCGCCCTCCGCTACTTCGACGTCGAGATCGACCTCGCGCCGGTCGTCGACATCTCCGGCGAGGTCTCGCCGAAAGGCCTCGAGCGTCGCGTCTTCGGACACGATCCCGAGACCGTCATCGAGCTGGCCGGCGCGTTCATGCGCGGGCTGCACGGCGCCGGCGTGGCTTCCTGCCTCAAGCACTGGCCCGGCATCGGCGTCGGCTCGGCCGACCCGCACTACGGCGCGACCGTGATCGACATCCCGGTCGAGCAGCTCATCGAGCGCGACCTCGTCCCGTACCAGCGCCTGGCCAACGAGGCGGGCGCGGTGATGATCGGCCACGGCACGTATCCGCAGATCGACGAGCCCGACCTCCCGGCCACGCTGAGCTGGCGCATGACCACGGACCTGCTCCGCAATTTCACCGGCTTTCAGGGCGTGGCCATCAGCGACGACATGGAGATGCACGCCGTCTCCGACCTCGGCTCGTACGAGGAGATCTCCGAGCGCGCCCTCATGGCCGGCAACGACGTCATCCTCTACTGCAGCCACATCGAGCGCATCCCCGACCTCCAGCGCTACCTGCGCCGCCGCGTCGAGGAGGACCCCCTCGTCCGGGCCCGCTTCGACGAAGCCGCCCTCCGCTGCGAGGCCTACCGCGCCCACTGCGAGCGCCTCCGCGCCGCCGCGCCGCCCGTCAAGTCGTTCAACGACGTCATCGACGAGGCGTCCCGCTTCGTCGAAGAGTACGAGCGCACGCGCCCCCATCGCGAGGTGGTGGTGCCGGACGTGGAGCGGCGGAAGGGCTCGCGCAACCCGAGAACGGGGCGCGAGGAGTGGACGTAAGCAACGCTTCGCAACGCGAAGCGTCTGGAGTGTGGCAGCGTACGAGCTGCCGATCTCCCTTGCGACAGCCGCAGCTGTCGCTCCCCGGTGCGCGCGTACAGGAGCGGCAGCTGTGGCTGCCGCCGAGCCAGAGCGGCAGCTCGTTCGCTGCCGCACTCAGACGCTTCGCGTTCTTTCGCACGTGTGACGTGACTCAGCTTGGATGATCGATGACTCGGCGCGAGTGATCGATGACTTCATCGCAAGTGATCGATGACTCAGCGCGAGTGATCGATGACTTCGGCGGAAGTGATCGATGACTCAGCGTGAGTGATCGATGACTTCAGCGCGAGTGATTGATGACTCAGCGCGAGTGATCGATGACTTCAGCGCAAGTGATCGATGACTCAACGCGAGTGATCGATGACTTCAGCGCAAGTGATTGATGACTCAGCCCGAAGTGATCGATGACTCAGCGCAGGTGATCGATGACTCAGCCCGAAGTGATCGATGACTCAGCGCAAGTGATCGATGACTCAGCCTGAGTGATCGATGACTCAGCGCGAGTGATCGATGACTCAACTCGAACCCCCGTAAATTCCGGCATGGCCGATGGGTGGAAGCGCCGCAGAAAAAGCCAAAAGCAGGCTTCTTGTTGCCAAACGGGCTCGACCGCGCGGGTGCCGCGGACTCGGCGGCAAAGCTGATGTTTTCAACGATTTACGTGGTCGTGGACGCGGGACGCTGCCGTCAGCGACGGGACAAGTTAGTCCCCGCTCCCCGCGCCGAGCGGCGAGCGCGCCAAGGTGAACGGTCTTCCGTGAAGCGCGGATCAACGCGTGCGTAGCGCGCTGAAAGACAATAGCCCCCGGCTTCAGCCGCGGCTTCAGCCGGGGGGAACGCGAGGCCCACGTCTCCAGCCCGTGTAGCGGGCGGCAGATCTGTCGCCCGCTACACGGGCTGGTACCAGGGGCACGCTTGTCCCCCCGGCTGAAAGCCGGGGGCTACTGTCTTTCAGCGCGCTACGCACGCGTTGATCCGTGCTTCACTGAAGACCATTGGGGCAGGGTGAGGGTCGTGGCGCTCGGCGAATCCACGTGGCCCGCCGGCTGAAGCCTCGCCCTGCGTCATAATAGTTTCACGGTATGAGTGACGAGAACGGGGAGAAAGACGGCATCCGCAAGACGAAGCCCTATTCGTCCGAGGACATTCACCGCGCGATTTTCGCGAACCGTCCGAAGCCGAAGCCGCAAACGCTGGAGGACTTGAAGGAAGGGATCGCGCAGTACATCCGGGAGAAGCACGGCCGCCGCGGCAACCGGTCCTGAACCCCGACTCCCGCGCATCGGCCCGGCCAATCCGCGTCGCCTCCCTCCCCCAGCCGATAACCTTCTACGATTCTTTTCGTCTTACCATCCGAACTTCATGCGGATTCGTACGCAGATCATCCTGGCGGCGTTTGTTCTGGCGGTGGTGCCGCTGGCGGCCATCGTCACGTACTCCTATCACTCCTCGCGCCGCGCCCTGGAGGCGGTCTCGCGGAGTGAGACCGACCGGCTGACCAGGCAGATGGACCAGCGCCTGGGGAACATCCGCGCCGAGATCGAGCAGCGGCTGGCCGTCGTCTCCGCGCTGCCGCTCCCCAACAAGGCCGCCGGTGAGGACGGCAGCAGCATCGCCACGGTCCTCGGCGACGCGGCCACGTTCGTCGACGCGCTCGAGTTCCAGCCGATCCGCAATCCGGGTGTCCCCGAGCCGCCGGAGGAGAATGCCGAGCCCGAGCCGGTGGAGCCGCCCGAGCCCGTCGAGGTGGCGCGGATCGCGTCGGCCGCCACGGCGGACGCGATCGCCTCGCTCGCCCCGGCGGCGCCTCCCGCGCCGGTGCCGCCCACCGAGCGCATGGTCATCGAGCTGCCGCCGATGCCGCCCATGACCCACTTCCTCATGTCCGAGGAGCACAAGGAGCTGATCCAGGAGATCGGGAGACTCGGCGCCAGCCTCGGCAACAGGGACCTCGAGCCGGCCGAGCGCGAAGACATCCGCAAGGAACTGCACGCCGCGCAGGAGACCCTGCGCCGCGTCATCCGCGACGAGCGCAAGCTGCACCAGGCCCAGCTCAACGCGAGCCTGGGCGAGGACCGGCGGCGGCGCGAGCAGATCGACCGCGCCCGCCGCGACGCTGTCGCCCGCCGCGTCATCGCCGCCGGACCGTCCGATGTTCCCGTGGTTGCAACGGCGCCCGCGCCGAAGGCGAAGGTGAATCCGAAGCCGGCGGTCGTCGTCCGCAAGGTGACGAAGAAAGAGATCGAAGAGGCAGCGAGAAAGGCGAGAACGACCTCGCTCCTCCTCGGCAGCAAGTTCCAGGCGCCGGTGCGGTCGGAAGGGGAGCTGGTCGGCCAGATCACGGCCCGCATCAGCCCCGACGAAGTGATCCGCCGCGTCCTCGGCGGCGTGACCGCGGACGGCACGGAGATCCCGTTCGCCCTCGACCGCGAAGGCAACGTCTACACCCGCAACGAGCACGAGCGGCAGTCGCTCGACCGCCTCGGCGTCCCCGACCGCGTGCGCAAGGGGCAGTCGCTGAAGGACATCTCCGGCTGGATCGTCACCACGTCGACCGACCCGCAGAGCGGCCTGCGCGTCGGCGTGGCCCGTCCGGTCGGCGACACGCTCGAAGCGCTGCGCCGCACGGCCGCGCGCAACTTCGCCCTCGGCATGGGCCTGATCGCGTTCGCGCTGATCGGCATCGTCCCGCTGTCGAACCACCTCACGCGCGACGTCAAGCTCGTCACGGAGGGGGCGGAGCGCATCGCGCACGGCGACCTCATGACCCGGCTGCCGGTGAAGACGAAGAACGAGCTCGGTCAACTGGCGAAGGCGTTCAATCGCATGGCCGAGGACCTCTCCATGCAGCAGCAGCGGCTCGTGGAGCAGGAGCGGGCGCGCAAGGAGCAGGAGCTCCAGCAGCGCCTGATGACCGTCGAGTACGACCGCAAGACCTTCGAGCTCGAAGAGGCGCGCCGCTTCCAGCTCTCCATGCTGCCCAAGCACGTGCCCGAGCATCCGGCCTACGACGTCGCGGTCTACACGCGCACGGCCACCGAGGTCGGCGGCGACTACTACGACTTCCATCTCGCCGGCGACGTGCTGTCGGTGACCATCGGCGACGCCACCGGCCACGGCGCGAAGGCCGGCACGATGGTCACGGTCATCAAGACGCTGTTTTCCGGCTACGGCGGCGTGACCCCGCCCGCGGAGTTTCTCCACGACGCGGCCGAGAAGATCAAGCGGATGGACCTCGGGCGCATGGCCATGGCCCTCTCGCTGGCGCGCATCGAGCGCGGACGGCTGACGCTGTCGTCCGCGGGCATGCCGCCGGCGCTCGTGCACCGCGCGGCGGCGAAGACGGTCGAGGAGATCGAGCTCTCGGCAACGCCCCTCGGTACGCTCGGCTCGTCGTACGAAGAGAAGAGTGTCGACCTGGCGTCGGGCGATACGGTCCTCTTCCTCTCCGACGGATTCCCGGAGCTGATGAACGACGCGGGGCAGCAGCTCGGCTACGCGGCGACCCTCGATGCGTTCGCCGAGGCGGCGCAGCGCGAGACGGCGGCGGGAGTGATCGAGGCGCTGGAGGCGTTCGCGGCGCGGTGGCACGGCGATGCCCCTCCGAACGATGACGTGACGTTCGTGATCGTTCGCCTCGCATAGCTAGGGAGCGGTGTTACTGTGAGGGCATGACGCTCGGTACCGTGTCGGTGCACTTTGCGACCGAGGAGGCGGCGGAAACGCTTCGCGCCGACGAAGCGCTCCGCGTGCACGAGATCGCCCCGGGCCCGTCGAAGGACGAGCTGATGGCCGCGATCGCGGAGTCGCTCGAACTGCCCGAGTATTTCGGGCACAACTGGGACGCGCTGCAGGAGTGTCTGCAGGACCTGGAGCTCGACGACCGGGTCCTGGTGCTGCTCGTCGAGCACGGCGCGACGCTCTGGCAGAGCATCCCCCGCGAGATGTCCAACCTCGTCGATACCTGGCTCGCCTCGGTGGGCGACCGCGACCTTCATCTGGTATTCGTATGGTGATGCGAAGAAAAACGAAGCCGCTGCTCTGGGTCGTCGCCGCGTTCGCCGTCTTCGTCACCGCGCTCTGGCAGCAGCGCGCGGACCACGCGCCGTCCGCGGCACGGCACGACGCCGCGGTTTCGGCGCGTCGTGACTCTCCCGTCCTGGCGCCTCAGGGCGCGCCCGTTCCCGCCGCCGAGCGCGCGCAACTCGCGAAGACGCTGGCGCTCATCGACCGCGGCGGCCCGTTCCCGTATCCGAAAGACGGGACCGTGTTCGCGAACCGCGAGGGGCTCCTGCCGTCGCAGCCGCGCGGCTGGTACCGCGAGTACACGGTGCCGACGCCCGGCGCGAAGAATCGCGGCGCGCGCCGCGTGGTTCGCGGGAAAGACGGCGAGACATGGTACACACGCGACCACTACAAGACGTTTGTGAGGATCGACGAATGACGCGCCCGACCGATGCCGAGTACGCCCCCGCATACGCCGCTTACGTGTCCCTGGTCTCCGAGGATGACGTTCTCGAGGCAATGGAGCAGCAGTCGTCCGCGACGCAGAAGCTGCTGGCGTCGCTGGATGAGCAACGCGCCTCGTACCGCTACGAGCAGGACAAGTGGAGCGTGAAGGAAGTGCTCGGCCACATGGTCGACGCGGAGCGCATCATGGCCTACCGCGCCCTGGCCATCGCCCGCGGCGAGTCGCAGCCACTCCCCGGCTTCGACGAGAACGAGTACGTCGGCAACGCGTCCTTCGACGCCTGGAGGCTCGGCGACCTCTCCGAGCAATACGCCCTGGTCCGCCGCGCCAACATCGTCTTCTTCAAGAACCTCCAACCCGAGGCCTGGGACCGCCACGGCAACGCCAACGGTGCCGCGGTCAGCGTGCGGGGGCTGGCGTACGTGATCGTGGGACACGAGCGGCATCACCTGCGAGTGCTGCGCGAGCGGTACGCGGTGTAGGGGCGTAGAATCAGCACGATGCCGCGAGACCTGAAAGAGCTCATCCGTGAAAGCGCCGAGCTGCCGGAGTCGGATCGCGCCACGCTCGCCGGTGTGTTGATCGAGAGTCTGGACCCGAAGCCGACACCTCAGGTGAAGGCAGCGTGGTCGCGTGAGATCGAACGACGAGTGCGCGAGATCGACGACCGGACCGTGGAGCTCGTCGACTGGGAAAGCGTTCGCGCGGAGCTGTTCGCCGACGAATGAGGGTGAAGTTTCACCCGGAGGCGCGCATCGACCTTCGGGAAGGGAAAGCCTTCTACCGAAAGCGAAGTCCGCTCGCCGCGCTCGCGTTCGCACAACAAATCGACGCCGCCGTCGCAAACATTGTCGAAGCGCCGCTCCGATATGCCGTCGGGGAGTGCGGCACGCGCGAGCTCGTTCTTCCGCGGCGATTCCCATACACGGTCGTTTACCGCTTTCGCGCAGAAGAGATCGTGATCGTCGCGGTTGCTCATCACAGCAGGGAACCGGGCTACTGGCATCAGCGCATGAAATGATGCGTCACACCGCCACGTACCGGAACACGCACACGTAGTGGCACACGCTGCCGCCCAGGACGCAGAGGTGCCAGAGGCCGTGCATGTGCAGGACGCGTTTGGAGAGGGCGAAGAAGACGATGCCGGCGGTGTAGACCAGACCGCCGGCGATGAGCCAGACGATGCCGTCCATCGGGAGGGCCTGCTTGAGAGGGCCGAACGCGGCCACGACGAGCCAGCCCATGATCACGTAGAGGGCGACCGAGATGGCGCGGTAGCGGCCGTGGAGAAAGACGTCCTTGGCGATGCCGGCGGCGGCGAGGACCCAGATGATTCCGAAGAGCGTCCAGCCCCAGACGCCGCGCAGCGTCACCAGCGTGAACGGCGTGTACGTGCCGGCGATCAGGAGATAGATCGCGCAGTGATCGAAGACGTGGAAGACCTGCTTGGCCGGTCCGCGCAGCGAGTGGTAGAGCGTCGAGGAGAGGTAGAGCACGATCAGCATCGCGCCGTAGACCGCCAGGGCGGCGATGCTGCGCGCGTCCGCGCCCTTGAGCACGGCCGCGGTGATCAGCACCGAGGTGCCGACGATCGCCAGCAGCGTCCCGACGACGTGGGTGATGCTGTTGAAGAGCTCTCCGCGGTACATGGCCGGAGAATAACTGAGAACTCCGTGCCTATCGAGAAGCGGCACGTACGGGAAGCCTGACCGGCGCTCCGGGGAGCTGTACTAAGCAGGATGCTCGCATGGGAGCCACGCAAGGGAGACGACGATAGGCCTCCGGCGGGCCGGTGCGACCGGCGGCGCTGGTTGGCCTGGCCTGAACGCACGCCTGTCGACGGAACACACGTTTGCGCGACGGCCTGGGCACAACAAGCGCCGCCGGTCGCACCGGCCCGCCGGAGGCCCCCGGTCGTCTTTCTTTGCGAGGCTCCGATGAAAGCGTTCTGCTTAGAACGGAACTTCTTCGTCGTCCTCGATCATGTCGGCGCCGGAGGCCGGACGGCTGCCGCCGCCGCGCGACTGCGACTGACTGTAGCCGCCGCCACCGCCGGAGCCGCCGCCTTCGTCGCCGCGGCGGTCGAGCATCTTCATGTCGCGGGCGACGATCTCGGTGCGGTACTTTTTCTGGCCCGACTCCTTGTCGTCCCAGCTGTCCGTGCGGATCGAGCCCTCGATGTAGACCAGCTTTCCCTTGCGCAGGTACTGGCCGCAGATCTCGCCGAGCTTGCCCCAGGCGACGATGTTGTGCCACTCGGTGCGCTCCTGCTTGTCGCCGCTTTTGTCGGTGAAGCGCTCGTCCGTGGCCATCGTGAACTTGGCCACCGAGGTGCCGCCGGGAGTCGAGCGGATCTCGGGGTCTTTCCCGAGCCGGCCGACCAGAATGACTTTGTTGATCATGGGTGTGATTTCTCCTTGCGCGCTGTGCAGGATTCTATCCTTTTCGAGCGCGCCTCTTCAGCAGGTAGACTCCGCCCTCGATGAAGTGCGTGATCCAGCGCGTGCGGCGCGCGTCGGTGACGGTCGGCAACGAGCTCGTGTCGGAGATCGGCGTCGGGATGGTCATCCTGGGTGCCGTCGAAAAAGGCGATTCCGAGCAAGTCGTGCGCGACGCGGCGAAGAAGATCCGCGAGCTGCGGATCTTCTCCGACGACGCCGGCAAGATGAACCGCGACGTGGCCGAGGCGGGCGGGGAGATCCTGGCTGTGTCGCAGTTCACGCTGGCCGGCTCGATCGCCAGGGGGCGGCGTCCCAGCTTCGACAACGCGGAGGAGCCGGGGCGGGCCCGCGAGCTGTTCGATCTCTTCGTGCGCGAGCTTGGGGCCGCGGGGACGGCCGTGAAGACCGGTCGTTTTCGGGAAATGATGGTCGTCAGCCTCGAAAATGAGGGCCCGGTCACATTCATCTGGCCCTGAACATGCGTACACTCCAGGCCGTCCGATGAAACGCTTCGCGCTCGCAGCCCTGCTGTTGACGGCCGCCTGCACTGTCTCGAAGACCCCCATTCTCGTCCCGCATCCCGCTCCGCACGAGCAGGGGAGGCTGCGCGAGCAGTGGATGTTCGAGCAGCGGGCGTATCCGTTCGATAGCATCCCCGCCGACGGGCGCCGGAACGCGCTACGCCAGGTAGAACGCGATCGCGCCCGCATCGCGGTGAACGCGGACTCCGCGGCGCTGACCTGGAAGCCGATCGGACCGCTCCCCGTGCAGACGAACTGGCCCTTCGGCGCGGCTACCGGCCGCGTGAAGGCCCTGGCGATCTCGCAGGCGAATCCCGACATCGTGCTGGCCGGCTCCTCGAGCGGCGGCATCTGGCGCTCGACGAACGGCGGCGCGTCGTTCACCCCCGTCACCGACGATCACGCCGACCTCGCCGTCGGCGCGATTACGTTCGCTCCCTCCAGTCCGAACATCGTCTACGCCGCGATGGGCAGCGATTTCCTCGGCACGGGCGTGCTCCGCTCCGACGACGCCGGCGCGACCTGGCGGCTCGTCAGCGGCAGCTCGTACGGGGCGCGCGGCACCGCGCCGCGCCTGGTCGTGCATCCGTCGAATCCGAACCGCCTGTGGGTCGCCCAGTACTCACGCCTCGACGCGGCCGGGACGATCCGCTCGGCCGGCATCCTCTATTCGGAGGATGCCGGGGCGACGTGGCGATCGCTCTTCGGCGGACTGGCCAGCGATCTCACGCTGATGCCCGGCACGACGTCGACGCTGCTGGCCGGTATGTACCGTGTCGACAACGGAGGCGGCAACGCCGGCATCTACCGCTCGACCAACGGCGGGGGCACCTGGACGCCGACGTTCGATCTCGGCGCGGAGACGTACGGCTATCCGCGCATCGCCGTCACTCCCGCGAACCCTGACCGCGCCTACGCGCACGTCTTCAGCTCCGGCCCCTCGGGCGAGCAGTACCGTCTCCTGGTCAGCGACAACAGCGGCGCCACCTGGCGCACGCTCCCGGCCGCCGGCCTGGCGAAGGAGTACTCCGTCTTCATCGCCGCCGATCCCACCAACCCCTCGGTGCTCTACGTCGGCCTGCGCGATCTCTACAAGAGCATCGACGGCGGACAGACGTTCATGAACATGACCCGCGGCTATTCGCCGACGGGTCGCTTCGACCCGCGCCAGTCGACGTCCCACGTCGACCAGCATTCGCTGGCCTTCCATCCCCGCGACGCGAACACGCTCTACCTCGGCAACGACGGCGGCGTGTTCCTCTCCCGCGACGCGGCGGTCTCGTTCCAGTCGCTCTCCGGCACGCTCTCGCTGGTGCAAGCGTACGGCATCGCCGCGCATCCCACGGACTCGTCGGCGATTTTTCTCGGCACGCAGGACAACGGCCTGGAGCGCCGCGACGCGAGCGGCGAGTGGCGCGAGCTGATCACCGGCGACTACGGCTCGATCCTCTTCGACGCGAACGACACGAACACGATCGCCACGAATTACGTCTACGGCTACATCATGGCCTTCGAGGCGCGCGGCGACGTCTATCGGGAGACGCTGGCCACGAACGACACGTTCGACGAAGGGGAGGACGTGACGCGCATCAGCTTCATCGCCCCCTTCGAGCAGTCGCGCGCGAACAACACGCTTTTCTTCGGGACGTATCGTCTCTTCCTCAGCCGCGATTTCGGCAGGACGTGGACCGCCCCCGCCGGCACGTACGATCTCACCAAGAATGAGACGGACCGTCTCTCGGCCATCGGTGTCAGTCCCAGCGACGCGCGCGTGATTTACACCGGCTCGCAGCGCGGCCGCCTGATGGTCACGCGCGACGAGGGGCTGACCTGGACGGACATCACGAAGCAACTCCCGAACCGCTCGCTCCGCGCGATCGCCATCGACCCGGCCAATCCCAACGTGGCGTACGTGGGTTTCTCCGGCTACGCGACGGACCACGTGTTCCTGACCCGCAACGGAGGCGCGACCTGGGACGCGCTCGCGGGCCTCCCCGACACTCCCGTGAACGCGCTGCTCATCCGCAATGAGTATGTCTACGCCGGCACGGACATCGGCGTCTTTCGCTGGGACGGTTCGGCGTGGACGTATTTCAATCAGGGGATGCCCCCGGTGATCGTGACGGATTTCGACGTGACGGCCAACGGCACGATCGTCGCCGCCACCCACGGCCGCGGCGCCTACCAGCTCGTCGCGCCGGGTTCATCCAAGCGCCGCAGCGCTCGGCGCTAGGCCACAGGGAACGACGAGGGCCTCCGGCGGACCGGTGCGACCGGCGGCGCTTGTTGTGCCCATGTCGCCGCGCAAACACGTGTTTCGTCGACAGGTGTGCATCCTGGCTAGGCCATGCAGCGCCGCCGGTCGCACCGGCCCGCCGGAGGCCCTCGTCGTTCCCTGTGGCCCAGTTACAATGCGCCGCTTATGCAATACACCCCGACTGAGATCGAGCCGAAGTGGCAGGAGCGGTGGGCGGAGGCGGGAGTCGCGGAGATCGACGTCGCCGCGCCGGGCCAGAAGTTGTACATGCTCAACATGTTCCCGTACCCGTCGGGAGACCTCCATGTCGGTCACGGGCGCAACTACATCCTCGGCGACGCCGTGTACCGCTACTTCCGCATGCAGGGGCGGGCCGCGCTCAACCCCATGGGGTGGGACGCGTTCGGATTGCCGGCCGAGAACGCCGCCATCAAAAACCAGACGCATCCGCGGCCATGGACCTTGGCCAACATCGAGCGGATGAAAAAACAGTTCGCGCGGTGGGGCATCCTCTACGACTGGTCCAAAGAGATCGCCTCGTGCGAGCCCGACTACTACAAGTGGAACCAGTGGCTCTTCCTCCAGCTCTACAAGCGCGGCCTGGCGTACCGCGGCACCGCGCCGGTGAACTGGTGCCCGCAGGACCAGACCGTACTCGCGAACGAACAGGTCGTCGACGGCCGCTGCGAGCGCTGCGGGGCCCTGGTCGAACAGCGTGAGCTGTCGCAGTGGTTCTTCAAGATCACCGAGTACGCCGATCGCCTCGACGCGGGACTCGACACGCTCGAGCACTGGCCGGAAAAAGTGAAGCTCATGCAGCGGAACTGGATCGGCCGGTCGCTGGGCGCCGACGTCGACTTTCCCGTGCCCGTCCTCGGACATCCGATCCGCGTCTTCACCACGCGTCCGGACACCATCTTCGGGGCCACGTTCATGGTCCTGGCGCCGGAGCATCCGGATGTGGCGGCCCTCATCGCCGATCACCGCAACCGCGAAGAGATCGAGCAGTGGATCACCGGCGTGCGCAACCAGTCCGCGCTGGAGCGGCAGGAGGCTGGGAAAGAGGGACGCTACACCGGCAAGGCCGCCATCAACCCGTTCACCGAGGAAGAGATCCCCATCTGGCTCGGCAACTTCGTCCTGCCGCAGTACGGCACCGGCGCCATCATGTCCGTGCCCGCGCACGACCAGCGCGACTTCGAGTTCGCGAAGCAGTACGGACTGCCGATCCGCGTCGTCATCCAGCCGAACTCCGGCGAGGCGCCGGAAGGGGAGGCGTTCACCGTCAAGGACGACAGCGGTGTCATCGTCAACTCCGGGCCCATCGACGGCCTGCCGGTCCCGATGGCCATCGAGCGCATCATCGAGCTCATCGACGAGCGCGGCCTCGGCAAGGGCACCGTGCGCTATCGCCTCCGCGACTGGCTCATCTCGCGGCAGCGCTACTGGGGCACGCCGATCCCGATGATCTACTGCGATGGTTGCGGATTGGTGCCCGTTCCGGAAGAGCAGTTGCCGGTCCAGTTGCCGCTCGACGTGCCGTTCACCGGCCGCGAGGGGAACCCGCTGGCGAAGCATGAGGCGTTCGTCAACGTCGCGTGCCCGCAGTGCGGCGCGGCGGCGAAGCGCGAGACCGACACGATGGACACGTTCGTCGACTCGTCGTGGTACTTCCTCCGCTTCATCACGCCGCGCGACGGCGAGAAGATCTTCGACCGCGAGCTCGTCGACCGCTGGCTGCCCGTCGACCAGTACATCGGCGGCATCGAACACGCCATCCTGCACCTCCTTTACGCGCGCTTCATCACGCGCACGCTGCACGACATGGGACTGCTCTCGTTCGAGGAGCCGTTCACGCGCCTCTTCAACCAGGGTGTGATCACGAAGGAAGGCTACAAGGACAGGAACGGCTCGTGGGTCTCGCCGTCCGAGGTCACGTGGAAGGATGACCAGCCGTATCGCGGCGAGGAGCTGCTGACCGCCGAAGTCACGAAGATGTCGAAGTCGCGCCTCAACGTCGTGCCGCCGGACGAGCTGATCGCCCGCTACGGCGCCGACACGGAGCGCGTGTACACGCTCTTCATCGCCCCGCCGGAAAAGGAAGCGGCTTGGTCGGACGAGGGCGTCGTCGGCGCCTCGCGCTTCCTCGGACGCGTCTGGAACATGGGGCAGGCGCTGGTCGACACGCCGTCGCCGCATGTCATCCGCAAAATGCACCAGACCATCGACGCAGTTACCAGCCGCATCGAGCGCTTCGAGTTCAATACCGCCATCTCCGCGCTGATGGAGTTCTCGAACACCCTCGGCGAGGCGCCGTCGCGCGAGGCGTACGAGACGCTGCTCCAGCTCCTGCACCCGTTCGCGCCGCACGTGACGGAAGAGCTCTGGTCGATGCTCGGGAACGAAGGCTTCGTGCTGACGTCGCGGTGGCCGGTCGCCGACCGCGCGCTGATGCAGGAAGACACGGTCGTCATCGCGGTGCAGGTCAACGGCAAGCTGCGCGGGCAGGTCGAAGTGGCCGCGCCGCCTGACGAGCAGAAAGTCTTCGAAGCCGTGTTCGCCAATGAGAAGATCACCGCGTGGGTCACGGGCAAGCAGCTCGTGAAGCAGATCTACGTCCCCGGAAAACTCGTCAACCTGGTGGTGAAATGAAAAAAGCGCTCGCACTCCTCTCCGTCGTCCTGCTGGCCGGCTGTTTCGAGATCGACCAGTCGATCACTCTGAAGAAAGACCTCTCCGGTACGGCTGACTTCCATCTCGGCGTCGACCTCGAGCCGATGGTCGTCGTCATGGCGCAGTTCGGGCGCAGCATGGAAGGGAAGGAAGGCCCCATCACCGAGGCCGAGCTGGCCAAGGCCCGGGCCGAATTCAAGAAGGGCTCGAAGAAGTCGGAGAGCAAGGAGCCCTCGCGCGCGGAGATCGAGAAATCGATGCCCGAGGGGGTGAAGCTGCTCGACTTCAAATCGTCGGAGCGCGACTTCGGCGTCGACACGAACTTCAAGTTCGGCTTCGACCGCCTGCAGCGCCTGGTCGGCGTGAAGCTGCCGTCGAAGGAAGGCGGCGACCCGACGCAGAAGAACGTCGTCGACTCGCCGTTCGAGAGCCTGGAGCTGATCGAGAAGGGCGACACGATCACGATCCAGACGAAGCCGGTCAACCCGGTCGACGCGGTGAAGGAAGAGGCCAGGGACGCGCCGAAGCTCGACCAGGACACGGAGAAGCTGATCAAGGACGCGTTCGGCAAGATGCGCGTCACGTACCGCATCACCGCGCCGCTGACGATCGTCTCGCACAACGCCACGCGCCGCGAGGGCAACACGCTGGTGTGGGAGTACAACATGGCGCGCTTCGAGGAGCTGGCCAAGAAGAAGGGCGACGACCTCGGCGTTCGGGTAACCTACAAACGATGAAGAAACTCCCGTTCCTCGGCATCCTCCTGCTGGTCTCGTGCGGCTACGGCCTCGTCGGCCGCAGCAACTTCCTCGACCCGTCGATCCGCTCGATCGAAGTGCCGGCCTTCGTAAACCGCACCACGCGCGTGGAGCTCGAGCAGCGCGTGACGCAGGCGGTGGCGGAGGAGTTCGTCTCCCGCGGCCGCCTGCAGCTCGTGACGACGGCCAGCCAGGCGGACGTCATCCTGCGCGGCTCGATCGACACCTTCAACATCTTCCCGATCGCCTTCGAGCAGGGCCGGGCCACGCGCTACCAGATCTCCATCACCGCCAAGATCGAGCTCGTCGACCACCGCAACGAGGACAAGGTGCTCTGGAAGAACGACCAGTACCGCTTCACCGAGAACTACGAGGTCAACCTCGCCACCACCGACGCCTTCGACCAGGAAACCCGAGCCATCCAGGAGATCGCCGTGCGTTTCGCCGAGGGTCTCGTGACGAACCTGCTCGAGGGGTTCTGACGCGTTACGCGTTACTCGTTGCTCGGCAGGGGGACCTTCAGGCAAGACATCACACCGAATGGCTTGGCGTTACTCGTTACTCGGTCGGGGGGATTTTTGCCGCTTCGGCAACCATGCGTCGGAGCGAACAGGCGCCCCAAACGAGTAACGGGCAACGCGGCAAAACGACGCTCCAGACGCAGCAAGGGCGGGCCTTGCGAACCCGCCCTTGTCCGTACAGCGCTGTACGCGTCGCTACTTCGCGGCGGCGCGCTTGGAGGCGCCGGCGAGGCGGGACTTGTAACGGTTGGCCGTGTTCTCTTTGATCAGGCCGGTTTTCGCGGCCCTGTCGATGGCCGAGTACGTGGTGGAGAGCGTGTCCTTGTCGGCGTCGCCGCCCTGGATGCCCGTACGCGCCTTCTTGAGCGCGGTCTTCAGCGACGACTTACCCGCGCGGTTGCGCGCTTTTCTGGTTTCGGCCTGTCGTCTCTGTTTCTCGGCCGAGCGAATGTTCGCCATGTGTGTCTTGCTCCTGCTAGGTTAATGAAAACGCCCGTAAACGACGCATTCTACTTGGTTTCGATCCCGAGCTGCTTCAATCTTTGGCGGGCCAGCGCCGCTTCCTGCGACTTCGGGTGCTCGTGCAACACGTACTGGAGCTGCACAACTCCCTGGGCACGCTCGCCGACGTTGATGTACGAGTACCCCTTCTTCAGCAGCGCACCCGGGACCTTCTCCGATCGCGGGTAATTGTTGACCACGGCGTCAAACTGCTGAATGGCCTCGCGATATTTCTTCTGCGAGAAAAGACTCTCGCCGATCCAGTACGCGGCGTTGTCCGACAGCTCCGAGCGGGCGTTGCCGTCCAGGAAGTCGCGGAAGCCCTCGATGGCCAGGTCGTAGTTGCCGCGCTGGTAGTCGCGGTACGCCGCCTGATACGTCTCCATCGGGTTTCCCGACGACGCCGGCTGCGCCGGCACCGTGACCTCGGAGGACGAAGGCGCGCTCGCGGTGCCGCCGGTCGGGGGAGTGGCCGGCATCTGCGTCTGCACCTGCTGCAACTGCGCGATCAGCGCGCGGACGTTCTCCATGTCGCGCTGCGCCTGGGTGAACTGCTGCGCCAGCTGGTCCAGCCGGTAGTTGGTCTGCTCGGTCGACCCCTGCGTGTTCTGCATGCGGTCCTCGAGCTCGGCCACCTTGGCCACCAGCGTGGCGTTCGAGCGGAGCAGCGTCTCGGTCTGCTCGGCGATGCGCATGTTCACGCCCTGCACTTCCTCTTTGCCGGCCGAGGTGCGCCTGACGTTGGCCAGCTCTTCCTGCAGCTCCGCGATCTGGTCCTGCGCGCGCTGGAAGTCGGACGTCGAAACACAACTGACCGCGGCGAGCGACGCCGCGGTCAGGATCAGGAGTCGGAAGGTTTTCATCGTCATCGCGCCTGAACGAGCACGATGTGGGCCCGGCGGTTCTTCGCCCAGGCGCCGTCGTCATGCCCCTCGTCGAAGGGACGCTCTTCGCCGTAGCTGACGGTGCGGATGCGTCCCGCGTTGATCCCCAGCGTGGACAGGTAGTCCTTGGCCGTATTGGCGCGGCGGTCGCCGAGGGCGAGGTTGTACTGTTCGGTGCCGCGCTCGTCGCAGTGACCCTCGATGAGCACGTTGTAGCCTGCGCCTTCGCCGCGGAGCCACGTGGCCGAGGCCTGCAGCGCGTCCTGCGCGTCCTCGTCGAGCGTCGCTTCCTGATAGGGGAAGAACGCGTCGCGGATGTAGCCCTTCTCCTGCGCCCAGCGGTTCAGCGCCTCGATCTCGGTGGGCATGACCTCTTCGCGCGGCTGGTCGTTCACGAAGTCCGGCTGCGGCGCGACGGTCGTGTCGTTGTTCATCGGCGGCGGATCCGGCACCGCCGGCACAACCGATTCCGTGACCGGCGGCTGCACCACCGGGTCCACCTTCTTGCGGTTCGTGCGGCAAGCCGGCGCGACCAGGATCGTCAGCGCCACGATGCTCGTGAGAATGACCTTCGACATCTTCTTCATTTGCTTTCCACTCCCTTCACTCGATGATATCGCTTCATTCCGGTTTCTTGGACCAGTCGGCCCCTTTGTTCTCACCGTCGAACGTGAGCTGCAGCAGGTCCGTGCCGTCGATGCGCATCCGGTACACCTGCCATCTCCCGCTGCGATTCGATTGAAATGCAATCCATTGTCCGTCCGGGGACCACGTCGGCTGCTCGTTCGATCCTTCGCCCGCCACGATGCGGCTCTCGCCGGTGACGCTGTTGGCGATGCGGATCTGGAAGCGCCCGTTGACGCGCGACGTGTAGGCTATCGACTCGCCGTTCGGCGACCAGGTGGCGTCGTCGTTCCACGACCCCTCGAACGAGATGCGCCGCACGTTGGTCCCCTCGGCGTCCATGACGTAGATCTGCGGCGAGCCGCTGCGGCCCGAGGTGAACGAGATCTGCCGGCCGTTCGGGCTCCACTCCGGCGTCGACTCGATCGAGCCGGCGCTGGTGAGGCGGCGCACGTTCGAGCTGTCGTCTTTGATCAGATAGATGTCGGGGTTGCCGCTGACCGAGCCGACGAAGGCGATGTCGTTGCCGACCGGCGAGAACGTGGCCGAGGTGTTGAGGGCCAGGCCGGTGGTGACGCGCGTGCGCCCGCCGCCGCGGCGGTTGATGATGTACATGTCGCTGGTGCCGCGCGCGAACGAGGTGTAGACCATGCGCTCGTTGTCGGGCGACCAGGAGGGGAGGATCGACAGCGCGCCGTGATTGGTGATGCGGCGCTGGTTCGCGCCGTCCCAGTCCATGATCCAGATCTCCCACTGGCCGGTGCGGTCGGAGGCGAAGATGATCTGCGAGAGGAACACGCTCGGGCGCCCGTTCAGCGTCTTCACGATCTCGTTGGCGAGCAGGTGCGCCGTGCGCGCCAGCGCGGTCTTCGGCGAGCGGTAACGCTTCTTGAGCTGGGCCGCGCCGCTCTGATCCACGAGCCGCGCCTCGACGACGTACTCTTCGCCTTCCGTCCAGACGTTGAGCTGCAGATGGAACTGCGCGTCGATGCGCTTGAGGAGATCCGCGGTGACGGGCACGGCGGGCGGCAATGGCGCGATGGCCATGATGCCGGAGTAGGCGATGTCGCGCGTGAGCGGCCCGAAGAAGCCCTGCCGCACCTCGTTCATGTCGACCGGCGAGGTCGGCGCGGAGTCGGGCGGGTTGAGGGCGGGGAAGGGGACGGCGATGCGGACCACTTTCGCCGCGTCGCCCGGCGTCATGGTGGTGGTGATGTCGGTCTGCGCGGACGTCGACAGAGTGACGAACGGCAGCGTGAGGAGCAGCGAAAGGACGAATGCGTTTCTCATCGGAACGTTAGGTGAACTCCAAGGTAAGTGCCTGAATACGCGAATGGCAGCGGGTTGAGCGGCGACGCGCTGCGCACAGCGCTCAACGCGGCGCGGTCGAAGGTGCCGTTGCCGCTGGAGGTCTCGACTTTCGCGTCGGTGATCTTGCCGTCGCGAAGGATGCGGAAGTAGATGATGACGGTGGCGCCGCCGGCCACCTGCGGGCGGAACCAGCCGGAGCCGACTTTCCGGTGCATGCCCTGGATGTAGAGGGAGTACGGGAAGTCGCCCCCTTCCAGTCCTGTGACGCCCGAGCCGCCGACGGGCACGGGTGGCGCGGTGCTGGTGGCGGGACCGGGCTCGCCGGCCAGCGACGGTGCCGCGGTGATCGGTGCGGCAGGCGCCTCGGAGCCTTTCTTCGTGGAGCGTCCGAACGGGGAAAGGGGAACGGTGTTCTTCTCCGGCTTCGGCGGCGGCGTGTTGTCGACGACGGGCTTCGGTTCCTGGATGACGGGCTTCGGTTCCTCGAGCTTCGGCGCTTCGACTTTCGGCGCCGCCGGTTTGGACGCGGGAGCCTGCACGGCCGGCATCGACGCGAACTCGATCGTCACCATCTTCGCGGCCTGCGGCGGGCTGGCGTGCAGCGCCGCATACACTCCGCCGCCGAACAGCGCGCAGTGCAGGACGATGGAGATGGCGACGCCGGCACCGGCACCGCGGTCGAGCGCGGCGCGTTGCGCGAGGACGTCAGCGACGCGATCGTGCATCCTTTTCCCCCGGCCGCGTGATCATGCCCAGTTGCTCCACACCCGCCCTGTTCATCACATCGAGCACCGCCACCACCCGGCCGTACGGCACGCCTTCATCGGCCTCGAGGAGCGCACGCTTGATCCGCCGCGAGCGCAACATCGGTCCCAGCGTCAGCTCGAGGTCCGTGGAGCCGACGGAGGTCCCGTCGACGTACACCGCCCCCGAATCCACAATCGTCACTTTGGCCGGGTTGTTCGACGCCAGCTCGAAGCTCTTCCCCTCGGCCTGCGGCAACGCCACGTCCAGCCCCTGCGTCAACATCGGCGCCGTGATCATGAAGATGATCAGCAGCACGAGCATGACGTCGACCAGCGGCGTGACGTTGATCTCCGCCAGGTCCGACAGTTCATCCGAGTCGCCGAGTCGTAGAGCCATGCGAGATGTTAGACGTTCGAGAGTCGCTCAAAGTAACGAGGCATGAGTAACGAGGTATGAGGTATGAGGTACGAGGTATGAGAGATGAGTGTGCCGCCACCCCACTCATACCTCATGCCTCATCCCTCATGCCTAAGTAAAGTTCCGCTCCGTCAAATTCATGAACTCGAGCGTAAAGTCTTCCATCTCGCCCTTCGACGAGCGGAGTCGTTGGACGAAGTGGTTGTAGGCCATGAGGGCGGGGATGGCGGCGAAGAGGCCGGCGGCGGTGTTGATCAGTGCTTCGCTGATGCCGGGGGCGACGGCGGTGATGGAGGTCGAGCCGGTCGCGCCGATGTTGCCGAACGCTTCCATGATGCCCCACACCGTGCCGAAGAGGCCGATGAACGGCGTCGCGGCCGCGGTCGTGGCCAGGAAGGGGACGTAGCGGGAGAGCCGCGCCGACTCGATGCGCGTGGCGCGGATCAGCGAGCGCTCCACGCTGTCGAGCGATTTGACCATCTGCCGGCCACCCTCGGCATGCGCGATCTGGGCCTCGATCTCGGCGTAGCCGGCACGGAAGAGGCCGACCAGCGAGGAATGGGCGAGGGGAGCGAGCGCCGACTGGACGTCGGCCAGGCGTTTGGCTTTGCGGAAGATGCCGATGAAGCGCCGCGAGGCGCGCTGGGAGGTGCGGAAGCGCGACCACACCGCGATCATGACCGCCCAGGAAGTGATGGAGAACAGGAGCAGGAGGGCCAGGACGATCTTCCCCACCCAGCCGCTCTCGAGAAACGCCGACCAGAGTTGCACGGCGCGGAGAATAACATCCCCGCGCCGTACGGATTTGACGCCTGTTCGAGACTGCGGTTAGACGCGGCCGTCGTCGATGTTGCGCAGGTTGTCTTCGAGCTCGGCTTCCTTCTCTTTCACGTCGCCGTAGGCTTCCTGCAGTTTCCCTTTGAGTTTGTCCTTGGTGCCGCTGACGTGCATGGAGCGGTCACCGGTGAGATCGCCGACCGCCTGCTTCACGCGGCCCTTGATCTGGTTGACGGCTCCGCCCGCCTGGTTGGCGATGGCTTCCTCTTCGTCGGTACGATTGTTTTTGTTGAACATCGTGCCTCCTTTGTCTGCAAATAACTGCAATGGAGGTGCCCGGAGCCAGCGCGAGGATTGTTCACCGCGACGCGGAAGAAGTAGAGTGAAGAAGCTGGCCCCGTAGCTCAGCACGGATAGAGCAGGCGTTTCCTAAACGCAAGGTCGCAGGTTCAAGTCCTGCCGGGGCCACCAACGCTTTCCCCTCGCAAATTTCCCGATCGAATTCTGGAAGATCCCGAGAATACGGCGCGCCCGGGCGTCATCGAGTTGCGCCAGCTCGCTCGCCGACCGCTCCAGCGTGACCAACGCCCGCCCGTGCGACACCCGCGACCACTCCTCAACGTCGGAAACGTAGGGCGTGGCTTCAGCCCGCCCCCCCTCGGCAGAAGCAGGCTGAAGCGACACCCTGCGCACCCCGCGGGGAACGTTGTCGAGCCCCTTCCGCAGATCATCGTCGAGATCGCGAAAGACGGAGCACCACGCCAGCGCGTCGACGAGCGCGGGCACTTGCGACACGCGGGCGGTGCAGCCGGTGGTGGCCAGCATCAGGTTCACGGACAGCGCGAACGTGGTGCGGTGATGCGCGCTCAACGCCTCCTCGGACCAGACTTCGCGGCCGAGGACGCGCACGCGGTCGCGGCGCATGCAGCGTACGAGGGCGATGAAGTCGCGGCGCGACGCGTCATCGAGATCGGCAAAATGTGCGGCGGTCAGGCGCGACAGCGGATGCGTGGAGAACGCGTTGCGCTCCATCTCCTCGAGCAGGCCATCGATGATGACGAGCGGCTCGTGTGTCGAGCGACGGTCGCCGTCGAGCAGATCGTCGATCCACTGTGCCGCGCAGAAACCCGTGCGCACGGCCCGGTAGCGGCGCCAGTGCAGCAGCGACGGCGCGTAGATGGCGGCGAAGATCACGAAGTAGCGGAGGTGGCGTCGCGAGAACTGCGCGCACTGGTAGAGGCAGCAGAGCTCGACCCACGTCCGCTCGCGCGCGACGAAGCGCATCACCACCACCGCCAGCACGATGCCGCCGAGGATGTCGGCGAGATGGTGCTCGTACATCAGCCACGCCGAGACGGCCACCGCCGCCGCCCACACTTTCCACGCGAAGCGGCGGTACGCCCACGCCGCCGTCACGGCGAAGGCGACGTGCAGCGACGGGAACTCGTTGTAGTTCAGGTTCACCGTGTCGGCGAGCGTGAAGGGCAGTCGCGCCCACCCCGTCACCTCGGGACGCACGAATGCCGTCGATTGCGGGAAGAGGAGAAAGCAGATCGTGGCGATGACGGTCTCGATGCAGAGCGCCGCTGCGAACGTGCCGAGCTCCGCGCGCGTCCGCAGGAAGAACGGCGCGAGCAGCAGCGCCGGCGTGATGGTCAGGTAGATGACCGACAGCCCCGGCACGAACGGCAGCCGGTGCTCGAACGCAAAGTCCCACGCCGGGAGCGATGTGTAGCGCGCCGTCCACCACGCCGCGCCGCCGTAGCAGATCGCGAAGAGCGCCGCGAAGAACAGCGCGAAGGGGAGGGCCTTCCGGAGCGTTGATCTCATCAGGGCAGCGGCCGCGGTCCGCGCCACATCTTCCAGTAGATCGACCAGAACGACGGCCGCGGCTCGGCCGGATCGACGTACTCGCCGAGGTGGATCCAGGGGACGTGCGGGTGGCGGTGGTGGGCGAGGTGGTGGTGATAGTTGAGGAAGAGCAGCCGCGTGAGCGGATTGACGCGCAGGTTCCACGCGCCTTCGCGCACGTCGAGCTTGGAGAAGGCGTGATCGGTGTACTGCAGCGAGCTCCAGTTCACCGCGAACGCGGCATAGCACAGCAACCAGCCGCGCACATTGAGGTCGAGTGCGACGAACAGCGCCACCTGCACGGCGATGGTGAAGAGCAGCTCCAGACGGATGCGCGTCCGCGGCGCCGACTCCAGTCCCGCGAACATCGACGAGGCGCCGGTCTGCGTCGCCGACGCATCGCCTCGGATGCGCGTGAAGAGCGACGGCCAGACGAGGTACGCCAGTCCGCCGATCGGCACGAAGACCCAGTACAACCCGGTGAGGATGGCGTACCACTGTGCCCGTTTGAGCAACGGACGATCGAACGGCCGGATGTAGTCGAACTGCTCTTCGACGCTGCGATTGCGCGCGTGATGTCCGAGGTGAAACACGCGCTGCAGCGAAAGCGAAGTCGGAAAGAACGCCGCGGCAAATCGTCCCACCGCTTCGTTGACGCTTCGGTCCGCATGGGCAATGCCATGCACGGACTCATGCAACAGCGAGAACATGGTGTTCCCCAGAAACGAGAACGCAATGGCAGCCCCCACGATCTGCCAGCCCGTCCCATGCGACGCGACCCACAACATCGCCCCGCACGCCGCCGCCACCCCTACGGTCAGCACGACATTCAGCGTCCCCGGGATGCGCATCCTGACCTCATGAGGGGGAGACGACGAGGGGCCTCCGGCGGGCCGGTACGACCGGCGGCGCTTGTTGGCCTGGCCAGGATGCACACCTGTCGACGAAACACGTGTTTGCGCGACGACATGGGCACAACAAGCGCCGCCGGTCGCACCGGCCCGCCGGAGGCCTCACGTCGTTCCCCTTGTGCGGCCCAGAAAGCGGCCCAGAAGAGCGCCGATGATCAGGCCTAGGAGGGCGGCGCCGATGCCGATCTGGTAGAGGGCCGTCTTGAGACGGTCCACGATCGGGTTGCGGAACACGTCCGTCGAATAGTGAAAAGCGGCGATCACCCAGCGGTCGCCGCTGCGGACCATCGTGCAGGTCCAGCGTCCATTGATGTCGAACGTCTTCCCGTTCGTGAGCACGTAATGGTCCTTCGAGCTGCCCACCGCGACACCCGTGTCGCCGCCGTAGAGCGTCGTCAGCTGGTCCACCTCGAACTGGACCTTCACGTCTTTGACGATGTGGCCCGGCGCAGTGAGCATCTTCGCAAAGTACGCGCGGATCTGTTCCGGGCCGCGGCAGACATCGCCGTTCATCGTCGTGAACACCACGTTCGGATCGACGTTGGCCACGATCGTGTCGAGATCGCGCTCGTTGAGCGCCTTCTCCATCGTCGTCTTCAGCGCGCGCAGCGCGTTGTGAATGTCGGCGTCGGGCTCCTGCGCGAGGAGCGGCGTGGTGAGGACCAGCAGGACGAACAGCAAACGCTTCATGAAATCTCCTCGCTCTCGAATTCGGGCAGGTTGCAGAGATAGCGATAGCAGGCGTTGATCGTGGGATCGGCTTTGTCGACGAAGCCGGCGGGGAAGCGGATGCCGCTGAGCGCCTGCACGTCGCGTTTCAGGAACGCGGTGAAAAGCGTGGCCGCGATGCGCGCGTGGATGGCGTGCAGGCCGTGGCGCGGCACGCCGAAGATCGGCAGGATCGAGACGCCGGTCGCGGTCGGCCGCAGGCAGACCATCAGATAGCTGCGCCAGCGACGGACCGTCGACTCGACGAGCAGCAGCGCGCCGCCCGAGGTGATGATGCGCACGCGGATGTCGTTGCCGGAGAGTAGTCGCATGGCCCGGTCGCTCCAGCCGTCGCCGATGACCGCGGTCGAGTAGCGGACGAGGAACGTCATCGGGTCGGGATACGACGCCTCGATCTCGCTGGTCAGCTCGCGGCGGTGCACCGTGCGCAGGTGCGCCATGTCGAACGCGTTCGCCACCGGCACCCACCAAGGGCAGTCGATGCTCACCGGCTTGCCGGCGCGAAAGTAAAGATGTTGATCATCGGTCGAGAAGCCGGGAATCGGATAGACCGGCGTGGCGCCGAGATGGATGAAGATCATCCCGAAGCGCTCGGCGGCGACGTAGCGGGCGAAGGAGCGCGGCACGGAGGCGGAGCCGGGGATGCGCTCGCAGCGATTGCTGTACTCCCAGTGATGGAGCGGGCAGCGCAGGCGGTCGCCGACGACGGATCCGTGGGCCAGGTCGACGCCCTGATGCGCGCAGTGGCCGGGGAGGGCGTGCACGACGCCGGTGTCGCGTCCGCGGAATAGCACGATCGGCTCACCGCCCAGCGCGAAGCGGCGCACGCCGCCTCGGCGCAGCTCGCGGCTGGCGCAGGCGATGTACCACCCGCGCACCAGGCGCGGCGGAATCGCGGCACGCGCGGCCTGGAGCTCGACGCGGGGAAAAGTGCTCATGCGAATTTGGACGCGGCCAGTATATGCGGACGTGCTCTCCGGACCCCTCGGGAAGGGAACGACGAGGGGCCTCCGGCGGGCCGGTGCGACCGGCGGCGCTTGTTGCTCCGCTCGTGCACCCTCTCGGGACAAACGCGTTCGCACCTGAAGCGTCCGTACAGCGCAGCAATCAGCGCCGCCGGTCGCACCGGCCCGCCGGAGGCCTCCCGTCGTCCCCTTCCCCGTGGTGCGATGACCTTGGCCCCTGCTTTGAAATAACTATCTGGCGTGAACGGCCCCAGGTTGCTCCTGCTCGCGACTCTCGCACTCTTCACTGCCGCGCCGCTCGCCGCGCAGATGGACACGGAAGGACTGCCCCCCGAGGCGCCGCGCGCCGGGACGATCATCACCGTCGACGTTTCGACCAATACCGCGTACCTCTTCCGCGACGGCCAGCTCGTCCAGAAATCGGCCGCCGCCACCGGTTCGGACAAGGTTCTCCGCAAGGGACGCAAGGTATGGTGGTTCCGCACGCCGCGCGGCCGCCACACGATCGTCCGCAAGGTGGTCGATCCGGTCTGGACGAAGCCGGACTGGGCGTTCATCGAGGAAGGCAAGCCCGTGCCGCCGCCCGACTCGCCGCTGCGCAAGGAAAAAGGGACGATGGGCAAATACGCCCTCGACCTCGGCGACCGGGTGATGCTCCACGGCACGAACGACCCGAAGTCGATCGGCCGCCGCGTGTCGCACGGCTGCATCCGCCTCCCGAACGACATGCTGAGGGTGCTGTGGAAGGAAGCGCAGGTCGGCACCGAGGTCTACATCTACGACAGCCAGCCCCGCTACGCATCGGAGCGCGGCCTCAGCGACCTCACCATGAAGCTCGACGCGTCGCGGTAGGCGACAGAGAACGACGGGAGGCCACCGGCCCGCCGGAGGCCTCCCGTCGTCCCTCCCTCGTCATCGCTACGCCGTCCCGTGCTCGATGCGGGCGATGGCTTTGGTGAGGTCCTCGTGGGCGCCGACGAGCAGCATCGTATCGCCGGCCTGGAGCGGCTCGTCGAGGGGGAGGGGCGACAGCGCCTTGCCGTCGCGGAGCAGGGCAGCGACCGCCACTCCGTCCTGCTGCTGGAGCTCGAGCTGCGTCAGCGTCTTCCCCTCCACGAACGCGTCGGGGAGCACGTAATACGTTTGCGAAGTGCCGGCCGCGAACAGCGCGGAGAGGCGGCGGCCGTCCGTGGCGCGCACCGCCGGGTCGCGCAGCATGCGATACCCCTCATCGCGCAGCAGGCGAAGCTGATTCGCGACGATGTTCTGCGGCACGCACAGCACCCGCAGCGCGCGCTCCACGATCTCCAGCGACGTCTCGAACTCCTCCGGGATGATCTCGTCCGCGCCCAGCTTCCGCAGCCGCTCCACCTCCGCCACATAGCGCGTGCGCACGATGATGTGGACCGACGGATTCATCTTGCGCGCGAAGCTGACGATGCGGCGCGTGCCGTCCGGATCCGAGATCGCCACGATCAGCGCCAGCGCGCGGTCGAGACCCGCCAGCGCCAGCGCCAGCGGATCCCCGGCGTCCGCGAGCAGCGCGCGGCTGCCGTTGACGCGCGCCGCCGCGATGCGCTCCGGGTCCTCGTCGAGCACCACGTGGCGGATGTGCGTCGACACCAGCACGCGCCCGACGTTCTGCCCGTTCAGGCCATAGCCGACGATGATGATGTGGCGGTGCAGCGGCTTGTCGCCGTGCTGCTCCTGCTCGTCCGCGCTGGTCTCGTGAATCCGGTCCGAGATCGCCTTGCCGGCCATGATCAGCAGCGGCGAGGCGGCCAGCGTCACCACGGCTACGGCGACGAATCCCTGTTCCCCCTGATCGCCCAGCACGCCCGCGCTCTTGCCCGCCTGCGCCAGGAGGAACGAGAACTCCCCGATCGGCGCGATCGCGAAGGCCGCGCGGATCGAGGTGCGTGCCATCGCGCCCGACAGTCGAAACGCCGGGTAGGCGGCCAGCACTTTCACGATCACCACGCCGATGCAGATCGTGAGGATCAGCAGTGGGTGGTTGGCCACGAACACGGGATCGAGCAGCATGCCGATCGAGGTGAAGAAAAGCGCCGAGAGGAAGTCGCGGAAGGGACGGAGGATGCCTTCGATCTCGTGGATGAACTCCGTGTCGCCGACCACGAGGCCCGCCGCGAAGGCGCCGAGGGCGGGGGAGATGCCGAGCCGCTCGGCGATGGCGATCGTGCCGACCATGAGCACGACCGCCGCCGCGGTGAAGGCCTCGCGTCCCGCGCGGGCCATGACCCGGAAGACGCGCGGCACGACCACGCGCGCGACGAGGATCAGGATCACGACGCCGGCGATGGCGATGGTCACGCGCATCAGGATCGCGCTCGCGCTCGCCGCGCCGGCGGTGCCGGCGGCAAAGGCGGGGACGAGCAGCATCAGCGGAATGACGGCCAGGTCCTGGAACAGCGACACGCCGAGGAAGCGGCGGGCGAACGGCGCCGCCACCTCGTCGCGCATGGTCAGGATCGGTAGGACGACGGCGGTCGACCCGAGGGCGACCAGCACGCCGTAGAAGATCGCCAGCGGGAGCCTCTGGCCGAAGCCGAGGGCCACGCCGGTCACGAGGAGGATGGTCAGTCCCATCTGCAGTGGACCGCCGAGGAAGGCCGTGCGGCCGAGGGCCTTGAGGCGGCCGAGCGGGACGTGCAGGCCGATGAAGAAGAGGATGAGCGCGACGCCCAGTTCGGCGATCAGCTCGATGCGCTCCGCGTCGTCGATGAAGCCGAGGGCGTGCGGTCCGATGACGATCCCCGCCACGATGAAGCTCAGCACCTCGGGGATCCGGAACCATCGGCCCAGGAAGAGCAGAGGGAAGGCCGCCACCAGGATGATGGCCACATCGATCAGGATGGTCTGCTCTTCGTGCACGCGGTCCGGGGAGCATAACGGATCGAACGGGGACCGTGGCGGTTTCGCCGGGCCCGACTGCGGTTTCGGCGGAACCGAGCGTGGTTTCGCCGGGCCCGCGCGTGGTTTCGGCGGAACCGCGCGCGGTTTCACCGGAACCGCGCACGGTTTTGCCAGGCCCACGCACGGTTTCGCCGGGCCCACGCGCGGTTTTGCCCGGCCCACGCGTGGTTTCGCCAGGCCCACGCGCGGTTTTGCCAGGCCCGCGCGCGGTTTCGCGGGCCCACGCGCGGTTTCGCCGGAACCCGAGCACGGTTTCGTCGTGCCCGCGCAGGTTTTCGCTAGCCCCGAGCTCTATTTCGCCGGGCCAAAGCACGGTTGGTAGTGTTACTACTTGCGTCCGTCGCAGAGTGGTGATAGTGTCACTACTGGCCTCGGCCTTGCAGTCGAGCGCCCCAACCGAGAGATGAGGAAGGAAATGTACATGAGAGAAGCGGCTTCGTGGTTTCGTGCGGTTCTGGTAGTTGCTGTGGTCGCTGTCGTGTTCCCGATCTTCGCGTCCCAGCCCGCATCGGGCACGTTGACGCCGAGCGGGAGCGCTGTCACCTTTAATGGCAACGCGTTAGGCGGTGCGTCCCCCGAGGCGGAGACGACCTGCATCGAAGGCGTCAACTGCGACACCTTCCTTCTGACCGTCGGCGGCAACGCCTCGGACTGGAACGGCAAGAACGTCAAAGTGTCGCTGTCCTGGCTCCTTGTGGCCACCGACTACGACATGTACATTCACAAAGACAGCATCACCGGCCCCGTCGTGGCCAGCTCCGCGCTGGGAACGACCACCGCTGAAGCCGCCGAGATCAACGTCGGCCAGAGCGGCACCGGGACCTACGCGGTCCGCGTGGTCTACTTCCTCGCCGTCGCCGACCAGTACAAGGGCCGCGCGGAAGTCGTGACCGGGCTGGTCGACAATCCGCCGCCGGTCGGCACCGGACAGCCTCCCGCGTACACCAACTTCGCCGCCCCCGCCCCCCTCGGACAGGGCGCCGGCGAGCCGACCCTCGGCAACAACTGGGCGACCGGCAACACCATGTTCATCTCCGGCCTGGAGACCCTGCGCGTCAACTTCGACGACGCCAGCGGCACCGCCACCTGGACGGAGAGGTCCGGCCTGACCACGTCCATCACCAGCTTCGACCCGATCCTCTTTACCGACTGGCGGACCAACCGCACCTTCGTCTCGCAGCTCCTGCCGAGCAAAGTCAGCCTGATGGCGTACAGCGACGACGACGGCGAGACCTGGACGCCGAGCCAAGGCTCCGGCATCGGCGCCGGCGTCGACCACCAGACCGTCGGCGGCGGACCGTTCAAGCCGGGCGTGCTGCTGCGCGGCCCGCTCACCGCCTACCCGAACGCCGTCTACTACGCCTCGCAGGACATCGGCCTCGCCGAGATCGCCCTCAGCCGCGACGGCGGCCTGACCTTCGAAGTGGCCGTCCCGATGTGGAACCTCACGCAGTGCAACGGCCTCCACGGCCACATCAAAGTCGCGCCGGACGGCACGGTCTACGTCCCGAACAAGAACTGCGGCGGCCAGCAGGCCGTGGCGGTCTCGGAAGACAACGGCCTGACCTGGGCCATCCGCAAAGTGCCCGGCAGCACCGGCGGCAACACCGATCCGTCGGTCGGTATCGGCAGCGACGGCACCGTCTACTTCGGCTTCGTCAACGCCGACGGTACGGTCCGCGCGGCCGTGTCCACCGATCGCGGCCTGAACTGGTCGACGCCCGCCAACATCGGCCACAGCCACAACATCCAGAACGGCGTCTTCGCCGCCGCCACGGCCGGCGACGGCGATCGCGGCGCGATCTTCTTCCTCGGCTCGTCGACCCCCGGCGCGAACGGCGTCGGCACCGACATGGCCTTCAACGGCACCTGGTACGGCTACATCGCCACGACCTACGACCGCGGCGCGAGCTGGGTCACGATCAACGCGACCGGCAACGATCCCGTGCAGCGCGGCGTGGTCTGCACGCAGGGCACGACCTGCCCCTCCGGCACGCGCAACCTGCTCGACTTCAACGACCTCGAGATCGACGCCCAGGGCCGCCCCCTCGCCGCCTTCGCTGACGGCTGCGTGAGCGCCGCCTGCAAGGCCGGCGTCGACAGCAGCGGCGCGGCCGGCACTCCGGACGGCCTGATCAACAGCTACGACAACGACGGCGCGGAGGTCGCCACGATCATCCGCCAGAGCAGCGGCCGGTCACTCTTCGCCGTGAACGACCCGCTCAACGCCCCGTCGAATCTCTGGGCCGCGCCGACGAAGTCGAACGTGACCCTGAACTGGGCGGACAACGCGGCGAACGAGACCAGCTACGTCGTCGAGCGCTCGCAGTCCGCCAACGGCACGTTCGCGCACCTGGTCAGCGTCCCGAGCAACAGCAGCTCGTTCATCGACGGCGCCGTCTCGCGCAAGACGACGTACTACTATCGCGTCAAAGCCTCCAACGCGAACGGCACCTCGACCTACTCGAACGTCGTCAGCGCGTACGTGAAGTAACGATTAACGATGAAGAACACCCTGCGCCGCGCCTGGCCCGCCATCGTCGCGGCGCTCCTCATCTCGTGTGCGACCGCGGCGCCCGTTCCCCAACCGGAACGGGCGCCGCTGTCCGACATCCTCGGCATCCGCCTCGGCATGCCCCGCGACACCGCGCGCTCCACTCTCGCCACCACGGCCACCCTCGAGCGCGAAGAACGCCGCCGCCACGAGGTCTGGACCCTCAACGCAGACCCCCGCTACGCCTCCCTCATCATCGGCTACACCCCGGAGTGGACCGTCCGCTTCGTCACCGCCGTCGCCAAACCCGACGGCACCCCCGTCCACTACGCCGAAGTCCTCGACACCACCGCCGCCGACCACCGCGCCGCCGGCAACACACACACCTGGACCTGGTCCACCGGCACGCCCAAGTACTACGTGATCGCGATCGGAGGGCCGGCGAGGCTCGAGTATCTGTCGATCAAGGACGAGATCGGGGATTGACGCGACCCCCCAACCTCGGCGTGACGGGCCGGAGGGCTAAGGACTCGTCGAAGCTAGCCTTCGCGGATCAGCCATTCCCCTGGCGTCCGTTTGAGGTTTCCCGGGTCACAGTCCGCTCATCCGGCTCCTTCGCTGCCGTGGAGTCGTCATCCTACGTGTCGCGAAACACGGATGAAGAAACCGTCCAGTTCAGGCATCACGTCGTTTGCGCGGCACGATCCTGCCTGGCATCTCGTAGAAAGCGAAATGAAGGTGCGCCAGCTCCGTGGGCGGCGGAGGCAGTGGCTTCTGCCAGTAGACGGGACGAATGAAGTTCCAGCGACCGCTGCGCAGCGCGTGCTGCCATTCCTCCTCAACGTTTCGGGACGCTCTGGCTGCTCTCGACCAGAACAACTGGAAGACGTCAGCCTCCCAGATCCGCGGCAGCAATGAGCGGCGCCAGTCATCGCCGCTGCGGAGGATGTCGATGTCCCGTAGGCAGGAGTCGCCGAGCACCTTATACGCGCGCTCCAACTGCAGGACGACCGCGACGTCTCGGCGGGAGTACGAGACGAAGATTCTTCGATGAGGCTCGCCGTGTGCCTTCAGGAGATTCGCCTCGCGAACGGCGTCGGAGGGAAGAACTCTAACTGAGAACTCGAGATGGCCCACGATGAGCGGTCCAACAAAAAAGTGAATCCCTCCCGATACCGGCACATCGGGATTCGTCGGCCTCGTGTGAACGCACATCTCGAAATCGGTTCGCAGCCATGAAGTCAGTTCGGGAAGGATGACGCTGGGCGGATAGAAATGGATGCCTGGAGCCGACGGCACAATGCGAATGCGTGCGCCGGCCGGAACGCGGCGTGTCGTCGCCGTTCCGGACAGGGAGGCCGTATTGCGAATCCCTTGGCCAATGTCGTACGCGACCGCTGCTGCCCCGTCGCTCCCGACCGACACAAAGACCATTAATGAACTGGAGGTCTCTTCGGGAATCGCGGACGGCCATACTGCCCGGAAAGCGACCTCCCTGTCCGAGAAGTCCTCTTCCCGTCCCCCGCTTGGATCACGGGGAAGCAGGATCGAGGCGGGCTTCAGGAACGGCTGTTCGCGAATGAGTCGAATTTCCTGCCGAAGAAAGTCGATGGTCTGAGCCAGCTCAGAGACAGTACTAATCGACTCGCCGATGTTCTGAATCGCGGCGCCAGCGGCCTTGGTCGCAGCATCGGCGAGTGCGCTCTGTCGCTCGTAGGTCTTGCGGGCCTCCCGGAGCGGTTGGAGTTCGATCTCTTTCCGCAATTCGGCCTCTTCTCGAAATAAGCGAAGCTCCAGATCGCCCGGACGGATGCGGAAGGAGACGGTAAAGACTGCCAAGCCATAGTGCGCCGAGTATTGACGAAGTAGCGGCAGTATGGCGTCGACGATCTCGCCCTCGACTTCGCGGAATCGATGGCCTGCTTCCGGCCAGTTCCAGCGAGCCAAGGTCCGGACCGCGAGACTTTCCGCTTCTTTAAGGATCTGCCGGACCGGATCGTCCGTCCGCCGAATTACGAGCAGTCGAGGATCGGAGACGTGAAACTTGATCAGGATGTCAGCGGCGATGAAGTGCGCGCCGAGCTGAGTTACGTCGACAGTCGCAAACGCCCGCAATTCGGGATTGTCCGTGACTGCGAAGGCGAGAAATCTCGGCGCACGTTGCCAAGAGCCAAACAGGTCGAGGAAACGGAACGACGGGGTCGGCGGTCTTTCCCCAGGCTGCAGCAGGTAGCGGAACTCTTGGCCGCTCTCACCGACCCGTTCCAGAACGACGACTGTATATCCTTCGAGCGGAGCGACAACGTGCGGTTTTAGGACTCCGAGGTCGACCGTCAGGTTCTCCATCAGTATGGGAGGGATGTTTTCTGCGAGCATCCCTACCCCAGCGTCGATGACGGGGGACGACCACCGCGCCGCCGGCGACACGCACGCCTTGACCTGGTCCGCCGGCACACCGAGGTACTACGTGATCGCGATCGGAAGGCCGGAAAGGCTCGAGTACCTGTCGATCAAGGATCAGATCGACGATTGAACCCGATCGATGGCGCAGGCAAACACCTTCAGCCCTCGCGCTTCATGCGCTCCTGGCGGGCAACCTCACGTTCGCTGGGGGAATCGAGCGCAGTGTCGCCAATCCTGATCTCACCCTCTCGCTCGTAATGGCCGATGATCAGGCCACTTGGAGAGACGCGGGACCTGGTCAGCTTGAACGAATGCGGCGCCGAGCCGTCGGCGAACAGCTTTTTGCCGCCGCCAAGCACGACCGGCACCGTGAAGATGCTCATCGCGTCGACCAGGTCATTGGCCAGCAGTGCGTGAACGAGCTCGGTGCTGCCCTGGGTGACGAGGTTCGGGCCGTCCTCCTGCTTCAGCCGCTTCACGTCGGCGATGTCGCGCAGGAGCACCGACCCCGCCCAACCCGTATCGACCTTGCCTGAGCGCGAAACCGCATACTTCTTGATCTTATTGAACAGCCTGGCGATGCCGCCATCGGCAGCGTCTTCGTCGTAGTACGGCCAATACGCGGCAAAAATCTCGTAAGTCTTGCGGCCGAGCAGGAGATCAAAGTTCTCCTCGAAGGCGCGGTCCAGCTCTTCGCCGAACTCCTGATCAAAATAGGGCATCACCCAACCGCCGAACGGGAACCCCCTGGTCGGATCCTCGGTCGGCCCACCAGGCGCCTGCATGACGCCATCCATCGAAACCATGGCACCGACGACAATTTTCCGCATGGGGTCACCCTCCTTGTACGAGCATAGTGCCAGCGCCTCCCGGCTCGGCCTCTTTACCGCTCGGCGGCACCGGCTGACTGTCAGGAAGTTCGCGAAGGCGCGGACGACGTTTCCACAGGGCAGCTTGACGGCCGTGCGTGTTTGGTTGCGGAGACGATGCCGGGACGGGATGGCGACGAGGGGCGCGGGTTCCAGTCGAAGAGACGCTCGACACTCTTCTTGCGAGGCAGCGGCTGACCGAGGGCTGACAGGACGGCGGTTTGAACGGCGTTCACGGTGTCGCCGTGCCACGTGAGGAAGTAGCGGCTGCCGTCCCATGCGCAACAACGACAACCTGATCTTTCCCTGGAGCGGACCGACGCGATTCGGGCAGGCCGCGGGACAGGTCGACGCGCTCTCGCTGATCCAGAGCAACTTCGGCAATCCCGGAAATCTCGAAGTGGTGGCCCGCATCGGCGACCGGCTAGCGCTCTTCTGGCGCGACTCGGGACCGTCGTTCGCTTGGAGTGGCCCGTTCTTCTTCGGCGCCGTCGGCGCGACAGGCAACCCGAGGGTGAGCCTCGGCGACTATCTGCTCAAGTCTTATCCGCCCCAACGCGAATTCGTTGTGGAGTTCGAAAACGACGACGGCTCACGGAGGAGAAAGATCGTGAACGTGCTCGATCTGGGGGACCGAAGGTTTCAGCTCCATCGAATGGCGACAAGTGAGTAATTGAGGCCTCGAATCCCTCAATGTTCGGTTCGCGGTGGCCACGGTGATGATCGCTGAGCCAGCGAGGCCGGGAGGGGTTCGTGCCAGCGGCCGCCTCCTGCCTCGCCCTCTTTACCGCACCGCCCGTTGGCGCGGCCTGACCATCAGGAAGTTCGCGAAGGCGCGGACGACGTTTCCGTAGGGGGGCTCGACGGCCGTGCGCGCGTAGGTGGCGGCGACGATGCCGGGGCGGATGGTGACGAGGGGGACGGGGATCCAGTCGAAGAGACGTTCGACGGTCTTCTCGTGGGACAGCGGCTGGCCGAGGGCGGAGAGGACGGCGGTTTGAACGGTGTTCACGGTGCCGTTGTGCCACGTGAGGAAGTAGCGGCTGCCGTCCCAGGCCACGGACGGGAATTCGCCGCCGGAGGCGATGAAGACGCCTGCGGCCGGACCGGCGGCAACGCCCTCCCGCGACACGTGACGGCCTCTCAGCTCGGGGCTGTACTCCCAGTCGGGCGGCGCCGGGGGAGCGACGGTGTTGAAGAGCACCAGCCACTCGCGGCCGTTCCAGGTCACAGCGGGATAGCGCGAATCGTGTTCCCGGTCGGTAATGGAGATGCCGGTGGGATCGAGCGGAACGAGCTCCGCCGACAGGCGCGTGCCGCGGATGCGCGCGGACTGGGGCGGCGGGCTGCCGTATGGGCTGGGCATGTACACCTCTTCCCAGACCACGAGGAACTGCCCGGCCCTTGCCGCGATGGCGGCACCGTTGGGCCAGCCGTCATCGTTCGGCCGGGCCAGCGTCACCGTCGCGGCGACCAACCCACCGCGTGTCCCTCCGTCCTGCGTCGCTGCGCAACGCAAGCCGTACTGCGAGAGATACGCATCGCCCTGCACCACATATAAAACACGACCTGCGACTAACCCTTGAGGCTCGATCATCGCCACTCGCTGCACGTGTAGTTGTCGCCAATGCCCGTTCAGGACGCAATCCGGAGTTGTCGTCACTTGAAGGAGACAACAGATGCCGCCTAGGGCTAGAGCGCGACTCGTTACCTCTTTCCTTCCGTCACGGCGTTGCTGTATTCTCGCGCGTCTCTCAGCAATTAATGATGGCGAGCGACCGGGAACGGGCGACCGACGGTAATCCATACGTAATTGGTGTCCCCCTCACGGACACCGACGGCTTTTACGGCCGTACGGATACGTTTCGCTTTATCCGCGACGTGCTCGGCGCGCGCAAGCAGAACGTGATCGTGCTCTACGGTCAGCGGCGCATCGGTAAGACGTCGGTGCTACATCGCGCGGCTCGATGGCTCGACGACGAGGGCACGTTTTCCCCGGTTTACTACGATCTGCAGGGCAAAGAGCGGCTGAGTCTCGGCGATGTGCTGGAGAACCTTGCGCAGACCTTGGCGCGGCGGCTCGGCCTCCCGAGACCCGACCCGAAGCAGTTCGACGGCGACGGCCAGTACTTCAGCCTGACGTTTCTCCCGCAGGCGCTTGCGCGTGTGGGTAAGCAGAGGCTGATCCTGTTCGTCGACGAGTTCGACGTCCTCAGCGACGAGCTGGACAGCCCGCGCGCCGCGACGAAAACCCTCTTCCCGTACCTGCAGGATCTGATTGTTACACGGCCGCAGATCGGCTTCGTGTTCGTGGTCGGACGGCGCATCGAGGAGCTTGCCACCCACTTCCAAGCCATCTTTAAACAGGCCGTCTACCGGCGCGTGGGACGGCTGGAGCCGGAGGAATCACGCGCGCTGATCGTCGAGCCGGCGCGAGGGGTGATCACTTATGGGTCGGCCGCCGTGCAGCGCATCCAGGAGCTGGCCGCAGGGCATCCGTACTTTACGCAGCTCATCTGCTTCGAAGTGTTTAATGCCGCGAAAGCAAGCAGGAAGAGCGTGGCGGCGGAGGCGGTGGAGCTGGCGGCTGCGCGCGCGATCGAGACCGGACACGGCGCACTGAACTGGTTCTGGGAAGGGCTGCCGCGCGCGGAGCGCTTCATCCTCTCGGCCATCGCTCACGCCTCGGACCAGTCGGGGATCGCCTCGAAGGAAGGCATCCGGCGTCTCCTCGAAGAGCATCGGATCATCCTTAGCGGGCTCGAATTCAAGGATGCGCCCGATCGCCTCGTCGAGTGGGAGATGCTCCGCGCCGAGGGTGCCGATGCATACCAGTTTGTCGTGGAGATCGTGCGGCGGTGGGTGCTGAAAGAGCATCCGCTATCGAGCGCGCGCCGCGACATCGACCACGTGAATAAGCGCGCCGTGCGCCTCTACGAGAACGCGCGCGACGCGCACGAGCAGGGAGAGCTGCCGTACGCGCGCGAGGAATACCGCCGCGCGCTGGCCACGAATCCGAACCACAGCGGCGCGCAGCTCGGTCTCGCGCTCGTGCTGTACGAGCTGGGTGAGATCGAGGAGTCGATCGTCGAGTTCGAGCGAGCCCATGCAATCGACGAGATGAGCGCGCGGGACGGGCTCATTCGCGCGCGGCTGGCGAAGGCGAAGAAGGCGGAGGAGGCGGACGCGCCGGAAGCCGCGGCCACGGAATATAAGAAAGTCCTAGTCATTGCGCCGAAGCACGAGCTTTCAAAAAAACGCCTCGCCGCGATTCTGATGGACCGCGCCGAGATCGCGCTGAGGGCCTACGATGTGAACGTCGGTTCGAATGGGTACGGCAAAGCACTGCAGCTCGACCGCTCGCCGGAGGCGCTGACACGCGTGTACGCAGGGATGCTCGAACTGGCGGTGCGGCTGGAACGGCTGGGGAAGCCGCAGGGCGCCGCGTCGGCCTATGTGCTAATGGCCGAGCTTTTGGGAAACCCGGAGCTGGTACGGCCGCATGCCGTCGAATTCGCGTCGCGGGTAGGTGAAGTCCTGATCGTTGGCGGTCGCCTCGAGGAGGCGACCGAGGTATACAAGATACTTCTCTCCCGGTATGCGAGCGACGCGGCTCTGATCGAACGCCTTCAGGAGGCGGAACAGAAGATCGCCGAGCGCAAGAACATCGACCGGATCTTCAACGAGGCGATAGCCGCACACGAGTCGCGTGATTTCCCCCGAGCGCGCGACGCCTATAAGCAGCTCATCCACCTCGACGTTTACGTGTACAAAGGATTCAACATCCCGTTCTATATGGCGGACGCCGTCGCAAACCTCTCGCCGTCGGTGTTGAGGAGACCGCAAATGGCATCTCCGATCCCGGCCCAGTCGCTCGCCTGGCTGGCGCGACGTTCACGCCGGCGCCGCCGCATCCTGAAATGGGCGCTCGCTGCCGTCCCTGTGATCGCCGGTGCCTTCTACCTGCTGATGCCGGCATCCGTGGCCACGGTCTCGCTCGAGCAGCCGCAGCCGTTTCAGGCGGGCAACAGTATCTCGCTGATGCCGACGGTCCGGTACGACGGCACATTGCGCCGCCAATCGGGACTGGTCGGTGTTGGCGACTTGACTTGGCGCAGCGATAACCAGCGCGTTGCCACGGTCTCAGTCGGAAAGGTGAAAGGGACCGGTCCCGGGCAGGCGACGATCACTGCTTCCGTCGACGGTATCAGTGGTTCCACCAGAGTGACGGTCACGCCATGGAGCATCGAGCCGATGAAAGCCAATGTCACCGACCTCCGGGTGTTCCAGAAAGCCGGCACTGACATCATCCGTGGGGAGCATCTGCGCAATGGCGTAGAGCGATTCGCGTGGACGAACGGTCCACTCTTCGCGGAGCTCACGCTCGACATCGACGAGGAGAGCGCCGACCGCCAGCTCAGGACGAGCATCAACTACACGGTCCTCCGCTCCCGTCGCCCTGAGAGAGAGATAGTGGTGGAGGTCGAGCGCACCGCGTCGGATGCGAAAAAAGAGGTGCAGCTCGGTTATCCCGGCGAGATGCGCCCTGACCCCCGCCCGTATACCGTCACCTTCCATCACAGCGGGCAACTCATCGCCACCCGCGATTTCGAGATCTACTGAACATGAAGCGCAACCCATTCGTTATCGGCGGGCCCGTGGATGTGCACCGCTTCATCGGTCGCGAAAACGAGGTCGATCGCCTGTTCCAACAAGTCACGAGCAATGCGCGTGGGAGTGTGGCTATCATTGGCGAGCGGCGCATCGGAAAGACGTCGCTGCTGCACTACATCTCCGACCCCGAAGTGATTCGCCGCTGGAACGTCGACCACGACTCATCGATCTTCCTCTTCATCGACTGTGGCGCCATCGCACCACTTACGATCACTGCGTTCTGGCAGCACATCCTCGCGCGCCTGCGGCGGCGGCTCGCGCGCGTGCGCCCCGCGAGCCCGCTCCTCGCGAACCTCGACGCGCTGCTCGCGCGTGCGGAAATCCGTACCTCGGACATCGAATTCCTCCTCGAAGATCTCCACTCTGAAGGGATGATCCTTGTGCTGCTGCTCGATGAGTTCGAGTGGATCGTGCGCGGCGGTCCCGAGTGGGACGACGTCACGCGGGAACTCCTCGGCGGCCTCCGCGCGCTGATCAATCATGCCTCGCGCGCGCTGTCGTTGATTGTCGCCACGCGGCGCCCGCTCGACGAGCTCTGTCGCGAGGTCCGATTCATGGGCTCGCCGTTCTACAACAACTTCATTTATCTCCATTTGCGGCCGTTCCATCGTGAGGAGGCCGACGCACTGCTCGCGCAAATGCTTGGTGGCACGGGTGTGGTCTTCTCGCTGGCCGACAAGCTGTTCATTGACGAGCTTGCGGGAACGCATCCGCTGCTGCTGCAGGCCGCGGCATCGTGCGTGTTCGAGCTGCGTGGCGCGGCGACGGAGGGAGACCTCGACCGCCGCCTCGTCCTCGACCGCTTCATGGACCTCACCGCCCATCACTGGCAGGAGCTGTGGCGCTGGTCCGCGGCCGAGGAACAGGACGCGCTCATGCGGGTTGCGAGAGATCCTCGGGACGCGGCGTTCCTCGACCGCCGGCCGAACGACCGGCGGCGTCTTCTCGACCGCGGGCTACTCGTCCTTGACGGCGGCAGTCTGCGGCTCTTCTCTCCAATGCTGCGGCACTGGCTGCTGGAGCGCACGGCCGAGCAGGGACGGCAGCGCGCGGCCTTCGCCATTCACCACGCGCGCGCGATGGTGTTCGTCAGCTACAGCCACAACGACGGGGCGGAGAAAGACGCGCTCGTGACCCAGTTGCGCGTGCTGCAGAACGGCGCCGATCTCATCGAAGTGTGGAGCGATGACGCCATCGGCGCAGGCGAGGCATGGGAAGCTGCGATCGAAAAAGCGCTCGATCGCGCGCGCGTGGTGGTGCTGCTCGTCAGTGCGAATTTCCTCACATCCGACTTCATCCTGCGGAAGGAGATGCCGGCACTGTTGCGCCGCCGCGAGCAGGAGGGCGTCCGCGTCGTTCCCATCATCGCCAAGGCCTGCGCTTGGGAGAGGGTGTCGTGGCTCAAGGAAATGAACGCGCGGCCGAAAGACGGCAAGCCGGTCTGGAGCTCGGGCGGTATCACGCCTGACGAGGCGCTTGCCGCGATCGTGGGTGAGATCGCCACGATCGTGGCGCGTTGATTCTGATCTGCGGCGACGGCATGTGATGAGTGCGAGGAGCAGCGCAGCCCTCGCGAAGCTACCCTGCAACGACGCTGCTTCGCAAAAGCGGTAACGGCTCGGCGAATGGCGCGCCGGGCTCGTCCGCTGACTCGTACGCGGTGCGCTGCGCGAGCTTCAGGGCGTCGTAGAACCGGGCGGCGTCGTACAGATCGACTCTGATGCCGCGAGCCGCCGCGAGATCCACCGTTCGCGGCGCGCCGGACGTGAAGTCAGACGTGGTCACGAACACACCCGACGTCATGCCGTTGATAACCAGTGCACCCACTAGGGAGCGGAGTTGTTCGACCGAAATCGTGCTGGCGTGGCGCTTCACCTGAACGCCGATCAACTTGTCGTCCGGTCCGTCCAGCACAACATCGATCCCGTCGTCGCCGGAAAATGCGGTCACCCGTGCGCGGTAACCGCGATCGTGAAACACGCTGGCGACTGCGTCTTCAAAGACCCGCGGATTAATTGCGAAGCGGGCATCGTACTTTGCGACGAGATAGTTGCGCAGATCGCGAAGCGGAACATCCAAGCCGCCTACGTCGAACTCGATAAGACCGCCTACCCCACCGAACGCGCTCACCACGATGTCGGATCCCTGCCGCTGCACCGATTCTTCGAAGGCGATCCACCAGCCGCACGTCGGGCAGACCCGCGTAATGTGATCGATGACGCTGATCCGTCCGAGGGGCGATCCGCCGCGGAAGATGGACTCGTCGCCGAGCGATTTCTTTGGGCTCTCGAGGTATGTCATGTAATCGCGTGCGCCGGTTTCGTTTGGGTCGCAGTAGCGGCGAAACATGCGTAGTGGTTCCTGGCAATACGGACAGTCCGGAAGATTGTGCGCTTCAAAGAAGAGTGGCGGTGCGCCATACACGTCGCGCTCCGCTTCGATGCGGTTCACGCGGTAGGACCAGATCGACATGGCGTTCGATTTTACGCTCGTTCAGTAGATCCGGTCCTATTTGCGCATGCCGCTCTGAGGCGCACGTTTGAAACAACCTCACCTTACCTCACCGCCCGTTGGCGCGGCCTGACCATCAGGAAGTTTGCGAAGGCGCGGACGACGTTTCCGTAGGGGGGCTCGACGGTCGTGCGCGCGTAGGTGGCGGCGACGATGCCGGGACGGATGGGGACGAGGGGGACGGGGATCCAGTCGAAGAGACGCTCGACGGTCTGCTCGTGGGAGAGCGGCTGGCCGAGGGCGGACAGGACGGCGGTTTGAACCGTGTTCACGGTGCCGGTGTGCCAGGTGAGGAAGTAGCGGCTGCCGTCCCAGGCCACGGATGGGAACTCGCCGCCGGGGGCGATGAAGACGCCTGCGGCCGGTCCGGCGGCAACGCCCTCACGCGACACGTGACGGCCTCGCAGCTCGGGGCTGTACTCCCAGTCGGGCGGCGCCGGGGGAGCGACGGTGTTGAAGAGCACCAGCCACTCGCGGCCGTTCCAGGTCACGGCCGGATAGCGCGAATCGCGTCCGCTGTCGACGATGTCGATGCCGTTGGGATCGAGGGGGACGAGCTCCGCGGACAAGCGCGTGCCGCGGATGCGCGCGGACTGCGGCGGCGGGCTGCCGTACGGGCTGGGCATGTAGACCTCTTCCCAGACCACGAGGAATTGCCCGGCCCCTGCCGCGATGGCGGCGCCGTTGGGCCAGCCGTCATCGTTCGGCCGGGCCAGCGTCACCGTCGCGGCGACCGAGCCGTCCGCGGCGAGGCGGCTGGCGTAGAGCACGCTCTCCGATTCCCAGAGCAGCAGCGTCGTCACGCCGTCGCTGGCGGCGGCCAGCGGCGCCGCGTTCGCGAGCGTCGTTCCGCCGTCGACGCGGAGCGGTCCGTCGCGCGGCACACGCGCGGTGAAGAGGCCGGTCACGTTGTTGTCGACCGTCCGCGGCCACACCACGATGTAGTCGCTGCCGTTGAAGACGACGGCGGTGGGCGTACCGCGCTCGGCCAGGCGGAGCCGCACCGCATCGAGCGGCGAACCGTCCTGCGCCAGGCGGCGGGCGTACAGCGCCACTCCCTGCTGCCAGACCGCCAGCAGGTTCGTGCCGCCCGAGGCGAGGAGCGGCCGCCGCTGATGCTGCGCGCTGACCGAGAGCAGCGTCCGCGAACGGCGGTTGAGCGTGGTCGCCGAGACGAGAGTGCCGAAGACGTCGGTGCCGATGTCGGGATCGGCGGAGAACCGGCCTGTCCAGCCGACCAGAAGGTCGCGGCCGTTCGTCGCCACCACCGGGTTCGCCAGCGAGCCCGGACTGGCCGCGTACTCGATGGCGTCGACGTCGAACATGCGGCCGTCGCGGTCGAGGCGCACGGCGCTGATGGCACTGCCGTCGTGACCGGCAATCAGGTAGTGCATGCCGTTCCAGAGGATGGGACTGGCGAGGTTGAGTTGCGGCAGCAGCTCGTAGTCGAGCGCCGGGAGGATTTGCGCCGGGCCGACGGTGCGGAGATCGGCGTTGAGCTGCCGCGCGACCTGGCCGCCCGAACCGCGGGTGATCATCAGGAAGTTGTTGCCATCCGAGGCCAGTGCGGGCGGGACGACGTACTCCGCGGCGGAGTCCGTAAGCAGGCGGCGCGGCGCGGGGTCGAGGGTGCCGCCGGCATGGAAGCGGCGGCCTTCGACGGCGTATTCCGGGTCTGCCGGATCGAGATCGTCGATCCACACCGCCGCGAAGTGCGTGCCGTTCCACCCGACGTTCATCACGCCATGGTTGGTCGGCTCGTCGAGGACCACGTCCGAGACGATTCTCCCATCCGAGTCGAGGAAGAGCGCCGCCTTGCCGAATGCGCCGTAGGGTGACTGGTGGGTGTGGTAGCCGATGACCACGTGCGAGCCGTTGCTGGTCACCGACACCGGAGCCGCTTCCTCCTTCACGGTGCGGGGCCCGTCGACGATCGTGCCGTCGCGGCCGACCCGCATCATCTTGACCATGGAGGGATAGCCCTCGCCCCACACGATCACATAGGAGGTGCCGCTCCAGACCACGCCGTTGCGGGAGGAGAGGCCCGGCAGGAGGATGCCGCCGTGGTCGAGCACCTCACCGTCGCGGGTGACGCGGGTGGCGCGCCGCGTATACCAGCCGTCCGTCCAGACGAAGAGGTAGTCGGTGCCGTCGGAGGCGCCCGACTCCACGGTCTGGGAGAGGACGGCCGCCCCTTCGACGACCGGGGCCAGCGGTACCTCGCCGGCGGTCACCACCATGGCGACGAACAGGATCAGGACGAGACGCCAAACGTTCCTGTGCATTTGACCTCCGCCGCAGTGCGGCCAGATATTCGTTGGAATGTTATTCAGTGTAGCAGAACGCGAAACGTATGCAATGCGGCAGCGCAGGGGAGACGACGGTAGGCCTCCGGCGGGCCGGTGCGACCGGCGGCGCTGGTTGGCCTAGTGTCGTGTCACGCTTGAAAACGGGGGTGCTTTGCGGCGGCGGCAGACTGTCTGCTGCGCCGCCGCTCCTCGACGATGTCCCAGCATCGCCTGCGTCGCGGCGGCTTGCATCCAGCCCACCGGCGCTCGCAAATCACCCCCGTTTTCAAGCGTGACACGACACTAGCCTGAACGCACACCTGTCGACGGAACACGTGTTTGCGCGACGACATGGGCACAACAAGCGCTGCCGGTCGCACCGGCCCGCCGGAGGCCCCCGGTCGTCTTTCGAATGCGCCCGTCAGAACAGGTCGGGGAAATGCTCAAAGTGCTGCATGACGGCGACAGTGCGGGGCGAGATCGGGTCCAGAAAGTACGTGAGCGCCTCGACGGTCGCGTCGGGGATCGCATAGCGGGTCACGAACCTCACGTCGGCGTCACGGTGTGGGCCTTCGGGTGGCTGCCCGAAGATGTCGTCGACGGCGCGCTCGTTCGGATTCAGGACGGTCGCATCGATGCCGGCTTCTTCGAACGCGGCGGCGAAGAGGTCTTTGCGGTAGCCGTAGTGCGTGCAGGCCAGGCAGGCCACCACGGGTGCGCCGGGGTGCTGCATTTTTGCGATCGCGGCGGCGACCCAGCCGCGGATTTCCGTCCGTGTCTTCGTTCCTTCGCGGTCTTCGGAGATCGTGTCGGCCAGGCCGGGGCAGGCCTGGCTGACGATGCGCGATGGGGAGACTCCGCGTTCGGTGAGCAGACGCGGGTAGGTGCCGGCGTCGATGGTCGTCTGCGTGCCGAAGATCATGGCCATGCTGCGCGGGTCGGTTTCGAGCGCGCGGAGCAGGAGGGCGGCGCCGGTCCCGACGATCCCTTGCACGGGGATGGGTGCGTCCGCGAAGTAGGGAGTGTTGGGCAGCAGCACCGACAGCGTGTTGCACGCGACGTAGATCGAGTCGGGTGCGAAGCGCTCGGACACGTTGCGGAGGAAGCGGTCGAATGTGGCCAGCTTCTCCTCGCGCGAGGGCATGGAGTTGTAGCCGTAGTCATTGGCCGGGGCGGCGTTGGCGAACGTGAGGCGCACCGGCTCACGGAACCCGTGAATACGTACGAAGCGCTCCGCGTACGCGACGACCGAGAGACCGCCGACGCCCGAGTCGGTGATGAGGATGTGCATCGCTACGCCTCGAGTGGGAACCGCCCGGTCATCAGGTCGAGGAGGACGGGGACGTGGCGATCCTTCAGCGTGTACAGGGAGGCGTCCTCCAGCTCCAGCGTCACGAGGTTCAGTCCGCGCTCGCTCGCCCACGTGCCCATCGAGCCGGGTGTCGGATAGCCGATCTCGGTGAGGAAGGGGAGGGTGCAGCGGTCGGCGAGCTGTCGCCCGAGGTGCGAGGCGCCGGAGTCGTCGACGCAGGCCAGTGCCGAATGCAGGCTGACGACGGCGCGCGGCTGCAGGCGCTCGAGGAGAGCGAGCAGCGCGCGCGTCTCCGGCTCCGAGGCCGGCTCGGGGCCCGGGCTCAGGGCGATGTCGCGGGCGTCGTTCGCGCGGCTCTTGTAGAAGACCGGGTCGGGGCTCCAGTTCGACGTCGGAAAGTTCCGGTTGAGATCGACGCCTTTCGCGTTGCCGCGCGTGCCGCGCACCATGCCGTCCGGGTTTCCGCAAAGGATGACCGCGGCCTGCAGGTCGCCCGCCGGCAGGCCGCGAAGCGCCTCCGAGACCGCGACGGTGGTCTCCGGTTCATCGCCGTGAATGGCAGCGAGGATGACGAGGTCGGCGCGCCCGGATTCGGGCAGATAGACGGTGAGCGGGATCCCGTCGACCGAGGAGCCGTACGAGGTGCTGGCGTGGCGGAGCACTCCTCGGTCGCGCCGCTCCACCAGTTGCCGGTCTGTTGTCGTGTTCACTGAATCTCATTTGACCACGCCGGGGCTCGGCATGCGAGCCACACAGAGAAAGACGACCGAGGGCCTCCGGCGGGCCGGTGCGACCGGCGGCGCTTGTTGTGCCCAGACCGTCGCGCAAACACGTGTTCCGTCGACAGGCGTGCGTTCAGGCTAGGCCAACAAGCGCCGCCGGTCGCACCGGCCCGCCGGAGGCCTCCCGTCGTCCCTTTCGTGGCTCCCGCTACTTCCCCTGAAACACGTACTCGTGCTGCGCGTCGCGCGTCGTGAGCGTGCGTTTGGCGGCGTCGGGGATGAATTCCAGCCCCTCGATGCCGGGCGTGATCGTCACGAAGGTCAGGGAGCCGTCCGGCTCGCGGCGCGTGGCCACTTCGCTCTTCCACTCGCCGAAGTCGAACGTCGTCTTCGCGCCGTTGCGCGTGACCTTGATCGAGCCGAGGGCGTTGTTCGCGTATTGCGCGGCCAGTGCTTCGGACGCGGCGGGGTCGGGGGGGACCGTGAGCAGCTTGCGCGCCGTGGCGATGTCTTCGAACAGCCGCTTCGCGGCCGAGGTGATCTCGGCGTCCGCCTGCGATTTGCCGTCGAACATCACCTCCATCAGCTTGCGCCGGAACGGGCCGCGGAGCAGCGCGCCCTGGTCGCCGTTCGTCAGGATGACCGCGCCGACCTTCTGCTCGGGGAACCAGATCATGTCGCTGTGGTAGCCGACCATGTCCCCGCCGTGGCGCAGCACCGGCACGCCGTACGTCGTGTCGACCATCAGACCCATGCCGTACGTCACGTCCTTTCCGATGGCCACCTGCGGTGCGCGGCGCGCCAGGAGCGTGTCGCGGGCGATGTAGCGCTTGCCGTCCGGGAGTGTCCCTTCGTTGATCTCCATCTCCACGTACCGGAGGAGGTCCCGCACGTTGCTCCAGGCGCCGCCGGCCGGACGCACGGGGATGATGGAGTAGTCGACGTCGATGGCCGCGTACGCCGGCTTGCCGTTGATGTCCGGCGCATGGGCGTTGGCGTGATTGGCCGAGGCCAGCGCCTTCTTGAAGTCGAACGTCGTCGCCGTCATGCCGAGCGGCGCGAACACGCGCGTGCTCATGGCTTCGTCGTAGGCCGGCCCGAGCTTCAACGCCGGAAACGCCGCGTGCCCGCCGACGAACCCCGCGGCCGCGGCCAGCGGGTTCGAGTACTGGAACAACTCGCCGAACTTGCTCGTGGGCTGCATGCCGCCCAGCGTGGACATGACGTTCTCCGGCGTGACGCCGTTGAACTCGAACAGCCATTCGAAATCCTGGCGCGGAAGACCGGTGCAGGCGCAGATGAGGTGCTTCACCAGGACCCGGGAGGTCGTCTCCGCGTCACCGAGCCTGAACGACGGGAGGATCTTCGTGACGGGCGTGTCCCACGTGACCTTCCCCTCCTGCACGAGCTTGGCGAGCATGAGCGTGGTCAGCGCCTTGGTATTGGAGGCGATCATGTACAGCGTCTCGCCGTCCGGCTTGACCGGGCTGCCGATGTCGCGCCGTCCGAAGCCGCCGGCGAAGAGGACCTTGCCGTTCTCGATGATGCCGATGGAGACGCCGGGGATGTCGAGCTTCTGCCGGCCATCCTCGATGAAGCGCGTCAGCTCGGCGAGCCGTTTGGCGTCGAGCTTGTGCGCGGGCTTTCCGGTGAAGGACTCCCGCTGATATCCCTTCGGCAGCAGGCGTCCGAAGATCAGCGACAACTGCGCCCCGCGCTTGTCGCTCACCGCCTGATCGAGATCGACGATGGTCACGGTCCAGACGTCGTTCGCTTTCATCGCCGTGGCCCCGACCACACGCTTTTCGTTGGGCGAGGTCTGGTAGTTGTAAAGGCGGCGGTTCGTCCAGCTATCGCGGTCGGCCAGCTCGCTCGTGCTGATCAGCGGCCACTTGGGCTCGATGCCGTACGCGGCCCACGCCGCCGCGACCGCGCTGTCCGCGTCCTTGGCCTGCACGTCGACCAGCGCCACCCGCGATCCCTCCTCGGGTGCCTCGAGCACCGTCGCCCGATCGCGAACCGAGAGCTTCCATCCCACTGGCGCGAGGAACGTGTTCCCCGCCACCGTCGTGCGCGGCGAGTCGGCCGCGAGCACCTCGGCCGCCGGAGGCGGCGCCGGCTGCGCCAACAGGGAGAGTGCCAACAGAGCGAGGACGAGCAAGCGAGCCAGTGCGTACATAGGCCGAGAATACAACGCACCCTGCGTCGCGTCGCGGTCGCCTCGAAGCTTCTTTGTTACGAAGACGGCGGAATCAGCGGGCCGGAGGCATCCACCCGCTGAACGTCTTCTCCACCTGTAACTGGCGCTTGACGAACATGGTGCCGCCGGTGATGTTGATGCTCGCCCGTGACAGTGCCCAGCGGTCTCCGACGACGTTGTACGCGACCGTCATGCGGTATGACTTGACGTTCGGCGGCAGCGTGACCGTCTGATAGACGCCCTGCACGGCGACGGAAGTGTCGCGGTCGATCCAGATCTCGCCGGCCATGGCCTTTTCCGGCTTGCCGGGTGCGGGACGCTCCTCGACGCGGTAGACGGCGCAGCGCTGGCCGTTCAGCGTCTCGTTGCGCACGAAGGCACGCGTCAGACGGCCTTCCCGGGAGGCGACGAAGACGCTGTTGCCCGAGAAGTTGAACTTCACGTTCATGCCCGCCTTGCGGACGACGGTGTGCTTCGTCTCGTTCTTGTGTACCGGCTTGCCGGCGTTCCAGCCGGTCACGCGCTGGGTGTCTTCGATCACTTCGAGCGTGTCCCCGTCGCCGTCAGCGATCTCGGTGCGGGTGGTGACGACCGCCGCGACGAGGTCGCGGGAGCGCCAGGCGCGCTCCTCGGCCGCGTCCCAGAGCGGGTCGGTGCCGGCCATCGACGGCAGGGCCAATGTAGCGGTCAGGATCGTCGCGAAGATTCTCATGGTCATTGTCATAGTGATGCTCCTGGTCATGCGGCACTTCCGGCGGCTGCCGCAATCGAGCGGCGTCCATCGAGCTCCTGAACGAAATGTGCGAGCGGCGAGCGCGCCCAGAACCTCCGCGCGATGGAGGCGAGCGAATCCTCCCACTGCACGTCATCGGACGGGACGGTGACATTGGGATAGACGCGTCCGAGGAACGTGTCCCAGTACATCCAGTGCTCCGGCTCGCAGCGGAGTTGCTCCTCGATCGTGCGGAAGATCGCCGCCGTGGTGTGCCAGACGTCGTGGTCCATGTCACCGGTTTTGACAATGTCGACCGGACGGTCGAAGCGGATGTTGAACCGTCCGGTGCCGGTGCGCTCCGCGTACAGGGGGAGCAGCGTGGCGTCGTACTTCCGCGCCAGGAAAGCCGTCCCGGTCATGGCGAAGGCGAAGCGCTGGAAGAAGGGGACGAAGATCGTCGCGGCCTCGTAATCGAAGACGTCGGGCATCATGCCGATCAGACCGCCCTTGTGCAGCGTCCGGAATGCCTTCAGCAGCCCGGACCGGTCGTTGTGCAGAGCCTGTGCGCCGCAATCGAGTTTCTCGATCAGCTTTCGCATGCGCGGGGCATACGGGTTCTTCTCCGGCGGATTGAAGAAAATGCTCACCTGCTTGCGAGGCGCCGATTCCATCACCAGAGTGAGACAGGCCATCGCGAAGTTGCCGTAATGCGGCGTGAAGACCACGACCGGCTTCGGACTGGCCAGCGCTGCCTCGAGGTGCTCGGCGCCCGTGACCGTGGCGCTGCGGCGGATGAAGCCGGGCAGCTCGGCCGGCGTGAGGTAATCCAGCTCGTACTGCTCGACCATGTATTGATGGCTCGACCGCGCGGTGGCGCGGACCAGCGCGTCGAGCTCCTGCTCCGGCCGCTCCGGAAATGCCGCGTGGAAGCTGCGGCGCATCTGCTCGTGCCGGGCGGTGCCGGGCCGGTAGCGGAATTCGCCGCAGTGCCGCGCCGCGAAAGCGGCCACGGACGGGGCGTTGCGAACGAGACCTCGGAATGCCCGGCTTGCCGTACGGTTCATGCCGCGGCCTCCTCTTCCTTGTAGCTGTCTTCGATCCCGCGCAACCGGACCATGGCCCAGCTCCGCGTCTCCTCGGCGATCGGTCCCATCCGGACCAGCGCCTGCAGAATGCGTCCTTCCAGCACGCGGCGCACCCTCTCCGCGGCACTGGTGCGCTGTGCGATCAGGCGCCACGACAGGACCTTCGACGGCGCGGCCAGGATGACCGACTCGATCCGCGTCGCCAGCCACTCCAGGAGCGCTCGCATGTCCTGCTCGCGGACTGCCGCGGCGTCGATCGGTGCTTCATACGCTTCGAGCACATAGCCGCCGTCTGCCGCACGGAGGGTCACCAGCGGGCGGGCTCCGCGCACGTACAGCAGCCCCTCGGCCAGTGAAAAGTGAAACTCGCCGCCGAGGAACGTCATGGGGCGCGTCGTCCCCTCCACCGTGAGGTGGTGGTCCGGAAAGGTGACGAAGATCGCCCGCGCCGCCCGATCGTCGCGTGCGCGGTTCCGCCGGATGAGCATGTCGGGCTTCGCGAAATCACACTGAAACAGCGGCATGAGCGTATGGGTGAGGGGCGTCTGCTCGATGATGACCGGACGCCTCGTCTGCGTGACCACGTGCGCCAGCAGCGCAATGGCGTCGGTCGTATACGGCAGCGCCAGAATGTAGGGATGGTCGCCATCCTCGAGCCGGGTCAGCAGGCCCAGATCCGCGGGCGATGGCGTGCTTGCGGCGATCAGGGCCGCGCCGTTGCGCGGACGGCGGCGCCCGAGGGCGTCCAGACGCTTCGAGCGCCACGCGGATGCAATGGCCACCGCGTAGGCCCAGTCGTGCTCGCAGCCGAGCAGCCGCTCGATATCACGCGCCAGAAATCCCGTGTCCAGTGCATTGAGCGGCGACTTCCTGGCTTCGACTCCATTGAATGTCCCGCGGCATAGCCGGGCAGTCGTGCGATAGATCATGTGCGTGCTCCCCGAAAGAGTTTGAAGATGCGGATCGAGAGCGAGGTCACTACCGCGCAGAGGATCAGCGGCCAGATACTGGCGAGAACGAGCCGGCCGATAGCAATTGCACCGGCGAACCACAGATGTGCGTCGACTGCATGAGAAAGCGCGCGCACGTGTCCACCGGCCGTGGCCGGATAGTGCGCGGCGACATTGGCGAATGCCCGCACGAGGAATTGCGCCAGGTAAGTGCCATAGAGAACGACGGCACCGAGATAGGCGAAGAAGATCGGCGTCGACACCGAGCCCTTTTGCCCCTTCAGGCGGGCCAGGAACGTTTCGCCCATCCGTTTGTGGAGATTCGTCAGGCCGCTCAGGTCGGAGAAGAGCCAGTACCCGTCCAGCTTGAAGACGGGATTGAGGTTGTACAGCATCATGAAAAGGGTGACCCAGAGGAAACGGAGGGCCACGACATTCCCTGTCCAGAGACCATAGGCACCGACGGTGATGATGACGATCGACTGAAAATACATACCGCCGAGGTCGACCACCGCACGCTCGCGCGGCTGCAGGCGCCAGGCCTTGGTCACGTCACTATAGAACGCCGGGAAGATGAAATAGAGGCCGAACCCGATGTCTCCGTGAGGACAGCCATAACGCGTACACGCTGTAGCGTGTCCCAGCTCGTGTAAGAGACCGGAGAGAAAAATGCCGAGATAAAGGATCGCGAGCTCGCGTCCGGCGAACGCCGTATGTACGGCGGTCATCGCACGCGGGGCCGCGAAAGCCGCAATCAGCGCGGCCGTCGCCAGAAGGGTAATGGCCACCGGGCGGGTATACATCCACGTGAGGCGGCTGGTGATCGGCTCGATCCATTCCTTGCGCAGGAGCGTCATGCGAAAGATGAAGGGCGTCCGGATCTTGCGCGCCAGCCCCGGATCGAAGAGAGGGCGGGGCAGGACCTCGGCGACGACGTTCGCCAGTGTCTCCGGCGCGATGTCCTCTCCTGTACGGCGGTACAGGGCGGCGGCCAGGCTGCCTACTGTCTCGGGCCGCTCGTCGCGAAGGACTGCAATGATGTCGTGTAATCCGCGGCCGACGACGAAACAGGCGTTTCCCGACTCTACGAGATAACGCTCGCCATCGCTGCCGCGCTCGTGGAAGGGCGACAGGCGCACCGACGGATCGATGGCCGGGATGCTCTGCGCCATTGTGGCGGATCCATTTTCGTCAGAGGCGGGAAAGCGTGCCTCCGCGATGGCTGCGTTCGACATAGTGTGTGCGTATTCATTGCTCGCAGAAAAAGTGAGGGCGGCCTTTCGGCCGCCCGGTGAGGCTTACGATCAGAATTCGATCGTACAGGTGCTCGTGCAGGAGCCATCGGCCTCGGCAGCGGCAACTTCCATCTCAAGGCGCGACTCGAGCTCTTCGACGTGCAGGAAATCCTGATTCATGGGTGATGTCTCCTCAGACTGATTAGATTGTTGGTGGGGGGATCACTGAAACCTGCGCTGGGCCTTAGCGAAGTTCACAATAGGCTTCTGCCATGTCACTGTCAATACTTATTATATGGAATTCGGGATTTATCTTTGGTATGGAGTAGCGGTCTGTAATTAAAGACGGTTTAAGGGTCCATACAGCGAAGCCGTCAGGTCGCTATCGCCGATTGGACGTAAGTGCCGCGGCCCGATAAATTCCAATTCATAGCAGGCGGGTGTGCGAATACACCGTGCTCGTCCGCAGATAATCTCGTCATTCTGTTCGTATGTGGGATTTGGAGCAGAACAGAGCGGGCCGGAGACCTCCTGAGGCCATGAAGCGCGGCCTGCCGGCCGTCACTGTCGTCATTCCCCTCCATCGCCGCCGGACAAGTGCCACAACTCCTCGCATGACCCGAGTGACCATCTCCTGCGCCGCGCCTGACGCGGAGGCGCGTGCGCCGCATGGGCCACCGAGCGCGGCTTTCAGATCGATTCACCTCCAGGCTTCCCATCGGACGCGACTCGGCCATCGGTGACGCCGGAACTGCGGGATGGTGATCGAGGTCGCGGATCACAAGCGTGAAGCAGGCGCGTTCACGCTTGTGGTCGCGGCGCTCAGGTGCGAGATCAACGGCCAGTACGTGCGCGATCGGCACGTCCTCGGGTGCGCAATCGTGGACTGCAACGTCACGTGTCGCGGCTACAACGTCCCGATGACGCAACGGCACGCTCGCGTCGAATCACCGCAGGCGCGAAGTCGCGTTCTGTAGCTTGTCGTCAGGCGAGGAAAGCACGTGAAGTCGCGGGTTTCAGGCTTGAAGTTGCAGGCATCAGGCGTCAGCTCGCCCGCTTTACGCCTCCGGTCGCGGACCTGGTGCCTGAAGGCGCAGCGTCGCCACCCTTGAAGTCGCGATCTTCACGCCTGGAGTCACCGACTTTACGCTTACAGTCGCGGGACTTTGCGCCCGAAGTCGCGCTCTTCACGCCTGCGGTCCGAAACTTCACGCTCAAAGTTGCAGGATTTCATCCCTACAGTCGCGGGACCTTGCGACTGACGCGGCGGACTTTACGCGCGAAGCCGACGACCTTACGCGCGAAGCCGAGCGATCGCGCTCTTCGCAACCATGAACGCGAAGCGTCTGGCGTGCGGCAGCGAGCGAGCTGCCGCTCTCCCTTGCGCCAGCGGCAGCTGGCGCGGGTGGCGGCTATAGGAGTGCGGTGGCGAACGAGCCACCGCTTTTCTATCCGGTACGCGCAGCGTGTGCCGGATACAAAAGCGGTGGCTCGTTCGCCACCGCACTCCTAAATCTGATTACAGCAACTTATCCGGCGTGATCGGCAGGTCCCGGATGCGCCTGCCCGTGGCGTGGAACACGGCGTTGGCGATGGCCGCGGGGATGCCGACCATCCCCAGCTCTCCCATGCCCTTCACGCCGAGGGGATTGATGATGCGGTCTTCCTCCTCGACGAACATCGTCTCGATCGCGTGGATGTCCGCGTTGACCGGCACGTGGTAGTGCTGGAGGTTCGGGTTCATGATCCGGCCGAAGCGGTGGTCGATCTCCGTGGCCTCATGCAGGGCCATGCCGATGCCCCAGACCACGCCGCCGATCTCCTGGCTGTGTGACGCCTTCGGGTTGATGATCTTGCCGCAGGCCGTCACTTCGATGGCCCGCGTGACCCGCACCGTGCCGAGGTCGGGATCGACCTTCACCTCGATGAACTGTGCGCCGTGCGCCAGCGACGCGAACTTCTGCCGTTCCGGCGAGGGTTTGGCTTCGTACGTTTCGGTGATCTCGGTCAGCTCCTTCCGCTTCATGACCTCGGAGATCGTGACGTAGCGCGACGGGTCGCTCTTCAGTTGCAGGCGTCCGTCGAGCATCTCCACGTCCGCGGCCGCGACGCCGGTCAGCGGCGAGCTGCCGGACTCATTCGCGAACGCCAGTAACCTCGCGCCGATCGCGAGCGCCGCGCCGTAGACGGCCGAACCGACGCTGGCCGTCGTCCATGAGCCGCCCTGCGACGGCGCGCGCGGGAACTTCGTGTCGCCCAGCTCGAACTGCACCTGCTCGGGCCGCAGCCCCAGGTACTCCGCCGCGATCATGGTGATGACCGTGTAAGTCCCGGGTCCGATGTCGCTCGTCGCGCTGGCAACGTGCGCCGTCCCGTCGTTGCGAAGCGTGATGCGGGCCGACGCCGGCATCTGGAACGCGCCCCACACGCCGGTGGCCGTGCCCCAGCCGACCAGCAACCGCCCGTCGCGCATCGAGCGCGGCTCGAACTTGCGGTCCTTCCATCCGAACTTTTCCGCGCCGAGCCTGTAGCACTCGCGCAGGGCCTTGCTCGACCACGGCTTGCCGCTTTCCGGGTCGACCTCGGCATAGTTGATGAGGCGCAGCTCCAGCGGGTCGATCTTGAGCTTGTACGCCAGCTCGTCCATCGCCGACTCGAGCGCGAACATGCCGCTGACGGCGCCCGGCGCGCGCATCCAGGTCGGGGTGTTGAGGTCCGTGCTCGTGATTTTCACCGGCGCATGCAGGTTCGGGCATGCGTAGACCTGGCGCGTGAAGTTCGTCGTGCCGTCGTTGAACTCCTCGAACGATGACGTGTTGTGCACGGCCTCGTGAATCATGGCCGTGAGCTTTCCCGATTCCTCGGCGCCGAGGGCCACGCGCTGGATCGTGTGCGGCCGGTAGCCGTGGCCGGTGAACATCTGTGTGCGTGTGTAGACGACCTTGACCGGCCGCTTGAGCTCGCGCGCCGCCATCGCCGTCAGGGCGGGGTAGTAGTTCGGCCGCAGCGACGAGCCGAATGCTCCGCCGACGAACGGCGAGACGACGCTCACGTTCTCTTCGGGGACGCCGAACGTCGAGGCGAGATGCTTGCGGACGCCGTAGACCTCCTGGGTCTTGTCGAAGATCGTCAGCTTGTCGCCCTGCCAGACGGCGACGGCCGCGTGCGGCTCCATGGCGTTGTGGTGCTCGATGGGGATGCGGTACTCGGCCTCGACCTTCACCGGCGCGTTCCGCATCGCCTCTTCCGGATTGCCGCGCGGCTTGTTCGGTGCGCGCGGCGGAACGCGCGCGCTGCCGCGCAGCGCCTCGGTGTCGGTGGCGTGCTTTTCGGCGGTGTAGGTCAGTTTGACGAGACGCGCCGCGTGCCGGGCCTGCTCGTAAGTCTCGGCCACGACGAGCGCCACCGGCTGGGCGTTGAAGAAGATGCGCGGCGACTGCAGCGCGCGGAACGATTTGTCCTGCTCCTCGGTCGCGCGCGGCGGTGCATCCTCCGTGGAAGCCTTCGGCCCGAACTTCGGCGTGTTCAGGTGCGTGAAGATGCGGATCACGCCTCCCGCCCGCTCAGCGTCGCTTGTGTCGATCGTCTTGATGGTGCCCTTGGCAATGCTGCCGGTCACGATGAAGCCGTAGGCGACGTTCGGCACCTGGAACTCGGCCGCGTATTTGGCCTTGCCCGTCACCTTGGCCACGCCATCGACGCGGCTCATTTCTTTTCCTATGTATCTCGGCATCGGTTCCTCCCGATTAGCTGGCGGCTCTCAGCTGGCAGCTCGCAGGAGCACCGGTGTTGGTTCTCCTGAGAGCTGCCAGCTTCGAGCTGCGAGCTTCAATGAGTGCTCTCATGGGCTTCAGGCCAGCCGGCTCGCACGCGACAGCGCGCGAACGATGGCCCGCTTCGCCAGTTCCACTTTGTAGGCGTTGTGCGAGAGTGGTTTGGCGTCCTCGAGCGCCGCCTCGGCCGCCCGCCGGAAGCTCGCCTCCGACGCCGGCTTTCCGGCGAGTGCCGCTTCAGCCTCCCGGCTTCGCCATGGCTTGTGAGCCACGCCTCCGAGGACGACGCGGGCGGTGCGGATCGTGCCGCCGTTGAGGTCCAGTGCGGCGGCGACGGCGACGAGCGCGAAGGCGTACGAGGCGCGATCGCGCACCTTCAGGTAATACGAATGTTTGGCGAAGCTCGACTTCGGCAGCTCGATGGCCACGATCAGCTCCCCGTGCTTGAGCGTCGTGTCGGTCTCCGGCGTGTTGCCCGGCAGACGGTGGAAGTCGTCGATGGGGATCGTGCGCTCGCTGCCGTTGGCGCCGCGGACCCGCACGACAGCGTCGAGCGCGTAGAGCGCGTTGGCCATGTCGCCGGGATAGGTGGCCACGCACTTGTCGCTGTAGCCGAGGATGGCGTGGATCCGGTTGAGCCCCTCGAGAGCGCCGCAGCCGGTTCCCGGCGCGCGCTTGTTGCAGGGCATGGCCACGTCGTAGAAATACTGGCATCGCGTGCGCTGCAGGAGGTTCCCGCCATTCGTGGCCATGTTGCGGATCTGCCCGGAGGCGCCGGCGACGATGGCCTGCGTCAGCAGGGGATAGCTGGTGCGGATGAGCGGATTGTTGGCGGTCTCGGTGTTCGTGGCCAGCGCGCCGATGGAGACGCCGCCGCGCGCCGGCCGGATCTCGGTCAGCTTCAGGCGGCTGACGTCGACGAGCTGCGTGGGACGCTCCACGTCCTCTTTCATCAGGTCGAGCAGGTTGGTCCCGCCGGCCAGGAACTTCGCCTGCGGATTGGCCCCGACGGCGCGGGCCGCGGCGTCGGCGTCGCTGGTACGCACGTAACTAAACGGTCTCACTGGCGTCCTCCCTTCTCACACGCGCGAGCTGCTCTTCCTCGACGAAGTGCCACGTGTGCTTCGTCTCTATGCCGGAGTGGACTTCCTGGACGGCGGCGAGGATGCCGGGGTAAGCGCCGCAGCGGCAGATGTTGCCGCTCATCCGCTCGCGGATCTCGTCGTCGCTGAGCCGCGTCGTCGTCGCGGTCACGTCCTCGGTGACGTGACTGACGTGGCCGCGGCGCGCCTCTTCGAGCAGACCCACAGCCGAGCAGATCTGCCCCGGCGTGCAGTAGCCGCACTGGAAGCCGTCGTACTTGATGAAGGCCGCCTGCATGGGGTGGAGTTGTTCTCCCCTGGCCAGCCCCTCGATCGTCGTGACTTCCTTCCCGTCGGCACTGGCCGCGAGAGTCAGGCACGACAGGACGCGCTTCCCGTCGACCAGCACCGTACACGCGCCGCACTGCCCCTGGTCGCAGCCCTTCTTCGAGCCGGTCAGGGCGAGCCGCTCGCGCAGCGCATCGAGCAGCACGACGCGCGAGTCGAGCTCCAGCGTTTTCGCCGCGCCGTTCACCTTGAACGCAACCTTCACGAGATTCTGCACCGCGGCATCCGCGGCCAGCACCGCGTCGGGCGAGGCCTGCAGCGCCGCCAGCGCCTGCTCCTGCGCCAGGAGGTCGAGGGCGAACAGCCCGATGCCGCCGGCGATGGTCGTGCCGAGGAACAGGCGGCGCGTGTGACCGACGTCGCCGGCGAGGTCCGGCATCTCGTCGAGCAGCGCCCGCTCGTCGTCGTTCAGGTCGTCGTTCAGCTCGGGGGTCAACTCGGGCGACAGTCCGGTTTCGGGGGTCTCGTCGAAGTCGTCGTCTTTCATTTCGGTCCCTCGGATTCAGCGATCGTTTCTGCGCGATGCAAGAGAACGTCCCGAAGTCACGGCCACCGCCGGTTTGGCTGGTAGCAAACTGCCTACGACAACCCCGCGTAACCGCGTTCCCGCTGAATGGCGTGGAGCGGCGGGCTTCAGCCCGCCGCCTCCCCAGGGCGCCGGCGGGCTAAAGCCCGCCGCTCCACGCCTCTGAGCTTCTGACGTGGCTCGACACAGGCTTTTCCCTCCGTGCAGTACTTGGTTGTTTTTCCCGGTCGGGACCCCTGCTATATTCGCGGCCTCATGTCCGACAAGAAGGGTTGGGGGTCGACGGTCAAAGGATGGTTCATCGTCCAGGATTCGTCCGGAGAGGGCGAGCTCCCGGACTTGCCGGCAGCGGCCGCTGACGAGGATGAGCTGATCCGGCAGGCGGCGCAGGCCGAGCCGGACGACCTGCCGGTCTTCACCTCCGAGCCTCCGCCTGCGCCGGAGGGGGAAGTCGACTTTGGGAGCGTGTACGAGGCCGCCGGCATCACGGCCGAGGAGCACGAGCGGGTCTCGCGGACCCTCGAGTTGCTGAACTCCCTGCCGCCGGACACCGACGAGGCGGTCAAGCGGCAGATCGTGATGGCGTCGCTGCGCGCCTTCGGCGTGCCGATCGAGAAGATCATCGAGTCAGGCGCCGAGCAGCTCCAGGCGCTGGAGGCCTACATCCGCGGCAGCGCCCGCGACACCGAGCAGGTGACGGCCCAGGGCGAGAAGGACATCCACGCGCTCGAGGAGCAGATCGCCCTGTTGCGCAGGGCCATGCAGCAGCGCGTCGACGAACAACACAAAGTCATGCGAGCCTGCAACGCCAGGAAGCTCGAGGTGCAGAAAGTGCTCGAGTTCTTCGGGCAGGATGCCGTGGCCAGGGTCGTGCGCGAGTCTCCCAAACTGCACGAGCCGGCCAGCGGGAACTGAGGAGAGTCATGGGCCTGATATCGCGAGTTCGCAATTTGTGGAGAGGGTTCCTTTCGCTGTGGATCTCGGGCATCGAGAAGGAACATCCGGAGATCGCCTACGAGAACGCCATCAACTCGATGGTCGGCAAGTACGCGAAGCTCAAGAGCGCCACGGCGGCGATCATCCGCCGCCGCGAGGATCTCGAGGAGCGCTTCCAGCACACCAATGCAGAGCTGCAGCAGACCGAGGCGGAGCTCAACACCGCGGTGGCCACGGACCAGGACGATCTGGCGGTGGTGCTGATCCAGAAGAAGAACCAGCTCCTGGCCCAGATCGAGGAGCTGAAGGCCGACCTGGAAGCGGCGCGCGGCGATGCCGACTCCGCGAAGTCGTCGCTGCTGTCGGTGCAGGGGGAGATCCGCAAGCTGAAAGCGGAGCGCGACTCGATGCTGGCCAAGATGCAGTCGGCCCAGGCGCGGATGCGCATCCAGGAGCAGCTCGACGGGCTCTCGGTCGACGACGAGGTGCGCGCGCTCGACAACGTCCGCACGCACATCAAGAACACCATCGCTGAAGCGAACCTCGGCAAGGAGCTCTCTGATACCTCGCTCGACGGCCGCCTCGCCAACCTGCGCAATCAGGTCGGCGATGTGCAGGCCAAGCAGGAGCTGGCCGAGCTCAAGGCGCGCAAGGCCGCCCAGCAGGCGGCGCAGGGACAGAAGACGATGTGATGCTCTATGGAGTGCGGAGGCCAGAGCCTCCGCTTTCCTATTCGGTAGCCCTCAGCGCGACAGGCTACCGAATACGAAAGCGGAGGCTCTGGCCTCCGCACTCCATAATCAAGCCCAGCGGCGCGCTGACGGCCGCCGCACGAACAGGCGCGCCGCTTTCTCGCTCACCGAGGCCAGCACCGTCTTCGCCGCATCCGCGCCCGATTGCGCGCCGCCGTTCATGTAGCCCTGAAAGTCGACGCTCGTGTGCTCGCCGGCGAAGTGGAGGTTGCCCACCGACTCTCCCTCGGCGCCGCCGATCGACGTCCACTGTCCCGGCAGATAGGCGGCGTACGACCCTTTCGTGAACGGGTGTGTCGGCCAGTGAAAGCGCGACACGTTTCCATTGAGCTGTTTCGTCGAGCCGGGATACGCGCGCTCGAGGCCCGGCATCAGCCGCGCCACGGCTTCCTGCGCGGTTCCTTCGCCCGCTTCGACGCCAAGCTTTCCGCCCGAATAGAAGGTGATGCCGCTGCTCGTGCCCGGCTGGAGAGCCGCGTTGTCCCAGCACAACTGGAACCGCTCGTCGCTGAGCGTGTTCCCGCGGTACCCGAGCTTCTTCCACTGCCGCGCGTCGAAGCCGGCGAACACTTTCGCGTTCGTGCCGTAGCCGAGCTCCTTGATGGCCTTGAGTTTCACGGCGGGGAGCGGAACGCGGATGTCGACCTCGCGCAGCATGGTGAAGGGGAGCGTGAGGACGACGGAGTCGAAGTCGCGGTCGAACGCCTTTCCGGTCGGACCTTCGAAGGTCAGGATGAAGCCCTTGCCCTTGGCCGAGATCGCGGTGAGCCGATGGCGGAGCGAGACGATCCCCTGGTCCAGGCGGTTCGCCAGCTCGACGACGACGCGCTCGTTGCCGCCTTTGACCGTGTACCGCTCGTCGCTGTCGCCGAACGGCTTGAAGCCTTCGCTCGTGTCGGTGCCGATCATCTGGATGAGATTCAGCGACGACTGCTGCTCCGCCTCCAGGCCGTATTCGGTCACGTAGGCGACGTGCAGGAGCTCGCGGATCCATCCGCGCGCGCCGATCTTGCCGAGGTACTCGGCGATCGACGTGTTGTCGAGCTCCTTCCCGTTCCCGTGCTCGCGATAACTGACCTCCTCGCCGAGGGAGTCGTAGTCCTTCGCGATCTTGCGGGCCAGCGGGACGAAGGCCTTGACCACATCCTTTTCGCTGTAGTGGCGGCCGTCGAAGAAGAACGCCTCGGCCTTGATCGTGCTCGGCTTCCGGAAGTCATACAGCCCGAGCTTGAACTCCCTGACGAGACTGAGCATCTCTTCGTGGCCGCTGTCGATGAACTCCCCGCCCAGCTCCGTGGTGATGCCCGGCGCAAGCAGATTGTTGGCGGTGAACATGCGCCCGCCGGAGCGGCTCGACGCCTCGAAGACGTGGACCGGCACTCCCGCCTTGCGGAGCTTGTACGCGCAATTCAGGCCGGCGATGCCGGCGCCGACGATGGCCGTCCGCGGCTTCAGGCCGCCCGTCTGCGCGAAGGCGGTGAAGAGATCCGGCGTCGCGGCCACCACGCCCGCGGCGGCCGCGGTGCGGAAGAACTGGCGGCGTGACAGTCCGGGCATTTCACCTTCGAGCACGCGGTCGATGACCTCATCCGTCGGAAGTTCCGACTTCGAGGCGAACGCGGCGAGGCGCAGGGAACGGCGGACTAAAGAGAAAAGTGGAGTTCTCGACATGAATTGGTCCTCGCGCTACGGCAGGATCAACACCAGACCGGGATAGATGAGATTGGGATCGGCGACGCGCTCGGTGTTGAGCTTCCAGATGTCTTCCCAGCGCTCCGAGTTGCCGAGCTCCTGGCGCGCGATCTTGCCGAGCGTGTCGCCCGCCACCACGCGATGCGTCTTCCGTCCCGTCACCGGCTTCATGAACGCCTCGGACTTGCTGGCGAGGTAGGTCTTCATGAGCGTTGCGTACTGGTCGGATTCCCGGATCTGGTCCAGGGCCTTGTTGACCTCGTAGACCAGGTCGTAATTGCCCGCGGGGACGCCGACGGCGTACTTTGATTTATTGAGGTTGTACTTGGCGATGACGGTGCGCGGGTGCTCCTTGATCTCGACCGCCGCGAACGGATAGTCGTAGATCAGCGCATCGGCCTGTCCGTTCTCGACGGCCTCGAACCACCCCGAGTCGCCGGAGAACTTGCGGACGGTGGCGTTGGGGATGTTCGCCTGGACCCACTTCTCGGCCGCGGGGTCGTCGTAGATGGCCACGACCTTTCCGGCGAGGTCGGAGACGTCGCGGTAGCTCGAGAGCATCCCCTCCTGCACGATCATGCAGAGGCCGAAGTCGAGGTAGCCGTTGCTCCAGTCGACGCCCTGGATGGCCGGGTCGGGAACGTAACCGGCCATGATCAGGTCGATGTCGCCCTTGCGGAGCAGGGCGGGCAGCTCGCCGTAGTCGGCCTCGACGACGCGCACGCGCTCGGTGCCGAGGTGCTTGCCGATCCGCGCGGCCATCTGGAAGTCGAAGCCGTCTTCCTGCTGGTTGTCGTTGATGTAATGCAGCGGCGGCGCATCGGGCTCCATGCCGACGCGCAGCACTTTGCTCTCGCGGATCTTCGCGAGCACGCCGGTGGGGCTGGGCTGCGTCGACGTGGTGGTGGCGCCCGGTGCGGTGCTCGTGGCCGTGCCGGACGTGCTCGTGGCCGTCGTCGCGGTGGCCGCGTCCTGCTTTTTGCCGCGCTTCGGCAGCTTGTCGCGATAGTGCCAGCCGATGTAGCCGATGATCCCGAGGATCACGATGGTGATGAAGACCTTGGCAAAGGGGGTCAGTCTCATGAATTCATGCTCTCCGAAAGTGTGGCGGCATGATACGAACTGCCCGCCGGACTCGCAATCGAGAGGCTCACGTAGAATGGCGCCGGTGCCGACGAAGACGACCCAGACGCCGCCGCGGAAACGCGAGGACCTTCGACCCCGCGCGGGTCAGGCCTCGCAGAAGCCCGCGAAGACGGATCTGCAGCGGGCCATCGGCGAGACCGCGAAGGACATGGTCACCGATGCCGTGTTCGAGAACCGTCCGTATCTGAAGATGGCCTTCGCCAATCCGTACAACCTCTCGATCTTCCTCGGCACGCTGGCTGCCGCCGCGGCGACGATGAATCCGATCCTGGCGGCAGCCGCGATCGGCGGCGAGTTGCTCTGGCTGCTGCACGGGTCGGACTCGAAGACGCTCCGCCGGCTGCTCTGGGATCCCCGCTTCGAGAAGGTGCGTCTGGCCCTCGAGGCACGCGACCGCGAGGAGCGCATGAAGATCCTGCCGCAGGTGGACCGCGAGCGGGTCGACCAGCTCGTCGGCCGGCAGGCGGATATCCATCGGCTGGCCTCGCAGAACCCCTCGTTCACGGGCGAGCTGCTGCGGAGTGAGCTGATCAAGACGCGCCGGCTCGTGGACGCGTTCGTGGAGATGGCCGTGACGTGCGCGCGGTACGAGGCCTATCTCGAGACCATCGACTTTCACGAGCTCGACGGCGACCGCAGGCACTGGGAAGGCCGCCTCCAATCGAATCAGGTCTCGCCGCAGGAGAGCGACATAGCAAAGAAGAACCTCGCCGTGATCCGGAAGCGGTTCGAGAAGCTGAGCGAGCTGCGCGACTACCTGCGCGTCGCCCGCGGCCAGCTCGACCTGATCGAGAACTCCTTCCAGCTCATCGCCGATCAGATCGTCATGATGCAGTCGCCCGCCGAGCTGACCGGACAACTGGACGACCTGCTCGACGGCGTGGAGTCGATCCGCCAGACCGCGCTCGACACCGAAAAAATTCTCAGCACGATGGGGGTGTAGTTGGAGGCTCGCATTCTTCCTCCCTGGGCCGACGATCTGCGGCGCCGCTACCTGCGCGGCGAGGCCTCGATCTTCGTCCTTCACGGAAACGTCTACGACGTGGTCCTCAGCGGCGGACGCACATTGACGCTCACCGAGTTCCTCGGCGACGTGCTGCTCAAGGACTCGAAGGAGATCGTCGCCGTCTACAACGTCGCCACCGGCGTCCGTTTTCTCAAGCAGCCGAAAGGACTGGCCGCCGAGACGGACGAGATGCTGTCGTCCGTGGAGAAGCCGCGCGTGCTGGCGGCCGTCGAGCGCCTGCTCATGAGCAACACGCGCGCGGCGGTGATCGTCGAATACGCCGAAGTCGTCGCGCCGGCGGGCGACCCGAACTTCCAGAGCGACGCCGATCGCGCCGCGGTCGTCACGCTGCACCGGTGGTCGTTCCTTCCGGAAATCGAACGGAGCGACAACGTCGTGATCCTCATCTCCGAGAACCTGGCCGAGCTCGCGCCGAAGCTGGTCTCGAACCCGAAGGTGGCGGTGGTGGACGTGCCGATGCCCGACCGCGAGACCCGCAAAGCCGCGGTCGCGCTGGCGGACCGCTCGCTGACCGAGAAAGAGGTCGACCGCTACGCCGAGCTCACCGCGGGACTGAAGGCCATCCAGGTCCTGACGATCCTCACGCCGCCCCCGGTGATCGCATCGAGCGAGACCGAGGCCCGCGACCGCGAAGCCTTCATCTCCGGGATCCTCGGCGGCGGCGCGGACGTCCCGGAGCGGGCCCGGAAGCTCGCCCAGCTCACCGCCGGCATGGGCCGCGATGAGATTGCCAAACTCCTCGCGCCCGGCGCGTCGCCCGTCGACAAAATCCAGTCCGATCGAGCCGAAGCCGCGCGCCAGGAAGTCGATCGCCTCATCGCCCGCCGCAAGCGCGAGATCATCGAGCGCGAGTGCTTCGGCCTCGTCGAGTTCGTCGAGCCGCAGCACGGGTTCGACGTCGTCGGCGGGATGGAAGAAGTGAAGAAAGACCTCTCCGTGATCGCCGCCAGCATCCGCGACGGCCAGACCGCGCGCGTGCCGATGGGCGTCCTGTTCACCGGCCCGATGGGCACGGGCAAGACCTTCGTGGCCGAGGCGTTCGCGAAGGAGTGCGGCCTCACCACCATCAAGCTGAAGAACTTCCGCTCGAAGTGGGTCGGCGCGACGGAAGGGAACCTCGAGAAGATCCTCAACGTCATCCGCGCCATCGGGCAGGTCGTAGTCATCATCGACGAAGGCGACCGCGCTTTCGGCAACACGGACGGGGAGGGGGACGGCGGCACCTCGTCGCGCGTGATCGCCCGCATCAAGGAGTTCATGTCCGACACGAGCAACCGCGGACGGATCCTTTTCCTCGTGATGACCAACCGCCCCGACAAGCTCGACGTCGACCTCAAGCGCGCCGGCCGCCTCGACCGCAAGATCCCCTTCCTCTACTGCCAGACCCCCGAGGAAGTGGAGAACATCGCCCGCGCCCTCGTCCGCAAGAACCGCATCAAGACCACCGTCGACTTCACCACCATCCGCGACACCTTCTCGACAAAGCTCGTCGGCTACAGCAACGCCGACATCGAAGCCGTTGTCCTCATGGCCCACGACGACGCCGCCCGCGAAGGCCTCACCGAAGTCACCGCCGATCGCTTCACCCGCGCCGCCGCCGACTACTTCCCCAGCCGCGACACCGAGCTCCTCGAATACATGGAGCTCCTGGCCGTCTTCGAAGCGTCCAGCCGGCGGCTGCTCCCCGCCAAATACGCGAACGTGACGCCGGAGGAGCTTGACGTGAGGTTGCGGACGTTGAGGGCGGTGGTAGGGGGGCGGAGGTAGGAGGGGGGTGGAGACTCCATGGAGCTCGCATGCGCCGAACTTGCCCGGGCGCGTTCGCCGCCTCGGTCTCACCTGACTCGGCACGGCTCCAACCCGCGACCTCCGGAGTGACAGGTCGGAGGGCTAAGGAGCCATTCGACGGCGACCAGCATCGGTAGGGAAATCCTCCGTTGTGGCACTCCAAGAGTGAGGAGGTGCTGCGATGGTGATCGCGATCCGCGCGGGTTGCGTCCTTGGTCTGGTTCTTCTGATCGTCTCGTCCGCCATTGCGCAGGAAGACGAGATCGATCCGTTCGAGGAGGGCAATTTCACGGCATTTTCGTTTTACGCCGAGAACGACGTCCTCCAACCGCCCGGCCGGGATGAAGACCGGAACTACACTGGCGGGTTCGGATTCCAGTTCGCCGGCAGCTTCGTTCAGAAGGCGCATCTCGACGCGCCGCTGCGGGGCCTCGACCGCCTGACCCGTTTCAAGAGCAAACACGAGTCCTCGCCGAGGCACTTTCACGCGCTGCTGGTCTTCGGAACGGCGTTTACGCCCGACAACCTGAACACGCCCGTGCCGATCCGCGACGATCGTCCGTATGCATCGATCATCGGCGTGTCGGTCCGCCACCTGACCGTAAACCACGCGAGCTCCGAAGAAGCGTGGTCGAGCGAGCTCGCGGTCGGAGTCCTCGGACTGCCGGTCGCGAGGAATGTGCAGACGTGGATCCACCGGCAGCTTCGTGCGCGGTCTGGGAAGGTCGTGCCCTACGACCCCCTCGGCTGGCACAACCAGATCTCCGACGGTGGCGAACCGACCGCGCTCTATCGCGTCGGCTACGAGAAGTCGCTCATCGGCGAGGTCGGTCCCGACGTACGCAAGCACTTTCAGGTCACGGGAGGATTTGGCGGCAGCGCCGGGTATTACACGAACGCGAACCTCCTCGCGAATGCGCGTCTCGGCTGGTTCACGAGCGAGTTCTGGCAGTTCACGCCGAGCGCGATGGACATCGGTCGACAGGTCGCGGGCGCTCAGCCGGTCCCGCGGTGGGAGCTCTTCGCGTTCGCCAGTGCACGGCCGAGGCTGAACCTCTACAACGCACTGCTTCAGGGACAGTTTCGGGACTCCGTGCACACGGTCGACATCAAGCCCGCAACGCTCGAATGGGACGTCGGCGTGTCGGCGTACATCCCGCGGTGGCGATTCCAGATCACTTGGAACGCGCTCGCGGGACGCACGTCCGAGTTCGAGGGCGGCGCGTCGCGCACGCACACCTGGGGAGCGTTGATCTTCACGTTCTCCTGCCCGATACCGGTGCAGCCGTGAGCCGCACCCGCGTTCCGCGCGATCTCATTCGCGCGAACGGCTTCAGCCGCGAGGTCTTGGCCGCCTATCGAGAGACAGTGCGCCGGTACGGCGACGAACTTTGGGTCACGGGCATCAGCATGGGCGTCAAAGAAATCGGCGGCGAGATCGACGAGGACGCCGGGACGGTCATTGCTGTCCACGTCCGCTTGAAACAGGAGCTGGAGCGCGTCCCGCGCGCGAACCGCATCCCTCCCACGATCCTTGGCGTTGCCACCGACGTCATCGAAAACACGTACACGCCTTCGTCGAACGGCGCGCATGGTTCGGCCCTGCCGAACTTTCCGCTGCGGCCAGGATCCAGCTTCGCACGCAGCAACGGCACCGCCGCGACCCTGGCCGGCGTGCTTCGCGACGCAAACGGCGTGCGTTATCTACTCAGCTCGGGGCACGTGCTCCGTGAAGGTGGAGGATCGAGGAGAGGCGAGCTGATGGTGCACCCGGGGCCCGACGACTCGAGGCAGCCTGCCGGAGTCGCTCGCTACGAGTCGGTTCACCTCGGCTTCGACGCAGGCATCGCCCGCCTCGAACCCCGCATCCGGGCCGACAACCGCGCCTTGATCTCCAATCAGCAGATCCTCGCGCCGCAGATGCCGCGGATCGGCGACGTCCTGGAAAAGAGCGGACGCTCGACGCGGCTGACGCAAGGCGTGGTCTCCCACGTCGGAACGTTCGACCACGTCTATCCGGTGATGCGGCTGGTGCTACGACAGGGACACTCGCCACCCATCTCGGAAAAAGGCGATTCCGGGTCAATGTGGTACGACACGACCACCTTCGCCGCGAAGGGGCTGCACGTAGGCATCGACTCGAGAGCCAATCGTCCGACGGCGGTCGCGACCGTCGCGGTCGAGGTTGCAAAGTTCTGGAAGCTGACGTGGGAGTGAGGGTGGGGTGATCACACGATCCGCGATCTCCGGCGGCCCGCGACTGAAGGCCATCCAGGTCCTGACGATCCTCACACCGCCGCCCGTGAGCGAGACCGAGGCCCGCGACCGCGAGGCGTTCATCTCCGGGGTTCTCGGCAGCGGCGCGGACGTCCCGGAGCGAGCCCGGAAGCTCGCCCAGCTCACCGCCGGCATGGGCCGCGACGAGATCGCGAAACTGCTCGCGCCCGGTGCGTCGCCGGTCGACAAGATCCAGTCCGATCGCGCCGAAGCCGCGCGGCAGGAAGTGGATCGCCTCATCGCCCGCCGCAAGCGCGAGATCATCGAGCGCGAGTGCTTCGGCCTCGTCGAGTTCGTCGAGCCGCAGCACGGGTTCGACGTCGTCGGCGGGATGGAGGAGGTGAAGAAAGACCTCTCCGTGATCGCCGCCAGCATCCGCAACGGCCAGACCGCGCGCGTGCCGATGGGCGTGCTGTTCACCGGACCGATGGGCACAGGCAAGACCTTCGTGGCCGAGGCGTTCGCCAAGGAGTGCGGGCTCACGACCATCAAGCTGAAGAACTTCCGCTCCAAGTGGGTCGGCGCGACGGAAGGGAACCTGGAGAAGATCCTCAACGTCATCCGCGCCATCGGGCAGGTCGTCGTCATCATCGACGAAGGCGACCGCGCCTTCGGCAACACGGATGGGGAGGGGGACGGCGGCACCTCGTCGCGCGTGATCGCCCGCATCAAGGAGTTCATGTCCGACACGAGCAACCGCGGACGGGTCCTCTTCCTGGTGATGACCAACCGGCCCGACAAGCTCGACGTCGACCTCAAGCGCGCCGGCCGCCTCGACCGCAAGATCCCCTTCCTCTACTGCCAGACCCCGGAGGAAGTGGAGAACATCGCCCGCGCCCTGGTCCGCAAGAACCGCATCAAGACCACCGTCGACTTCACCACCATCCGCGACACCTTCTCCAAGAAGCTCGTCGGCTACAGCAACGCCGACATCGAAGCCGTGGTCCTGATGGCCCACGACGACGCCGCCCGCGAAGGCCTCACCGAAGTGACCGCCGACCGCTTCACCCGCGCCGCCGCCGACTACTTCCCCAGCCGCGACACCGAGCTCCTCGAGTACATGGAATTGTTGGCCGTGTTCGAGGCTTCGAGCCGACGCCTGCTGCCCGCGAAGTACGCGAATGTGACACCGGAGGAGCTCGACGTGCGCTTGCGGACGCTGCGGGCGGTGGTGGGGGGGCGGAGGTAGGGCGGCGGGCTTTCAGCCGCCCGGTGTTACCGCCGCAGGGATTGAGTTCCGTGCGCCAACGTTGACACGGCGCTTCGCCTCGTCCGGTCTCACCTGAGCTAGCCGGGCTGCGAACCGTGACCTTCGGCGTCACAGGCGGTCTAACCGACTGAACTACGGCACGGCCTCGCCGTTGTCGCCATCCGTCATCCGGGCGGTAAGGAACGGTTGGTACACGTTCACTCAGTCACCGCATGACGACACCTTCGTCCGTATCCGTGCCGCGTTACATCACACCGCCACAATCCGCGGCGGCATAGTCTTGACTGGCCCGTCACATCAGCGTGCGCATCGACAGCGGCTGCGTGAGCGTGCAGGAATGTGCGCCGCGGTATCTGTCACATGACGTGGGGCAGGAGCGGGAGCTGTCAGCAGCACCTCCGGCGCTACACTGGCGACATGCTGCCAGGATTCATTCATTCGGAGGGTGCCCGAACCCTAGTCCTCGTCTTCCACGGCATCGGGACGCGACTCGAGCCGCTCGCGCCATTGGTCGAGACCATTCGGGCGGAGCTGAGAAGTGACGGGGATATATGGATGCCGCCGCGCTGGAGCGGAGTGTTCTCGAACGCCGACGCGGCTGGGATCACGCGCGACGCCGCACTCGAGGTCGACCAGCTGATGGATGCCTACCGCTTCGAGCGGATCATCGTCGTCGGCTACAGCGCGGGAGGGATCTTCGCGCGGAAGTTCGTGGTGTACGCCAACGGCGAAGAGGCGAACGCGCCGTTCGAAGCAGAGGCGAAGAAAGGCGTCGGCTACCCCCGGGCGTGGGCCTCGAAGATCGAGCGGGTAATCCTTCTTGCGGGGATGAACCGCGGCTGGGAGTTCGCCCCCACAGTGAATCCGTTCAAGCTGATGCTGATCCGCTTCGCGTACATGCTGCTGCGCATCTTCCCCGGCATCACGCTCATGGCGTCGCTGCGCCGCGGCGCACCGTTCGTGGCCGATCTACGCAATCAGTGGCTGAGCCTCTCGCGCAGGGGCGCTCTCGAGAATCTGCTCGTGGTCCAGATCCTCGGCACGATTGACGATGTGGTCTCGCCGGAAGACAACATCGACACCGAGACCGGCAGCAACTTCGTCTATCTCGATGTGCCGGGCTCGGGCCACGACAACGTCCGCGACTTCAACGACAAGCGTTTCGGCTCGCGGCGGAGGGAGGCGTTCCTCGCCGCATTTCGCGACGACCGCGAGACGCTCAAAGCGCGGCAGGTGCCACCCCCGCCGCCCGAGTACCCGGTTGACCCGAGCGTCCACCACGTGCTGTTCGTGATTCACGGCATCCGAGACTACGGTTTTTGGACGGCGCACCTCGCCCGGCACGTCGTGGCCGCAGCGCAGCAGCAGGGCGTGAGCATCATGCCGCTCACGCCGAAGTACGGCTACTTCGCCATGCTGCCGTTCATCATCCCGTCGACGCGGCTGGCCAAGATCCGCTGGTTCATGGACCAGTACACCGAAGCGCTGGCGCGGTTTCCGAATGCTACACGGTTCTCGTACATCGGACACAGCAATGGCACGTACCTTCTCGCCGGCGCGCTGCGCGACTACCGCACCTGTCACTTCGACCGGGTGCTGTTCGCCGGTAGCGTGGTGCGGAGCGACTTCTCCTGGCAAGACTACATCGACGCGGGGCGGGTAAGAGCAGTGTTGAACTACGTCGCCGACGCGGACTGGGTGGTTGCGATCTTTCCCCGCTTCCTGGCGACCCTCGGGGCCGACGTGGGCGGCGCGGGGTGGGAGGGCTTCACGCCAAAGCCGCCGAGCAGCACCGAACCGGTCAACGACGTCAAGTACGTCGACGGTGGCCACGGCGCCGCACTGCGCGAGCAACACTGGAACGACATTGCCTCGTTCATCATTGGACAGCCAGTGCTGCTGCCGCCGAGCGGACGGCACGACTTCCTGATCGGCTTTCTAGCCCGGATCTCTCCGCTCGTATGGCTCGTCCTGATCGGTGTGATTCTGCTTCCGCCATTCTGCTGGATTTCTCCGTGGCCGATTCCCGGACTGAGGTGGCTGGTACCGGACTGGTCGTTCGGCGGGCGAGCGTTTTTGTCCTTCCTGTGGCTGATGCTGATGCGGTTCATTTTGACCCGGGTGTGAGCGGAACCGGCCGCTCACGAGAAAAATCGGAACACGTTTCTCATAACGTTCCCCGACGCTGTCCTGCACGAGGCGATCAAGCTGGGCACAGCCTTGACCATCCCTCGGCATCCGTGAATCGTACGCCGGCGTGTGCTGGCGATACACGTACACGGCGGAGACCGGTGCGGCGCGGAACGATGGGGCTGCGGCGATGAATCGGGCGCGATGACAAACACCCAGATGTCGAGCTGCTGCTCGATGTCTTTGAACGCGCGCTCTATGCCGGGTTTGTGGGGAAATCGGGCTTGCTGTGCATGTCATGAGCAGGTCGCCGATCGTCTCGACGCGCGCGGGCGCGTAGCCGCAAGTCGACGTGCGAATCGAGCCCGAACTGGGAAATTCGCCGCTCGAATTGCGTCTCGGCTATGGGGTCACACCATCGTTCTTCTTCCGGATGATCATTCAGCGCGACGTTGGGTGGTACTTCCCAAGATTCAGCGACGTGCGGAAGAGGGCCGCGCCCGCGCCGTGCCGGCACTGACAAAAGGCGCGCCAAGGTGCCTCTACTCACCATAGATGAATGGTCGAAATGTGTCGCGTGCGCTACCCTCAATTTGATGCGCATCCGCAACCTCCACATCGAACACTTCCGCGGTGTGAAGCTGCTCGATTGGTCTCCCGCGGATCGTATCGCCTGCATCGTCGGGCCGGGAAACTCTGCAAAGACCACGATCTTAGACGCGATCGAACTCGCATTGCTGCCGCGGTGGTTCGCCGGATTGTCAGACGACGACTTCTTCCAGGGAGATACCAGCACACCCATCAAAATTGAGGTCACGGTCGGCGACCTGCCAAAGACGCTTCTCCGTGACGATAGCCTTGGGCATCATCTGCGTGGATGGAGCGAAGACACGGGCCTCCAGGATGAGCCCAGCGATGGCTTGATGCCGGTGGTGACGGTCCGGTTTACGCTCGACGCGTCTCTAGAGCCTCTGTGGCACGTCGTGAACGACCGGATCCCCGACGGGGTTCCGATTCCGATGCGCGACCGCGAGAAGTTCGGCGTCGCGCGCTTGGGGAATGACGTGGACCGCCAACTCACGTGGATGCGCGGCTCTGCACTTCCGCGGCTGGCGACGGGAAGCGGTGACGCTGGTGAAGCGATTTCGTCGGCGGTTCGCGCAGCTCGAACGACCTTTCAGAATGCCGCACTCCCTGATCAGTTCTCAGAAGCGGCGACAGCTGCCCATGACGCTGCTACGCAGTTCGGCGCAGCGCCAGCGGCTCCCTACTCCCCACGGCTCGGAGGCGCAGCCAGCATCAACGTGGGGGCAATGGAGTTGTTCGAGGGAGCAGTTCCTGCCCGTATGGCGGGTCTCGGCAGCCGGAGGCTTGCCGCACTGGCAATCCAAGCCGGAGCCGTCCGCGAGGGCGCGATTCTCCTCATTGATGAGATCGAGGCCGGCCTTGAGCCGCACCGGATCGGAACGGTCCTTCGAACGCTTAAAGACTCAGCGGCCAGACAAGGCCACACAATCCTCACGAGTCACTCGCCGGTAGTGCTGCGGGAACTCGATGCCCAGGATCTCTGCGTTGCTCGCCGTACCACTGCAGGGCACGTAAGCATCAGCCGCGTCCCGAACGACCTACAGGATCTCGTGCGATCTGTTCCGGGCGCGCTCCTCGCCAGACGCATCGCACTCCTCGAAGGCAAGACGGAGCACGGAGTAATCTCACACTTTGTTTCGAAGTGGGAAGCAGAACGCGGCGAGCCGCTCGCTCACCGAAACGCTGCGCTCGTGACCGGCAGTGGCTCGGGAGGAAGCGCCGCGTCCGCCCACGCGCTCAAGTTGCGGATGCTCGGGTATGACGTCGCGCTTTTCGCCGACAGCGACACGGCGACCACGCCGCCCGACGCGGACCTTGTCGCCGCTGGAGTAACCGTGATTCGTTGGGCGGACGCGTGTAACACCGAGACGCGCGTTACGCGGGATGTCCCAGAAACCACCCTGCAGAAGATCGTTGACTTCGGAGTCGACGTCAAGGACGAACCGTCGGTACGCGCGGCGTTCGTGGAGCGGCTCGCGACCACCGTTACCACGGTGAAGGTGTCCCACTGGGCCGCCAGCGGGATATCGATGGACGTAATCCGGGCGGCGATTGGACGCGTTGCAGCGAAGGGCAAAGTTCCGTGGTTCAAAAACCTTGAGCGTGGGCGCGCGCTCGGCCGCATCCTCGATTCATGTTGGGCGGACCTCAAGGCGACTGACACACGGCAGAAAATCGAGGAGCTAGAAGCCTGGTTTTATGGCTGAGACGACACCGGAGCAGTTCGCGACGGCGCAGCGCGCGATCGTCGTCGCTCCCGCAGGATGCGGAAAAACAGAGCTGATCGTCCGCGCAATCGCTACGGAATCTTCCAAGCGCGATCTGGTCCTGACGCATACGCACGCAGGGGTAGGCGCGGTGGCGGAGCGTCTGCGCAAACTTCGAATTTCACCTTCTCGATATCAGCTGAACACAATTGCGGGATGGGCACTCCGCATGTCGGCGAGTTACCCGGCGCTCTCCGGACTCATCGTCTTGGAACCTGAAGCTGCGCAGTGGAACGAGGTCTACGCCGCGGCAACGCGCCTGCTCGCGGTCCCGACGATCCGGACAGTTCTCAAGAACTCATACAGCGGTGTGTATGTCGATGAGTATCAGGACTGTACCAAGGACCAGCACTCGTTGATTCGCGCGCTCGCTGAACTTCTACCATGCCGCGCCGTGGGCGATCCGCTACAATCGATCTTCGACTTCGGGGCGGAGAGGCTCGTTGATTGGGGTGTCGACGTTTACGGACTTTTTGATGCTCTTCCTGAACTCTCGACGCCACACCGATGGGCGGAGGCCCCTGGACTCGGCAAGTGGCTGATGCAAGCACGCGAGCAGCTTCTCGCGAATGAAGCCGTCGATCTCTCCGGCAGTTCTGTCGCGCTTATCAATCCTGATCCGAAAGATGTTAGCAATGCGTTACGGATTCTGCGCGGACAGACATCGAAGTCCGTGAATGCCGTTGCGATTACGGGGTTCGCTCCCCAAGCGCACATGGTTGCGCAGCGTAATGTTGGCTATCACTCGTTGGAGCCGATCGATTGTCCGGATCTGCTTCAGTGGACGCGGACAATCGATGACGCAGACCCGCTGAAGAAAGCGCACCGCGTCTTGCAGATCGCACAGCAATGTTTCACGAAAATGTCGGACCTCTCGACGGACATCGCTGCGATCGGCCGCGGCGAACCGCTCGACCCGGGCAAAGGCAAATTCGCTGCGATGCGGGAAGCGGTAAAATTCCTCGTCGACACCGGTACCCCACAGGCTCTCGCGACGCTGATCGACCGCGTCGACGAGCAGTGCGCGAAGCAGGGCCGGCTGTACCGGAGCGAGGCGTGGACCGATTTCGTGCGTTCCGCGCGCGCGTTCGAACAGGCACAGCAGGAGACATTCCGGAAGGCGGCGTGGGCTCGCCGACAGGCGTTCCGATCGAATGGCAGAAGAGCCACTTCGTGCTGTGTCGGTCGGCCAGTGCTGATTAAGGGGCTGCAGTTCATCCACGCGATCGTGTTACATCCAGGCACGTGCAGCCGTGAAGAACTCTATGTCTCACTCACGCGCGGCCGTCTCTCACTCGCCATCGTCACGACAGGAACGCAGCTGCGCCCCAAGGTGCAGTAGCCATTCGGCGCCTGTGCGTCATCCGCTCGAAAGGACAAAGCCGTGCCCCCCGGCGGGGTTCTTCCCCAGCCGCGACACCGAGATCCTCGAGTACCTGGTGCTCCTGCCGTCTTCGAAGCCTCGAGCCGCGGGCTGCTTGCCGGCGAAGTACGCGAACGTGACCCCGGAAGAGTTGGACGTGCGGTTACGAACGCTGCGGGCGATGGTGGGAGGCGGCGGTAGGACGGGGGCGCGCGTCAGCGGCGCGGTCGAACCGGTAGGTGCTTAGTCTTGACGATGTCTTTGGGCGGTTAATCCCGCTGAGCGACCTAACGGGTGACCAAAGGCAGGCGGCGCAGTAACCGTTGCGTTACATCCGAGATTCGCGACTCCGAAGAACTCCGGGGAAGGCGTTCGTGTTGACCGCAACGGCGATGTCCTGTTCGGGGACGAGCGATCGAGAGAGCGCGACCGCCGCAACTTCACGATCGGTGATGCAGATCGCCTCGCTCACGAAGCAATTCACATCAGCGGCGATTCTCCGCTTGGCCGAGCGCGGGGCTCTCACGCTCGACGACCGCATCGAGAAGTTCGTACCAGAATTCAACCCGCGAGGCGCGACGATCACACTGCGGCACCTCCTCACCCACACCGCGGGCGTTGGCGCGCCTCCTCCCAACCCGTACTCGCCCTACACGCGCGAGCAGTTCATCACGGGCATCAACGCGCAACCGCTCGCTTTCCCGCCTGGCACGCAGTGGAGCTACAACAACGCCAACTACAAGCTGGCCGGCCATGCCATCGAGTCGATCACCGGCATGTCGTTCGCCGAGTTTGTCCATCGTGAGCTCGCGTTGCCTCTCGGGCTCATCGACACAGGCGTCTGTGGAACGTCCAACCTTCCGCGGCCCGACGGCTACGGCGTCGTGCAAGGGACGTTGATGCGAACGCCGGCAGTCGAAATGTCGGTTCCGTTCGCGGCCGGTGCGCTTTGCTCCACCGCATCCGACCTCGTTCGCTGGTCGCACCTGCTCGCAACCGGCCGTGTCATGCTGCCTGCCTCGTACGCGACCATGACCACCGGCATCAAACCCCCGGGCAACACCATCGCCCCTTACGGGCTCGGCGTGTTCGTGGCGAACCAGCTGGGACATCCGACGGTGTTCCACGCCGGCGGAATCGCCGGCTTCCAGAGCTCTCTCGTCTATTTCTCCGATCAGGACATGGCCGTTGCGGTCATCGTCAACGCCTGGCCCGCCCCGGCCGGTGTCGATGCGACTCTCATCGCGCTCACCGTCGCGAACGCGGCGCTCGGCACGCTGTAGCGATCATTCGTTCAAGGCTGAGCGCGCGTATCGACTGGATAGAGTCGCGACGGCCGCCCGCTTACACCCGAGCCCGCGCCAGCCGCGAAAGCATCTCCGTCATCTCCGCCGCTGGAAGCGGCTTGCTGACCAGGTAGCCCTGCATGATGTCGCACTGCTGCGAGCGCAGCAGGCGGAGCTGCTCTTCGGTCTCCACGCCTTCCGCGACCACCGACAGGTTGAGGTGGTGGGCCATGGAGATGATGAGCATGGCGATGGCGGCGTCGTCGGCGTCGGCCGGCGTGTTGCGGACGAAGGACTGGTCGATCTTCAGCGTGTCGATGGGGAGGCGCTTGAGGTAGCTGAGCGAGGAATAGCCGGTGCCGAAATCGTCGATGGAGATCTTCACGTGCAGCTTCTTGAGCTCCAGGAGCGTGGCGATGGTCTCTTCCACGTTCTCCATCATCACGCTCTCCGTCAGCTCGAGGCAGAGGTGACGTCCGTCCAGCCCGGCCGCGGTCAGAGCCTCCGCAACCGCGACCGGAAGATTCGCCGCGCTGAACCGCTGCGCGGAGATGTTCACGGCTACGGTCATCAGCTCCAGTCCCGCCTCGTGCCACTCCTTCATCTGCCTGCAGGCGGTGTGCAGGACCCAGTGCGTCAGCGGCACGATCAGACCCGTTTCCTCGGCCAAGGGAATGAACTCGGCCGGTGAGACGAGTCCCAGCTCGGGATGCTGCCAGCGGATGAGGGCCTCCACTCCGACCACCGTGCCGTCGTGCAGCGACACGAGCGGCTGGTAGTGCAGCCGGAGCTCCTCGCGCTCGATGGCACGGCGCAGGCTGTTTTCGAGCACGAGCCGCTTGTAGGCAATCGCATTCATTGCGGGGGCGTAGAGCTGATAGCGATTCCCCCCCTGTTCCTTCGCACGGTAGAGAGCCGTGTCGGCGTTGCGGACGAGCGTCTCGGCGTCATCGCCGTCGAGCGGAAACATGGCGATGCCGACGCTGGCGGTCAGGTGCAGCTCGTGGCCGTGAACGGAGAAAGGAGCGTCGAGCACCGTCAGGACCTTCCGTGCCACGCGTGCCGCGTCCTCGACGTCGTCGATCTCCGGGAGCAGAAACAGGAACTCGTCTCCGCCGAGGCGCGCGATCGTGTCTTCGCCGCGGAGGATGGCCGAAAGAGACGATGCCGCCGTGCGCAGCAATTCGTCGCCCGCGCCGTGCCCCAGGGTCTCGTTGATGGTCTTGAACCGGTCCAGGTCGAGGGACATGACCGCCAGCCCGCGCGCGCCGCGGCGGCGGGAATGGGCGAGCGCCTGCGTGAGGCGGTCGTCGAAGAGCATCCGGTTCGGCAGGCCGGTGAGCGCATCGAAGTACGCCAGGTGCCGGATCATCTCCTCGTCCTGCTTGCGCGCGGTGATATCGCGCGAGTTCAGGACGATTCCGCCCACTTCCGCGTTGTCGAGCAGGTTGCTGACGCTGGCCTCCACGGAGCGCCATTCGCCGTTCCGCGCGCGCATGCGGAATTCCGCCGCGATGGGCGTCGACGCGCCCGCGGACCGGGTCAGGGCCGTCGCCAGCGCATGCCGGTCTTCGGGGTGCACATGCTCCTCGAGTGCCGCGCCCATCAGCTCTCCCGCCGTGTGCCCCAGGAGGCGCTCGACGGACGGACTCTCATAGAGGATCCTGCCGCTGGCATCGACGACGGTGAGGATGTCGGACGAATACTCGATCAGCGCGCGGAAACGGCGCTCGCTGTCGCGCAGCGCCTCTTCCGCCCGCCGGCGGTTGGCGCGCTCCTCGGCTTCACGGAGCTCGCGCGCGATCGCGGGGATCAGCCGCGCAGAGCTCCCTTTCATGATGTAGTCGTGCGCGCCGGCGCGCATGGCCTCGACGGCGGTCTCTTCGCCGATGGTCCCGGAGACAATGAGGAACGGGATGTCCAGGCCGCGGCGATGGAAGAGCTCGAGCGCGCCGAGGGCGTTGAAGGTGGGGAGGGAGTAGTCGGCCAGGACGAGGTCCCACGGCTGCTCGTCGAGGGCGCGCTCCATCTCCTCCGCGGTCTGCACGCGCCGCGCGACCGGCTTGTAGCCGTTCCGCCGGAGCTGGAGCTGGAGCAGCTGCGCGTCCTCCGCGCTGTCCTCTACGATGAGGACGTGCAGCGCCTGTTGCGGCGTCACGCTCATGGAAGTTCCATATAGATGGTCGTGCCCTGCTGAGGGGCCCCTGCCGCACGGACGCTTCCGCCGTGCCGCTGAACGACGCGTCTGACGAGGGCAAGGCCGATGCCCAGTCCCTCGTACTCGCTCGCGGGGTGAAAACGCTGGAACGGGGTGAACATCCGTCCCGCGGCCGCGGGATCGAAGCCGGCGCCGTTGTCCCGCACGAACAACGCCGCCGGATTCGCGCGGCCGACCGTGATGACCGCGCCGGCGCGCCTGGCCGTGAACTTCCAGGCGTTCTGGAGCAATTGAGTGAGCGCGATGCGAAACAGCGCCGGATCGGCCCTCGTGACGAGATCGCGCTCAACGGCGCACTCTACGTCGCGGGCCGGTTCGGCCGCGCGCAGGTCCGAAACGATGGCCTCGGCGAGAGCCGTCACGTCAACGTCGATCCGGCGGAGCGGCGCCTGCGAGATCCGGTGGAGCTGCTGGATGCCCTCGAACATCGCGTTCATGCGGGAAACGGCACCGCGGATGGTAGTCAGATACTCGAGTGCGTCGGGCGGCAACGCATCCTGCTGCTCCTCGAGCAGCGCCTCGCTGAAGCCGTCGATGACGCGCAACGGAGCGCCGAGGTCGTGGGAGAGAGCGTAGAGGAGATCGGTGAGCTCGCGCGTGGCCTCGGCGCGATCGGGATCCGCCGTCATGAGCGTTCCCGCATGGAGTCGTCGATGACCGCGACGACGTTGCGGATCTCGTACTTGCAGACGTAGCGGATTCCGGCGGCGGCCATCTGTTCGGTCATGGTGGGGCTGAAGTCGGCGGACAGCACGATGAACGGGAGGTCGAGCCCGCTCTCCAGCAGCACGTCCCTCGCTGCGAACGCATCGAACCCGGGGAGATTGAAGTCGCTCACCACGATGTCCCACGGGCCGGCCTGGAGCTGCGTGGCCAGTTCCGCACGAGTGTCCACCCGATGCACGTCCGCATCGTAACCGCCGCGCCGCAGATAGAGCTTGAACAACGCGGCATCGCGCTCCGAGTCTTCGACGAGGAGAACCCTCAACGGCTTCGCCACGGGCGGATTCTATGCGCGGGGCGATCGTGGCGACGGTAGGAAAGGCGGCCGAGAGCGGCAGCGCTCAGTGCTGTCATCCCGAGCGTGAGTCGAGGGACCTGGGCGGGTGGGGGCGCGCTGCGCGTGCAGCCGGACATGTCACGCGCCGCCGCCCACCCAGGTCCCTCGACTCACGCTCGGGATGACAGCCGGGATGAACGCTCATGCAGCGCGAACGATCGATCATTCAAGTTGAATGAAATTCATTCAGCCCGAAAGGACGGTCATTCAAGGTTGAATGAAATTCATCCAGCGCGAAAGGACGGTCATTCAAGGTTGAATGAAATTCATTCAGCCCGAAAGGACGGTCATTCAAGGTTGGATGAAATTCATTTCAGCGCGAAAGGACGGTCATTCAGGGTTGAATGAAATTCATTCGGCGCGAAACGACGGTCATTCAGGGTTGAATGAAATTCATTCAGCGCGAATGATCGATCATTCAACTTGAATGAAATTCATTCAGATCCAACTGCCGCAAATTCCGGCATGGCCGATGGGTGGATCTGCCGCAGAAAGCGGCAAGGTGGTCGATTCCCTGGTCCCTTCAGCCTCCGGCTTCCACGTCAACCAGGTTGTCGCCCCCGCTCGCACTCGATGAGCTTGCGGTACGGCGATGTGCCGTGGCACGATCGCACGCATTTCTTCGCTATAGCGTTGAGGATCATGCGAAGGCTGCTGGTGGATCACGCGCGCGGCAGGATGGCGCAGAAACGGGGCCCGGACGCGCCTCGGGTCGTCGTGAGCGAGGGCCATCACTGGGCCTTCGCGCGCGCGTGGCTGCTGAACGGCCTGAGGCCCCGGTCATGACGGAGCCGACCGTTCCTCTCGCCTCGCACTTGCAGCGTCTGCACGAGCTCTTCGACCGCATGGTCGATCTGCCGGCCGGCGAGCGGGACGCCGAGCTCTCGCGCATCGCGGCGGAAGCGCCCGCGCTGGCGGACGATCTGCGCGGTCTGCTCGAGCATGCGGCCCGGAGCGACAGTCCGCTCGACGGCGCCGCAGTGAGCCTCATCGGAGACAGCGAGCCGCCGCCGCCGCGAATCACCGGCTTTCACCTCCATGGCTGCATCGGCCGCGGCGGCAGCTCGACCGTCTATCTCGCCGACCAGGAGCACGCCGAGTTCACGCGCAAGGTGGCGCTCAAAGTCGTCGACCGCCCCTTCGACGCCGGCTCGCTGCGGAGCGTGCGCGAAGAACAGCGCATTCTCGCGCGCCTCGAGCATCCCGGTATCGCCCGCCTGTACGACTCCGGCGTGACGCCGTCCGGCCAGCATTGGCTGGCGATGGAGCATGTCGAGGGGGAGTCGATTCTCGATCATTGCCAATCGTACGAGCTGACGAACCGCGAGCGGATCGAGCTGTTCGTCCCGGTGCTCGATGCGGTTGCGTACGCCCACGCACAAGGGGTCATTCACCGCGATCTCAAGCCGGCGAACATCTTCGTCACGCCGGCGGGGGAGGCGAGGCTGCTCGACTTCGGGATCGCCAGGCTGTCCGATCCGACGGATCAGGACGAGACCCGCACGCTGCGGCGCGCGCTGACTCCGGCCTACGCCAGTCCGGAGCAGATGCGCGGCGACCGCACCGGCGCGCCGTCCGACATCTATTCGCTGGGCATCGTCCTGCACGAGCTGTTGACCGGAGCCTTGCCGGGTGACGAATCGGCGCCGCGGCGCGCGATCGGCAGCGACATCGGTGCCGTGCTTCGCAAGGCTCTTCGCGAGCAGCCGGAAGAGCGGTATGCCTCCGCGAATGCGATGGCCGGCGATCTTCGCAATGTCCTCGCGGGAGCACCCGTCGCCGCGCGCCGCGGCGAGCTGCGATACCGCGTCCGGACGTTCCTGCGCCGCCATCGGAGCGCGATGACAGCGGCGCTGCTGGTGCTGCTGTTCGCCGCGGGCTGGCAGATCGCCAGCCGGTGGCTGGCGGCGCGGCCGGGCAGCGAAGTGGCGATTTTCCACGACGCCCGAGGTCTCGATTCGGAGACGCGCCGCTTGCTGCGCGAGGGCGCCGGCCGGCTGGCGCGATTCGATGGCGCCGGTGCTCGCGACAGCTTCCGGCGAGCCACGTCGTCCTCGAAGGGCCGCATGCCGGGCGAGGTGCTGGCGTGGGATGGCCTCGCGCGCGCGGAGGGCTCGCTGGGCGAGATCGGCCGTGCCGCCGAAGCGGCACGCCGTGCCGGCGTTCTCAGCGACGCTCATGCCGATGCCCTGCCGCGCGACGAAGTGGAGCGGCTGCGCGCGCGAGCCCTCGCGGCCAACCGCGACTGGAGCGCCGCCATCCCCGCGCTGGAGCGGTTGTTCAGCGTGCAACCCGAGCGCGTGGACATCGGTCTCGATCTGGTCGAGACGTTGCTCGCTTGCGGCCGCACCGATGCGGCGGACACCGCCTTCGGGCGGTTGCGTCAAGTAGCCGCGGGCGGCGATCCGCGCATCGACCTGATCGAAGCCGAGGTGGCACTGCAACTGTCGGAGTTTCAGCGCGCCGCTGCCGCGGCATCCCGCGTGCGCGATCTCGCGGGGAGAGCTCAGGCGGTGGTGCTGGGGCAGCGCGCGGCCCGCGTCCACGCGGAGGCGATCGGCCGCCTCGACCGGCGCGAGGAACCCCGCCGCGAGCTCACCTCGATTGCCACGCGCAATATCTCCCTTCGCCTCACCCGCGAGACCGCCGCCGCGCACCTGGCCCTCGGCCCGATTCTGACTAGGATCGCCAGCAGGGACGAGACGCGCCGCACGCTCGAGGCGGCGCTCGCCGGAAGCATTCAGGCAGGGGACCGGCGCGGCGAGATCCTGGCGCGAGCTCAGCTCGCCCTTGTGGCCGGCAAGCAGGGCAAGCTCGCCGACGCGATCCGTGCGGCCGAGGCGGCGCTTGCGGATGCGCGTGCCATCGGTGACCGGTGGTCCGAGGGCTATGTCCTTGCCCAGCTTCTCACGCTGTACAGCTGGGCGCATGACGAGGCCGCGACCCGGGCCACCCTCGGGCCGATGCTTGCGGCGTTGCGCGATTCCGGCAACCGCCGCCTTCTGATGGGCATGCTCACCAACGCCGCCGTCCCCGCCATCGAAGCCCTCGATCTGGAAAGAGCCGAGGCGTACATCGTCGAGGCCGAGGGTCTGGCGCGCCGGGTCGGAAGTCAGGTCGGCAGCGCCTACGTCGATGGCGCGCGCGCCTACCTCGAGGTCTCGCGCGGAGACCTCGATCTGGCGCGCAAGAGCTACGCCGCCGCGATCGAAAAGGGCCGCCGCGCCGGCGTACCGAGTGTCGTCGCCGACTACCTCGCCGAACTGGCCTGGCTGGAGCTCGCCGACGACCGGCACGACGCGGCGGCCGGATACGCGCGGGCAGCGATCGCTCAGTTCAACGCCCTCGGCGACACGCGAATGGCTTCGAAAACCGAGGGCGTGCTGGCGTGCAGCGACGCGCACCGCGGCGACAGTGCCGGCGCGCGGCGGCGTCTGGCGAAGCTGCGCAAGGCCGCGGCGGAGGAGGGGTCCGAACACGCGCGCTTCAACATGCTGGCGATCGAAGCTCGCGTGGCCGCGGTCAGCGGCGACTGGCGCCACGCGATCGAGCTTCGCCGTCAGACGGTGCGCATGGCTTCGGAGTGGAACGCGCGCGGTTTGATGATCGACCAGCAGACGTATCTCGCCGTCGCGCTCCACGCGGCCGGCGACCGGCGCGCGCTGGAGAAACTGGTCGCCGAGATGCTTCCGGAAGTCGAGCGCTACGGACTGCGCGGGATCGCGCGCCGGTTGCGGGCCCTCGTCGCGTAGCCCGCAAACTCGTCATCCAGGCATGGCCTGCGGCTGTGCTATTTCCGATTCACCGTGGCCCCTCGTCGGGCGGGGGCTATGGACTGCGGCGACCGCAGGCGCCGCTTTCCCTGCCTTCGGTGCCACAGCGACTCCGCACCACGAACGGCAGTGAAAGCGGCGTCTGCGGCCGCCGCAGTCCATAGCCCCCCG
>Ga0190272_10000039_pt1 | contig 106530 bp, 35 predicted proteins | sample Popmic504T_FD_133746 | JGI IMG/M metagenome (GOLD analysis project Ga0190272, IMG submission 133746) | Populus adjacent soil microbial communities from riparian zone of Shoshone River, Wyoming, USA - 504 T | ecosystem: Environmental > Terrestrial > Soil > Riparian zone | place: USA: Wyoming... | reverse complement strand
CCAGCTGAATCCGTGACAGCTTCCCTCCCATTTCGCTGATCCACGATCGGCTCAGTATCTGTCTGTCCCCACACCCGTCCCCGTCCTTTTTGTTTTCGTAGCAGCCGCGTAGACGGCGAAGGACCCCCCGATCGGGCGCCAGTTCGCAGCTTCGCCAGGGGGTCCTTCGCCGCCATGCTTTAGGCTGCGTCGGGCTGTTCCTGCGGCTCAGGATGACAGTGGGGGAGGGCGGCGCACTCGATCTCGAGGAGGGCGCCGGCCTATCGTCGCCGCTGTTCCGCGAGCGTGCCCACTCTTCCGTCCTCGAACAGCGCGAAACTCCCCGGATAGACGGCCTCGAACTCGCGGCCCGCGGGATTCAGGAAGAAGACGCCGCTGTCGCCGGCGGCCAGGCCTCATCCTCGCGCCGCGAGGTTCCGCGCCACCACGTCCATGTGATGCCGCTCGTGGTAGAGCGTGAAGAAGAGCATCTCGCGGACGGTGAGCTTGCCGAGGAGCGGGTGGGGGAGTTGGATCGCGTCGAGCTTGCGGTCCGGCCATTTCGAGATGGCCGCGCGGAGCTCGCGATTGACGGTGGCGAAGCGGGTCATGATTCCGGTGCGGTCCGTCTCCGCGTTGGCGGACGGTGCGAAGCGTCCCGCGTTGCCGCCCTCGGAGAGCAGCTGCCGGTAGTGATCGCGCAGGGCGTCGAACGTCATCGGCGTGCGTTTCGGTTTGCCGAAGCGGAGGCGGAGGAGGAACTTCGGCAGGCCGAGGGCCTTGACGAGGGGGCGGATCGACTTCGTCAGGTGGCGCACCGTCTCCGCGGGCGACCACGCCTCGCCGATCTTCGCAAAGAACGCGTCCGTCTCGAAAGCGTTCCAGTAGGCGATGCTGTCGCGCTCCTGACGCTCGAAGGCCTCGACGATCTGTTCGCGCGTGTGCGGCGACTGGCTCATGGGCGCCACTATACGGGAGGCGTGCTTGCGAGCGCCGCTACGGAGCGCCGCCTTCCAGGCGGCCGGTCCGCCGGCTTCCAGCCGGCAGCGTTCGGGACCACGCCGGCTGGAAGCCAGCGGACCGGCCGGCAGGATGCCGGCGCTCCGTACGCCGGCGCTCCATAAGCCGACGCCTCGCGCGCATTCGTGTCCGTCCGGACGGAACTCAGGTTGCGCGGGTGGGGGGCGTGTGCTTACATCGTCGTCATGTCCCGCGCGTCCATCCTCGCTACAGCTCTGCTCCTTCTCCTCGCCGCCCCGCTCGGCGCGCAGACCTTCGTCTTCGACCTCAGCGGCGCGCAGGAAGTGCCGCCTGTTGCCAGCACCGCCACCGGCGGCTGTCACGGGCAACTCGACCAGGGTGCGGCGACGTTCGCGGTGACCTGCACCCACAACGTCGCGTTCGCGACGGTGATGCACATCCACCGTGCGCCGGCCGGTGCCAACGGACCGATCGTCTTCGACATGGGCGATCCCGCGGTCCTCCCCGTCGTGGCGACATGGACCTCCATGACGGCGGGCGACATCGCCGACCTGCTGGCCGGGAACCTCTACATCAACATCCACACCGCGGGACGCCCGGCCGGCGAGATCCGCGGCCAGATCCTCACGCGCACCGTCGACACGGTCCCATTCATCGCCGAGGGGGAACAGGTCGTGCCGCCGAACGAATCGGCGGCCGTCGCCAACTGCAGCGCCGATCTCGACGCCGCAGCCACTGCCGTCGCCGTGAGCTGCACGCACAACCTCGCCGCGCCGGTCTCCGCGCACATCCACCACGCGCCGTTCGGCGTGAACGGCCCGATCGTCTTCACCTTCCCCACGCCCACCTCGCCGCTCGCTGCGAACGTGCCGCTGACGCCGGAGCTGGTGGCCGCGTTTGCCGCGAAACACCTCTACCTCGACGTCCACACCGCGCCCGGCTCCGAAGAAGAGCCGAGCGAAGAGATCCGCGGACAGATCGGACTGCCGCCCGCCGCCGCGACTAGCGGCACGGTCATCATCGCCAAAGAGACCGCGCCCGCCGGCGGCAGCGGCTTCGGCTTCACCGAGAGCATCACCTCCGGCACCTTCACCCTCAACGACGGCGGCACCGAGACCTTCGGCAGCGTCACGCCCGGCACGTACACCGTCACCGAGAACGCCCTCGCCGGTTACACCCTCGGCGACGTCTCCTGCGACGACGCGAACAGCACCGGCGACACGGCCGCGCGCACCGCCACCGTGCGCGTCGAGGCCGGCGAGACCGTGCGCTGCACGTTCCGCAACTTCGAGACCGCCGCCACCGACACCATCTTCGTCTTCCACCTCTCCGGCGACCAGGAAGTCCCGCCGGTCGCGACCACGGAGCGCGGCGGCTGCATGGGGCGCTTCGACTCCGCGGCCAACGAGTTCTCGCTCATCTGCACGCACGACGTCGACCTGCCGACCGTCATGCACATCCACCAGGGTGCGGTCGGCGTGAATGGTCCGATCGTCTTCGACATGGGGCAGCCCGACAGCCCCGTCATCGCCACGTGGAGCGGCATGTCGCCGGGCGACGTCGCGAACCTGCTGGGCGGCAACTTCTACGTCAACATCCACACCGCGGGACGTCCGGCCGGCGTGATCCGCGGCCAGATCGTGCCGCGCACCGTCGACACCGTCGCCTTCACCGCCGATGCGTCACAGACCGTGCCGCCGGGCACGGCGTCGTCGACCGCGAACTGCACCGCCAATCTCGACGCCACGGCGACCTCGCTGGACCTCGATTGCACGCACACCGTCGCCAGCCCCAGCGCCGCGCACGTGCACCAGGCGCCGCGCGGCGAGAACGGTCCGATCGTGTTCACGTTCCCGTCGCCGAACAGCCCGCTCGACGCGAACATGCCGCTGACGCCGCGGCTCGTCGCCGATTTCGCAGCGTTCTTCCTCTATCTCGACATTCATGGCCCCGAGGTCGGGGAGGAGTCGAATCCGATCCTCATCCGCGGGCAGATCGCCGAAACCGTCACGGCGCCGGCCACCGGCACGATCCGCATCCGCAAGGCCACCACGCCCGCGGGCGGCACTGGCTTTACCTTCACCGAGAACATCACCCCGGGCGGCTTCACGCTGAACGACGGCGGCGAGGAGACATTCGCCAACGTCCCCGCCGGCACGTACACCGTCACCGAGAACGCGGCTCCGGGCTGGTCGCTGAGCGACGTCACCTGCGGCGACGGCGACAGCACCGGCGACCCGTTCGCGCGCAGCGTCACCGTGCGGCTGCAGGCCGGCGAGACGGTGATCTGCACGTTTACGAACCTGCAGAGCGCGGCCGCGCCGTCGCAGTACGTCTTCCACCTCTCGGCCGACCAGGAAGTGCCGCCCACCGGCTCCACCGCGCGCGGCGGCTGCTACGGGCAGTTCGATGCCGTGGCCAGCCGGCTGTCGCTCCTCTGCACGCACAACGTCGCAAGCCCCGCGGTGGCGCACATCCACCGTGCTCCGGCCGGCTCGAACGGCCCGATCGTCTTCGACCTCGGCGATCCGGTCAGCCCGATCGAAGCGGTCTGGGACATGACCTCGGCCGACGTCGACGACCTCCTGGCCGGACGCCTCTACGTGAACATCCACGCCAGCGGACGCCCCGACGGCGAGATCCGCGGCCAGATCCTCCCGCGCACCGTCGACCGCTTCAACTTCACCGCGAACGCGGCGCAGGAAGTGCCGCCCACCGATTCGACTGCCACGGGCTCGTGTCTGGCCGACCTCGCCGACAACGCGGCCTCGGTGTTCGTGCAGTGCACGCACAACGTCGCCGCGCCGACGATGATCCACCTCCACGCCGCGCCTCCGGGCGTCGACGGACCGGTCATCTTCGACTTCACGCCCACGAGCCCCTTCCAGGGCGACGTGCCCCTCACCCCGCGCCTCATCGCCGACTTTGCGGCCGGGTTCCTCTACGTGAACATCCACTCGGTGAACTACGACACGGGCGAGATCCGCGGACAGCTCATCGGCGCCGCCGCCCCGGCCACCGTCGCCCCAATCCCCACCCTCGGCGAATGGGCGGCGCTGCTGCTCCTGCTCAGTCTCGTCACGGTGGCGCTGGTGCGTATGCGGTAGTTCAGTTGCCAGCGGGCAGGGCGCAGGAGCCGGGGCTTCTGCTCCTGCGCCCTGCCCCGTGCGATCTGCCCACTAAACTACAGGCAGAGCCCGCTCATCTCCCATCGCTCCGCTGTATCCTGTTGCCACACGTGCAACTCTCTCCCGGTGACCGTATCGGCCAGTACGAAGTTGTCCGCCCTATCGGTGCCGGGGGCATGGGTGAGGTGTACTGCGCACGCGACGAGAAACTGGGCCGCGAAGTCGCGCTGAAGATCCTGCCGGCGGAGCTCTTTGGGCGCCCCGAGGCGTTGCGGCGGTTCGAGACGGAAGCGCGGGCGGCGTCGGCGCTGAACCACCCGAACATCGTCACCATCTACGAGATCAACGAGTCCGACAAGTTCGCCTGGATCGCCATGGAGCTCGTCGACGGCGAAGACCTCCGCACGATGATGCACCGCGAGCCGCTGTCGCTGAAGAACGCGCTGCGCATCGCCACCAAGGTCGCGGACGGACTGGCCGCCGCGCACGAGCGCGGCATCGTCCATCGCGACCTGAAGCCGGACAACGTCATGGTCACGCCCGAGGGGTTCGTGAAGATCCTCGACTTCGGACTGGCCAAGCAGTTGCGCGTCCTCAACTCCGACGAGACCACCGTGCCGCACACCTCGCCCGGCACGATCTTCGGCACCGTCGGCTACATGTCGCCGGAGCAGGCCACGGGCCGCGACATGGACGCGCGCTCGGACCAGTTCTCGTTCGGGGTCATGCTCTACGAGATGATCACGCGCGTGCGCCCGTTCGAGCGCGAGTCGCGCACCGAGACGCTGGCCGCGATCCTGCGCGACACGCCGCCGCCGCCCTCCGCGGTCGACGAGAGCATCTCCCGCGACCTCGACCGCATCGTGACGCGCTGCCTTTCCCGGGCGCCGCGCGAGCGATACGCTTCGACCCGCGATCTCGCCCGCGACCTCCGCGAGGTGCGCGACAGCTTCACGCAGTCGTCCATCGAGCGCCGGCCGTACGCCGCGTACCGCCGCTCTAAAGTGCGCCCGCTGCACTGGGTGGCGCTGGCTGCCCTCCTGACGCTCGTCGTCGGCACCGGCGCGTTCCTGATGTGGAAGCGCCGCGACGCCGCGCACCGCATCACCTCCGTGGCCGTCGTCCCCTTCCGCGACCTCGGCGCGACCGCCGAAGGACGCGTCTTCGCGGACGGCATCTCCGAGATGGTGGCCACGCGGCTGGCCCAGGCACGCGACCTCCGCGTGGCCACGCCGTTCGACGGCGCGCCGATCCGCGAGAACGACGACGTGGCCGCGGTCGCGAAACGCACCGGCGCCAGCGCCGTCATCCGCGGCACCGTCCAGCGCGGCGGCGGCGACGTGCGGGTGACGGTCTCCCTCGTCGACGCACGCGGCGGCCGCACGCTGGCCGCGATCACGACCACCCGTCCAGCCACGGATCTCTTCGCCTTGCAGGACACGGTGGCCGAGGAACTGCTGCGCGTCCTCGGGCGCCAGGTCGCACCGCGCGCGCCGGCCGTCGCCGCGACGCTCGGCGCCGACGATCAGCGCCGTTTCACCGAGGCTGTGGGATTGTTGCAGCGGGTTCGCGATGAACGCTCCGTCGATCGCGCCATCGCCTCGCTCGAGTCGATCCTGCGCAACACGCGGGAGTCGGGTCCGGTGAATTCGTTGCTCGCTCGCGCGCTGCTGTACAAGTCGTCGCTGGCGCGGAGACCGGCGCTGATCGAGCAGGCCACCGTGTATGCGACTCGTGGCGTGACGCTGAGCGGCAATGACCCCGAGTCGCACATCACCCTCGGCCAGTTGCATACCGCCTCGGGGCGTCATCCCGACGCGGTGCACTCGTTTGAAACCGCGCTCAAGTTGCGTCCCCAGAGTCCCGACGCGTTCCTTGGACTGGCCGAGGCCTACAACGGGCAGGGGAGGGGTGCGGAAGCCGAGCAGATGTATCGGAAGGTGCTCGCCGTGCGGCCGGACGACACGGGAGCGATGTCGCGCTACGGCGGCTTCTGCTACCGGCAGGGTCGTTACCAGGACGCGGAGAAGTACTTTCGCCGCACCGCGGAACTGCAGCCCGATCTCCCGCAGGCGCACGCGAACCTTGGCGTGGCGCTCCAGGCTCTCGGACGCAATGAGGAGGCTCTCGCCGCGTATCAGAAGTCACTGGCGATCCAGCCGACGGCCACCGGCTATTCGAACCTCGGCACGCTGCAGTTTTATCTCGCCCGCTACGATGACGCGCGGAAGTCGTACGAGCGCGCGACGCAGCTTGCCCCTGCGGACTTTGTGATCTGGTCGAATCTCGGCGATGCCTGCCGATGGTCGCCCGGGGCTCGCGAGCGCGCGCCCGATGCGTACGCGCGCGCAATCGCCGCGGGGCGCGATGCACTCGAGTCGAGTCCGAATGACGCATATATCCGCTCCGTGGTTGCGGTCAGCCTCGCCAAAAGCGGCAACGTTGAAGAAGGGCAGCGCGAGATCCGCCGCGCCCTCGAGATCGACCCGACCAATGCCTCCGTTCTCTACAAGGCCGCCGTCATTGCGCTGATTCGCGGTCATAACGACTCCGCAATTTCATGGATCGAGCGTGCCGTGGCGAGCGGCTATCCCGCCGCCGAGTTGCAGCGCGATCCGGAGCTCGAAACCCTTCGCGCTCTTCCGTCCTTCACGAAAGCCGTACAATCGAGCAGCTAAGAGAGAAGGAGGTCTCATGTTCCGGTCCCTCATGGTCCTCGGAATCACAATCGCCCTCTGCGGATGCGCCGCTCAAACGGCCGCACCCGATCCCGCTGGTACCGGTGCCTTACAACCGTCGCGCGCCGGCGGCGGCCCGTGTGCGAGCAAACGCGGCGTGGAGAATCGCAATGCGCCGATCGTCTGCGTCGACGACACCGGCAGCACGCTCACCGTCCATCCCGATCCCATCCGCATGCACGACGTCGGTCAGAATGACCGGCTGCCGGTCATGTTGCAGTGGCACACGGTCTCTGGCCGCAACGACCTCCGGGTCGAGATCGAGCCGGGCTGCGTGACCGAGGTGAAATGCGAGCGTCCCGGACACTGCTCGGCGCGTTCGATGCCACGCGCGGACAAGACCGAGAAGCGCTGCAAGTACGACGTCTGGACGGACCGGCACCCGCGTCTCGATCCCGACGTGATCATCACCCCCTGCTGCTGAAAAGGAGGCCGTGATGGCCACAAGCACGCCGAAGCCGAAAGCCCCCGAAGGCATCAAGCAGGACAAGAACTACGAGAGCCGCACGGGATATGACCCGAAGTTTCTCGGGTTCGCCGCGCCGCTGCCGAAGCTCAAGACGGCCGCGGCGAAGGAAGCCGCCACCGTTCCCGTCAGGAAGAAGACGGAGAACAAGCACGAGCTGAAGTACCACCACTACAGCGTGATCATGAACGCGGCGCGCAAGCTCGCCTTCGTGGCCGCCGTGAACTACGACGGCAAGGCGAAGACGAAGTACAACCGCACCGGCCCGGACAAGTGGTTCTCCGACCCGCGTGTCGAGAAAACCTCGCAGACCACCAACGCGCTCTACTCCAAGAACGCGTTCGACCGCGGGCATCTCGTCCGCCGTCTCGATGCCGCGTGGGGTGCCACGAAGGACGAAGCGAAGCGCGCCAACGACGACACCTTCCACTTCACCAACTGCACGCCGCAGCACGAGATCTTCAACCAGTCCGCGCAGGCCACCAAGCGCCACCTCAAGCTGTGGGGCAACCTCGAGAACCACATCGCCGAGCAGGTGGCCAGCGAGAGCCAGCGGCTCTCCATCTTCAACGGCCCCGTCTTCCGCCCCGACGACCGCGAGCACCGCAAAGTCAAAGTGCCGCGCCAGTTCTACAAGATCGTCATCTGCAAGAAGGACGACGGAACGCCCGCCGCCTACGGCTTCCTCCTCAGCCAGGAGTCGTTCATCCGCGACATCCCGCTGGAAGGGCTCGAAGGCTTCGACCCCGGTCCGTTCAAAGTGTTCCAGGTGCCGATCGCCGAGATCGAAAAGAAGACGCAGCTCGACTTCGGCCCGCTCAAGGAGATCGACGCCAAGAAGCGCCGCGGCGGGGAGGAAGGACTGGAGTCCTTCTCCCAGCCGGTAGCCATCGAGAGGCTCGATCAGCTGCAGCTCTGACGGACAGTTTCTCTCCCTGCTCCTCGCGGGAAGAGAGGACTCACGCGCGACGGTGTGGAGCGGCGGGCTTTAGCCCGCCTCCTCCCGGCCCGTCGGCTGCGGCGGGCTGAAGCCCGCCGCTCCACGCCGTCGCGCGCTGTGACCGAACTTACTAAGCAGAACCGCTCGCCCAAGACCAACGGAACGTTGGCGAATCGACTGCGTTCTGCTTAGCTTGTCCCCACCGCCCCATCCCCCCGCACGCGCCGCGGCATCCGGACCCGCTTCGCGCCGCACATCGCCGCGTGCCGTTCCAGGGCCGCGTCGATGGCGGCGCGATCCGCGTCCGGCGATTCCAGCCACAGCTTCCGCACCACCATGACGTCGCCCTGGATGCGCGCGTCGATGCGCCCGATCAACTGATCGCGCTGCAGGAGAGGGCAGACATACCAGCCCCACTTCCGCTGCGGCGCCGGCTTGTAGACCTCCCACACGTAGTCGAACCCGAACACGTGCCGCACCAGGTCGCGGTCCCACAGCAGCGGATCGAGCGGGCCGAGGATGCGCACGCGATCGTCGTAGGCCGCCTTCGCGCGGAAAAACTCCGGCACCGCGACATAGCGCCGCGACGAGTCCTCGAGCGCGACGTCGATCAACTCGCCGCGCTCCACCATCTCGTCGACGAGCCCCGACGTGCGCACGCCGCTGAGCATCGACCACATCGAGCCGCCCGCGCGTGTGAGCAGTCCCGCCGCATGCACGCGCTCGCGGAGGGCCCACGAGGGGAAGTCGTCCAGCCGTCCAGTCGTCGAGTCGTCGAGCTTCCCCTTGACGACTCGACGACTCGAAGACTTGACGACTAGGCGACTCGGCGACTCGACCACCCCCAGCGCCCGCTCCGGCACGTCATACACCTTCGCCCCCGACTCCGTCCGCCCCGCCACCACGATCTCGCACTGCGTCCACAGGATCTCGATCGCCATCGACGTCGTCTTCGCCGTCCCCGTCCACCCGCTCCAGTCGATCGGCGCCACGCTGCCGTGATCGGTGAGGTCACGCGCCGTCACCGGCCCGCACTCGCGGATCTCCTCCAGCACCGCCCGCACCAGCTTCGGCGGCACGCGCTCCTCGCGCTCCGCGTGGCGCCACCAGTGCGTCTGCGCCCCGTGTCCCTGCTCGCGGTAATACGGAAACGCGCGCGCCGGCAGAATGCAGCGCTCCTTGGCAAAGTGCTCGAAGGCGTACTTCGGAAAGAGACACGACCACACATCGCCGCGCGCCACGTCGTCCACGCGCGCCATCACCACCAGGTCCGCGTTCGTCCCGATCGCGTCCAGCGGGTCAAGCTGGATGCAGCGCAGCCGCTCCAGCACCGTGCGAATCCCGCGCGCGCCGCGCCCCAGCACCCGCGCCAGTCCGAGGTGCGCGACGAGCAGGCGCCGGGCATCGGCGCGGGAAAGCGTGGAGGACATCGCATCCGAGTTTAAGCTTGCGCGCGATGAATACCGTCACCGACCCCGTCTGTGGCATGAAGATCGATCCCGCGACCGCGGCCGGCTCCTCGGAGTACCGCGGCGAGACGATCTACTTCTGCAGCGTTCCGTGCAAAACGAAGTTCGATGCCGACCCTGAAGCGTACATGGGCGGGGCGAAGCCGGCGGAGCCGCACGCGCCGCAGGGGACCATCTACACCTGCCCCATGCACCCCGAGGTGCGGCAGGAGGGGCCGGGGTCGTGCCCGAAGTGCGGGATGGCCCTCGAGCCGGAGACCATCACCCTCGACGAGGAAGACACGTCCGAGCTCGACGACATGCAGCGGCGCTTCTGGGTCTGCGCGCTGCTCACCATCCCGCTCGTGGTCTTCGCCATGCTGCGGCACTTTACGAACGTCATCGGCCACGAAGGCGCGCTGCGCTGGGCGCCGTGGATCGAGGCCGGACTGGCCACGCCGGTCGTGCTGTGGGGCGGCTGGCCGTTCTTCCAGCGCGCCTGGAGCTCGATCAGGAACCGCCACCTGAACATGTTCACGCTGATCGGGCTCGGCGTCGCGGTGGCGTTCCTCTACAGCCTCGTCGCCACCATCGCGCCGGGACTCTTCCCGCCGGCCTTCCGCGACGAGCACGGCCACGCCGGCGTCTACTACGAGGCCGCCGCGGCCATCGTCACGCTGGTCCTCCTCGGACAGGTGATGGAGCTGCGCGCGCGCTCACGCACCGGCGCCGCCATCCGTGCGCTCCTCGGACTCGCGCCGAAGAGCGCCCGCCGCGTCGACGACAAAGGCCGCGAAGCCGACGTGCCGCTGGCCGACGTCCATCCCGGCGATCGCCTGCGCGTGCGTCCGGGCGAGAAGGTACCGGTCGACGGCGTCGTGCTCGAAGGGACGACCAACGTCGACGAATCGATGGTCACCGGCGAGCCCGTGCCTGTCGAAAAGAAAGCCGGCGACCGCCTCATCGGCGCGACGATCAACACCACAGGCTCCGTGCTGATGCGCGCGGAGCGCGTCGGCGCCGACACGCTGCTTGCCCAGATCGTGAAGATGGTGGCGCAGGCGCAGCGCAGCCGCGCCCCGATCCAGCGGCTGGCCGACACGGTCTCGGCGTGGTTCGTCCCGATCGTCATCGTCGCCGCGATCGCGACGTTCTTCATCTGGATGTACGCCGGCCCCGAGCCGCGCTTCGTCTACGCTATCGTCAACGCCGTGGCCGTGCTGATCATCGCCTGCCCCTGCGCCCTCGGCCTGGCCACGCCGATGTCCGTCATGGTCGCCGCGGGCAAAGGGGCCACGGCCGGAGTGCTCTTCCGCAACGCCGAGGCCATCGAGGTATTGCGCAAGGTCGACACGCTCGTCGTCGACAAGACCGGCACGTTGACCCTCGGCAGGCCGGTGCTCTCCTCCGTCGTGGCCATCGAAGGCTTCGACGAGAACGAGATGCTGCGCCTCGCCGCAAGCGTCGAGCGCGCCAGCGAGCATCCGCTGGCCGCGGCCATCGTCGCCGGCGCGGAGCAGCGCGGCATCGACGTCCCGAAGGCGCAGCACTTCGAGTCGATCACCGGCAAGGGCGTCTACGGCGCGGCGGAAGGGCGGCGGATCACGCTCGGCAACCGAGCCCTGCTCGAGGAGCTGCGCATCGACGCCCAGGACCTCTTCGCCTTCGCCGAATCGCTGCGCAACAGCGGACAGACGGTGATGTTCGTCGTCATCGACAACAAGCCGGCCGGCCTCCTCGGCGTGGCCGATCCGGTGAAGGAAACGACCGCGGAGGCCATCCGCGAGCTGCGCGCCGAGGGGCTGCGCGTGGTGATGCTCACCGGCGACAGCAAGACCACCGCGAACGCCGTCGCCGCGAAGCTCGGTATCGACGAAGTGCTGGCCGAGGTGCTGCCGCACGAGAAGGCGGCGGCGGTACAGCGGCTGCAGAAAGAGGGGCGCATCGTGGCCATGGCCGGCGACGGCATCAACGACGCCCCCGCGCTGGCGCAGGCCGAAGTCGGCATCGCCATGGGCACCGGCACCGACGTGGCCATGGAGAGCGCCGACGTGACGCTGGTCAAAGGCGACCTGCGCGGTATCGTCCGCGCGCGGCGGCTCAGCACCGCCACGATGCGCAACATCCGCCAGAACCTCTTCTTCGCCTTCCTCTACAACGCCCTCGGCGTCCCGATCGCCGCCGGCGCGCTCTATCCGCTCTTCGGCCTCCTCCTCAGCCCCATGATCGCCGCCGCCGCCATGAGCTTCAGCTCCGTCTCGGTGATCATCAACGCGCTGCGTTTGCGCAAGATCGCGATCTGACCGGCAGGCGAGAACGACGGGAGGCCTCCGGCGGGCCGGTGCGACCGGCAGCGCTGATTGGCCTAGCCTGAACGCACGCCTGTCGACGAAACACGTGTTTGCGCCACGACATGGGCACAACAAGCGCTGCCGGTCGTACCGGCCCGCCGGAGGCCTCCCGTCGTCTCTCCTTCGGTCGGTACGTCACGCAACAACGTGCACCGCATGGCGTATACGCGACCATGAGAACCGTGCTCGCGTATACGCTCCTCTGCCTCGCGATCGACCTCTCCGCGCAGACGCGTCTCTTCGACGACGAAGCGAAAATCGCCGCCTGGATGAAAGAGGCCAATGTCCCCGCGGCGGGCGTCGGCATCATCCGCGACGGCAAGCTGACCCAGGTCGAAGTCTACGGCCACCTGCAGCAGGGGGAGCGTGCGCCATACGACACGCTGTTCAACGTCGCCTCGCTGACCAAGCCCGTCGTGACCATGCTCACGCTGAAGCTCGTCGCCGACGGCAAGTGGCAGCTCGACGAGCCGCTGGCGCGCGACTGGGTCGATCCCGACGTCGCCGCCGATCCGCGGCACCTGAAACTCACCACCCGCCACGTGCTCAATCACACCACCGGCTTCAAGAACTGGCGGTTCATGGAGGAGTCGGAGAAGCTGACCTTCCATGCCGACCCCGGCACGACGATGCAGTACTCCGGCGAAGGCTTCGAGTACCTCCGCCGCGCCCTCGAACGCCGCTTCAAGAAGACGCTGCCGGAGCTGGCGCAGTCGCTGATCTTCGATCCGCTGAAAATGCACGACACCCAGTTCGCCTGGGACGCGCGTACCGACGAGTCGCGCTTCGCGCGCTGGCACGACGGCGAAGGGAAGCACGCCTATCCCGAGCACCGCAAGACGACGGTCAACGCGGCCGACGATCTCATCACCACCGTCGAAGACTACGGCCGCTTCGCCGCCTGGGTCCTCAGCGGCGCCGGCCTCCCACCCGCGCTCTTCCAGGAGATGACGAAGGACCAATCCGGCGTGAAAGAAAACTTCGCCATGGGCCTCGGCTGGGAGCTCCACCGCAACGTCGGCGGCGAGACGGTCCTCATCCACGGCGGCGCCGACCGCGGCGTCGCCGCCGTGGTCATGCTCCTCCCGAAGTCGAAGCAGGGCCTCATCGTCATGACCAACGCCGACAACGGCTACCGCCTCTACGAGAAGCTCGTCACCGAGCTCCTTGACGCCGGCTCCGAGCTCATGTCGCGCGCTCGCAAGTGAGAGACACGACGAGGGGCCTCCGGCGGGCCGGTGCGACCGGCGGCGCTGGTTGTGCCCATGTCGCCGCGCAAACACGTGTTTCGTCGACAGGCGTGCGTTCAGGCTAGGCCAACAAGCGCCGCCGGTCGCACCGGCCCGCCGGAGGCCTCCCGTCGTGTCTCACTTGCGAGCGCGCGACTAGAACTGCCCCACGATCGCGCGCATGCGGCAGCGGTACGGTGCCGTCAGCGTCAGGCGCGTCCCGTCGCGGAGCAGCACCACGTGCTCGCGGTGGAACGTCGGCTCCAGCTGCGCGATGCGGTCGATGTTCACGATGCACGAGCGGTGAATGCGCACGAAATGGCGCGGGTCCAGCTTCGTCTCGAAATCCGCCAGCGAATCGCGGTACAGGTGCGAATGCGCGCCCGCGTGCAGGCGCACGTAGTTGCCCGCCGTCTCGATCCAGTCGATCTCCTCGATGCGCAGCAGATACACCTTGCCGCGCGTCTTCACCGCCAGGCGCTCCAGGTACGCCGGCTCCGGCACCGGCGCCGGTTGCAGCGCCGACGCCAGCGCGGCGATGCTGACCAGGTGACGGCGTGCGCGGGCCAGACTGCGGCGGAAGCGCGCCGAATCGAACGGCTTCAGCAGATAGTCCACCACCGCGTTCGAGTCGAACGCGCGGATGGCGAAGCCCGCGTGCGTCGTCACGAAAATCGTCGCCGGCGCCGTGCTGTCCGCGAAGCTCTCCAGGATCGAGTTCACCACGCTGCGGGGCATCTGCCCGCCGAGGAACAGGAGGTCCGGGTGCACGGTCCCGATGCCGGCCGAGGCGCTGTCGGGATCGGCGTATTCGCCCACCACCTCCACGTCGTCCTCGACGTCCAGCAGCTCGCGGAGCTGCTGGCGGCTGAGGATTTCGTCGTCGACGATAGCGGCGCGGATGATGCGATGGGATTGCTCGAGGTGTTCCACCGGTTCCAGTCCTTCGTGATCTCTTTATGTGTATATACACAGAATGGTGCGCACGCGTCTATGCGGCGCTATACTCTGTTTCCGAACCGTCATGGCCATCCCCCGCATCAGCCGTGAATCCTCCCTGCACATGCGCAAGTACTGCGGCAGCGCGAACCTGCTGCGGGCCGCCCGCGTCGTCACGCGCCACTACGACCGCGAGCTCCGCGACGCCGCCGGCATCACCGCCACCCAGCTCCCGCTCCTGGCCGCCATCAACGCCGGCGCCAACGCCTCCATCCGCTCGCTGGCCGACGACCTCGATCTCGAGCGCTCCACCGTCTCCCGCGAGCTGGCCGGCCTCAAGCGCCTCGGCCTGATCACCACCAGCGCCGGCACCGACAAGCGCGCCACCGTGCTCGCCCTCACGCCGCGCGGCCACAAGACCCTCTCCGCCGCCTACGACGCCTGGCAGCGCGCCCACGCCGCCATCACCGAGGAGTACGGCCGCGACGAGCTGGACGCGCTGCTGGCCGAGACCCGCCAGCTCGCCAAAGCCGTGAAGTCGCTGATCCACCGCGACAAATAGCGTTCGTGTCACGAGTGTGATGCGACACTAGCGTTCGGGATGCAAGTCTTCGAGATCGTCATCGCCCTCCTCCTCGGCGGTGCCGCTCTGGCGGCCCTCTCGCGCCGCATCGCCACGCCGTATCCCGCGCTGGTCTCGCTGGCCGGGGCGGGGCTGGCGCTCGTGCCGGGCGTGCCGACGCTCGTCCTCGACCCCGAGCTGGCCCTGGCGCTCTTCGTCGCGCCCGTGCTGCTCGACGCCGCCTTCGACGCCTCGCCGCGCGACCTCCGCGCCAACTGGCGCACCGTCACCAGTCTGGCCCTCGGCGCCGTCGCGCTGACGATCGCCGTCGTAGCCCTGGTCGCGCGCGCCCTCGTGCCCGAGCTGCCGTGGGGCGCCGCCATCGCCCTCGGCGCCATCGTCGCGCCGCCCGACGCCGCCGCCGCGACGGCCGTGCTCAAGCAACTCCGCCCGCCGCACCGCCTGCTGGTCATCCTGGAAGGGGAGAGCCTCTTCAACGACGCCAGCGCGCTGCTCGTCTACCGCCTCGCCGTCGGCGCGACGGTGGCCGGCTTCCTCTCCGGCTGGAGCATCCTGCCGACGCTGCTCTACGTCGCCATCGGCAGCGTCGTCCTCGGCATCGTGCTCTCGCGCGTCATGCTCTTCGCGTCCGCGCGGGTGCAGGACATCTCCACGGCCGTGGTCATGCAGTTCTGCGGCGGCTTCGGCGTCTGGCTGCTCGCCGAGCGGCTGCATCTCTCCGGCATCCTGACCATGGTCGTCTTCGCCATGGCCACCGCGCGCCGCGCCGCCGACGTCATCCCGGCCCGCATGCGCATCCCGTCGTACGCCGTCTGGGAAGTCGCCGTGTTCGTCCTGAACGTGCTCGCGTTCATCCTGGTCGGCTTCCAGCTCAAGTCCGTCATCGGACGCCTCGACCGCGAGACGCTGATCTCCTACGCCTGGATCGCCGCGGCCATCTGCCTGGCCACCATCCTCGCCCGCATCGTCTGGGTCACGGGCGCCGCTAAGTTCAGCCGCTGGCGCTGCCGCCCCCGCAGCGACGGCACGCCCGGCCCCATGGACGCCGTCGCGCTCTCCGCGCCTTCCGCCCTGGTGGTGGGCTGGTGCGGGATGCGCGGCACCGTGACGCTGGCCGCCGCGCTCGCGCTGCCGACCGCCTTCCCGTACCGCGACCTGATCCTCTTCATCTCGTTCGCCGTCGTCCTCGGCACGCTGGTCGTGCAGGGCGTCACCCTGCGCCCGCTGCTCTCCTGGCTGAACCTCACCGACGACGGCTCCGTCGAGCGCGAAGTCCTGCTGGCCCGCGCCGAAGCCCGCCGCGCCGCCCTCGGCGCCATCGCCGCGGATGCCGGCGCCGAAGCGGCCGCCCTCGTCCGCCGCCGCTACGAGCTCCTCCTGCGCCGCGCCGAGAGCGAGCTCGCCAGCGGCGATGCCGGAGGCGCCCCCGACGACGTCCACCTCATCCGCGCCGCCCACACCGCCCAGCGCCAGCGCCTCAACGCCCTCCGCGCCGACGCCACCATCGGCGACGCCGCCTTCCAGCGCGTCGAACAGGAGCTCGACGTCGAAGAAGTCGACCTCGAACAACTGCTCCGCACCGACTTACACGGCTGACGTCAGTACCCCGGGGATGTGGCTGAACCGTACTTGGTCCAGCCCTTCATCTCGGCGTCGCCGCACCAGTCGACGTCCCAGCAACGGTAAGGCTCGACCCAGCTGCGGTCGGTCTTGACGAGCTGCAGGTATGGATGCTCCGCATAGGTGCGGGTCGCATCGGCGACCTCCACGTCGAGCGTCACGTCATCGGCGAAGCGGACCTGCGGGCCATAGGTGTCCTCGCCCCAGTCATTCTCCGACCACGTATCGTCCGTCGAGTCCGGCGTCTGCCGTCCCCACTGCGCGGAGTAGTACGTGACGTCGCCCGAGCGGCGCTGGAAGATCGGGTTGATGAAGGGTGGGCGGTTCGCATTTCCCGCCGACTGACAGACGGTGATGGTCATCTGATCGGTGAGACCGACCATGCACTGCACCGCGACGCCGCCACTGCCCGTATGGGCCGTGTCGTCACGAACGAGCTCGACTTCGCTGTGATCGACGACCACCTGGCCGCCCGTCTTCTCCACATAGCTGACGCGCATCGTGTCGAGGTCGAAATTCTCCGGCCATGACGCGCTGAAGGCCGTCGAGTTGCGCCAGCCCTTGTGCTCGACGTAGCTCCGATAGCCCCACGACGAGCGCTCGTAATCCCAGTGGTCCTCCTCGACTTCCTCGGCGCTGGCACCCCAGCGCGGCATGGCGGAAGCGTTGGAGGCGACGGTCACGGAGGCGGTCATCGACATGTCGTCCGCATCCCAGTCCGCCGGACTCGACTCCACCAGCGACACCTTCACCTCCGAAGGCCCGTCGGTGGGGAACGCGTAGCGGAAGGAGCAACTGACGGTGCCGCGGGCATCGACCCAGATTCCCCGCGCGCGATCGACTTCCTGTCCGTTGACGCTCAACGCGCAATTGGCGCGTGCGCCCAGCTCCCCGTTGAGCTCGCGAATGGTCGCGTCGATCATGGCGGGAAGCCCTGCCACGATCGTCTGCGGGATAGCCAGGGCGCTCACTTCGAGGTCCGGACGGAACTTCGCGGTCTCGACGAGTGTCACTGCGTCCCGTTTACGCCCGTGAATACCGCTCACCGCGGCTTGAATGGTGACGGGCTCGCCTCGCCCGAGGACGCGCAGTCGGAGGGCGTGCGAGCCGGCGTTCGACAGGCCGCGCTGCTGCAGTGCGCCAAGACTGCGCGACTGGATGGCGACGCTGTCGATGTTGCCCTGCGTCGCGACGCCGTCGAAGGCGCCGGTGGTTACTTCCAGGTCGGCGGTGTGGTCCTTGTTCATCAGCACGCGGGCCTGGACGGTGACGTCGCCGGCCTTCGCGTAAGCGTGGCGTTGACTGCTGTCGCGATACTTGACGGCGTTGGGTGCGAACCTCGGTTCGCGCGTGCCGCGCGCGCCGGGCTCGCGCATTTGCGCCTGCACTGCGACGGTTGCGGCGAGTGCGAGGAGGGTGGTTGCAAGGAAGCGTTTGGTGGACATTCTGAAGGCTCTCCGTTCGGGGTTAGAGTCGCCTTCCTTCGTTACAATAACACTGCCAGTTCTGGGAATTTTCGGCGGGTCTGCATGGAGTGCGGCGGCCTTAAGAAAATGTCTCAATACCCATCCCTGAACGACGCCGTTCGACGACGGCTACCGTCCTGCACGCCTCCGGCGTAACAAACCGGCACGAACACTTTGAGACTTCTTCCTAAGCAGAACGCATTCAATCGACCAACGACGCGGTAGCGCCCCACGGGAGCGTTCTGCCGGTCGCACCGGCCCGCCGGAGGCCCCGGTCGTCGTCCTTTGCGTGGGCGCAATGAGAAAACGGCGGGCGCGTCCTGCGACGCGCCCGCCGAAAACTACCTTACGGCCACTGCTGCGCCGGGTCCTGCGTCGGGACGGCGTCCGCGGCGGCTTTGGCCGCCTGCTTCGCCGCCTTCTTCTCCGGATCCTCCGGCTTCGGCTTCCGGGTGCGGCCGAGGGCGCGACGCATGTCGGCCACGTACGGCGCGAGGCCGGCCGTCTTCGGCTTCTTCGCAAGGCGCTGTGCCAGTGCGTACGTCGTCAGCGCCTCGCTGCCGGCCGCGCTGCGGGCGGCGGTGATGCTGTGCCGGACGAACTGCGCGAGCGCCTCGAGCTCGTCGGCGAGCGGACTGTAAGCCTCGCCATAGCTCATGTGGTCGCGCATGTCGGCCGGGGGCATTGAATCGCCGCGCACCAGCGAATTCTGGTGCGTCATCGCCGTGGCCGTCAGCTCGACGAACTCGGGCGGGACGGACGCGGCATTGACCAGCCGCTGGGCGTCGCGGCGGGACGCCGGGATGGCGAAATGCGGGATCACCTCCCGCATGCGCCGCAGCTCCTGCACGCGCTCCTGCGCTGCCGCGTAGTGGGAACCATTCGGGACTTCGGACGGGACGTCCGGGATGACGACATTCTCTTTCGGGTTCATAACTCTTCCTTTTCTTTCTCTCGAACGTGACTGCTGATGGTCAGAGCAGGCAGGTCGGGGAGAGAGGAGGAGCGCGCCCGGTGTGGCTGCGCCGGGGGACGCTCACGGCGGCCGGGCGGGGAGTCCGCCGGCGCCGTGAGAGAGTGGAAGCGATGCGATCGGTCGCGCGCGGCTGCCGGGCGGCGAGGAACGCGCGGACGTAGACAAGCCGTGGCGCCAGGATGATGCGGGGACGGCGTTGTTTGGGCGGTTCGAACGCGTCCGGCTCGGGGACGAGCGTACCGGTTTCGAGGCCGTACAGCACGTCCGCGTGAGACGCGAAGACGCCCTCCGCCAGCTCGGCGATCCATTGGGCGAGGTAGGCCCAGCGCTCGGTGGCCCCGGCGACGATGTCCGGGATGTCGGCCGCCTCTTCCGGATCGGGGCAGAAGCACCGGCTGGTGGCGCCGATGGCCTGGGCGGCGCGGCCGAGGTACACGGAGGCGCCGATGAGGAGGTTCGCGGCATCCCGCAGCTTCCGCGCACTCAGAACCGGCTGCTGCTCGGCGCACTCTTTGGCGGCGGAGACGGCGTGCAGCGTGGCGAAGATCAGCCACGTGGTGGCATCGAGGGCCCGTCTGGCGCGCCCGAACGGACGGGCCCACGCTTTCAGCTCGTACCCGTTCCGTCTCCGCCAGCTTCCGCCGGGGACGCCCTTGGGCAACGGTTTCGATCGCGGTTCGTCACGTAAACGTCCTCAGCCTTCTCTGTCAGACGCGTGATGCCATGAAAAGTTCGGCTATGAAGCTTAAAAGTTGCGAATGCGCTTTTTAGAGATACTTAATGACCTTCCAGTTGTGGGTATTGGAAGCGTGTTGTGCGGAGGATGGAGAAGCCCCGAAGCGGCAGACCGCCGGTTTCGGGGTCAGAAACCGCTGCCAGAGGTTCGAGACAACGTTGGGTCGCGCGAGCGAACGTTGGGTCCGCGCGAGTGAATGTTGGATCGGCGCGAGTGAACGTTGGGTCGGCGCGAGACAACGTTGAGTCAGGCGTGAGTGAACGTTGGGTGGAGCGCAACCGAACTTGGGTCGAGCGCGAGCCAACGTTGGGTCGGGCGTGAGTGAAGGTTGGGTGGAGCGCCACCGAACTTGGGTCGATGGCGAGATAACGTTGGGTCGGGCGTGAGTGACCGTTGGGGCGAGCGCAACCGAACTTGGGTTGGGCGCGAGATAACGTTGGGTCGGGTGTGAGTGAACATTGGGTCGAGCGCAACCGAACTTGGGTTGACGGCGAGACAACGTTGGGTCGAGCGTGAGTGACCGTTGGGTCGAGAGCGAGCGAACTTGTGTCGACGGGGAGACAACGGTGGGTCGGGCGTGAGTGAACGGTTGCTCGCGCCTGACCGAACCTCGGTCGAGCGCGAGTGAACGGTGAGTCGAGCGCGAGTGACCGTTGGGTCGAGCGTGAGTGACCGTTGGGTCGAGGGCAACCGAACTCGGGTCGAGGGCGAGTGACCGTGCGGTCGAGCGCGAGTGAACGTTCGGCCAAGCGCATCCGAACCTCCGATAGTCCGGGCTGACGCACTGTACTGAGGATAATGGCGCCAACAGCATGCACCTGACCCCGGACGATCGGTTGGCGCGAGCCGTCACCTCCAGCATTCACGCCGGACGCGTCGAGGAGCTGAGGGACTGCTCGCCAGCCATTCCGGTCTCGCGAACGCCCGGATCGGCGACCGCCCGGGTCTGGGCAGGACGCTCCTCCATCTCGCCTCCGACTGGCCCGGCCATTTCCCGAATGCCGCCCGCTCCGTGACCCTCCTGCTGGAAGCCGGCGCCGACGCCAACGCGCCCCTGACCCCTGCGCCGATGGCGCGGCCGAGACCCCCTCCATTGGGCCGCCAGCAGCGATGACGTGGCCGTGCTCGACGCGCTCCTGGACGGCGGTGCGGACCTCGAGACCCCGGGAGCGGTCTTCACCGGAGGCACCGCCATGTCCGACGCCGTCATCTTCGCCCAGTGGAACGCCGCCCGCCGCCTGCTCGCCCGCGGAGCCCGGACCACCCTCTGGCAAAGCGCCGCCCTGGGCCTGTCCGACCGCGTCCACGCCCACCTCACCACCGACCCGCCGCCCTCCATGCGCGACGTGACCAACGCCTTCTGGCACGCCTGCCGAGCCGGCCAGCGAGAGACAGCCGAGTCCCTCCTCGACCACGGCGCCGACCTGAACTGGATCGGCCACGACCACAAAACGCCCCTCCAGGCGGCGAGGGAGAGCGGCGTCGCAGAACTCATCGACTGGCTGGTGGCACAGGGTGCCAGAGCAGTAGAGGACGTGTAGCGCCGTTGAAGTCGAACCGAAATTTGAGAGGGAACGTCGCCTTCCACGTGAGAGAACGTTGCCTCGAAGAGGAGAAGGTTGCCCTTCGCGTAAGAATCGATGCATGGAGGGTACGGTGAATTGGGTGGTTTTGAGGAGTAGTATTGAACAACTATGACAGGCACGCAGGCCGACGGACGGATACCCAAAGCCGAGCTTCTGTGGCGCGAGTACCAGCTCAGCGTCGATCTTTACAAATTTTACGTTGACGTTGTAATCAAGGTAGTGGTGGGTTATTACGCGGTCACCGGTGGCATTCTGAGCTTTTACTTCACTAGCTCCCGGGGAGCAGTTGCCCGATGGGCACTTGTCCTTCCCTGTCTCGTCAGCTTTGCAATCGCATTGCTGTTCTGGTGGGGCGCTGGCCTCTGGTCGATCGTTCGTAATGACGTTTATCGGATTGCGGAAGAGCTAGGCATCGGAAGTTTTGAGCTATCGGTGCTTAATATAATTCTTCGCGGTGCGGCAGTCCTGCTCTGTCTAACAGGCGTCGTGATGCTCGCCTTGATAATCTTTCGCGTTTAGTCGCCCGTGGATACATACATCGCGAACTTCGGACATGGCAACTACCTTTGGCCGGAATGCCTTCGTCGTTCAACAGTTGCAACGATCGAGTCCGAGGATCTTCGTCCCTTCTGGCTGGCAGGGACCGTGCGGGCTACATTGCGCACGCCATCGCAACGAAGAAGACGTCGGCCGGCATCACGCCGACGCCACCAGTGGCCTCGCGTTGGTTCAATCTCGCCACGGTGATCTCCTCCACCGAGAACGATCTTTGGATCCACCGCGAAAAGAGTGTTCTCTGGTGGACGATCTCTCGGCCGGGTGCGGTGGTGATGGATCGAAACCTGCGCACAATCCGGCCGCTGCAGGCGATCGCGTATTCGTCTACCATAAGGCGGCAAATCCGTGGTCAAACGAGAACAAGCAAGGTAATCGCCTCGATTGGTCAGGCCTGCATGCCAAGGCCCGTGAGTTTCTGTTCACGGAAAGTGCGCTTCAGCAACTGAACGACGACTACGCGGCGTACGCCCAGGCTCTGATTGAGGGGGAGGATCTTAGTCCATGGCACGATCGTGCAGACTGGCGACGCAAGGCGGACGCCGCGCGCCGCAGCCCGGCAACCGTGTTCAACGCTCAGCAGCGAGCGGTAGCGCGGATGGCTGCAACTGTCCGAGACATCGTTCGTGGTGCCAGCGGGCAGCAAGTGGTTCGAACCGTCAAGAACAAGGAGCTCAAGTTCTCGAATCTTCAGATGCTGGAAAGGTACATCGATGCGCTCGTAAGATCTCAAGACGGGACCTGTGCCTTAACCGGAATTCCGCTTCAGTTCGACGGCGAGCATGACGACACAGAGTTGCTGTGCTCCCTCGATCGGATCAACAGCGACGGACATTACGAGGAAGGCAATTTTCAAGTGGTCTGTTGGTTCGTCAATCGATGGAAAAATGACGGTGACGACGCAGAGTTTAGGCGCCTCATCGCGTTAGTGCGCAATAGCAACCTCGCGACGTGATAACCCTCGACCTGGGTCGTGCTATCTTTCACACTGTGCCGATCACCGACACGTCAGCCGCAGTCGACGAGAAGAAATTTGAGCTGTATCGGACGCTTTCCGCCGCCGAGCGCGTGCAAATCGCGGTCAACTTGAGTGAAGCAGTACGACAGACCGCCATCGCGGGAATTCGTCGCCGAAACCCGGATTACACAGACGCTGAGGTCGCGGCGGCGTTGTGCCAGCTACTCTATAAATAAGAGCGAAACTAGACTCGAGGGTTCCTGAGGTTCTGCAACGCCTGCGCGCGCTCTCAAGGGCCTCGACATTCCACTGGTCTAAGGCGTGGTGCCGCGAGCGGCGGCGAAGCCAAGGGTGGCTTTGTTCTCGCCCGGTCCCGCCGCGATGACGATCGGCGCGGCAGGAGGGTGGCCCGTCAGAATCGCCTCCAGATCGCTCCGTGAGCGAATGGGCCAGAACTCGTACAGACCCACGGGCACACGGGGTAGCCGGATCTGTCCATTTTCATCCGACGTCAGGCGGATGCCGGCGCGGGCGAACAGGAGCTGCATGGCGTCGGCCGGGAAGAGGACGCCGTTCAGCCGCATGACGAGCGACACCCCGGGGATCGGGTGCTCGACCTGGGTTCCGACCGAGATGGAGATCGAACTGTTCATCGGGGGAATCGTGATCCGCACCTTTGATCCCTGACGCCCGGGCGACAATGGTTGTGCGTACAGGCCGCCATCCGTGGCGATCACGATCACTGATCGCGGCACGCTACTCGAGACAGGCAGGCGGACCACTCCGGCCTCGCCGGCGTCCCTGAGGCTCAGCACGGCCGGGCCGCTCAATTCGAAGACCGCCGCGCCGCGTGCCGGCCTGCCGTCCGAGGTGAGAATCTCCAGCTCCAGTTCCTGCTGCCGGCGCAAGGCGAGGCGGAAGCGCCGTACGCCAGTCTCGTCATGCAGGACCTGCACGGGCACCGTTTCGTGCGACAGACCGTTGGCGCCGCCCGCCGACAATTGGTACGCGCCCGGCTTCACGCCGACGAATCGGAACGTGCCGTCCGCGGCCGACTTCGTCAGTGAGCCGCCTTTCCCGTCGGTCAACACGATGTCGACGTCCGCGATCGGCTCATGCGTCACTGCATCGACGACCTTTCCCTCCACACTGCGGGTCGGAATGCGCAGTTCAACCCGAGGCGCACGCAGCTCCAGCGTTCCCGAGTGACCGGCGACTTCCCTGCTCTGCACGATGAACGCGACCTTGCCGGGTTGCCACAGGTGCGAAGTCATTGCGCCCTCGGCCGGCGTCCTGAAGGTCGTGTTCCACAGGCCGTCGATACTCTCCATCATGACTTCGGCGTCGCCCAGGCTGCGGTCGCCGAGGAACGTCCTGACGTCGATTTCCTCGTCGGCCAGCGGGATGGCAAGCTCCCGTTCCTCACCGGCACCCAGCTCGACCGCCATGCCGAACCGCTCCAGCGGCTGCGTGCCCCGCAGCGAGAGCAGGTATTTTCCGGGCGCGACTTCAATCGTGAATTTGCTTTCGCCGAGGGCCGCTTTCGAAAGCGTGCGATAGGGGGATCGCTCCCGTTTCCCGCGGAGCTGCAGCACCTCGACGGATTCGAGCCTGTTCAGTTGCTCCGGCGGGATGGAGAGAATCACGCGTGCGGCTTTCTTCAGCTTGAGGTCCGGTAACTCGATGGCGGTCGGGCCGGGAGGGAGCGGCACGACCACCGGCCCGTAGCCGGAAGCGGAGATCACGACGCTGGCGGGCCAGCGTTCCGGAGCGACGACCACGCGAAAGCTGCCGTCGGGCTCCGGACGTCCGAGGAATCGACCCTCGCCGTCATGGAGGAGCGCCACGCCCGCCGCCTCGGCGGTGGCGATGCGGCCGGAGATCCGCGGCAACGCCACGACGCTGAGCTCGACGGCCGGCAAGGACTCGTCCTCCCCCTGCCTTGCGTCCACGACGATGGGCTCCGCAGAAAAGTCGGGGCCGCAATCGACGGCAATGCTGTAGTGACCGCGAGGGAGGGACAACTCCCGCCGTACGCGCTCCTTTCCCTCAATCTCGATCGTCCACCGCGGCCCGACGACGGTGGGAGGCTCGACGTCGAGGGGCGCGATGGCCAGGGCGCACGGCCCGGCGATGGTTTCCGGCGTCGACACGGAAACCGGCAGTCGCACGCGGGCCGCCGTACCGGCCGCAACGAGCGTGACCGCGCCGGCGGGCAGGTCGCCAAGGACGACTCTTCGTCCCGCGGCTTCGACGCGAGCGAAAGGACGGATGGTGTCGGCGGGGGCGATAGCGGTCCGATCGTCAGCCGCCGTGCATTGCGCGCTCCCCGGCCGCACCACGACCTCGGAGGTGCCGACGCAGAGCAGATCGCCCGGCCGCGCCGGTTCGAGTCCGGCCAGCATGGAGACAAAAAGCGCGACGGCAACGCGCCCCACTCAGACGCTCCCGCGATTCTCCGGGATGCCGGAGGTCGACCCGGCCGGCGCAACCCGCACCGCTACGCGCACCAGCCGCCAGTCCTCGCTCAGCGGTTTCCCGCCACAGGCCCACTTCTCGAGCGGGCATCGCAACGTGCACGGGTCGCCGGCGTCGCCCACGCACTGGCCAATCGTCATGCAGTAGTTCCGGTCCACGGAGATCAGACAGCCGTCCGCGGCGTTGAAAAAGGTGTTTCCGCACTGGAATGCCGTGTGAGGGGGCGGAGCCTTGCATTCCATACACTGGGCCATGAGCGGCTCAGGAGCAGCAACGAGGGAAAGGGCCACAACAACGAACCAGAAGACGATCGTTCTCTTCATCGTGACTCCTCGAGTTGCCTATGCGCCTGACGAGTTGTCGGAAGAGTATCGTGGCAGGGGTGTTCGTGCTACATATTTCCATACCACCAGCCTGAGTCCGTGGGTACGGCTCCGCGGACGATCTGACCTCCCGCGAGCACGGCAGTCAACCCGACGAATCCCACCATAAAGTTGAATGCAAGTTCGGTTAGACCGCGATCCGACGTTCTGGCACCGTTTACCGAAGAAAGAGACCGGCTACACGCGCTGAAAATCGTAGGCTATCGCCGTCGCGAGCACGGTGCACTTTTCATCATCGGAAACCGTGTCGGTCTCGACCCGCTGTATCCATTGTAACCAACGATCCTTCTGTTCTAGCGGCAGGGTAGCTGCCCACACTCGCGCGCGCTGCCGCAGCCGCGCCAAATCGCTGTTAGCCACCAAGCGTGTAACGGCTTCGGCGATCACCACTTGCTCGGCCAGTTCCAGGCGCCGGTAGAAGACACGTCTGATCCGGTCGTATAGATTCTCGATGCCCACAGCCTGCCCACTAACGGTTCCGAACTTCTGCCGCATGAGAGACAGGAACCCAAGTCCAACTATGATTCCGCGCATCCAGATAGGCTGTGACTTCAGGGCATCATTCGTCTCGACAGCGAGGTACAGACCTCCCGCGAGTGCGGCATTCAACCCGACGAATCCCCACCACCAAAGTTGAATGCGAGCTCGGTTAGACCACGATCCGACGTGCTGGAACCGTTCATCAAGGTCAAGAAGTGTCGGAACGGCGGCGCTTACCGCGGCTATCAACGAACCGGTCAGCCGTGCAACCTCTTGGTCTGTCATGGAGTTACCTCTGGCTGTCTAACTCGGAGTTGGTCGTCGTCTTGCAAGGCCACAGGAATGATCGCTGCAGCAGACGCCTTCAAGCGAATACGAGATGTGTCGTCAGGTTCCGGCATAGTCACGCTCGGCGGCGCATCCGGTGCGTTCTTTGAGTCTCGGTTGGCGCTTGCCTCTTCGGAGACTTTCATCGGCGCGGCAAGAACGAGAACGCCGCGGCGTGTCAGGGCGATCGGTTCCTGGTCTGACACAAGATTGATATCCCGCAGATGTTCCACGGCTTCTCGGACAGCGCTCGGTGGCAAGAGCGCGAACACCGCCATCTGTGCGGTTGTCGCCAGCCCCCGGGTTCGCAGAAGTTCCAAAACTGCCACCTCATTCGCGGAAAACACGAATTCACTCATGGTGACTCCGATCAGATTGTGAGGGACCGATGGAAGTAATGTACAACCCCGCGGCGCAACATGCAAGTACGGGATCAGAGCGCGATCCTATAGCCCGGGCTGGGCATTTCGCCGATCTGTCGCTCAGGAAGTTGACTTACTTCGTCGGCACTACGGAACGTGACGTAAAAATAGAGCAGGCTGTCGGTACATTACTTTGCGCAGCAGGGACAACGATGATGGGAGCGGCGTATGCCGCGCTTGTCCACCAATCGTCCGCCGAAGGATTCATGGCGCTTTGTATCGGCGCCGTGATCATAACGAAAGGAGTGCAACGACATAACTGCGAGATGTTGCCAGACCTGACGATCGCCCGTTTTCTTTTACAAAAGCGCCGGGAGGTTAGCCTCCAACGACCCGGCGGCCTAACTTCACCGTGCGGTCAGGATCATGGCTGACAAATCGACAAGTCAAGACCAGTAACATTTTTGCCGCGGTCGCGCCGCTCGGCGACGGACGAGTTTTCATAACATTGAGGCATATTCACGGAGCGTAGGGCTTGATTCAAGTCACGACAGGCTTCGTTGCACGACAACCGCCTTCGATCATGGCACGTGTCAACTCTCGATGCGCGTTGCGTGGTGAGTGTTGAGATGACCAGTCATCAGCTATAGAACTTAAGCTCAGGTTCCATCGTCGACCACTTCGACGCCGACGATCTCACCGATACGTGTGGCGTTGTTCTCGCCGGTCCAGCCGCGATTACGATCGGCGCTGCGGGGTCGTCAGAATCGTTTCCAGATCGCGCCGCGAACGAGTCGGCAGAACTCGTGCAAACCCACGGGAACGCGGGGCAGCAGGTTTCATCCGACGTCACCGGATGCCGGCGCGCGCGAGAAGCAGCAGCTTGGCGTCGACCGGGAAGAGGACACCGTTCAGCCGCATGACGAGCGACACTCCGTTCGAACACGGCCGGAGTGCCGACCGAGATGGGAATCGAGCTGTTCATCGGGGGAATCGTTATCCGAGTTTTCGATCCCTGCTGCTCGGTCGACAATGCTGTGCGTACAGGCCACCAGGCGTTGCGATCACGATCGCGGAACGCTGCTCGAGAAAGGCAGCGGACCACTTCCGGCTCGCCGGCGGAACGGGCCCTCATGCTCTCGTCGCACCGTGCCAGTCACCGATACGTCGGACGCTCTCCGTCGCCGAGCGCGTGCAAATCGCCGTCGACTTGAGCGAAGCGGTACGACGGACGGCCATCGCGGGGATTCGTCGCCGAAACCCGGATTACAGCGACACTGAGGCCGCGGAGGCGTTGCGTCAGCTACTCTATGGGTCAGAGAAACCGGCCTTGAGTTTCCGACTCTATTGAGGAAGCGCTTGACGCGCTGAGGTACCGTTCTCCTTTCGTTGGTAATCGGGCAGAGACATCATGAAAGCGGATTTTCCCGGCGCCATCCCTGAGATCCCGGTCGGCGACCTCGACGCGGCGCTGGAGTACTACTCGAGCCGCCTCGGCTTCACCGTCGATTGGGGTGGTCAGGGAGGCGGGATCGCCGGGATCTCCAGAGGGAACTGCCGGTTGTTCCTGACCAACGCGGCGTTTCGGGAGCACTACGGCAACACCAGTCCGGTGCTGATCTGGCTGAATCTCGATAGCAAGGAAGAGGTGGATGCGCTGTACCGGCTGTGGAGTGAGAACCAGGCAAGGATCATTGCGCCTCCGGAGTCCAAGCCGTGGGGGCTGCATGAGTTCACCGCCGCCGATCCGGACGGCAATTTGTTGCGGGTCTTCTATGACTTTTCTACTCCGGAGCGTGAATGAGCAATGACACCGAACCTGTGGCGCGCACACCGGAGCGCACGAGTCCGGCCCGCCGGGCTCGAATCGTTCTCGGCTGGTTTGGAATCCTGGTCGGATTGGCGGGCATGGCCGGCATCGTTATGGAGCGGCGCGCCGCGGCCAGGCAGCAGGCGCTGATCACCGAGCAGGCGGCGCGCTTCCGGGAGTTTGAACGGAGTCGCAGGGGCTCAGGCGCGAGCGGCTCGGTGATCTCATGGGAAGGGCGGACGTTCCGGGAGGGCGATCGGGTGAGGATCGCCAAATGGGCCGGCACGTTCAAGCCCGGCGAGACCGGCGCGCAGGTGGAGATTGATTCGGCTCGCGGTCAGACAGGGATCGTCATGCGGGGAGAACGGCGAACCAGCACCAACTACATGAAGATCGATCCCAATGAGCCCATTCAGATCGTCCGGGTGCGCTGGCATCCGCAGAAGTGGAAGGTCAACCTGCGAGACCAGTGGATCGAACTGCCGGAATTCGAGGCGACGATCCATGTGAGTCACCTCGAGATGATGCAGTAAGCGGCTTCTGCGAAAGGTTACGCGAAGCGTCTGGAGTGCGGCAGCGAACGAGCTGCCGCTCTGGCTGGGCGGCAACCGTAGCTGCCGCTCCTGTACGCGCGCACCGGGGAGCGACAGCTTGCGGCTGTCGCAAGTGAGAGCGGCAGCTCGTTCGCTGCCGCACTCCAGACGCTTCGCGGGCCAGGAGCTACGTATCGCCGCGCCCTACTTCTCCCCCACGTAGTGCACCCACGGCTCCCGCACCTTCTTGAGCTCCTCCTCGCTGGCGATGCGGCGGCCTTTGAGGTCGTAGGTGTCGATGGTGTGGAAGCCGAGCTGTTCCAGGGCCCGGAGCTGGGCTTCGGGCTTGATGTAGTACATCTCGGTGCGGAACTTTTCGGAGCCGTCGCGGATGAGGGCGTAGTCGCGGGCCAGGAGATCCGCCTGGGGTGGGTTGAGCATGCGGACGCGGACGGCGCGCATGGCGGTCCAGAGGGTGGAGAGGATGAATTTGGCCCGGTAGGGGCGGTAGAGGCGGGGGATGAAGCGGAGGTTGTGGGCGGAGAAGGCGAAGTGGCCGCCGGGGCGGAGGACGCGGCGGATCTCGCCGAGGATGCGGGCGCGGTCTTCGTGACCGACGGAGTCGAGGCCCATGTAGCTGAAGAGGACGAAATCGAATGACCCGTCCGCGTACTGCGACATCTCCCGCGCGTCGCAGACGGCGAAGGTCGCGTTCGGCTGGTCTTTGAAGCGCTCGCGGCAGGCTTCGACCATCCCCGGAGCGTAGTCGACGCCGACGTACTCGCGCACGAGCGGCGCGAAGTGCAACGTGGTCCGCCCCGCGCCGACGCCGATGTCGAGCATCCGCGCGCCGCTCCACTCACTCCGAAACCGCTCGATGATCGCGGCCTCCGCGGGATGAATGGCGTCCCGCCCTTTATAGCGCGCGACGACCGCCGCCGAGTTGTACACGGACCGGTTCTCATTGTCAGTCATACGCGGTCGTCCCTGCGCGGCCCGTACCAGCGATTGCTGCTCTCATTGCGGCCGCAGAGGGAGACAACGGGAGGCCTCCGGCGGGCCGGTGCGACCGGCAGCGCTGATTGAGCCCATGTCGTCGCGCAAACACGTGTTTCGTCGACAGGTGGGCATCCTGGCTAGGCCATGCAGCGCTGCCGGTCGCACCGGCCCGCCGGAGGCCCCTCGTCGTCCTCTTATGTGGCGCCCATGCGAGCCGCAAACGCGCGTCCAAGCCGTAAGGATGGCCTCGGCGCGTGGCGGTAGGTCCGGAATTATCACGACCTCACGAGCCGTTGGGTCGGTTTCCACCGAAAGGAAGTACACATAACTTGTTCAAGTCACGTCCACTCCTGTGGCGATTTCTCGTCCTGATCCTCGTCCCGGTTCTGGCTGGGGTCGCTTATAAGTACCGCAATCTGCGGGCGAGTCTGCCGCAGGAAGGAGCCGTCTCCGTGGACGGCCTCAACGCTTCGGTGCAGATCCGGCGCGACGCGCATGGCGTGCCGCACATCGAGGCCCGGACTGATGCTGACGCCTTCTTCGCCGCGGGTTATGTGCACGCCCAGGATCGCCTCTGGCAGCTCGAGCTGCAGCGCCGCATGGTGGACGGACGGCTGAGCGAAGTCTTCGGGCGCAAGAGCATCAACAACGACATCTGGATGCGCACCCTCGGCCTCAACGAAGCCGCCAAAGCGCACTGGACCCGGTTGACCCCCGAGGCGCAGGCGTCGCTGAGTGCGTACACGGCGGGCATCAATGCCTTCCTCGCGCAGAAGCAGGCCCTGCCGCCCGAGTTCGGGCTGACCGGCGTCGAGCCGAAGCCGTGGACCGTCTACGACTCGCTGGCCTGGAACCACATGTTCGCCCTCACCCTGGGCGGCAACTTCCGCGAAGAGATCACCCGCTTCGTGGCCGCGCAGTACCTGTCGCCGGCCAAGCTGGCGGCGATCTTCCCCGGCTATCCCGCCGACGCGCCCGTCACCGTCACCACGGCCGAGCGGACGCAGGCGCAGACGCAGAACCTCCTCGCCCTGGGCGACCTCCAGCTGCAGCTCGAAACCGACCTCAAGATCGGCGGCAAGTACGTCGGCAGCAACGGCTGGGTCGTTTCCGGCAAGCACACCGCCAACGGCCAGTCCATCCTCGCCAACGACCCGCACCTCGCCCTGCAGGCGCCGTCGCTCTGGTACACGCTGCACCTCAAGGGCGACAAGCTCGACGTCTCGGGCATGACCCTGGTGGGGCTGCCGATCGTCATCTTCGGCCAGAACGGCGACGTGGCCTGGGGCGGCACGAACATGATGGCCGACCAGCAGGACCTCTACTTCGAGCGCGTCAACCCGCAGGACCCCACCCAGTACGAAGTCAACGGCAAGTGGGAGAAGTTCACCACCCGCATCGAAGAGATCGAAGTGAAGAACGAGTCGCCGGCGTACCTGCGCGGGCCCCTCAAGCCGGTCGAGATCGAAGTCCGCGCCACGCGCCACGGACCGGTCATCAGCGACCAGTTCCGCGTCTTCGACGAAGCGGTCTCGCTGCGCTGGCCGGTCTACGACAACGCCGGCTCCAGCTACGAAGGCTTCTACCGCGTCAACTACGCCCGCGACTGGCAGACCTTCAACGCCGCGTTCGCGAACTATGTCGCGCCGGCGCTGAACCTTCTTTATAGCGACCGCCACGGCAACATCGGCTACGCCGGCGTCGGCAAGATCCCCGTCCGCGCGAAAGGGGAGGGCACCCTCCCGGTTCCGGGCTGGACGGACGAGTACGACTGGACCGGCTCCATCCCGTTCGCGGAGATGCCGCGCAGCTTCAATCCCGAGAAGGGCTTCATCGTCAACGCCAACAACCGCATCGCCGCGGATGACTATCCGTACTTTATCTCCCACGGCTGGGCGCCGCAGACCCGCGCCGCGCGCATCCAGCAGCTCCTCGAACAGAAGCTGGCCAAGGGGCAGCGGCTCAGCGTGACCGACATGCAGGCCATCCAGGGCGACGTCTCGAACGAGCCGTCCAAGACCCTGGTCAAGGCGATGACCGGCGTCGGCACGCGCAACGACCAGCAGCGCGAGGCCATCCGCACCTTGAAAGCGTGGAACGGCAGCATGGACCGCAACAGCGTCGGCGCCGCGCTCTACTACGTCTGGACCAGCCACCTCCGGTCGCAGATCTTCAACGACGAGCTGCAGGGGCCGTGGAACCAGCGCGACAAGACGCGCCACCTCGACTCGCTGAGCGAGCAGATGACCGACGAGCAGCTCGCGGCCCTCTTGCGCAACGACACACTGAGCTGGTGCGACGTCCGTCAGACCGACGAGCTCGTGGAGTCGTGCGAGATGGCCCTGAGCTCGGCCCTCCGCAAGTCGCTGCGCGAGCTGGAGAAGACCCAGGGCTCCGACATGTCGGACTGGACCTGGGGCTCGGTGCACAAGACCCGCTACGAGCACACGCCCTTCAGCCAGACCAAGCTGGCCCGCCTCTTCGAGCGCGAGGTTGCCAACGGCGGCGGACCGAACAGCGTCAACGTGGCCTCGGCGCGCTTCCGCGACCGTGAGGGCTACATCCAGACCTTCGGGGCCGGCTTCCGCCAGATCATCTCCCTCGGGGCGGCGGAGCAGCACCTGTACATGAACTCCACCGGCCAGTCCGGCAACGTCATGAGCGCGCACTACGACGACATGATCGAGCCGTTCCGCGACGTCGTTTTCTATTCGCTCCCGCGCACCGCCAGTCCGGCCGGCACCGCGACCCTGACCCTGAAGCCGCGGTCATAAAGGAAAGCCATGAAGCTGTTTGAGGCGTTCAGCAAGAAGTCGCCAAATAAGGTCTTTGTCTCCATCGTGCTCGGCGCGCTGGCCGGAATCAGCTATGCGTCGCTGATCCCGCTGGTGCTCTCGGCCGTCACCTTCGACAAGGGCTCGATCAAGGCGGTGTTCCCCGACACCGTGCGCATCCTGTCGTGGGAAGTGAGCAACCCGCTCTTCGCGCTGCTCTTCGTCGGGACGTGCCTCTTCATCCTGGCGGCGCGCTCGGCCTCGCAGGTCATGCTCTCGCGGGTCTCCATGGAAGTGACCTCGGAGCTGCGCATCGCGCTCTACAACCGCATCGCCGGCGCCCCGATCCCGGCCCTCGAGCGCCTCGGCTCGGCCAAGCTGCTGGCCGCGCTGACCACCGACGTCCCTCGCGTGGTCATGGGCGCGCGTCTGCTGCCCGACCTCCTGACCAGCTCCATCACTCTGGTGGGCATGCTGTCGTACCTCTGGTACATCAACAGCGACATCTTCGCCTTCGTCATGGGGGCCATCCTCTTCGGCGCCACCACCTACCAGATCCCGATGCTCGTCGGCCGCCGCTACATCAAGAAGTCGCGCGTGCACATCGACGAGCTGCAGGAGTCCATCCGCGGCCTGATCTACGGCGCCAAGGAGCTGAAGCTCGACTCCCAGAAGCGCGAGGCCTACTTCCAGGAGATCCTCCTGGCCAGCGAGCACTCGGTGCTGCAGGCCGACAAGACCGGCCACACCATCATGCGCGCGGCGTCGAACTACGGCGACCTGCTGAGCTTCTTCGTCATCGGCGCGGTGAGCTTCATCTTCGTCAACCACACCGCCATCGGGAACAACGACTTGGTCGGCGTGATCATGGCCCTGATGTACGTCACGGGCCCGATCGCGATGCTCCTGAACTTCGTCCCGCAGATCTCCGTGGCCCGCGTGTCACTCAACAAGGTGAACGACCTCTTCGCGCAGATCCCCACCGAGGAGCTGCCGGTGCGGCGTCCGAAAGTGGGGGAGTGGTCGACGGTCCGCTTCGAGGGCGTCGGTTACCAATACTCGAACGGCGACGACACCGGCTTCAAGGTCGGCCCGGTCGACTTTGAGATCAACAAGGGCGAGGTCACGTTCATCGTCGGCGGCAACGGCTCCGGCAAGTCGACGCTCAGCAAGCTCATTACGCAGCACTACCGTCCGTCATCCGGCGAGATCTGGTTCGGCAACGAGCGCGTCACGCCGGAGAACCTGGCCGTGTTCCGCGACGACATCGCCGCGATCTACTCCGACTATTACCTCTTCGACCGCGTCCTGTGCGGCACGCGCCTCGGCGACCAGCTCCTGCAGCCGCGCGTCGACGCGTACCTGAAGGCCTTCGCGCTCGACCACAAGGTCGTCTTCAAGGACCGCAAGTTCTCGACCATCTCCCTCTCCGACGGCCAGAAGCGCCGTCTGGCCCTGATCGTCTCGTTCATCGACGACAAGAAGCTCTATCTGTTCGATGAGTGCGCCGCCGACCAGGACCCCGGCTTCAAGCAGGTCTTCTACCGCAAGGTGCTGCCCGAGCTGAAGGCGGAGGGGAAGGCCGTCGTCGTCATCAGCCATGACGACCGCTACTTCGACGTCGCCGACAAAGTCATCGTCATGGAAGACGGCCGCATCCAGCGCATGGAAGACCGGACCTCCACCACTCCCATCACCCAAGAAGATCTCGAACTGGTGTTTGCATGAACTCGTTTCCCCTCACCCTCGCGCAGCAGGACATTTACTTCGACCAGCTCCACGCGCCGGACAGCCCGCGCTACAACATCGGCGGCTACATCCGTTTCGGCGGCGACGTGGACGTGCAGCGTCTGCAGGACGCGCACGCGCGCATGGTGGCGGGACACGACGCCTTCGGTCTGCGGATCGACGGCGCCTCGCAGTTCATCACGGCCGAGCGCATCCTGGCCCTGCCGGTCCTCGAATTTTTGTCGACGGAAGACGCGGATCAGTGGCTGCGCGCCGAGTTCCGCACGCTCTTCGCCATTGAACAGTCCGAGCTGTTTCGCGCGTATCTATTAAAGGTAGCGGACGTCGAAGCCCGCTACGTCGTCGTCGCCCATCACCTGATGATCGACGGCTGGGGCTTCTCCAACCTGGCCCGCATCCTCTGCACCGAGTACGGCGAGGACGGCGTCTCCTGGCAGGAGCGCGCCGCCGATGACGCGGTGTATGCCGCGGGCGAGCGCTACGCCGAGAGCGCGCGCTACTGGAGCGAGCACTGCACCCCGCTGCCCGAGGCGGCGCTGACGCCGTTCCACCGGACGCGGTTCCCGGGGCTCGTCCCCAGCGAGCGCGAGACGCTGGTGCTGTCGCGTGAGAACTACGACGCGCACGTCGCCAAAGCCGCGGAGATGGGTGTCGGCATCGCCGCGTACTTCATGGCCAACGTCGCCCGGCTCTCGGGGCGCGACCGCCTGATCCTCGGCGTCCCGTCGCACAACCGCCGCACGCACGCGCAGAAGAAGCAGATCGGCGTCTACATCGGCATCAACCCGCTGGCCGTCGACGTCCGCGAAGACGACACGCTGGCCACGCTGGCCGCGCGCATCCAGCAGACGCAGAAGAAGAACTACCGCCACGCCCGCTATCCGCTGGGCCACACCATCCGCGACCTCGGCCTCGCCGGCCAGCGCCTCTACGACATCGGCTTCAACTACCTGCAGATGCAGAACGAGGTCGAGATCCATTATCTCAGCCACGGATACGAGCCGACGCCGCTCAGCATCACCCTCTACGAGAACGGCGCGACGCTGCCGGTCGAGGTGCAGTTCGACTACCGCCTCGACTACTTCGACGCTGCCGAGGCGAAGCTGCTCGTGGGGCGCTTCGCGCACCTGCTGGAGACGGGCGACGTCCTCTCACCGCGGGATCGCGCCATCGCTGCCAACGCGCCCGACGCCGCCTTTCCGGACGCGCGCATCGAGACGCTCTTCGAACAGCACGCCGCGCGCACGCCCGACGCCATTGCTGTGGTATCGAAGAACGGCACGCTCACGTACCGCGAGCTGAACGAGCGCGCGAATGAACTGGCGAAGCAACTCCCCGCACGCGAGCTGGTCGCCATCAGCGTCGATCGTTCCATCGAAGCGATCGTCGGCACGCTGGCCATCCTCAAGGCCGGCGCCGCGTATCTCCCGCTCGACCCGAACTACCCCGAGTCGCGCCGCCGCTACATGCTCGAAGACAGCGGCGCGCGCTACATGATCACGAAGAATGGCGTCGAGCGTCTTGAAGACTCGACGACTGGGCGACCGGAAGACTCCGACGTCGCGTACGTCATGTACACCTCCGGCTCCACCGGCCAGCCGAAAGGCGTCATGGTCGAGCACCGCGGTGTGGTCCGGCTCGTCGTCAACAACAACTACGCGCCCCTCGGCCCGCAGACGCGCATGCTGCAGGTCTCCTCGTACGGCTTCGACGCCGCCACGTTCGAGATCTGGGGCGCGCTGCTCAACGGCGGCACGCTCGTCCTCTATCCCGAGACCCACCTCGACCTGCAGGTCCTCAACGAGCAGATCGACGGGCAGCGCATCGACACCATCCTCCTGACCGCGGCGCTGTTCGAGCAGTGGAGCCACCAGCTTCCGAAGAACGGCACCCTCCGCCACGTCCTCTCCGGCGGCGACGTCGTCAGTCCCGGCGCCGTGGCCCGCGTCTACGCGGCCATGCCGGACGTGACGGTCGTCAACGCCTACGGCCCGACCGAGAACTCGGTCATGGCCTGCTGCTTCATCGTCCCGCGCGATGCCGATTTCACCCGCCCCATCCCCCTCGGATCAAAGGTCAACGGCACCTCGCTGCACGTCCTCGACCACAAACTGCAGCCGCTGCCGGCCGGCGCGGTCGGCGAGCTTCTCGTCGGCGGCCCGGGCGTGGCCCGCGGCTACTGGAACCGTCCCGAGCTGACCGCGGAGAAGTTCATCACCGTCGATGGCGAGCGGCTCTACCGCACCGGCGACCTGGTTCGCTACCTGCCGGACGGCAACCTCACCTTCATCGGCCGCGCCGACCAGCAGGTCAAGGTGCGCGGCTTCCGTATCGAGCCGGGCGAGATCGAGGCCGCGCTCCTGCGCGTCGGCGGCATCCGCGAGGCGGCCGTCGTCGTCCGCGGCGAAGGCGCCGACAAGACGCTGGCCGCGTATTACGCCGGCGACACCGATCCGCGCGAGGAGCTGTCGCGGCTCCTGCCCGCGCACATGATCCCGTCCGCGTTCGTGCGCATGGACGCCCTGCCGCTCAACGCCAGCGGCAAGGTGGATCGCAAGGCGCTGCCGGATGTCGACGTCCAAACGCAGCATGACTTTGTCGCTCCGGTCACGGCGTCCGAGGTGTGCATCGCGGGCGTGTGGCAGCAGGTGCTGAAGCTCGACAGCGTCAGCGTCACGGCCAGCTTCTTCGAGCTGGGCGGGCACTCACTGCTGGCCACGCGCGTGGCCGCGGCCATCAGCCACGCCACCGGGAAGAAAGTCACGGTCCGCGACATCTTCGAGCACAACACCGTCCGCTCGCTGGCGGGCTGGCTCGACGCGCAGTCGGCCGGCGGCCACGTCTCCATCCCGCGCGTCTCGCGTGAAGAGGAGCTCGCGCTCTCCTTCGCCCAGCAGCGCCTCTGGTTCCTCGACCAGCTCGAGGGGAGCAGCGCCCAGTACAACATCCCCTTCGCCCTGCGCCTCAGCGGCGACCTCCGCGTCGACGCCCTGCAGCACGCGTTCGACGAGATCGTCCGCCGCCACGAAGTCATCCGCACCACGTATGGCGCGGATGTCCAGATCATTCACGAAGCGACGCCGCTGCAGATCGAGCGCGTCGCGTTGAATGACGAGAGCGAGATCGAAGCGCTCATCGCCGAGGAAGCGGCGAAGCCGTTCGACCTGGCCACGGACCTCATGCTCCGCGTGAAGCTCGTCACGCTCTCCGAGACCGAGCACGTCCTGCTCGTGACCATGGACCACATCGCCTCGGACGGCTGGTCGATCGGCGTCCTGGTGAAAGAGCTGGTCGCCCTCTACGGCGGCGAGCAGCTCGCCCCGCTCCCCACGCAGTACGCCGACTTTGCGGCGTGGCACCGCGGGCGGATGCAGGGCGACGCGTTGGAGACGCAGCTCGCGTACTGGAAGACGCAGCTCTCCGGCGCGCCCGCCGTGCACGGCCTGCCGCTCGACCGCCCGCGTCCCGCGCAGCAGCAGTTCGCCGGCCGCACGCTGCAGACGCACCTCGACCGCGACGTCGTCGCGGCGCTCAGCGACCTCGCCGTGCGCCACGACGCCACGCTGTTCATGGTCCTGCAGACCGCCTTCTCGCTGCTGGTCAGCCGCTGGAGCGGCACGCCGGACGTCGTCATTGGCACGCCCGTGGCGGGCCGCACGCACAAGGACGTCGAGTCGCTGATCGGTTTCTTCGTCAACACCCTCGTCCTGCGCACCGAAGTCGCGGACGACGCGCCGTTCACCGAGCTGCTGCGGAAAAACCGCGACCGCGCCATCGACTCCTTCTCGCATCAGGACGTCCCGTTCGAGATGCTGGTCGACGCCCTCAAGCCGGAGCGCAGCCTCAGCCACACGCCGCTGTTCCAGCTCATGTTCGCGCTGCAGAACACCGAGCGCTTCTCGCTCGAGCTGCCCGGCCTGACCATCGCCCGCGAAGGCGGCGACCACGACCTGGCCAAGTTCGACCTCATGCTCTCCGCGAGCGAGAGCGAGGACGGGCTCGATTGCGCCTGGACGTACGCGACCAGCCTCTTCGACGCCGGGACCATCGAGCGTCTCGCCGCCAGCTTCGCCGTCCTGACGCGCGCCATCGCCGCCGCGCCGGAGACCGCCAGCGCGCGCCTGCCCATCCTCACGCCGTCCGAGGAGCTGGCCATTGTGGTGCGTGAAGGCGTGACGCGCGAGTACGACTACCGCACCATCCACGAGCTCTTCGAGGAGCAGGTCGCGAACGATCCCGACGCCACCGCGCTGGTCTTCGAAGGAGAGTCGCTGACCTATCGCGAGCTGAACGCGCGCGCCAACCAGCTCGCGCACTATCTCCGCGACCGCGGCGTCGACCGCGAAGTGCTGGTCGGCGTCTCCATCGAGCGCTCCTTCGAGATGCTGGTCAGCCTCCTCGGCATCCTCAAGGCCGGCGGCGCCTACGTGCCGCTCGACCCGGGCTATCCGCAGGACCGCCTCGACTACATGCGCGAGGACAGCGGCGTGGAGATCGTCATCACGCACGAGCTGCTCGCCGCCGAGGCGAACACGATCGCCGCGTACAGCCGCGAGAACGTCGGCATCACCTCGGGTCTCGGCGATCTGGCCTACATGATCTACACCTCGGGCTCGACCGGAAAGCCGAAGGGCGCGCTCAACGAGCATCGCGCCGTCGTCAACCGCCTGCTCTGGATGCGCGAGCACTACGGCATCGACAAGAGCCAGCGCTTCCTCCAGAAGACGCCATTCAGCTTCGACGTCTCCGTCTGGGAGCTGTTCAACGCCCTCATCAGCGGCGCCACGCTCGTCATCGCGAAGCCCGAAGGGCACCGTGACGGCGAGTACCTGGCGCAGCTCATCGCCGACGAGAAGATCACCATCGTCCACTTTGTCCCGTCGATGCTGAGCGCCTTCCTGCGCACGCCGGACCTCGACCGCATCACCACCGTCGAGCGCGTGATCTGCAGCGGCGAGGCCCTGCCGCCGGAGCTGGTCCAGGAGTTCTTCACGCATTTCGATTGTGAATTGCACAACCTCTACGGCCCCACCGAGGCCGCCATCGAGGTCACGCACTGGGAGTGCAAGCTGGAGCACGACGACGTCATCACGCCCCTCGGACACCCGGTGGCGAATACGCGCATGTACGTGCTCGATCGCCATTTCCGTCCGCTGCCGGACGGCGTGACGGGCGAGCTGTACATCGCCGGCGTGCAGGTCGGCCGCGGCTATCACGGCCGTCCCGAGCTGACCGCCGAGCGTTTCCTCCGCAGCCCGCACCGCGACCACGAGCGCATGTACCGCACAGGCGACCTCGCGCGCTACCGCACCGACGGCCTCCTCGAGTTCCTCGGCCGCATCGACGACCAGGTCAAGATCCGCGGCTTCCGCATCGAGCTCGGAGAGATCAAGGCCCAGCTCCTCGAGCAGCCGCAGGTCAAAGAAGCGCTGGTCATGGCGCGCGGGCAGGGGAGCGATCAGCGCCTCGTCGCCTACATCGTTCCCAACGTCGCCGACGAAACCATCGTCGATGACCTCAAGCACGCGCTCCGTCAGCAACTGCCCGACTACATGGTCCCGCAGGCCTTCGTGCTGCTGGAGGCGTTCCCCGTCACCGCCAACGGCAAGGTCGACAAGCGCGCCCTGCCGGAGCCCGACCGCCAAGCCGGCCAGGCGTATGTCGCCCCGTCCACCGACACCGAGACCCGCCTGGCCGCGCTCTGGCAGGAGATCCTGAAGCTTGACACGCCGGTCAGCGTGACCGCCAACTTCTTCGACCTCGGCGGGCACTCGCTGCTGGCGACCCGCGTGGCCTCGGCCGCCGGCGCCAAGGTCCGCGACCTCTTCGAGTACAACACCGTCCGCGCCCTGGCCGCGCACCTCGACCAGCAGGCCATCCCCGCGCAGCAGGCCATCCCGCTGCTGCCGCGCGACCGCGCCCTGCCCCTGTCGTTCGCGCAGCAGCGCCTCTGGTTCATCGACCAGCTCGAAGAAGGCTCCGCCCAGTACAACATGCCCTTCGCGCTGCGGCTCGAAGGGGAGCTGCGCATCGACGCCCTGCAGCGCGCGCTCGACACGCTCGTGGCGCGCCACGAGGTGCTGCGCACGACCTACGCCGAGGACGTCCAGATCGTCCATCCCGCGACCCCGCTCGACATCCCGCTGATCGAAAGCACCGAAGCGGAGCTCGACACGCTGATCCGCGCCGAAGCCGCCAAGCCGTTCGACCTCGCCGGCGACCGCATGCTTCGCGCGCAGCTCGTGCGGCTCGCGGACGACGACCACGTCCTCCTCCTGACCATGCACCACATCGCTTCGGACGGCTGGTCTCTCGGCGTCGTGGTGAAGGAGCTGGTCGCGCTCTACAGCGACGAGCAAACGCTCGCACCGCTGCCGATCCAGTACGCCGACTACGCTGCCTGGCACCGCGAGATGCAGGGCGGCGAGCTCGAACGGCAGCTCGGGTACTGGAAGTCGCGCCTCTCCGGCATCCCCGGCGTGCACGGCCTGCCGCTCGACCGCCCTCGCCCGGCGCAGCAGCAGTTCGCAGGCGCCAACGTCGAGACGCGCATCCAGCGCGATGCGCTGGCCCGCCTCGAGGCGCTGGCCGCGAAGCACAACGCCACGCTGTTCATGGTCCTCCAGACCGCGTTCTCGCTGCTGGTCAGCCGCTGGAGCGGCGTGCAGGACGTCGTCATCGGCACGCCGGTGGCCGGCCGCACGCACAAAGACACCGAAGACCTGATCGGGTTCTTCGTCAACACGCTGGTCATGCGCACCGAGATCGCGGATGACGCCACCTTCGCGCAGCTCCTCGAACAGAACCGCCGCCACGCCCTCGACGCCTTCTCCCACCAGGACGTCCCGTTCGAGACGCTGGTCGAGGAGCTGCGGCCGGAGCGCAGCCTCAGCCACTCGCCGCTGTTCCAGATCCTCTTCGTCCTGCAGAACAACGAACAGTTCTCGCTGGAGTTGCCGGGACTGGAGATCACCCGCCTCGACCACGATTCCGAGGTCGCGAAGTTCGACCTCGCCCTCAACGCCGTCGAAGGGGAGCAGGGACTCGAGCTTACCTGGAACTACGCCACGAGCCTCTTCGACGCGCAGACCATCGAGCGCCTCGCCGCCGGCTTCCACGTGCTCGTCGACGCCATCGCCTCCGCCCCGGAGACGCTGGCCAGCGCGCTGCCAATCCTCACCGCCGACCAGGAGCGCGCCATCGTCGCCCGTGAGGGCGTGACGCGCGACTACGACTACCGCACCATCCACGAGCTCTTCGAAGAGCAGGCCGCGCTGGCTCCCGAGGCCACCGCGCTGGTCTTCGAAGGGGAGTCGCTCACGTATCGCGAATTGAACGCGCGGGCCAACCAGCTCGCCCACTACCTCCGCGACCGCGGCGTCGACCGCGAAGTGCTGGTCGGCGTCTCCATCGAGCGATCGTTCGAGATGCTGGTCAGCCTGCTCGGCATCCTCAAGGCCGGCGGTGCCTACGTGCCGCTCGACCCGGGCTATCCGCAGGACCGCCTCGACTACATGCGCGAGGACAGCGGCGTGGAGATCGTCATCACGCACGAGCTGCTCGCCGCCGAGGCAAACACCATCGCCGCGTACAGCCGGGAGAACGTCGGTACGACGTCGGGCCTGAGCGATCTGGCCTACATGATCTACACCTCCGGCTCGACCGGAAAGCCGAAGGGCGCGCTCAACGAGCACCGCGCCGTCGTCAACCGCCTGCTGTGGATGCGCGAGCACTACGGCATCGACAAGAGCCAGCGCTTCCTGCAGAAGACGCCGTTCAGCTTCGACGTCTCCGTGTGGGAGCTGTTCAACGCCCTCATCAGTGGCGCCACGCTGGTCATCGCGAAGCCGGAAGGTCACCGCGACGGCGAGTACCTCGCGCAGCTCATCGCCGACGAGCGCATCACCACCGTGCACTTTGTGCCGTCGATGCTGAGCGCCTTCCTCCGCACGCCGAACCTCGACCGCATCACCACCGTCGAGCGCGTGATCTGCAGCGGCGAGGCCCTGCCGCCGGAGCTGGTCAAAGAGTTCTTCACACACTTCGACTGCGAGCTGCACAACCTCTACGGCCCGACCGAGGCCGCCATCGAGGTCACGCACTGGGAGTGCAGGCCGGAGCACGACGACGTCATCACGCCCCTCGGACATCCGGTGGCGAACACGCGCATGTACGTGCTCGACCGCCATTTCCGTCCGCTGCCGGACGGCGTCACGGGCGAGCTGTACATCGGCGGCGTGCAGGTCGCGCGCGGCTACCACGGCCGCCCCGAGCTGACCGCCGAGCGCTTCCTCCGCAGCCCGCACCGCCAGGACGAGCGGATGTACCGCACCGGCGATCTGGCCCGCTACCGCACCGACGGCATCCTCGAGTTCCTTGGCCGCATCGACGACCAGGTCAAGATCCGCGGCTTCCGCATCGAGCTCGGTGAGATCAAGGCCCAGCTCCTCGAACAACCGCAGGTGCGCGAGGGGCTGGTGATCGCGAGAGGCGAGGGGAGCGACATGCACCTCGTCGCCTACATCGTCCCGAACGTCACCGATGACACGCTCATCGACGACCTCAAGGACGCGCTGCGCCAGCAACTGCCCGACTACATGGTCCCGCAGTCGTTCGTGCTGATGGAGGCCTTCCCGGTCAACGCCAACGGCAAGATCGACAAGAAGGCGCTGCCCGAGCCGGGCCGCGTGGCCGTCGAGTTCGTGCCGCCGTCGAATGCGACGGAAGAGCGCGTAGCAGAGCTGTGGCGCGAGATCCTGAAGCTCGACACGCCGGTCAGCGTGACCGCCAATTTCTTCGACCTCGGCGGGCACTCGCTGCTGGCCACGCGCATTGTCAGCGCCGTCCGCGAGGCCTTCGACAAGGCCATCCCGGTGCGCGCGCTCTTCGAGCACAACACCGTCCGTTCGCTCTCCGCCTATCTCGAAGAGCAGGGCGTCACCGCGTACCGCGCCATCCCGTCCGTCCCGCGCGACGGCGCGCTGCCGCTGTCGTTCGCCCAGCAGCGCCTCTGGTTCATCGACCAGCTCGAAGAAGGCTCGGCGCAGTACAACATGCCCGCGGCGCTGCGTCTCCGCGGCGCCCTCGACCGCGACGCGCTGCAGCAGACGTTCGACACCGTCGTGGCCCGCCACGAAGTGCTGCGCACGCGCTTCGTCGACGGCGCGCAGGTCATCCACCCCGCGGAACCGGTGGCCATCCGCATCATCACCGCCACGCCCGGCGAATTCGAAACGCTGGCCCGCGAAGAAGCGCTGCGTCCCTTCGACCTCCGCAACGACCCGATGCTCCGCGTCACGCTCCTCGCCCTCGGCGAAGACGACCACGCGCTGCTCATCACCGTCCATCACATCGCCGCCGACGGCTGGTCTGTCGAGGTCCTGGTCCGCGAGATCGGCGCGCTCTACGGCGCTTACACACGCGGCGAAGAGAACCCGCTGGCGCCGCTGCCGATCCAGTACGCCGACTACGCCACCTGGCATCGCGAGCAGCTGCAGGGTCCCGCGTACGAGCAGCAGCTCGCGCACTGGAAGACGCAGCTCGCGGACCTGCCGCAGGTGCACACCCTGCCGCTCGACAAGCCGCGTCCCGCGCAGTTCGACTTCCAGGGCGACAGCTTCGTGCGCGCCCTCGATCCCGCGCTCGTGCAGCAGCTCAACACGCTCGCGCAGGCGCACAACGCCTCGCTGTTCATGCTCCTCCAGAGCGCCTTCGCGCTGCTGGTGGCGCGCTGGAGCCGCGGCGACGACGTCGTCATCGGCACGCCCATCGCCGGCCGCGAGCACCGCGCCCTCGATCCGCTGATCGGCTTCTTCGTCAACACCCTCGTCATGCGCACCCGCGTCGACGGAGCGCAGACCTTCAGCGAGCTGCTGGCCCGGGCCCGGCAGACCGCGCTCGACGCCTACGCCCACCAGACCGTCCCCTTCGAGACGCTCGTCGACGAGCTGAAGCCGGAGCGCAGCCTCAGTCACGGCGCGCTCTTCCAGATCATGTTCTCGCTGGCCCAGCGCCAGCCGGAGACGCTGGAGCTGTCCGGCCTCGACGTCACCGCGCTGCGCGGCGACGCCACGCTGACCCGCTTCGACCTCAGCCTCACCGCCGTCGAAGGCGATGCGCCGCGCCTGCACTGGGAGTACGCCACCTCGCTCTTCGACCGCACCACCATCGAGCGCATGGCGTCGAGCTTCGAAGTGCTGCTGCGCGCCATCGCCGCCGCGCCGCGGACCCGCGTCGACGCCCTGCCGCTCGTCACCGCCGAAGAATCGGCAGCGCTCCTGCAGTCCGGCCGCGGCGAAGTCGTCCCGGTCTCAGGCCTGCTCGCCCACGAGCTGTTCGAACAGCACGCCGAGCGCACGCCGCACGTCATCGCCCTCAAGACCGACGCCGGTCAGTGGACCTATCGCGAGCTGAACGAGCGCGCCAACCAGCTCGCCCACGCCCTCGTCGCCCAGGGCGTCGGCCCCGAGACGCTGGTCGGCATCGCCACCGAGCGCTCGGCCGAGATGATCGTCTCGCTGCTCGCCGTCCTGAAGGCCGGCGGCGGCTACGTGCCGCTCGACTCGAAGTACCCCGCCTCGCGCATCGAGCAGATGATCGAGGACAGCGGCGCGAAGATCGTGCTGCGCCAAAATGACGTAGCCCGCATGTCGGCCAGTCAGCCGACGAGCAGCCTCGCGGCAAGAGCGACGAGCGCGAACACCGCCTACGTCATCTACACCTCCGGCTCCACCGGCCTGCCCAAGGGCGTCGTCGTCGAGCACGCCCAGCTGCGCTCGCACGCCGCCGCCATCCAAGCCCGTTGCCGCCGCAGCGGCGAGCAGCGCGTCCTCTCCGTGACCTCGTTCAGCTTCGACGTCTTCGTCGAAGAGCTGTCGCTGTCGCTGCTGTCCGGCGGCACGATGGTCCTCGTCACCGACGGCCTCTCCATCAGCGCGCGGCAGTTCTGGTCCCTGCTCGCCAGCGAGCGCATCACCGCGCTCTCGCTGACCACGGCCTGGTTCCACTACATCTGCGCCGAGCTGACGGCCGAAGAAGCCGCCGCGGTACGCGACACGCTGCAACTCGTGTTCGTCGGCGGCGAAGCATTGCTCCGCGAGCCGGTCGCGCAGTGGCAGGAGCTCATCGGCCCCAACTCCGGACTGTTCAACGCCTACGGCCCGACCGAGTGCACCATCATCGCCACCGTCTTCGACCTGCGCGACAGCGCGGGCGACCGCCAGCCGCCGATCGGCCGGGCGCTGCCGAACTACAGCGCGCACGTGCTCGACGCCGCCGGCGCGGTCTGCCCGGCCGGCGCGCCCGGCGAGCTGTACCTCGGCGGCGGCAGCGTCGCCCGCGGCTACCTGAACCGCGCCGAGCTGACGGCGGAGAAGTTCGTCACGCTGCGCGGCGAGCGGCTCTACCGGACGGGCGATCTGGTCCGCCGCACCGAGGACGGCAACCTCGCGTTCCTCGGCCGCACGGACGATCAGGTCAAAGTCCGCGGCTTCCGCATCGAGCTCGGCGAAGTCGAGGCGGCGCTCCTGCGCGCGCCCGGCATCGACGAAGCCGTCGTGATCGCCAAAGGCGAGGGGAGCGACAAGCGCCTCGTGGCCTACGTCGCCGGCGCCGGCGCGGACAGCGTCCGCGAGACGCTCGAGCGCACCCTGCCGGCGCACATGGTGCCGTCGGCCTTCGTGACCATGGAGGCGCTGCCGCTCAACGCCAACGGCAAGATCGACAGGAAGGCGCTGCCGGAACCGGAACGCATCGCCGTCGAATACGTCGTCCCGTCCAATGCGACGGAAGAGCGCGTGGCCGCGCTCTGGCAAGAGATCCTGAAGCTCGACACGCCGGTCAGCGTGACCGCCAACTTCTTCGACCTCGGCGGACACTCGCTGCTGGCCACCCGCATCGTCAGCGCCATCGCCGAAGCCTTCGACAAGGTCGTTCCGGTACGGGCCATCTTCGAGCACAACACCGTGCGCTCGCTCTCTTCATATCTCGGGCAGCAGGGCGTGACGGCGTACCAGGCCATCCCGGCCGTGCCGCGCGACGGCGCGCTGCCGCTGTCGTTCGCGCAGCAGCGCCTCTGGTTCATCGACCAGCTCGAAGAAGGCTCGGCGCAGTACAACATGCCGGCCGCGCTGCGTCTCCGCGGTGAGCTGAATCGCGCCGCGCTCCAGCAGACCTTCGACACCATCGTCGAGCGCCACGAAGTGCTCCGCACGAACTTCATCGACGGCGCACAGGTCATCCACCCAGCGGAACCGGTGACCATCCGCACCGTCACCGCCACGCCCGACGAATTCGAAACGCTGGCCCGCGAAGAAGCGCTGCGTCCCTTCGACCTCCGCCACGACCCGATGCTCCGCGTCACGCTCCTCGCCCTCGGCGAAGACGACCACGCGCTGCTGATCACCGTCCACCACATCGCCGCCGACGGCTGGTCGGTCGAGGTCATGATCCGCGAGATCGGCGCGCTCTACGGCGCTTACAGCCGCGGCGAAGCGAATCCGCTGGCGCCGCTGCCGATCCAGTACGCCGACTACGCGTCGTGGCACCGCGAGCAGTTGCAGGGTCCGGTCTTCGAGCAGCAGCTCGCGTACTGGAAGACGCAGCTCGCCGACCTCCCGCAGGTCCACTCGCTGCCGCTCGACAAGCCGCGTCCCGCGCAGTTCAGTGTCGAAGGCGGCAACATCGTCCGCGCGCTCGATCCGGCCCTCGTGCAGCAGCTCCAGACGCTGGCGCAGACGCACAACGCCTCGCTCTTCATGCTGCTCCAGAGCGCGTTCGCGCTGCTGGTGGCGCGCTGGAGCCGCGGCGAGGACGTCGTCATCGGCACGCCCATCGCCGGCCGCGAGCATCACGCCCTCGATCCGCTGATCGGCTTCTTCGTCAACACGCTCGTGCTGCGCACCCGCGTCGACGGAGCGCAGACCTTCAGCGAACTGCTGGCGGCGGCGCGACAGACCGCGCTCGACGCCTACGCCAACCAGACCATCCCGTTCGAGATGCTCGTCGACGAGCTGAAGCCGGAGCGCAGCCTCAGCCACGGCGCGCTGTTCCAGATCATGTTCTCGCTGGCCCAGGGCCAGACCGAGACGCTGTCCCTGCCCGGCCTCGACGTGACGACGCTGCAGAGCGACGCCACCCTGACCAAGTTCGACCTCGGCCTCACGGCCATCGAAGGCGACGCGCCGCGCCTGCACTGGGAGTACGCCACGGCGCTCTTCGAGCACGCCACCATCGAACGGATGGCGTCGAGCTTCGAAGTGCTGCTCCGAGCCATCGTGGCCGCGCCGTCGGCCCGCGTCGACGCGCTGCCGCTGCTGACTGCTGAAGAATCCGCGGCCCTGCTCCAGTCAGGCCGCGGCGAAGTCGTGCCGGTGCCGCCGCCGCTCATGCACGAGCTGTTCGAGCAGCACGCCGACCGCACTCCCGACGCCATCGCCCTGCGCACCGACGCCGGCCAGTGGACCTACCGCGAGCTCGACGAGCGCGCCAACCAGCTCGCCCACGCGCTCGTCGCGCAGGGCGTCGGTCCCGATGTCCTGGTCGGCATCGCCACCGAGCGCACCTCCGAGATGGTGGTCTCGCTGCTGGCCGTGCTCAAGGCCGGCGGCGGCTACGTGCCGCTCGACATCAAATACCCGGCCTCGCGCATCGAGCAGATGATCGAGGACAGCGGCGCGAAGCTCGTGCTGCGCCAGGACGACGTCGCGCGCATGTCGGCCGGCCAGTCGACGAGTCGACCAGTCGTCAAGTCTTCAAGTAGCTCGACGACTGGAAGACCCGACGACTCGACGACTGGACGACTGGAAGACTCCACGACTGGAAGACTCGACGACTCGACGACTCCCGAGGACCCGGCCAGCCGTACCGCCTACGTCATCTACACCTCCGGCTCCACCGGCCGGCCGAAGGGCGTGGTCATCGAGCATCGCGCCGTGCAGAACTACGTCGCCTCGCTCCGCGCTCAGTACCCCGGCGTGCCGAACTATCGCGTGCTCTCCGTCTCCTCGTTCAGCTTCGACGTCTTCGTCGAGGAGATGGCACAGTCGATCCTGTCGGGCGGGACGATGGTCCTGGTCACCGACGGCCTCTCCGTCAGCGCGCAGCAGTTCTGGTCGCTGGTCGTGAAGGAGCGCATCACCTTCCTCGGCCTCTCCACCGCCTACTTTCACTACCTCTGCTCCGAGCTGACGGCCGAACTGGCCGCGTCGATCAAGGAGACGCTGCGACTGGTGTTCGTCGGCGGCGAAGCGCTCCTGCGCGAGCCGGTGGCGCAGTGGCACCGCCTGATGGGCCACGACGTCGCCGTCTGGAACGTCTACGGCCCCACCGAGTGCACCGTCATCTGCACCGGCTTCGACCTGGCCGGCTACGACGGCGCCGGCATGCCGCCGATCGGCACCTCGCTGCCGAACTACACCACCCACGTCCTCGACACGGCCGGCGCGGTCTGCCCGGTGAACATGCCGGGTGAGCTGCACATCGGCGGCGGCAGCGTCGCCCGCGGCTACCTGCACCGCGCGGAGCTGACCGCGGAGAAGTTCGTCACGCTGCACGGCGATCGGCTCTACAGGACGGGCGATCTCGTCCGCCGCGGCGCCGACGGCAACATCGCCTTCCTCGGACGCACCGACGACCAGGTCAAGATCCGCGGGTTCCGCATCGAGCTGGGTGAAGTCGAGGCGGCGCTGCTGCGCGCGCCCGGCATCGACGAAGCGGTCGTCATCGCCAAAGGCGAGGGCAACGACAAGCGCCTCGTGGCGTATGTCGTCGGGGCTGGCGCGGAGAACCTGCGCGAGACGCTCGACCGCACGCTCCCCGCGCACATGGTGCCGTCCGCCTTCGTGCGCATGGACGCGCTGCCGCTCAACGCCAACGGCAAGATCGACAAGAAGGCCCTGCCCGAGCCGGAGCGCATCGTCGTCGAGTACGTCGCCCCCGCCACGGCGACGGAAACGCCCGTGGCCGCGCTGTGGCAGCAGATCCTGAAGCTCGAAGAGCCGGTCAGCGTGACCGCCAACTTCTTCGACCTCGGCGGGCACTCCCTGCTGGCCACGCGCATCGCCAGCGCCATCGGCGAGGCGCTCCACAAGACCGTGCCGGTGCGCGCCATCTTCGAGCACAACACCGTGCGCTCGCTGTCGGCGTATCTCGACGCGAAGGCGGAGACGGTCCACCAGGCCATTCCCGTCGTCCCGCGTACCGAGCCGCTGCCGCTGTCGTTCGCGCAGCAGCGCCTCTGGTTCATCGACCAGCTCGAAGGGAGCTCGGCGCAATACAACATGCCCGCGGCGCTGCGCCTGAAGGGCGTGCTGGACCGCGACGCGCTGCAGAAAACGTTCGACGCCATCGTCGAGCGCCACGAGATCCTGCGCACGCGCTACACGGGTGACGTGCAGGATATCCGCACCTTCGAGCCGCTGCCGATCCGCGAGGTCGCCGTCGCGCCTGAGCAGCTCGACGCGCTGCTGGCCGAGGAGGCGGGGCGTCCGTTCGACCTCTCGCGGGACCTCATGCTGCGCGTGGCGCTGCTCCGTTTGAGCACTGACGAACACGTCCTCGTGTGCACGATGCATCACATCGCCTCCGACGCCTGGTCGGTCGATCTGCTCGTGGGCGAGGTGCGCGCGCTCTACTCCGCGTTCGTCGCCGGGCAGCCGAACCCGCTCGCTCCGCTGCCGATCCAGTACGCCGACTACGCGCACTGGCAGCGGGCGCAGATGGCGGGCGAGGGGTACGAACGGCAGGTCGCGTACTGGAAGAACCAGCTCGCCGAGCTGCCACGCGTGCACAGCCTGCCGCTCGACAAGACCCGCCCGGCGCAGCAGCGCTTCGACGGCGGCAAGGTCGAGCGCAGCCTCGACGCGCGGCTCGTCGACAAACTCAACGCCCTCGCCCACGGCCGCAACGCCTCGCTGTTCATGGTCCTCGAGAGCGCCTTCGCGCTGCTCGTGGCGCGCTGGAGCCGTTCCAACGACGTCGCCATCGGCAGCCCGATCGCCGGCCGCGACCACACCTCGCTCGATCCGCTGATCGGCTTCTTCGTCAACACGCTCGTTCTGCGCACGCGCCTCCACGAGACGCAGACCTTCGAGCAGTTGCTCGAGCAGGCCAGACAGACCGCGCTCGACGCCTTCGCCAACCAGAGCATTCCGTTCGAGACCCTCGTCGACGAGCTGAAGCCGGAGCGCAGCCTCAGCCACGGCGCGCTGTTCCAGATCCTCTTCTCGCTCCTGCAGAGCAGCGACAACGCGCTGGAGCTGCCGGGCCTCGAAGTGACGCCGCTGGCGCGCGAGCTCGGCCTGACCAAGTTCGACCTCAACCTCACCGCCATCGAGAGCGACGGCTTCGTGCAGTTGCACTGGCAGTACGCCACCAGCCTCTTCGAGCGCGACACCATCGAGCGGATGGCCGACAGCTTCGCCGTCCTCCTCGACGCCATCGCCGCGGCGCCGTCGACGAACGTCTACGCGCTGCCGCTGGTCGCCGAGACGCCCGCGCTGCGCGGACTCACCACCTCCGAGGGACGCGAGCAGTGCATCCACTCCGCGTTCGAGGAGCAGGCGGCGCGGACGCCGGACGCGCTCGCGGCCGGCACGCTCACGTACCGCGAGCTGAACGAGCGCGCCAACCGCCTCGCCAACACGCTGCTGGCCAAGCCGCGCGGCGCGCGCATCGGCATCTACACCGAGCGCTCCGCCGACGTCCTGGCCGGCATGCTCGGCGTGCTCAAGGCCGGCCTGACCTACGTGCCGTTCGAGCCGGGCAACACGCCGGAGCGGCTGCGCCACATGATCGACAACGGCGAGATCGCCTGCGTCATCGCCCAGGCGCAGCTCGCGGCGAACCTGCCGGACGGCGTCGAAGTGCTGCCGTTCGATGTGGACGCGCCTTCGGGCAACCCGGCCGTGGCCGTCTCGCTGCAGCAGAGCGCGTACGTCATGTACACGTCCGGCTCCACCGGCGTGCCGAAGGGCGTGGAGATCACGCACGCGGGCCTCATCGACTACCTCGCCTTCGCCTCGCGCAACTACTACGCCGCGCACCTCGACGGCTCCTTCGTCGTCACCTCGCACGGCTTCGACATCACCATCCCCAGCCTCTACGTACCGCTCATGCACGGTGGCCGCGTGCAGCTCGCCACGCCGGGCGAAGAGCTGACCGAGCTGGCCACGAAGCTCGCCGGCGACGACGCCGCGTTCCTGCTGCGCATGACGCCGATGCACCTCACCGGCGTCCTGCCGCTGCTCGGCTCGCACTACGAGTCACGCCACGTCTTCGTCATCGGCGGCGAGGCCTTCCCCGCCTCCCTCGCCCGCGAGCTGCAGTCGCGCTTCCCGAACGCGCAGATCTTCAACCACTACGGTCCCACCGAGACGGTCGTCGGCTGCGCCATGTACGACGTCACCGCGAACCTGTCCACGGCAGGCGAGCGTCTCCCGATCGGCCGGGCCATGGAGAACACCGAGCTGTTCGTCCTCAACGAGGCGCTGCTGCCGAATCCGGCCGGCGTCCCGGGCGAGCTGCACATCGGCGGCGCCGGCGTGGCGAACGGCTACGTCAACCAGTCCGAGCTCACCGCCCAGAAGTTCGTCGATTACCACGGCACCCGCGTCTACAAGAGCGGCGATCTCGTCCGCCTCCTCCCGAGCGGCGACGTCGAGTTCCTCGGCCGCGTCGACAACCAGATCAAGATCCGCGGCTTCCGCGTCGAGCCGGGCGAGATCGAGAGCGTCCTCAAGACCGTCGCCAAGGACGCCCTCGTCACCACGCGCGGCGAAGGGGAGCACAAGCAGCTCGTTGCCTACGTTGTTCATAACGGCACGGTCGGTGACGTCACCGTCGACGACCTCAAGGCCCGCCTCCGCTCGGCGCTGCCGGAGTACATGGTCCCGTCGGGCTGGTGCGTCCTCGACGCCTTCCCCCTCAACGCCAACGGCAAGATCGACCGCAAGGCCCTGCCTGCCATCGACCGCGAGGCCGTCGCCTTCGTCGCGCCGGAGACGGCCACCGAGACGAAGCTCGCCGAGATCTGGCAGACCATCCTCAAGCTCGACACCACGCCCAGCGTCACGGCGAACTTCTTCGAGCTGGGCGGACACTCGCTGCTGGCTACCCGCGTGGCCAGCGCCGTCAGCGCGGAGCTCGACAAGAGCATGCCCGTGCGCACGCTCTTCGAGCACAGCACCGTCCGGGCCCTGGCCGCGCACCTCGACACCGTCGCCGCCACCGAGCACCGCGTCATCGAAGTCGTCCCGCGCGACGGCAACCTGCCGCTCTCCTTCGCCCAGCAGCGCCTCTGGTTCGTCGACCAGCTCACCGGCGCCAGCGCGCAGTACAACATGCCGGCCGCCTTCCGCCTCCGCGGGCGCCTCGACTTCGATGCCCTTCAGCACGCCCTCGACGAGATCGTCCGCCGCCACGAAGTGCTGCGCACGAACTACGTCAGCGAGCTCGGTCAGGCCCGCCAGGTGGTCCGCGACGCGGCCGGCGTGCCGATCGCGCGCCTTACTGCCACCGAGGAGACGCTGCAGGCGATGGCGCACGCCGAGGCGCAGAAACCGTTCGACCTCGCCAACGACCTCATGGTCCGCGTGGCGCTGTTGACGCTCGCCGACAACGAGCACGTCCTCCTCTTCACCATGCACCACATCGCCTCGGACGGCTGGTCGATCGCCCTCCTGGCGCGCGAGTTCACCGCCCTCTACCGCGGCGACACGCTCCCCGAGCTGCCCGTGCAGTACGCCGACTTTGCGGCCTGGCAGCGTAACTGGCTCACCGGCGACGTCCTCGACGCGCAGCTCGGCTACTGGAAGAACCAGCTCGCCGGCGCGCCGCCCGTGCACAGCCTCCCGCTCGACAAGCCGCGGCCCACGCTGCAGGGCTCCGCGGGCGACCGCTACGTGCAGGACCTCGACCGCGGCCTGCACGCCGGCCTCAACGCCCTGGCCCGGCAGCAGAACGCCAGCCTCTACATGGTCCTCCAGAGCGCTCTGGCGCTGCTGGTCGGCCGCTGGAGCAACGAGACCGACGTCGTCATCGGCAACACCATCGCCGGCCGCACGCACAAGGACGTCGAGGAGCTGATCGGCTTCTTCGTCAACAACGTCGTCCTGCGCACCGACCTCTCCGCGGCGTCGTCGTTCGAAGACCTCATCGCCAGCGTCAAGCAGACCAGCCTCGACGCGCACGCCAACCAGGACGTGCCGTTCGAGATGCTCGTGGAGGCGCTGAAGATCGAGCGCAGCCTCAGCCACGCGCCGCTCGTGCAGATCGTCTTCACCTTCCGCAACAACGAGCGCGCCGAAGTGCGCCTGCCGGACCTCACCCTCGAAGGCCTCGGCGACTCCCTCGGCTCCAGCCGCTTCGACCTCGAGCTGCTCGTCACCGAGCACGCCGACCGCCTCGAGCTGGCCTGGGGCTACTCGACCGACATCTTCGAGCGCGGCACCATCGAGCGCCTCGGCGACAGCTTCGAAGTCCTACTGCGCAACGCCGTCGCAGCGCCTCGGACGCACATCGAGCAGCTCGGCATCGTCAGCGACGCCGACCGCGCCCAGCGCGCCGCCGCCCAGCCGGCCGACCTGCCGTTCCCCGAGGAGCTGTGCGTGCACGAGCTGTTCGAGCAGCGTGCGGCGGAGACGCCGGATGCCGTCGCGGTCGTCTTCGAGGACGACGAGCTGACGTACGGCGAGCTGAACGCCGCCGCCAACCGCCTGGCGCGCTACCTCGTCGACAAGAACGTGCAGCCCGACTCGCGCGTGGCCCTCTGCGCCGAGCGCTCGTTCGACATGGTGGTGGGCATGCTGGCCATCCTCAAGTCCGGCGCCGGCTACGTGCCCATCGACCCGCAGTACCCGGAAGAGCGCATCGAGCAGATCCTGACCGACTCCGGCGTGTCGATGATCCTCACGCAGGCCGAGCTGCTCGAGCTGAACCCGATGTTCAACGACTACGCGGCCCTGCCGATCGACGGCGGCTTCCGCGACGTCCTCCTGGCGCGCTACTCCACCGACGACCTCGGCCGCACCGCCACGCCGCGCAACCTGGCCTACGTCATCTACACCTCCGGCTCCACCGGCACGCCCAAGGGCGCCATGGTCGAGCACCGCAGCGTCGTCCGCCTGGTCATCAACAACCACTACGTGCCGCTCAGCGCCGAGACGCGCATCCTGCAGGCCTCGACCAGCGCCTTCGACGCGGCCACGTTCGAGATCTGGGGCGCGCTGCTCAACGGCGGCCGGCTCATCCTCTATCCCGAGAGCCGCATCGACCTGAACGCCATCAACCGCCAGATCGAGCAGCACGGCGTGAACACGTTCTTCGTGACCACGGGCCTCTTCGACCAGTGGAGCTACCAGCTGCCGAAGAAGGACTGCCTGCGCTGGATCCTCACCGGCGGCGACGTGACCAGCCCGGCCTCGGTGCAGCGCGTCTACGAGGCTCTGCCGTCCGTGCACATCAGCAACATCTACGGGCCGACCGAGAACACGACCTTCAGCACCTACTTCCCGATCGCCCGCGACGCCGACTTTGCGCAGTCGCTGCCGATCGGCAACAAGATCAACGGAACCTCGCTGCACGTGCTCGACCGCGCGCAGCAGCCGCTCCCGGCCGGCGCCATCGGCGAGCTGTATTGCGGCGGCCCCGGCGTGGCCCGCGGCTACCTCAACCAGGCCGCCCTGACCGCGGAGAAGTTCGTCACCATCGACGGCGAGCGGCTCTACCGCACGGGCGACCTCGTGCGCATGCTGCCGGACGGCAACGTGGCCTTCATCGGCCGCGCCGACAACCAGGTCAAGATCCGCGGCTTCCGCATCGAGCTGGGCGAGATCGAGGCCAAGCTGCTGCGCGTCCCCGGCGTTCGCGACGTCTTCGTCGTGGCCAAGGGCGACCGCACGAACAAATACCTGGCCGCCTACCTCGTCCCCGAGCCGGAGTGGGAGGATGCGGAAGAGAACGACTGGCGCGAGCACCTGCGCACGGCACTCAAGCAGACCCTCCCGGAGCACATGATCCCGACCGCGTTCGTCCGCCTGGCCGCGCTGCCGCTCAACGCGAACGGCAAGGTGGACCAGAAGGCGCTGCCGGAGCCGGAGCGCCTGGCGCAGGTCAGCTACGTCGCCCCGACCACCGAGGCGGAAGTGGTGATCGCGGCGATCTGGGCCGACATCCTCAAGCTCGACGGCAACGTCAGCGCCAACGCCGACTTTTTCGACCTCGGCGGCAACTCGCTCACCCTCCTGCGCGTCAAGGCCCACGTCGAGAGCGCCTTCGGCATCGAAGTGCCGACCCGCTTCTTCTTCGAATACCCCACCGTCACCGGCATCGCCCTCGCCACCGACCTCCTCCGCACCAAAAACACCCCGGCCGCGCTGGAGGAAGAGGAGATGGAGGTTGGCGAGCTGTAGGCCGGAAGGGACCGCTGCCGTCCCGGCGGCTGTCGTTGGCGGCGTCCCGCCGCCAACGAGCGCGGGCGGTACGCCCGCCGCCACAGCGCCGAGGACGGCGGCGGTCCGCCCGTCCGGACCGCCGGTTCGCCATCAGGCATCGATGCCTGAGCCGGAAGGCAACGTTCTCTCGCTCGACCCAACGTTGGGTCGAGCTCGCCCCAAGTTCGGTCAGGCGCGACCCACGTTCGGTCAGGGTCGACTCAACGTTCGGTCGTGCTCGACCCAAGTTCGGTCAGGCTTGACCCAACGTTCGGTCGCGCTCGACCCAAGTTCGGTTAGGCTCGCCCCAACGTTCGGTCAGGCTCGACTCAACGTTCGGTCGCGCTCGACCCAAGTTCGGTCAGGCTCGACTCAACGTTGGGTCGCGCTCGACCCAAGTTCGGTCAGGCTCGACCCAACGTTTGGTCGCGCTCGACCCAAGTTCGGTCGCGCTCGACCCAACGTTCGGTCGCGCTCGACCCAACGTTCGGTCGCGCTCGACCCAACGTTCGGTCGTGCTCGACCCAACGTTCCTTCACGCTCGACCCAAGTTCGGTCAGGCTCGCCCCAACGTTGCCTCGCGGCGACCCACCGTTGGCTTACGCAGCCCCAGCGTTGGCTCCTGCGGACCCAACGTTGGCTCACGCGGACTCAACGTTGACTCACGCGGACTCAACGTTGACTCACGCGGACCCAACGGTGAGCTCGGTCGCGTGCGTAGCACGCTGAAGAAAATAGCCCCCGGCTTCCAGCCGGGGGAACAAGCGTGCCCTTGGTACCAGCCCGTGTAGCGGGCGACAGATCACTTCGCCGATTGAATGCGCCCGGGATCTCGCCGGACAAACTACCTGTGGACGTGATCTGCCGCCCGCTACGCGGGCTGGAGACCTGGGCGTCGCGTTCCCCCTGCTAGAAGCCGGGGACTATTGTCTTTGGCGTGCTACGCACGCGTTGATCCGCGCTTAACTGAAGACCATTGGGCCCAAGGTGAGGGGTTGTGGCGCTTGGCAAAAGGGAGCCCCTCACCCTAACCCTCTCCCCGTGCGCGGGGAGAGGGGACTGACCTTCCCGCCGCGCTCCAATGGCTCCGTGTACCCACCGTCCTGAACGAGACACGCAGCACGCATCAGCAAGCCGAGCCCGGCCGCGAACCTCGTCGCCACAGAGAACAATTCCAATGTTATCTGTAGCTCCGTAGAGCGCTTGTTTGTGGAATTACACCCACCCCCCAAAGCATTGTCGCGGGAACCCCGGAAGGAAATCGAAGTTCGCAGGCGTCCGCATCGTCAGATCCGGTCCAAAACGACAACTGAATACGCAATGAATCAAAAGCTGGCATGAGCCGGCCCGAGTAAGACTCGTTTACTCGTCAGTAACCAACGCAAGGAACCGATGATCCCGAACCTGGTCAAAGAAGCACTGGAAGCCGGCGTACAGCTCTACGTCGAGAACGGCGGCCTGAAGTTTGCCGTGCGCAAGGGCGGCTTCCCCGCCGAGCTGCGCGAGAAGATCGTTCGCCACAAGGCGGAGATCGTGGCCTTCCTGGCGCGCGTCGACGGCGCGGGCGAGCAGATCCAGCAGGCTCCGCTGCAGCAGGTGGCGGACCGGACCGCGATCTCGCTCTCCTTCTCCCAGCAGCGCCTCTGGTTCGTGGATCAGCTCGAAGGCGGCAGCCACCAGTACAACATCTCCGCCGCCCTGCGCCTCACCGGCGTCCTCGACACGTCCGCCCTGCAGCGCGCCTTCGACGAGATCGTCAGCCGCCACGAAGTCCTCCGCACGCTCTACAGGAGCAGCGAGGGCGGTGACGGCGTACAGGTTCCGCAGCCGCCGCGCGCCATCCAGACCACCTACAGCGACGTCTCCTCCCTCGAAACCGAGGAACAGGAGCGCCGCGTGCTCGAGCTGGCCAGGCTCGACGCCGAGACGCCGTTCGACCTCCGCGGCGACATCCTCCTGCGCGCCGGCCTCGTCAAGCTGCGCCACGACGAGCACGTCCTGCTCTTCACGATGCACCACATCGCCTCGGACGGCTGGTCGATCGGCATCCTGGTCAACGAGTTCTCCAGGCTCTACGTCGCCTTCAGCGAAGGCAGGCCCAGCCCGCTGGCGCCGCTCACCATTCAATATGCCGACTACGCCGCCTGGCAGCGCAGCATGCTGCAGGGCGACGAGCTGAACCGCCAGATCGACTACTGGACCAACCGGCTCGACGGCATCCCGCGCCTGCACAGCCTCCCCATCGACAAGCAGCGCCCGGCGCAGCAGCAGTTCGCCGGCCGCCGCCTGTCGCAGTCGCTCGATCGCGCCCTCCTCGACGACCTCCGCAACCTCGCCAGCGCCAACGGCACGACCCTGTTCGTGCTGCTCCAGAGCGCCTTCTCGCTGCTGGTCGGCCGCTGGAGCAACGAGTCCGACGTCGTCATCGGCAGCCCGGTCGCCGGACGCATCCACAAGGACGTCGAGCAGCTCATCGGCTGCTTCGTGAACACGCTCACCCTGCGCACCACGCTGGCCCCGGAGCTGACCTTCAAGGAACTGCTGGCCAGGAGCAAGGAGACGGTCCTCGAGGCCTTCTCGCACCAGCAGGTGCCGTTCGAGATGCTGGTCGACGCGGTCAAGCCGGAGCGCAGCCTCTCGCACTCGCCGCTCTTCCAGCTCCTCTTCGTGCTGCAGAACAACGACCACGGCACGCTCGACCTGCCGGGTCTGGCCATCCGCCAGGTCGACGGCATCGACGGCATCATCCGCTACGACCTCGAGCTCTCCTGTACCGAAGGAGATGCCGGGCTGATGATCACGTGGAGCTACGCCGACGCCCTCTTCGAGCAGCCCACCATCGCCCGGCTGGCGGAGAGCTTTGCGGCGCTGCTGCGCTCGATCGTGGCCGCGCCGGAGACGAACATCCACGCGCTGTCGATCGTCGCCGAGCGCGACGTTACCGACTACGCCAAATGGAACCAGACCGCGACGGCGTTCCCCGCTGATCGCACCATCCACCAGCTCTTCGAAGAGCAGGCCGCGGCGCATCCCGACGCGGTCGCGCTCGTGTGCGACGGTCACGAGCTGACCTACGCGCGCCTCAACGAGAAAGCGAACCAGCTCGCCGATTACCTCCGCGAGTACGGCCTCGGCCCCGACAGCATGGTCGGCATCTGCGTGGAGCGCTCCTTCGAGATGGTCGTGGCCGTCCTCGGCGTGCTCAAGGCCGGCGCCGCCTACGTGCCGCTCGAGCCGTCCTATCCGCGCGAGCGCATCGAATACATCGTCCGTGACGCGGCCCTGGAGGTCGTGCTCGTCGAGTCGTCCGTGATCCAGCGCCTGCCGCTGTCCGGCGTCGACGTGGTCCTGGTCGACGAAGTCCTCGGCGATGAGCTGCTGGACGGCTACTCCACCGCGAACCTCGAAGACGTGGCCGTCACGCCGGAGCACCTGGCGTACGTCATCTACACGTCGGGCTCGACCGGCCAGCCGAAGGGCGCCATGGTCCATCACCGCGGCGTCGTCAACTACCTGACGCACGCGGTCTCGACGTACTTCGAGCCGCACCACGTAGGCGCGGTCATGAGCTCGCCGCTCTGCTTCGACGCCACCGTGACGACGCTGCTGGCGCCGCTCGTGGCCGGCCGCCGCCTCGTCCTGCTGCCCGAGGCGCAGGAAGAGCTGATCGCCGGGCTGACGCGGTACCTGTTCGAGGATGAAGCGGCGTGGCTGTTCAAGATCACGCCCGCGCACCTCGAGCTGCTCGGCCATCGCGCCGGGACTTCGTGCACGAAGGAACACGCCATCGTCGTCGGCGGCGAGCAACTCACGGTGAGCACGCTCGCGCAGTGGAAAGAGCAGCTCCTGCCGAACGCGACGTTCTTCAATGAATACGGCCCGACCGAAACGGTCGTCGGCTGCTCGATCCATCGCGTGCATACCGCCAGCGACATCGCGCTGCGCGGTTGCGCCGGCGCCGTCCCGATCGGCAAGCCGATCCAGAACACGACACTCCATGTCCTCAACGCGCGCCGCGAGCGCGTGCCGGTCGGCGCGATCGGCGAGCTGTACATCGGCGGCTCCGGCGTCGCGCACGGCTATCTCAACCGCGCCGAGCTGACCGCGGAACGCTTCATCGACAATCCGTTCGGCGAAGGCCGTCTGTACAAGACGGGCGACGTCGTCCGCTGGCTGCCCGACGGCAACCTGGTCTTCCTCGGCCGTTCCGACGACCAGGTCAAGATCCGCGGCTTCCGCATCGAGCTCGGCGAGATCGCCGCGAAGATCACCGCCTTCGCCGAGGTGAAGGAAAGTCTCGTCGTCGCCGTCGAGGACGAGGAGGAGAAGAGCCTCGTCGCGTATGTGGTCTCGGACAGCGACGAGGACGTGCTCGTCGAGTCGCTGCGCCGGTCGCTCACGCTCGCGCTGCCGGACTACATGGTCCCGTCCGCGTTCGTCGTCCTGCCGGCCTTCCCGCTGACGACGAACGGCAAGATCGACCGCAAGGCGCTGCCCGCGCCGAACCGCCAGAGCAATCAGACTTATGTGGCCCCCTCCACGCCGACCGAGCTGACGCTCGCGGAGTTGTGGCAGGAGACCCTGAAGCTCGACGGCGCCGTCAGCGTGACCGCGAACTTCTTCCACCTCGGCGGGCACTCGCTGATGGCCACGCGCCTCCTGAGCCGCGTGGCCAAGGAGCTGAGCATCGGCGTGCCGCTGCGCGCGCTGTTCGAGCATCCCACGCTCCGTGATTTCGCGGCGCACCTCGACACGCTTCGGAAAGTCACCTTTGTTCCGCTCGCCCCCGTCTCGCGCGACCGCGAGCTGCCGCCGTCCTTCGCGCAGCAGCGCCTCTGGTTCATCGACCAGCTGGAAGAGGGGAGCGCGCAGTACAACATGCCGGCCGCGCTGCACCTGAAAGGCGCGCTCGACCTGGCAGCGCTGCAGCAGACCCTCGACGCCATCGTGGCCCGGCACGAAGTGCTGCGCACGCGCTTCGTCGCCAAGGGTGACAGCTGCATCCAAGACATCCAGCCGGCCCTGCCGGTGCCGATGCGCGTCCTCGACGCCACGCACGCGGAGCTGGAGAGCATCGCCCGCGACGAAGTGACGCGTCTCTTCGACCTCAGCAGCGACCTGATGCTGCGCGTGACGCTGGTCCGCCTCGGCGCCGACGAGCACGCCCTGCTCCTCACCCTGCACCACATCGCCTCGGACGGCTGGTCGCTGGGCCTGCTCGTCAAAGAGTTCAGCGCCCTGTACGCCGCGTTCTCCGAGGGGCGGGCCAATCCGCTGGCGCCGCTGCAGATCCAGTACGCCGACTACGCGCACTGGCAGCGCGCCCTGCTCTCGGGCGAGGCGTACGACCGCCAGCTCGCGTACTGGAGCGACCAGCTCGCGGACCTGCCGCCGGTGCACAGCCTCCCGCTCGACAAGCCGCGCCCGGCGCAGCAGTCGTTCGCCGGCGGCAACCACACGACCGTTCTCGACGCGCCGACGCTGGCGCGCCTCAATGCCCTCGCCGAGGGGCAGAGCGCCACGCTGTTCATGGTCCTGCAGAGCGCCTTCGCGCTGCTCCTGGGGCGCTGGAGCCACGCCTCCGACGTCGTCATGGGCAGCCCGATCTCCGGACGCAACCACAAGGACGTCGAGCCGCTGATCGGCTTCTTCGTCAACACGCTGGTCCTGCGGACGCAGCTCGCCGAGTCGATGACGTTCGAAGAGCTGCTGCGCCGGAACAAGCAGACCGTCCTCGACGCCTTCACCAATCAGGACGTGCCGTTCGACGGTCTCGTGGGCGAGCTCAAGCCGGCGCGCAGCCTCAGCTACTCGCCGCTGTTCCAGATCCTCTTCGCGCTCCAGAACAACGACGCGCCGGACCTGCAGCTGCCGAACCTCGCCGTGACGCCGCTCGGTGCCGGCAACAGCGCCATCCGCTTCGACCTCCAGCTCGCCGCCAGCGAGAAGGCGGACGGGCTGATGCTGAGCTGGAGCTTCGCCGAGAGCCTCTTCGACGTCCGCACCATCGAGCGCATGGCCGCCAGCTTCGAAGTCCTGCTGCGCGCCATCGCCGAGAACGCCGCCGACGACGTGCACCGCCTGCCGCTGCTGACCGGCGCCGACCAGCTCCAGCTCGCCCAGTGGAACGAGACGGCCGCGGATGTCCCCGCGACCACCGTCCACGCCCTCTTCGAAGCGCAGGCCGCGAAGTCGCCGGACGCCATCGCCGTCGTCGACCGCAACGAGCAGTTCACCTACCGCGAGCTGAACGAGCGCGCCAACCAGATCGCCCACGACCTCATCGCCCGCGGCGCAAAGCCCGGCACGCTGGTCGGCATCTCCGTCGACCCCAACGCCTCGATGATCGCCGGCCTCCTCGGCATCCTGAAGTCCGGCGCCGCCTACGTGCCACTCTCGAAGACGCTGCCCGAGGCGCGCCTGCAGTACATGCTCGAAGACGCCGCGATCGACCTCGTGCTCGAAAACACCACCCCGGCCGAGCAACGAGCAACCAGCAACCCGAACGTGGCAAGCGACGTCGCCTACGTCATCTACACGTCTGGAACGACGGGCCAGCCGAAGGGCGTCACGATCTCCCACGCAGCGGCAGTCAACTTCACCACGGGCTTTCTCTCGCGTCTTGAAATCGCAGAGGCCGGGAAGTGGCTGCTCCTGACCGGCATCACCTTCGACATCGCCTTCTTCGAATGGTTCGGCTGCCTCGCCGCCGGCGGCACCTGTTCCGTCGCCGACGCCGCCACGCAGACCGACGCCGCGGAACTCCGTTCGCTGCTCGAGCGCGAGCAGTTCCAGCTCGTGCAGACCACGCCCTCGCGCTGGTCGCAGCTCCTCGATGCCGGCTGGCGCGGACAGCGCGGCCTGTACGCCCTGTGCGGCGGCGAAGCGTTGCCGCTCGTGCTGCAGGAAAGACTGGCCGCCATCACCGGCTCGCTCTGGAACTGCTACGGCCCGACCGAAGCCACGGTCTGGTCGCTTATTAATAAGGTAGAAACGAACCAGAGCGTCGTCGCCCTCGGACGCGGTCTGGCCAACTACCGCCATCACGTCCTGTCCGCGAATCAGGAAATGGCGGCCATCGGCGCGATCGGCGAGCTGTACATCGGCGGACCGAGCCTCGCCAACGGTTACCTCAACCGCGCCGAGCTGACCGCCGAGCGCTTCGCCACCATCCGCGGCGAGCGTCTCTATCGCACGGGCGATCTCGTGCGGTACCTGCCGGACGGCAACTTGACCTTCATCGGCCGCACCGACGACCAGGTCAAGGTCCGCGGCTACCGCATCGAGCTCGGCGAGATCGAGGCGCAGCTCCGCCGCATCGCCAACGTCCGCGAGGCCGCCGTGGCCGCGCGCGGCGAGGCCGGCGACAAATACCTCGCCGCCTACATCGTCGGCGAGGCCACCGTCGATGAGCTACGCGCCGCCCTACAGCAGACGCTGCCCGACTACATGATCCCGACGGCGTTCGTGACGATGTCCGCGCTGCCGCTCAACGCCAACGGCAAGGTGGACCGCAAGGCGCTGCCGGAGCCGGAGCGCCAGGCCGCGACCTACGTCGCACCCGAGACGGAGACCGAGGCGCGCATCGCCGAGCTCTGGCAGCAGATCCTCAAGCTCGACGCGCCGGTCAGCGTCCTCGCCAACTTCTTCGACCTCGGCGGCCACTCGCTGATCGCCACCCGCATCGCCAGCGCCGTCAGCGAGGCCCTCGGCAAGACCATGCCGGTGCGCGCGCTCTTCGAGCACAACACCGTGCGCGCCCTGGCCGCGCATCTCGACCGCCAGAACGTCACCGTGCACGCGGCCATCCCGGTCGTCGACCGCACCGGCGACCTGCCGCTGTCCTTTGCGCAGCAGCGCCTCTGGTTCATCGACCAGCTCGCCGGCGGCAGTGCGCAGTACAACATGCCCGCCGCGCTGCGCCTGACCGGCAAGCTCGACCTCGCCGCGCTGGAGCACGCGTTCGACACCATCGTGGCCCGCCACGAAGTCCTGCGCACGCGCTTCATCGCCCGCGATGAAGCGGCGGTGCAGGAGATCGTCCCGCCGTGCGCCGTGACGATCGGGGAGATGGACCTCTCCGACCTCGACGAGGCGCCGCGCATGGCCTTCCTGGAGCGCCTCGTGCGCGAGCAGGCCACGCATCCCTTCGACCTCTCCCGCGACCTCATGCTGCGCGTGGCCGTCGTCCGCCTCGCGCCGCGCGACCACGCGCTGCTCATCACGCTCCATCACATCGCCGCCGACGGCTGGTCGGTGGAAGTGCTCGTCAACGAGTTCGCGGCGCTCTACCGCGCCTACACGGAAGGGCAGGCCGATCCGCTGCCGCCGCTGGCGATCCAGTACGCCGACTTTGCGCAGTGGCAGCGCGAGCAGTTGCAGGGCGACGCCTTCGAGCGCCAGGTCGACTACTGGCGCACGCAGCTGGCCGGCATCCCGCGCGTGCACAGCCTGCCGCTCGACAAGCCGCGCCCCGCGCAGCAGCGCTACGAAGGCGCATCCGTCGTCCGCACCATCGACGCGGAGCTGGTCGACAAACTGAACTCCCTCGCGCGCCGTCACCGCGCCAGCCTGTTCATGGTCCTCGAGAGCGCCTTCGCGCTGCTGGTGGGCCGCTGGAGCCGCGCCGAGGACGTCGTGATCGGCAGCCCGATCGCGGGACGCGAGCATCGCGCCCTCGATCCGCTGATCGGCTTCTTCGTCAACACCCTCGTGCTGCGCACGCACCTCTCAGCCACGATGTCGTTCGAAGAGCTGCTCGCCCAGACCACGCAGACCGCGCTCGACGCCTTCGCCAATCAGGCCGTGCCGTTCGAGACGTTGGTCGACGAGCTGAAGCCGGAGCGCGGCCTCAGCCACGGAGCGCTCTTCCAGATCCTCTTCTCGCTCGCCCACCGCGAGCGCGGCATGGCCGCCTCGCTGCCCGAGCTCGAAGTGACGTCGCTGGGCCACGACGCCTCGCTGACCAAGTTCGACCTCAGCCTCACCGCCATCGAAGGCGATGTCATGACCATGCGCTGGCAGTACGCCACGTCGCTCTTCGACGCCACCACCATCGAGCGCATGGCCGCCAGCTTCGAAGTGCTGCTGCGGGCTATCGTCGAGACGCCGCATCGTGCGGTATCGGCGCTGCCGCTCGTCTCCGCGACGGACCGCGAGACGTTCCTCAGCTGGAACGGTCCGGTCGTCGACCGCACCAACGTCCCGGCCGTCCACCACGCCTTCGAGGCGCAGGTGGAGCGGACGCCGGATGCCATCGCCATTCAACATGGCGACCGCACGCTCATGTATCGCGAGCTGAACGCGCAGGCCAACCGCCTCGCCCATGAACTGATCGCGCGGTCGATCCCGTCCGGCGCACGCGTCGGGCTCTACTTCGACCGCTCGCCCGAGGTGCTGATCGGCATGCTCGGCATCCTCAAGGCTGGCGCGACCTACGTTCCGTTCGAGCCGGGCAACACCGCCGAGCGCCTGCGCCACATCGTCCAGAACGGTGAGATCGCCTGCGTCGTCGCCGACTCGCGCATCGTCCACCGCCTTCCCGAGAACGTCGACCTCGTCCTGCTGGACGACGAGCAGTACCTGGCCCGCTTCGCCGACCACAACCCGAACGTCGCCGCGGCGGAGAGCGCGTACGTCATGTACACGTCCGGCTCCACCGGCGCGCCGAAGGGCGTCGAGATCCTGCAGAGCGGCCTGGCCGACTACTGCGCGTTCGCCAGCGACCGTTATTACGCTGAGCACCTGGGCGGCTCGTTCGTCGTCACCTCGCACGGCTTCGACATCACCGTGCCGTCGCTCTACGTGCCGCTGCTGCGCGGCGGCCGCGTGCAGCTCTCCACGCGCGGCGAGGAGCTGATCGCGCTGGCCGCCGCCCTGACGGCCGACGATTGCGCCTGGCTGCTGCGCATGACGCCGATGCACGTCAGCGGCCTGCTGTCGCTGGTCAGTGGTGCATTCGAGAGCCGCCACGTGTTCGTCATCGGCGGCGAAGCATTCCCGGCCTCGCTCGCCCGCGAGCTGCAGGCGCGCTTCCCGAGCGCGCAGATCTTCAATCACTACGGTCCCACCGAGACCGTCGTCGGTTGCGCCATGTACGACGTCACCGCGAACCTCGCGGATGCAGGCGAGCGACTGCCGATCGGCCGGGCCATGGCCAACACGGAGCTCTACGTCCTGAACGAGGCCATGGAGCTGAATCCGGTCGGCGTCGCCGGCGAGCTGCACATCGGCGGCGCGGGCGTGGCGAAGGGCTACGTCAACCAGCCGGACGTCACCGCGCAGAAGTTCGTGCAGTTCGGCGACTCGCGCGTCTACAAGAGCGGCGATCTCGTTCGCTGGCTCCCCACCGGCGACCTCGAGTTCCTCGGACGCGCCGACGACCAGCTCAAGATCCGCGGCTTCCGCATCGAGCCGGGCGAGATCGAGAGCGTCCTCAAGACCGTCGTCAGGGACGCGCTCGTGACCGTGCAGGGCGAAGGCGAGGACAAGGCGCTCGTGGCGTATGTCGTCGGCGACGCATCCATCGACTCGCTGAAGGAGCGCCTCAAGAAAGCGCTGCCGGACTACATGGTGCCGTCCGCGTGGTGCGTGCTCGACGCGTTCCCGCTCAACGCCAACGGCAAGATCGACCGCAAGGCCCTGCCCGCGGTGGAGCGCCAGGCCGCGGCGCAGTACGTCGCGCCCGAGGGCGAGACCGAAGTGCGGCTCGCGGAGCTCTGGCAGGACATCCTGAAGCTCAGGACACCGGTCGGCGTGACGGCGAACTTTTTCGAGCTGGGCGGGCACTCTCTGCTCGCCACCCGGCTCGCCAGCCAGATCGCCGTGGCCTTCCAGTGCCGCGTGCCGATCCAAGCATTTTTCCAGCATCAGGACATCCGGTCACTGGCCGGTTTCATCGACGGCATGAGCCTCATGGCCGGCCACACCGCCTCGCACGAAGCGGCAGACCACTACGAAGACGAGGGAACCCTGTAATGCTCGCGGACGTCATCAAACGAGCCCAGGCCGAAGGCGTGGAGCTGTATCTCGAGAACGATCAACTCAAGTACCGCATGCGCCAGGGGAAGCTCAGCCCGGCCATGAAGCAGGAGATCGTCGCCCACAAGGAAACGATCATCTCGCTGCTCCGCGGCCAGGCCATCGCGGTCGACCCGGAGATCCCGGTCGTGCCGCGCGAGACCACGCTGGAGTGCTCGTTCGCACAGCAGCGCCTCTGGTTCGTCGACCAGCTCGAGGGCGGCAGCGCGCAGTACAACATCCCGGCCGCGCTGCGGCTGACGGGACGCCTCGACGAAGAGGCCCTGCAGCGTGCCATCGACGCCATCGTCGAGCGCCACGAAGTGCTGCGCACCGTCTATCGCGCCGAGAACGGCGCGCCGGTGCAGATCATCCAGCCGGTGCGCACGGTGACCATCGCCCGCGTCGACCTCACCACGGACGCCGATCGTGAAGAGCGCGTGCAGGAGCTGGCCCGCGCCGAGGCCGAGGCGGCCTTCGACCTGAGCGCGGACCTCATGCTGCGCGTCGGGCTGCTGAAGCTCGCCGAGGAAGAGCACGTCCTGCTCTTCACCATGCACCACATCGCCTCGGACGGCTGGTCGATGGGCGTCCTCGTGCGCGAGTTCGTCGCCCTTTACAGCGGCCAGTCGCTGCCGGCCCTGCCGATCCAGTACGCCGACTACGCGCAGTGGCAGCGCAACCAGGGCGCTTCGCTCGAGCGGCAGCTCGGCTACTGGAAGACGCGCCTCAACGGCATCCCGCAGTTGCACAGCCTCCCGCTCGACAAGCCGCGCCCCGTGCGCCAGAGCTTCGTGGCCCAGCGCCACACGCAGCTCCTCGGGCGCGACATCGTCCATGCGCTCCAGCAGCTCGGCCGCGAGCAGGACGCCACGCTCTTCATGACCCTGCAGAGCGCCTTCGCCCTGCTGCTGTCGCGCTGGAGCGGCGCCAACGACGTCGTCATGGCCGTCCCGACCGCCGGTCGCACCAGCGCCGGCGTCGAGCCGCTGATCGGCTTCTTCATCAACACTCTCGTCTTCCGGAACGACTTCGAGCGCAACGACAGCTTCCGCGACGTCCTGACGCGCGCGAAAAAAGACACGCTCGAGACGTACGCCAACCAGCAGGTGCCGTTCGAGATGCTGGTCGACGAGCTCAAGCCCGAGCGGGCGCTGTCGTACAACCCGCTGGCGCAGGTCAAGTTCGTCCTGCAGAACCACCGCGAGGGCGGCGAGGGCTTCGCGCTCCCCGGCCTCACGGCCCAGAGCCTCAGCAACGGCGTCGAGCGGATCCGCTTCGACCTCGACCTCACCGCCAGCGAGTCGCGCGACGGCCTGGTCCTGAACTGGTCGTTCAAGGACGAGCTGTTCGAGCTCGGCACCATCGAGCGGATGGCGGACTGCTTCGCCGTCCTGCTGCGCGGCATCGTGGCCACGCCGGAGACGCCGGTGAAGAGCCTGCCGCTCCTCGACGACGCGGCCACGCAGTCGATGCTCGCCCTCTCCCGCGGTGCCGTCACCAGCGAAGGCCGCGGCACGTGCGTGCATCACGTCATCGAGGCCCAGGCCGCGACGACGCCGGACGCGGTCGCCGTGCGCTCGGGCCATGACACGCTCACTTTCGAACAGCTCAACGCGAAGGCCAACCGCCTCGCGCACTACCTCATCGAACAGGGCATCGAGCCCGCGGCGCGCGTCGGCCTCTACGTCGAGCGTTCCGCCGACGTGCTGGTGGGGATGCTGGCCATCCTCAAGACCGGCGCGGCCTACGTGCCGTTCGAGCCGAGCAACACCGCCGAGCGCCTGCGCCACGTCATCGCCAACGGACAGATCGAAGTCGTGCTGACGCAGTCGCAGCTCATGGACAAGCTCCCGGTGGCCGGCATCGACGTCGTCCTCCTCGACGACGCCGAGTGGCTCGACGATTACGACTCACACAACCCCGGCGTCGCCGTGTCGCCGAGCGACAGCGCCTACGTCATCTACACCTCCGGCTCGACCGGCGTGCCGAAGGGCGTGGAGATCCTCCACTCCGGGCTGGCCGACTACTGCGCCTTCGCCTCGCAGCGCTACTACGCCGCCGAGCTGGCCGGCTCCTTCGTCGTCACCTCGCACGGCTTCGACATCACCGTCCCCAGCCTCTACCTGCCGCTCATGCGCGGCGGCTGCGTGAATCTCAGCGCGCCGGGCGAGGAGCTGAACGAGCTCGCGACGATGCTCGCCGGCGACGACAGCGCCTACCTCCTGCGCATGACGCCGATGCATCTCACCGGCGCGCTGTCGCTCCTGCCTGATGCCACTGCACGCGACAACCGCCAGGTCTTCGTCATCGGCGGCGAGGCCTTCCCGGCCACGCTCGCCCGCGAGCTGCAGACGCGCTTCCCCAACGCACAGATCTTCAACCACTACGGGCCCACCGAGACCGTCGTCGGCTGCGCGATGTACGACGTCACCGCGAACCTCGTGAACGCCGGCGAGCGTCTGCCGATCGGCCGCGCGATGCACAACACCGAGCTGTACGTCCTCAACGAGGACCTGCAGCTCGCGCCCGTCGGTGTGGCCGGCGAGCTGCACATCGGCGGCGCCGGTGTAGCCCGCGGTTACGTCAATCAGCCCGAGCTGACCGCGCAGAAGTTCGTTGACGTCACATTCAACGGCAGGGGCTCGCGCGTCTACAAGAGCGGCGACCTCGTTCGCTATCTCCCGACCGGCGAGCTCGATTTCCTCGGCCGCATCGACAACCAGGTCAAGATCCGCGGCTTCCGCATCGAGCTCGGCGAGATCGAGACCGCCATCAAAGCCGAGGAGTCGGTGGAGGATGCGCTGGTCGTGGCCAGTGGAGAAGGGGAGAACAAGACCCTGGCCGCGTACGTCGTTGCCCAGAGCGAAGACGTCGTCGCCGCCCTGCGCCTGCGGCTGAAGCAGGCCCTCCCGGAGTACATGATCCCGTCGGCGTGGTGCGTCCTCGAGGCGTTCCCGCTGAACGCCAACGGCAAGATCGACCGCAAGGCCCTGCCGGCCATCGACCGCAACGCCGCCTCGCAGTACGTAGCTCCGTCCACCGAGACCGAACAGCGTCTGGCCGAGATCTGGACCGGCATCCTCAAGCTGGCCACGCCGGTCAGCGTCACCGCCAACTTCTTCGAGCTGGGCGGGCACTCGCTGCTGGCCACGCGCGTCGTCAGCGCGGTCAGCCAGGCCTTCCACAAGAGCCTCCCGGTGCGCACGCTCTTCGAGCACACCACCGTGCAGTCGCTGGCCGCCTTCCTCGACGCCCAGACCGAGTCCGGCCCGGTGCTGATCCGCAAGAGCCGCAAGTCGTACCCGGCCACGGCCATGCAGCAGGGGATGTACTTCCACGCCCAGCTCGACCGCGGCGCCTACGTCACGCAGCTCTCGCCGATCTTTCTCGGCGCCATCGACGCCGCTGAATTCAAGACCTCGTGGCAGCGCGTCATCGACCGCCACGACATCCTCCGCACCGCCTTTCTCGAAGCCGAGGAAGGGCTGCAGCAGGTCGTCGTCCCGCAGGCCGACGTCGTCTTCCACTCCGAAGACCTCAGCGCGCTCTCCCGCGAGCAGCAGGCCGCGCACGTCGACGCCTACCGCCCCGCCCAGCAGTCCGAGGGCTTCGACTTCAGCGAGGCCGCGCTGCATCGCGTAGCCCTCTTCCGCCTCGGCGCCACGCGCACGCAGCTCGTCTGGACCTACCACAACATCATCCTCGACGCGCAGAGCGCCGTCCTCGTGCTCCGCGAAGTCTTCGAGGTGGAGGACAGGCAATCCTGCCTGTCCACGGCCGATCCGGAGAAGCAGGACAGGCAGGATTGCCTGTCCTCCACCAACTACCTGCAGTGGCTCGCCTCCCGCGACCACGACGCCGCCAAGCAGTTCTGGCGCCGCACGCTCAGCGATCTCAGCGTCCCGACGCGCGTGATCCTCGGTCGCGGCGACGCCGCCGACCGCGCCGTCAGGCACTTCGACCTCGTCCTCAGCAGCGAAGAGACCTCCGCACTCGAAGCGTTCGCGCGCAGCAACGGCACGACCCTCGAGGCCGCGCTGCAGCTCGCGTGGGCCTGGCTGCTCCACCGCTACACCCGCGAGTCCGACGTCGTCTTCGGCGCCGTCCACTCCGGCCGCGGCATAGACCTGGCCGGTATCGAGAACATGGTCGGTTCGTTCGTGCAGACCGTCCCGATGCGCGTCTCCTTCGGCGACACCACGAACCCCGCGGAGCTGCTGCGCACCCTCGGCGACGCAAGCCGTTCCGCGCAGGAGCACGGCACGCTCTCGCTGGCCGACATCCAGCAGCAGAGCGGCGTCGGCGGCGGTGTGCCGCTCTTCGACAGCCTGCTGATCTTCAACGAGACCTCGTTCGCCGCGGAGCTCGCGGCCGCGTCGGGCATGCGCCTCGAATCGTTCGAGAGCGACGAGCCGACGCAGTTCCCGCTCACGCTCACCGTCACCCGCGACCAGACGCTGACCATCCGCTGCGGCTACTCCGCGCGCGACCTCTCGTCCTCCGCCGTGCGCCGCCTGCTCCATCACTTCGGCCTCGTCCTCGCGCAGCTTCCGGCCGCGACCGAGATCTCGCGTATCGACCTCCTCGGCGACGACGACCGCGCCCGCCTCGCGGAGTGGAACGGAGAGACCGCGCCGTTCGACGCCGACCTCGGCTTCCACGAGCTCTTCGAGCGCCACGCGGCGCTGACGCCCGACCACCCGGCCGTCGAGTTCAACGACCGCCGCCTGACCTACCGCGAGCTGAACGAAGCCGCGAACCGCGTCGCCCACTGGCTGCTCGCGCAGGGCGTCACGCCGGAGACCAAAGTCGGCCTCTCCGTCGAGCGCTCCGTGGAGATGGTCATCGGCATGTTCGGCATCCTCAAGGCCGGCGCCGCGTACGTGCCGCTCGATCCGAACTATCCCGCCGTCCGCCTGCAGCACGTCATCGCCGACACCGGCATGACCGTCGTGCTGACGCAGTCGCATCTGCTCGACCGCCTGCCGCTGGAAGCGATGACGGCCCTCGCCCTCGACCGCGCCGAAGAGGCGCTCCAGCCCTTCGCTACGACGAACCCCGACCTCCGCCGCCTCGGCTGGACGTCGTCGAACCTCTGCTACGTCATCTACACCTCCGGCTCCACCGGCATCCCCAAGGGCGTCATGGTCGAGCATCGTCACGTGCAGGGGCACTTTGCCGCGGTGCAGCCGCGCTACCGCCATCAGCCGCAACAGCGCGTGCTGTCGCTCTGCTCGTTCGGCTTCGACGTCTTCGTCGAAGAGCTCTGCCTCTCGCTCCTCGCCGGCGGCACGCTGGTCATGAGCCCTGAAGGCCTCGCCGTCAACGCGCAGGCGTTCTGGACGCTCGTCGCCAACATGCGCGTCACCGCGATGTCGATGCCGACCTCCTACTTCCACTATCTCTGCGGCGAGCTGACCGCGGAGGAAGCCGCCATCGCGAAGAGCACGCTGCAACTCGTGATCATGGGCGGTGAAGCGCTCCTCGGCGAGCACGCCGCGCGCTGGCAGCGCCTCATCGGCCCCGAGGTTGCGTTGTGGAACGGCTATGGACCGACCGAGGCCACGGTGTTTGCGACCGTGTTCGACGTCACGCGGTACGAGGTCGAGGAAGGGAAGAACCCGCCCATCGGCCGGCCGCTCCCGAACTACGAGTGCTACGTCGTCGACGCCAACGGTGCGCTCTGCCCGGTCGGTGTGCCCGGTGAGCTCTACCTCGGCGGCTCCTCCGTCGCCCGCGGCTACCTCAATCGCGAAGAGCTGACCGCCGACCGCTTCGTCCAGCACGCGTTCCGCGATGCTCCCGATGCGCGTCTCTACCGCACCGGCGACTTGGTGCGCTATCCCGAGAACGGCGAGATCGAATACCTCGGCCGCATCGACCAGCAGGTCAAGATCCGCGGCTTCCGCGTCGAGCTGGGCGAGATCGAGACGCAGCTTCTTGCCAGCGGCTCACTGAAGGAAGCGATCGTCATCGCCAGCGGCCGTTCCGGCGAGCAGCAGCTCATCGCTTACGTCGTCCCCGAGGCGAAGAGCGACGAGCGCGCGCTGATCGACTCGCTCCGCGCCCTGCTCAAGCAGAACCTCCCGTCCTTCATGACCCCGGGCGCGTTCGTCGTCATGGAGACGCTGCCGCGCAACTTCAACGGCAAGATCGACAAGCGTGCCCTCCCCGCGCCCGACCGCCTGGCCGGACAGGAGCACGTCGCCCCGTCCACGCCGACCGAAGTGCAGCTCGCCGCGATCTGGGAGAACGTGCTGAAGCTCGAAGGCGTCAGCGCCACCGCGAACTTCTTCGAGATCGGCGGCCAGTCGCTGCTGGCCATGCGCGTCGGCACGGCCGTCGCGGCCGTGTTCAGCAAGAACCTGCCGGTGCGCGCTTTGTTCGAACACAACACCATCCAGTCACTGGCGCGCCACATCGACACGCTCGACGCCAGCGAGCACACCAGCATCCGCAAGACCATCCGCCAGGACGCGCTGCCGCTGTCGTTCGCGCAGCAGCGCCTCTGGTTCATCGACCAACTCGAAGGCGGCAGCGCGCAGTACAACATGCCGGCCGCGTTCCGCCTCAAGGGCGACCTCGACGTCGACGCGCTGCAGCGTTCCCTCAACGAGATCGTCCGCCGCCACGAGGTGCTCCGCACGACCTACCACGTGCGTGACGGCCACGGCGTCCAGGTCGTCGATCCGTACCGCCCGTTCCCCCTAGGCCGCTACGACCTGACGTCGCTGCAGGGTGAGGCGCAGGACGCGGAGCTCGACCGCATCATCCGCGCCGAAGCGTCGAAGATCTTCGACCTCCGCCGCGACCTGATGCTGCGCGTCGGCCTGGCGAAACTCTCCGAGCGTGAGCACGTCGTCCTCTTCGCCATGCACCACGTGGCCTCGGACGGCTGGTCGCTTTCCGTCCTGGCGCGCGAGTTCATGACCCTCTACACCGCCTTCGTGCAGAAGCAGCCCAATCCGCTGCGCCCGCTGGAGATCCAGTACGGCGATTACGCGGCCTGGCAGCGCGACTTCCTCAACGACGACTCGTTCCACAAGCAGCTCGACTACTGGAAGCGCCAGCTGGCCGACCTGCCGCCGGTGCACAGCCTGCCGCTCGACGCGCCGCGCACGACCACGCGCAGCCTGGCCGGCGACAACCTCCGCCAGGAGCTGCCGCTCGAACTGCTGCTCAAGCTGCGCGAGCTGGCGCAGGCCAACAACGTCACGCTGTTCATGCTTCTCCAGACCGCCTTCGCGCTGCTCCTCGGCCGCTGGAGCAATGACGACGACGTCGTCTTCGGCACGCCCGTGGCCGGCCGCTCGCACCGCGATCTCGAGCCGCTGATCGGCTTCTTCGTCAACACGCTGCTCATGCGCACCGACCTGGCCGGCGACGTCTCGTTCGCCGAGCTGCTGAAGCGCGGGCGGGCCATGGCCCTCGACGCCTACTCCAACCAGGACGTGCCGTTCGAGGCCATCGTCGACGAGCTCAAGCCGGAGCGGAGCCTCAGCCACACCACGATGTTCCAGATCACGTTCGGCTTCGACAACAACGAGAAGAGCCCGATGCAGTTGCCCGGTCTCGAGCTCGAGCTGCTCGTGAAGGGCAACCACGTCGCCAAGTTCGACCTGAACTTCGCCGCCGCCGAAACCAAGGAAGGCCTGGCCCTTTCGTGGAGCTTCGCCTCGAGCCTCTTCCACCGCGCCACGATCGAGCGGATGGCGGCCAGCTTCGAAGTGCTGCTGAACGAGATCTGCGAGAAGCCGGCGATCGACGTCCACTGCCTGAATATCGCCACGACTTCCGATGCGGCCACGATGGCGCAGTGGAACGCGCAGCAGCGTCCGTTCCCTGCCCAGACCATTCACCAGCTGTTCGAGGCGCACGCGCAGCGCACGCCGGAGCAGACCGCCGTCGTCTGCGGCAACGAGTCGCTGACGTATGCGCAGCTCGACGTCCGCGCCAACCGCGTCGCGAACTGGCTGGTCGCGCAGGATGTGAAGCCGGAAGACTTCGTCGGCATCTGCATGGAGCGCTCGCTTGACATGGCCGTCGCGCTGATCGCCATCCTCAAGGCCGGCGGTGCGTACGTGCCGCTCGACCCGAACTATCCGGAAGCGCGCCTCGACGCCATCGTCGCCGACAGCCGGGCCCGCGTGGTTCTGACCCGCGAGCTGCTGGCCGAGGCGCTGCACTTTGCCAATGACATCGCGCCGTCGATCGACGTGACGCCGAACGCGCTTGCGTACCTCATCTACACCTCCGGTTCGACCGGCACGCCGAAGGGCGTCATGGTCGAGCACCAGAGCGTCGTCCGTCTCGTCATCGACAACACGTACGTCGCCCTCGGCCCGGACAGCCGCATCCTGCAGGCCTCGTCGCCGTCGTTCGACGCCGCCACCTTCGAGATCTGGGGCGCGCTGCTCAACGGCGGCACGCTGGTGATGTATCCGGAGAAGTACCTCGACCTGAGCGTCCTCAATCGCGAGCTGGAGTCGAAGCAGGTCAACACGATCTGGCTCACCTCCGGCCTCTTCGAACAGTGGTCGCAGCAACTGCCGCGCTACGACGGGCTGCGAACCATCCTCGCCGGCGGCGACGTCGTCAACCCGCGCGCCGTGGAGCGCGTCTACCGCGCCATGCCGCGGGCGACGGTCGTCAACGGCTACGGCCCGACCGAGAACACGACCTTCACCTGCTGCTACCCGATCCCGCGCGACGCCGACTTTGCGCGCTCCATCCCCCTCGGACCGGCCATCAACGGCACGACCCTCTACGTCCTCAACGATGCCATGACCCCGCTGCCCCTCGGCGCGGTCGGCGAGCTGTACGCCGGCGGCGCGGGCGTGACCCGCGGCTACCTGCATCAGCCCGAGCTGACCGCGGAGAAGTTCGTCACGCTGAACGGCGAGCGGCTTTACAAGACCGGCGATCTGGTGCGCTTCCTTCCGGACGGCGTGCTGGAGTTCATCGGCCGCGCCGACGATCAGGTCAAGATCCGCGGCTTCCGCATCGAGCTCGGCGAGATCGCCGCGCAGCTCGTGCGTCTCGACGGCGTCGACGACGCCATCGTCCTGGCCCGCGGCGAAGGGACGAACAAGAAGCTCGTCGCCTACGTCATCGCGCGCCACGACGCGGAGTCGATCCGCCAGCAGTTGCGCCAGGTGCTGCCCGACTACATGGTGCCGGCCGCGATCGTGGTCATGGAGTCGTTCCCGCTGAACGCGAACGGCAAGGTCGACAAGAGCGCGCTGCCAGAGCCGGAGCTCCAGCAGGCCGACTCGTATGTCGCTCCGCGCAATGAGACCGAGGAGAAACTGGCGGCGATCTGGTCGCAGCTCCTGAAGCTCGAGCGCGTCGGCATCGACGACAACTTCTTTGCCATCGGCGGCGACTCGATCCTCTCCATCCAGGCCGTGTCGCGCGCCAATCAGGCCGGCATCGGCATCACCACCCGCCAGCTCTTCGAGCACCAGACCATCGCCGCGCTGGCCGCGCAGGCGCGTCACGGCGTCACGCTCGACACGCCGCAGGAGCCGGTCACCGGCGCGCTGTCGCTGCTGCCCATCCAGCGCGACTTCCTGGCCAACTGGCTCGACCCGCAGCACTTCAACCAGTCCGTCCTCCTGACGACGCCCGCCGACTTCGACGCGGCGTTTCTCGAGGAAATGGTGGCCGCGCTCTACCGCCGTCACGACGCCCTGCGCCTCCGCTTCACCGGCCTCACCGCCACGCACGAGCCGCTCAGCGACGAGACGCTCGCCGCGAGCTGCATCGTCGAGCCGCTGCCCGAGGAAGACCGCGGCGCGTTCATCACCGCACGCTGCGATCACTACCAGCGCGAGTTCGACCTCGCCAGCGGCCCGCTCTTCCGCGCCGTCTACTTTGCCGGAGCGGGGGAGGGACGCCTCTTCCTCCTCGCGCACCACATCGTCGTCGACGGCGTGTCGTGGCGCATCCTCCTGGCCGACATCGAGCAGGCCTACCGCCAGTACACCAGCGGCGGCCGCGTCGAGCTGGCCGCGAAGTCGTCGTCCTTCCAGCAGTGGGGTGCGGCGCTGGCCGAGTACGCGCAGTCGCCGGCGCTGGAGCAGGAGAAGGAGTACTGGCTGTCGCAGTACGAGCTGCCCGCCGCACCGCTGCCGGTCGACATGGAGCCCTCCGAGGCGCCGACCGGCGAGAGCACCCGCCGCGAGCGCGTCCGCCTCACGCAGTCCGAGACGCAGTCGCTGCTGCAGCGCTGCGCGCCCGCGTACCGCACCAGCATCAACGAGCTGCTCCTCTCCGGCGTCTATCTCGGTTTCCATCGCTGGACCGGTGCGAACGTCCTCCGCCTCGCCCTCGAAGGCCACGGTCGCGAGTCGCTCTTCGAGCGCCTCGACACCACGCAGACCGTCGGCTGGTTCACGACCGTCTATCCGCTGACGCTGCACAGCACCGGCGGCGACGTGGCCCATGTGATCAAGTCAACCATCAAGTCGGTCAAGGAGCAGTACCGCGCCATCCCCAGCAACGGCATCGGCTTTGGCGTCCTCTCCGAGATCGCGGAAGTGGCCGAGCTGAAGGCCCAGCAGCATCCGCAGGTCGTCTTCAACTACCTCGGCCAGCTCGACCAGGCCGTCGAGGAAGACGGCGCCTTCCGCGGCGCGCCCGAGCACACCGGCGCCAGCCACAGCGAGCGCCAGCACCGCACCTATCAGCTCGTCCTCAACGGGAAGGTCATCGGCGGCGAGCTGGTGTTCGGCATCGACTACAGCAACCTCCAGTACCGCACCGAGACGATGGCCCAGCTCGCGGCCTGCATCGAAGACGGTCTGCGTGCCGTGATCGAGCATTGCCTCTCGATTGAACGTGGCGACTTCACGCCGTCCGACTTCCCGCTCGCCACCGTCTCGCAGGACACGCTCGACGTCTGGCAGCGCCGCTACGCCATCGCCCGTCTCTACCCCGCCACGGCCATGCAGCAGGGGATGTACTTCCACGCGCAGCTCGACAAGAGCGCGTACGTGACGCAGATGTTCCCGATCCTCCGTGGCAACCTGTCGCCTGCGCACTTCCGCCAGGCGTGGGAGCTGGTCACCAACCGCCACGACGTCTTCAAGACCGCGTTCGTCGGCGACGAAGGCGCGTTGCACCAGCTCGTCGCCGACGCCGTGATCGTCCCCTGGTACGAAGAAGACTGGCGCGAACTGACGGCCGACGAACAGGCCGCGCGTTTCGAGCAGTACCGCCTCGCCGACAAGGCTGCCGGCTTCGACCTCGAGCAGCCCGGCCTGCAGCGCGTCTCGATGTTCCGCATCGGCGAAGACCGCTGGCAGATGCTCTGGACGCACCACCATCTCCTCCTCGACGGCTGGTCGATCCCGCTCGTCTATCAGGAAGTGATGGTCGCGTATCAGGCCATTTCCAACGGCCAGACCGTAACGCTCCCCGCGGCGGCCGACTTCGAGTCGTACATGCGCTGGCTGCAGTCGCGCGACCTCGATGAGGCCCACGCCTGGTGGCAGAACGTCCTCGGCGACTTCGAGAGCACCACGCCGCTCGGCATCGACAAGCTTCCGGCCGAAGCCGTTACCGAGTTCCGCGAGGCCAGCTTCCATTTCAGCGAGGCAGAATCGCAGCGCCTCGACGCGTATGCGCGCAGCCAGCAGACCACGCTCAACACCGTCATGCAGCTCGCGTGGGGCTACCTGCTCCATCGCTACAGCGGCGAGAACGACGTCGTTTTCGGCACGGTCATCTCCGGCCGTCCGGCCGAGGTGTCGCGCATCGAGGAGATGGTCGGACTGTTCATCAACGCCATCCCGGTCAAGGTCTCCTTTGGCGACCGGACCGATACCGGCGCGCTGCTGGGACGCATCCACCGCGCCTTCCAGGAGAGCCAGCAGTTCGGCTTCCTGCCGCTGCCGGAAGTGCAGCGCCGCAGCCGCGTCCGGGCCGGCGAGCCGCTCTTCAACACGGTCATGGCCTTCGAGAACTATCCGCTCGACACGGCGCTGTCATCGGCGGAGAACGCCCCGGCGCGTCCGTTCGAGATCGAAAAGTCGACCGCCGAAGAAGGGCGCACCAACTACAAGCTGGTCATGGTGGCCAGCTTCCGGACCAGCCTCAAGCTGCGCTGTGACTACCGCTCCGACGAGTTCTCGGCCGAGACCATCGCCCGCCTGCTCGAGCACCTCACGATCATCCTCCGCAGCCTGCCCGAGGCTGGCCACGTCACCGACATCGACATCCTCGGCGAGGCCGAGCGCGCGCAGCTCGCGGCGTGGAACGACACGGCCGCGCCGCTGCCGAACCGCTTCGTCCACGAGCTGTTCGAAGAGCAAACCGCGCGCACACCGAACGCGATCGCCGTCGTCGACGCGGACCGCACCATCACCTACGAGGCCCTCGACGGCGCCGCAAACGCGCTCGCTCACGACCTCATCGCCCGCGGCATCACGCCGGGCTCCATCATCGGCCTCCGCGTCACCCGCTCCATCGAAGAGATCGTGGCCGTCCTCGCCGCCTGGAAAGCCGGCGCAGCGTACGTGCCGCTCGATCCCAGCTATCCGCAGGATCGCCTCGACTACATGCGCCAGGACAGCGGCGCCGTGGTCGTGCTCACCGAGGGCGACATCGATGTGAAGCAGTCGTCAAGTCGTCAAGTCGACAAGTCTTCAAGCTCGACGACTGGAAGACTCGAAGACTCGACGACTCCCGGCCTGGGCGACCCCACCACCCACCCGGCCTACGTCATCTACACCTCCGGTTCCACCGGCCAGCCGAAAGGCGTGCTGAACACCCATGCCGGACTGGCCAACCTCTGCGCGTGGCATCACCGCACCTTCGAGCCCTCGTCAAAGAGCGTCTGCGGACACCTGAACAGCATCAGCTTCGACGCGTCGGTCTACGACATCTGGCCGTACCTCCTCGCCGGCGCGCGCGTGGCCATCGTCAGCGACGAAGAGCGTGCGGACTCGATGCTGCTCTCGAAGCGCTACGAACGCGACGGCGTGACGCACTGCCTCTTCCCCACCGCGCTGCTCGAGCACCTCGCCCATCAGGATGTGCCGGAGGAGCGCTGGCGCTCGCTGGAGATCGTCATCGCCGGCGGCGACAAGCTGAGCGGCTACTGCATGCCGAAAGGCTCGCGCGCGCGGCTGTTCAATCACTACGGCCCGACCGAAGCCGCGGTCGTCTCCACCAGCATCGAAGTGACGCCGGAGTGGGTGGGTGCGCCGCCGATCGGCACGCCGATCGACAACGCCACTGTCCACGTCCTCAATGCTGACCTGCAGCAGGTGCCGGTCGGCGTCGCGGGCGAGCTTCACATCGGCGGCTCAGGCCTGGCCCTCGGCTACCTCGGCCGTCCCGAGCTGACTGCCCAGCGTTTCATTACATTCGATAACAAGGGCGAAAACCAGCGCCTCTACAAAACCGGCGATCTCGTCCGCCTTCTCCCCGACGGCAACCTCGAGTTCCTCGGACGCGTCGACGATCAGGTCAAGATCCGCGGCTTCCGCATCGAGCTCGGCGAGATCGTGGCCCGTCTCCTCCAGTGCACCAATGTGCGCGAAGCCGTCGTCCTTGCGAAGGGCGAAGGGGCCGCGCAGAAGCAGTTGATCGCTTACGTCGTCGCGGAGGATTTCCATGCAGAGACAGTCAAAGAAGAGCTTCGTCAGAGTCTCCCCGAGTACATGATTCCCTCGTCGTTCGTGGTCATGGACGCGTTCCCGCTGACCACGAACGGCAAGGTCGATCGCAAGGCGCTGCCCGAGCCGGAGCTCGTCGTCGCGGAAGCGGTTGCGCCGCGCACGGCGACCGAGAGCGAGCTGGTTGCCGTGTGGCAGGAGCTGCTCCGCTACGCGCCGGCCGGAGCGGACGATCACTTCTTCGAGCGCGGCGGACACTCGCTGCTGGCCTCGCAGGCCATCGCCCGTATCCGCCGCCGCTGCAACGTCGAGCTGCCGCTCGTCGCGCTCTTCGAGAACCCGACGCCTGCCTCGCTGGCGCGCGTCATCGACGCCACTCGCGGCACGCTCGCCGCGCCGGCCGCCATCGAGCCGCTGCGCGATTACACCAGCGTGCCGCTGAGCTTCGCGCAGCAGCGCCTCTGGTTCATCGAGCAGTTCGAGCAGGGGACGACGGCCTACAACATCAACATGACCCTCAGGGTGCGCGGCGACTTCGACGTCGACGTGTTCCTGCGCGCCCTGCACGTCGTGGCCCGCCGCCAGTGGAGCCTGCGCACGCGCTTCGTCGCCGTCGACGGAAACGTGCGTCAGGAAATCGCCGACACGATCGTGCTGCCGGTGCGCGTCATCGAAGCCAGTGACGCGGCCGAGGTCGCGGAGACGCTGCGGTTCGAGCGCTCGCTGCCGTTCGACATGGCCACCGACCTGCTCTGGCGCGGCGTCATCATCCGCGCCGGCGAAGAAGAGCACTGGCTCCACTTCACCACCCATCACGCCATCACCGACGGCTGGTCCAACGGCATCTTCAAGGCCGAGATCGTCGACGCGTACGAGACGTTGCTGCATGGCGGCGACGTCGACGCCGAGCCGCTGCCGCTGCAGTACGCCGATTACGCCGCGTGGCAGCAGCGCACGCTGGACGAAGAGCGCCTCGGCGCGCTGATGCACTACTGGAAATCGCAGCTCGAGGGGATGCCGAAGTTCCACAGCCTCCCGCTCGACTTTGCGCGTCCGAAAGAGCTCGGACGCCGCGGCGGCGCCGTGCAGTTCTCGCTCGATCCCGAAACGTACGCGGCCCTCAAGGCGTACTGCGCGCAGTCCGGCGTGACGATGTACATGGCCCTCATCGCCGCGTTCTCCGTCCTCGTGGCACGTCTCGGCGGCAAGGACGACGTCGTCCTCGGCACGCCGGTGGCGAATCGTCCGTCGCAGGACCTCGAGCGCGTCATCGGCTTCTTCGTCAACACGGTGGTCCTCCGTGTCGGCGTCGACGGCCGCAGCACGTTCGACCAGGTGGCCGAGCAGGTGCGCGGCATCACGCTCGCGGCGCAGCACCATCAGGAGCTGCCGTTCGAGCGCCTCGTGGCCGAGCTCCAGCCCGACCGCGACGCCTCGGGTCATCCGCTCTTCCAGCTCTGCTTCGCCTTCAACAACACGCCGGGCAGCAACAGAGCGGCCATCCAGATCGACAGCGTCGAGGCGGAAGAGCACTCCGCGATGTTCGACCTCACGCTCAGCGTCAACGAGCTGGAGGACAGGCTGGCCGGCGCCTTCTACTTCAATTCCGAACTGTTCAAACCATCCACCATCGAAGGGCTGAGCGCGAAGTTCTGCAAAGTCCTGACGGCCGTGGCGCGCGACCCGAAAGTCCGGGTCGAGACCATCGAAGTCGTCGAGAAGTTAGCGCTGCCGAGCGTCAAGCGGGTAGCGCGGTAGTCGTCCAGACCATCGCATCGAGATCCATTCGAGATTCATCGAAACAGGGGAAAACTATGTCGCCGTTACTGCAGAAAACCTCATTTCCTGCCTCATCGCTCCAGGAGCGGTTCTGGCTCGCCGACGCGAGCCTGAGCGCCGGCTTCGCCGTCCACTTTGCGAAGGAGATCGACGTCGAGAGACTGCAACGCGCTCTCGACACCGTCGTCTCCACGCACGAAGCGCTGCGGACGAGCATCCGACGCGACGCCGATGCGATGGTGCAGGAGATCGCGCGTGAGCGTGACGCCGAGTCGCTGTTCCGCGCCACGATCACCGGCCAGACGCTCGTCGTCGCCGCGCATCCGGCGATCGTCGACGCGACGTCGCTGCGGCTCATCTTCGACGCGCTGCAGCAGGCCTACGCCGGCGGCACGTGCGACGCGCCGGAGCTGCACTACGTCGACTACAGCGAATGGCAGCGCACCATGCCGGCAGAAGAGCAGCAGAAGCTCTTCCTCTACTGGCAGTACCAGTTGCGCGACGTGCCCGCCACGATGGAGCTGCCGACCGCCCGTCCCCGGGGCGCGTCGAACGCATACACCTCCGGCAACGTCACGCGCCGCTTCTCCGCGGACCTCGGCGACAAGCTGGCCAGCTTCTGCGACGCCAACAACGTGACGCGCTTCAACGCGCTCTACACCGCCTTCGCCACGCTCCTGCATCGCTACAGCGGACAGGAAGACCTCCTGGTCGGCACCACCATCGACACGCGCGCCGGTGAGACCGGCAGCACCGTCGGCCCGATCGCCAGCCTGGCCGCGCTGCGCACCCGCGTCAGCGCCACCGACAACGCGAACGATCTCCTCTATCGCAACGCCGCCGTCGTCGACGGCGCGCGCGAGCACGCCGCCATCTCCGTCGACAAGCTGGCGCAGCTCCTCAGCGCCGAGAACACGAACCTCTTCGAGGTCGTCTTCAACGTCGACGAGAACGCGGCGCCGGCCGGCGACTGGACCTTCGAGCCGCAGCACCGCGGCTTTGGCAACTACGACCTCAACGTCCTCGTCCGCCACGACCGCGACACGCTGGTGTGCGACGTAAACTACAACGCCGAGCTGCACGACGCCACGTTCGTCGACCAGCTCGCGCGCCACTACGAGCGCGTGCTCGGTACGGTGCTCGCCGGCGCCAACGTCCGCATCTCCGACGTCGACCTCCTCGGCGACGACGAGCGCCACGCCATCGTCACCCACTGGGGCTATCGCCCGGCCGGCTACGACGCGAACGCGTTCGTGCATGGCCTCTTCGAAGAGCAGGTCCGCCTCGGCGCCGACCGCATCGCCGTGACCGCGGGCAATGACAGCGTCACCTATCGCCAGCTCGACGAGCGCGCCAACCGCGTCGCCCATGCGCTTCTCGCCCGTGACGTCGAGCGCGAGCAGCTCATCGCCGTGCACGTCGATCCGTCCATCGACACGGTCGTCGCGATCCTCGGCGTTCTCAAGGCGGGCTGCGCGTACCTCCCGCTCGACGTCAAGGCGCCTGCGCAGCGCAAGGCTTATCAGCTCAACGACGCCGGCTGCCGCCTGTTGCTCACCGCCAATCCCGAAGCGTGCAGCGAGCTCGGCATCGACGGCGTGATCGACCTCAACGCCCTCGACGCGGACCTGCCGGTGACCAGCCCCGGCATCGAGACCAAGCCCACCGATCTCGCCTACTGCATCTACACCTCCGGCTCCACCGGCATGCCCAAGGGCGTGCTCGTCGAGCACAATCACGTCGTCCGCCTGTTGCAGACCAGCGATCCGGATTTCGCCTTCGACCAGAACGACGTCTGGACCCTCTTCCACAACTTCAACTTCGACTTCTCGGTCTGGGAGATGTACGGGGCGCTCTTCTTCGGCGGCCGGCTGGTCATCGTGCCGGACGAGTCGAAGCACAACTCCGCGCAGCTCCTGGCGCTGCTCGAGCGCGAGCAGGTCACCGTCCTCAATCAGACGCCGAGCGCGTTCTACCGGATCTGCGACGCGGCCGGCGACGCGAAGCTCGCGCTGCGCTACGTGATCTTCGGCGGCGAGTCGCTCGACCCGACGCGCCTCCGCGGCTGGCACGCCCGCCATCCGCAGACGAAGCTCGTCAACGGCTACGGCATCACCGAGACCACGGTCTTCTCGACCATGCAGCCCGTCTCGCCCGAGATGATGGAGAAGGCCACCAGCATCATCGGCCGGGCCATGCCCACCGTCTCCTGCTACGTGCTCGACGAGAAGCGCCGCCCCGTGCCGGCCGGCGTCACCGGCGAGATCTACGTCGGCGGCCGCGGCGTCACGCGCGGCTACCTCAACCGCCCCGAGCTGAACGCGGAGCGCTTCATCGCCAACCCACTCCCGGGCGTCGATGAAGATCGCCTCTACAAATCCGGCGACCTCGCCCGCTGGCTGGCCGACGGCCGTCTCGAGTTCCTCGGGCGCCGCGACAATCAGGTCCAGCTCCGCGGCTACCGCATCGAGCTCGGCGAGATCGAATCGCAGCTCGTCCGCCAGAGCGAGATCAAGGACGCCGTCGTCATCGTCCGCACCGACGCGCACGGCGACGATTACCTCGCCGCCTATCTCGTGCCCTCGTCGCCCCTGTCGGCCGACGCGCAGCAGGACCTCACCCCGCAGTACCGCAACGCCTTGAAGTCCGTGCTGCCGCCGTACATGGTGCCGTCCGCCTTCGTCTTCCTTGACCGCCTGCCGCTCACCCCGAACGGGAAGCTCGACAAGAAGGCGCTGCCGGATCCGGATCACACGCAGGTCACCTACACCGCGCCGGAGACGGCAGGGGAGCAGAAGCTCGCCGCCATCTGGCAGGACATCCTCAAGCTGAAGGAGCCGGTCAGCGTGACCGCCGACTTCTTCGGCCTCGGCGGCCACTCGCTCCTGGCCATGCGCGCCGTCAGCGCCATCAACGGCGCGTTCGACACCGCGCTCCCGGTCAAGGCCATCTTCGAGCACAACACCGTGCGCGAGCTCGCGGCCGTCCTCGAAGGACGCGCCATTGGTGGCTACGAGTCGATCCCCGTCGTCCCGCGCAACGAGCCGCTGCCGCTGTCGTTCGCGCAGCAGCGCCTCTGGTTCATCGATCGCCTCGAAGAGGGGAGCGCGCAGTACAACATGCCGGTCGCGCTGCGCCTGACCGGCAACCTCCGCTTCGACGCGCTGCAGCGGTCCCTCGATGAGATCGTTGAGCGCCACGAAGTGATCCGCAGCACCTATAAGCTCCAGGGCGAGACCGGCGTGCAGGTCGTGCATCCGGCGAAGCCGCTGGCCATCCACCGCACCGACCTCTCCGGTTTCGACGCGGAGGAGCGCGACGCGCAACTCCGCGAGGCGCTCGCCGAAGAAGGTGCGCGCCCGTTCAATCTCGCGCATGACCTGATGCTGCGCGTGCAGCTCCTCACGCTCGCCCAGAACGAGCACGTGCTCCTCTTCACCATGCACCACATCGCCTCCGACGGCTGGTCGATGGGCGTGCTGATCAAGGAACTGGTTTCGCTGTACGAAGGTCACTGCCTCGGCATCCAGATCGACCTGCCGGAGCTGCCCATCCAGTACGCCGACTACGCCGCCTGGCAGCGCTCGAAGAGCGGCGATCTCGCGGAGCAGGTCGCGTACTGGAAGTCGCAACTCGCCAACGCGCCGGGCGTACATTCGCTGCCGCTCGACCGCCCGCGTCCCGCGCAGCAGCAGTTCGCCGGCGCGCACGTGCTCGCCCGCCTGCCGAAGCACGTGCTGGCCGGCCTGAACCGCCTGGCCTCGCACCACAACGCCACGCTGTTCATGGTCCTGCAGAGCGCGTTCTCGCTGCTGCTCAGCCGCTGGAGCGGCGTCGACGACGTCGTCATCGGCACGCCTTCGGCGGGACGCAGCCATCAGGACACCGAGGGGCTGATCGGGTTCTTCATCAACACGCTCGTGCTGCGCACCGAGATCGCCGACGACCTGACCTTCGCGCAGCTCCTCGACAACGCGCGTCAGACGACGCTCGACGCGTTCGCCAATCAGGACGTGCCGTTCGAGATGGTCATCGACGAGCTCAAGCCGGAGCGGAGCCTCAGCCACTCGCCGCTCTACCAGATCGTCTTCGCCCTGCAGAACAACGAGCGCGTCGCCGCGGTCGTACCGGAGCTCGAGATCGCGGGCCTCGACGGCGGACCGGAGATCGCCAAGTTCGACCTCCAACTGGCCGCGACCGAATTCGCCGAAGGACTCACGCTCACCTGGAACTACGCCACCAGCCTCTTCGACGCCGCCACCATCGAGCGGATGGCCAACAGCTTCAACGTCCTCCTCGAAGGCATCGTCGCCGCGCCGCAGACGCGCGTCCGCCAGCTGCCCATCCTGACGAAGCACGACGCCGACTACTTCGCCTCCCGTGCGAAGGCGGTGCAGGAGTTCCCCGAGCCCCTCTGCCTGCACGAAGTCTTCGAGCAGCAGGTCGAGCGCAACCCGCGCGCGGTGGCCGTGACCTGCGAAGGGGAGTCGCTCACTTACGAAGAGCTGAACGCGCGCGCCAACCAGGTCGCGCACGGACTCATCGCCCGAGGCGTCACGCCCGACACGCTGGTCGGCATCTGCGTCGAGCGCTCGCTGGAGATGATCGTCGGCCTCCTCGGCATCCTAAAGTCCGGCGCCGCATACCTGCCGCTCGATCCCGATTACCCCGCCGCCCGCCTGCAGTACATGATCGACGACGCCAACGTCGGCCTCGTCCTCACGCAAGCCAAGCTCGCCGGCCGCGTGCCGGTGGCGAGCGAGAAGCTGCTCGTCCTCGATGGTGCCTTCGCTGATTACTCCACGAAGAATCCCGACAACCTCGCCACCGGCGTCGTAGCCTCGAGCCTCGCCTACGTCATCTACACCTCCGGCTCGACGGGCAATCCGAAGGGCGTGATGATCGAGCATCGCCAGGTGGCCCGTCTCCTCGACGCCGCCGACCTCGAGTTCCACTTCGACGAGAAAGACGTCTGGACGCTCTTCCACTCCTACGCCTTCGACTTCTCGGTCTGGGAGATCTGGGGCGCGCTGCTGCACGGCGCGAAGCTCGTGGTCGTGCCGTTCGCCACGACGCGCTCGCCCGAGCACTTCTACGAACTGCTGCAGCGCGAGCGCGTGACCGTGCTCAATCAGACGCCCTCCGCGTTCTACGCGCTGACCGACGTCGCCCTCGGACGCGCACACCTGTCGTCGCTGCGCTACGTCGTCTTCGGCGGCGAGGCCCTCGTGCCGTCGCGCCTCAACGCGTGGTCCATGGAGTATGGCGACGACCAGCCCGCGCTCATCAACATGTACGGCATCACCGAGACGACCGTGCACGTCACCTATCGCCGCATCCTCGCCCTCGACTGCGAGAGCGACGTCAGCGACATCGGTCTGCCGCTGGCCGACCTGACCTGCTACGTCGGCGGCCACGGATCTCTCGCGCCGATCGGCGTCCCGGGCGAGCTGTTCGTCGGCGGCGCCGGCTGTGCGCGCGGCTACCTGAACAAGCCCGAGCTCACCGCGACGCGCTTCATCGCCAACCCGTTCAACGATTCCAACGAGCGCGTCTACCGCACTGGCGATCTCGTTCGCTATCGTCCCGACGGCCAGCTCGAGTACCTCGGCCGCATCGACGATCAGGTCAAGATCCGCGGCTTCCGCATCGAGCTCGGCGAGATCGCCTCGCAGATTCTCGGCCAGCCCGGCGTGAAGGAAGCGCTGGTCATCGCGAAGGGGGAGGGGAGCGAGAAGCGCCTCATCGCCTACGTCGTGCCGAACGAGCTGCCTTCCGATCACGCAACGTTCGTCGACGCGCTGAAGCGCGGCATCCGTCAGAGCCTGCCGGACTACATGGTCCCGCCGGCATTCGTCCTCCTGGCCGCGTTCCCGCTGACGCGCAACGGCAAGATCGACCGCAAGGCCCTGCCGGAGCCCGACTGGCAGCTCACCAGCCCTTACGTCGCGCCGCGCAATGAAGTCGAGATCAAGCTCGCCGAGATCTGGGCGCAGCTCCTCAAGCTCGAGCGCGTCGGCATCGAAGACAACTTCTTCGCCGTCGGCGGCGACTCCATCCTCTCCATTCAGGCCGTGGCCCGCGCCAACCAGGCCGGCATCGCCATCACCACGCGCCAGCTCTTCGAGCACCAGACCATCGCCGCCCTCGCCGCGCAGGCCAAGCACGGCGTCACCGCGGTCATGCCGCAGGAAGCGGCCACCGGCAGCATCTCGCTGCTGCCCATCCAGCGCGAGTTCCTGGCCGAGGAGCCGCACGTCCGCAATCACTTCAACCAGTCTGTCCTACTGGAGACGCCGGAAGGCTTCGACGCCAGCTTCCTCCGCGCGATGGTGGCCGCGCTCTACCGCCGCCATGACGCGCTGCGCCTCCGCTTCACGCAGGATGGCGCGGAGCACGTCGAGTTGTCCGAGGAGATGATCGCCGCGAGTGCGATCGTCGAGCCGCTGCCGGCCGACGTCACCGCGCGCTGCAACCACTGGCAGCGCAGCTTCGACCTCGAGACTGGCCCGCTCTTCCGCGCCGTCTACTTCGAGCCGGGCCGCCTCTTCCTCGTCGCCCACCACATCGTCGTCGACGGCGTGTCGTGGCGCATCCTCCTGGCCGACATCGAACAGGCGTACAGCCAGTACACCGACGGCGAGGCGATCGCGCTCGCGCCGAAGACCTCCTCGTTCCAGCAGTGGGGCGCCGCGCTCGCCGAGTACGCGCAGACCCGCGACGACGAGAAGCAGTACTGGCTCGCGCAGTACGACCGCGCCGTGCAGCCGCTGCCTGTCGACCGGGTTGCCGCCGAGCGTCCGTCCTACACGACCTCGAAGCGGCAGCGCGTCCGCCTGAGCGCCGCGGAGACGAAGGCCCTCCTGCAGCGCTGCGCGCCGGTCTACCGCACCACCATCAATGAACTGCTGCTCTCCGGCGTCTACCTCGGCATGCGCAACTGGACCGGCTCGCAGGGCCTCCGCATCGCCCTCGAAGGCCACGGCCGCGAGTCGCTGTTCGAGCAGCTCGACACGACGCAGACCGTCGGCTGGTTCACCACCGTCTTCCCGCTCACGCTCGAAAGCGCCACGAGCGAAGTCGCGGACGTGATCAAGTCCATCAAGGAGCAGTACCGGGCGTTACCCAATCATGGCATCGGCTTCGGCGTACTGCGTCATCTCTCCAACGACGCGGAGCTCGCCGCCAAGGCCGAGGCCAATCCGCCGCAGCTCGTCTTCAACTACCTCGGACAGTTCGACCAGTCCGTCAACAACGAGACCGCGCTGCAGGGCGCGGTCGAAAGCACAGGCAACAGCATCAGCCCCGATCGCTCCCGTTCGCATCCCCTCGGCCTGAACGGTCTCGTCGCCAACGGCGCGCTCGAGTTCGCACTCGACTACAGCGAGCTCGAATACGACGCCACCACGATGGCCACGCTGGCGCGCTTCATCGAGGACGGCCTGCGCGCCGTCATCGACCACTGCCTCCTGCTCGAGCGCGGCGACTTCACGCCGTCCGACTTCCCGCTGGCCAAGGTCACCCAGCCCGCGCTCGACGCCTGGCAGAAGCAGTACCCCGGTCTCTCGCGCCTCTATCCCGCGACGGCGATGCAGCAGGGCCTCTTCTTCCACAGCCAGCTCGATCGCGGCTCGTACGTGACGCAGATCTACCCGATGCTCGTCGGCGAGCTGTCGACGGCGCACTTCCGCCGCGCGTGGGAGCTGGTCAGCAACCGCCACGACGTCTTCCGCACCGCCTTCGTCGGCGAGGATGCCCGCCTGCACCAGCTCGTCGTCTCGCACGTCACGCTGCCGTGGGAAGAGCACGACTGGCGCGGACTCTCCGCCGCCGAGCAGACCGCCCGCTTCGCCGCATTCCGTGAGGCCGACAAGGCCGCCGGCTTCGACTTCGCCCATCCGCCGCTGCAGCGCATCACCCTCTTCCGTATGGCCGACGACCGCTGGCAGATGCTCTGGTCGCACCACCACATGCTCCTCGACGGCTGGTGCACGCCGCTCGTCTACAAGGAAGTGATGCTGGCCTATCAGCATCTCGTCCGCGGCGAGGCCGTGCAGTTCGGCGAGGCGCCGCTGTACCAGAACTACATCCAGTGGCTCGAGCAGCGCGATGCCGCCGAGGGACGTGCGTACTGGCGTGAGTACCTCGCTCCGATCGAAGGGCCGACGCCGCTCGGCATCGACAAGCTGCCGCGCGACGGCCGCACCGGCTTCCAGGAGCGCTCGATGGCGCTCGGAGTCACCGAGACGCAGCGCCTCGAGGCGTTCGCCAAGGCCAACCACACCACCGTCAACTCCCTCCTCCAGCTCGCGTGGGGCTATCTGCTGCACCGTTACAGCGGTGAGTCGCAGGTGCTCTTCGGCGCCATCACCTCCGGCCGTCCGGCCGACGTGCAGGGCGTCGAGGAGATGATCGGACTCTTCATCAACGCCATCCCGGTGCGCGTGGCCTTCGAGAAGAACGCCACCACCGCGGCAGTGCTGGCCGAGCTCCATCGCGGCTTCCAGCTCGCCCAGGAGCACAGCTACCTCCCGCTGAACGAGATCCAGCGCCAGACCGCCGTGGCCGCGGGCGTGCCGCTCTTCGACAGCCTGCTCGTCTTCGAGAACTATCCGGTCGAGGCGGCCATGGCCGTCGACACGCAGTCGGCCGCGGCCACGCTGCGCGTCGAAGGGATGGGCAGCAGCGAGCAGACCAACTACAAGATCTCGCTGATCTGCGGCCTCTCCTCCCAGCTCAAAGTGCGCGCCTCCTACCTCGGCGAGAATTTCGCCGAGGAGACCATCGTGCGGATGCTGGCGCACCTCGAGCTCATCCTCGGCCAGCTCACCGCGCACGAGTCCATCGGCACGATCGAAGTCGTCACCGAGACCGAGCGCGCGCTGTACGACGCGTGGAACGACACCGCCGACGTCTACCCGCACGACGTCACCATGCACCAGCTCTTCGAGGCCCAGGCCGCGGCCACGCCTGACGCCACCGCGGTCGTCCTCGGCGAGCAGGAACTGACGTACGCCGAGCTGAACGTGCGCGCCAACCGCCTCGCGCATTTCCTGATCGCAAAGAACGTCGAGCCCGACACCATCGTCGGCATCTACGTCGACCGCTCCCTGGAGATGATCGTCGGCATGGTGGCCATCCTCAAGGCCGGCGCCGCCTACATGCCGCTCGACCCGAGCTATCCGACGGCACGCCTGCAGGCCATGCTCGAAGACAGCAACGCCGCCGTCGTCCTGACGCAGGAGCACCTGATCGAGGGACTGCGCGGACTGCCGTGCGAGGCCGTCATCGTCGGCAATGATTTCGAGGCGCCGTCTGACAACCTCGCCAACACCGTCACGCCGCGCAACCTCGCGTACGTCATGTACACCTCCGGCTCCACCGGCCGTCCGAAGGGCGTCGAGGTCGAGCACCTCTCCATCGTCCGCCTGGTCATCAACAACGACTACGTTCCGCTGAACGCGGAGACGCGCATGATGCAGACGTCGTCGTGCTCGTTCGACGTGGCCACGTTCGAGATCTGGGGCGCGCTGCTCAACGGCGGCGTCCTGGTGCTCTACCCGGAGCGCTATCTCGACATGGACGTCATCAACCGCGAGCTCGCCGCGCGCAACGTCAACACGATGTGGCTGACCTCCGGCCTCTTCGACCAGTGGACGCAGCAGCTTCCCGCCTACGACGGCCTGACCTGGATCATGGCCGGCGGCGACGTCGTCAACCCGCGCGCCGTCGAGCGCGTGTACGACGCCTGGCCGCACGCCGTCGTAATCAACGGCTACGGGCCGACCGAGAACACGAGCTTCACCACCTGCCACACCATCCCGCGCCACTCCGACTGGACGCGCCCGGTGTCGCTCGGCAAGACCATCAACGGCACCACCATCCACGTCCTCGATGAGCGGATGCAGCCGCTTCCCCTCGGCGCCATCGGCGAGCTTTACACCGGCGGCGACGGCGTGGCCCGCGGCTACTGGCATCGTCCGGAGCTGACCGCGGAGAAGTTCGTCGTCAACCCGAACACGAATGAGCGTCTCTACAAGACCGGCGATCTGGTGCGCTGGCAGCCGGACGGCACGCTCGACTTCATCGGCCGCGCCGATGCGCAGGTCAAAGTCCGCGGCTTCCGCATCGAGCTCGGCGAGATCGAAGCGCAGCTTCAGTTGCAGCCCGAGGTTCGCGAGACGGTCGTCGTGGCGCGGAAGGAAGGCATCGGGAAGAAGATCGTGGCGTACATCGTCCCGACGCACTTTACGGGCGACGACGCCGACCTGATCGACACGCTGAAGGCCGCCCTGTCCCGCCAGATGCCGGAGTACATGATCCCGTCCGCGTTCGTCCTGCTCGAAGCGCTGCCGCTGAACCCGAACGGCAAGATCGACCGCGCCGCGCTGCCGGAGCCCGACTGGCAGTCGACGTCGTCCTACGTCGCCCCGCGCAACGAGACGGAGCAGACCCTCGCCGAAATCTGGCAGCGCCTGCTCAAGCTCGACCGCGTCGGCATCGACGACAACTTCTTCGCCATCGGCGGCGACTCGATCCTCTCCATCCAGGCCGTGTCGCGCGCCAACCAGGTTGGTGTGACGATCACCACGCGCCAGCTCTTCGAGAATCCCACCATCGCCGCGCTGGCCGCGCTGGCGCAGGACGGCACGACGCAGGCCGCGCCGCAGGAAGCGATCTCCGGCCCGGCCACGCTGCTGCCCATCCAGCAGCAGTTCCTCACCGAGGATGCGCACGCGCTGCATCACTTCAACCAGAGCGTGCTGCTCGAGACGCCTGCCAACTTCGACGGCGCCTTCCTCGGCGACGTCGTCTCCGCGCTGCTCCAGCGTCACGACGCCCTGCGGCTCCGCTTCACGCAGAGCGACGCCGGTCAGTGGCAGGCCACGCACGCCGAGCTGACCGATGACCTGCTCGCCCAGAGCGCCATCACCGAGACGAACACCGCGGACGTCAGCGACCGCTGCGCCGAATACCAGCGCGGCTTCGACCTCGCCAACGGCCCGCTCTTCCGCGCCGTCTACTTTGCGGACAACCAGCGCCTGCTCCTCGTCGCGCACCACATCGTCGTCGACGGCGTGTCGTGGCGCATCCTCCTGGCCGACATCGAGCAGGCCTACCGCCAGCGCGAGAGCGGCGAAGCGATCGTCCTCGGACCGAAGACGTCGTCGTTCCAGCAGTGGGGCGAGGCGCTCGCGCAGTACTCGCAGTCGCTCGATCACGAGAAGCAGTACTGGCTCGCGCAGTACGACCGCGAGGTCGCGCCGCTTCCCGTCGATCGGATCACCGACGAGCGCCGCACGTATCGCAGCTCGCGCGTTGAGCGTCTCCGCCTCACCGCGAACGAGACCACCGCGCTCCTGCAGCAGTGCGCGCCCGTCTACCGCACCACCATCAATGAGCTGCTCCTCTCCGGCGTCTACCTCGGCATGCGCCAGTGGACGGACGCCAGTGGTCTCCGCATCGCCCTCGAAGGCCACGGCCGCGAGTCGATCTTCGACCAGCTCGACACCACGCAGACCGTCGGCTGGTTCACCACCGTCTTCCCGCTCGCGCTGCAGAGCGCGACCGGCGGCGTGGCCGACGTCATCAAGTCGGTCAAGGAGCAGTACCGCGCCCTGCCGAACAACGGCATCGGCTTTGGCCTGCTCCGCCACCTGGCGCAGGACGAGGATCTCGTTGCCCGTGCCGACGCCAATCCGCCGCAGATCGTCTTCAACTACCTCGGCCAGTTCGACCAGACCGTCAGCGACGAGACCGCGCTGCGCGGGGCAGGGGAGTCGATGGGTCCCGCCACCGATCTCGATCGCCTCCGCCCGTACCGCCTCGGCCTGAACGGCCGCGTCGCCGGCGGCGTCCTCGAGTTCACGCTCGACTACAGCTCCCTCGACTACGACTCAGCGACCATCAACAAGGTCGCCTCGTTCATCGCCGACGGACTCCGCGCGGTCATCGCCCACTGCCTCGAGACCGTGCGCGGCGACTTCACGCCGTCCGACTTCCCGCTCGCGAAGATCTCGCAGGCCCGTCTCGACGCCTGGCAGCAGACCTATCCCGACATCAAGAAGCTCTATCCCGCCACCGGCATGCAGCAGGGGATGTACTTCCACGGCCTGCTGGACCGCGGCGCCTACGTCACGCAGATCTACCCGGTCTTCATCGGCGACCTCTCGCCCGTCGTCTTCCGCCAGGCCTGGGATCTCGTCAGCAACCGCCACGACATCTTCCGCACCGCCTTCGTGGGGCAGGAAGAGAAGCTGCACCAGCTCGTCGTCTCGCACGTCGCCCTGCCGTGGCAGGAGCTCGACTGGCGCGACGTTCCGGTCGAAGAGCAGCGCGGGAAGTTCGAGCGCTTCCGCGACGCCGACAAGGCCGCCGGCTTCGACTTCGCGCAGGCGCCGCTGCAGCGCATCACCCTGATCCGCCTGTCCGAGGACCGCTGGCAGTTGCTCTGGTCGCACCACCACATGCTGCTCGACGGCTGGTGCGCGCCGCTGGTCTATAAAGAAGTGGTCATGGCCTATCAGGCCATCAGTCAGGGCACCGCGGTGCAGTTCCCCGAGGCGCCGCTGTACGAGAACTACATCCAGTGGCTGCAGAAGCGCGACGTCAACGAGGCCTACGCCTTCTGGCGCGAGCAGCTCGCCGGCATCGAGGCCCCGACGCCGCTCGTCGTCGACAAACTGGATCGCGACGGACGTCACGGATTCCAGGAGCAGCTCCTGGCCCTGAGCGCCGAGCAGACGCAGAAGCTCGAAGCCTTCGCCAAGGCCAACCAGACCACCGTCAACACCCTCATGCAGCTCGCCTGGGGCTACCTCCTGCACCGCTACAGCGGCGAGCAGCAGGTCGTCTTCGGCGCCATCACCTCGGGCCGTCCCGCCGAAGTGCGCGGCATCGAGCAGATGATCGGCCTCTTCATCAACACCATCCCCGTGCAGGTGGCCTTCGAGCCGGGCGCGTCGACGACGACGTTGCTCGCCGAGCTGCACCGCAACTTCCAGCGCAGCCAGGACCAGAGCTGGCTGCCGCTGGCCGAGATCCAGCAGCAGTCCGCCGTCGGCGCCGGCGTGCCGCTGTTCGACAGCCTGCTGGCCTTCGAGAACTACCCGGTCGACACGGCCGTGGCCTCCGCCACCGAGTCGCGCGGCTCCAACCTGCGCGTCGAGAGCAGCGCCACCGACGAGCGCACCAACTACAAGCTGACGCTGATTGTGACGGCGGCGGGCACGATCAAAGTCCGCTGCGGCTACATGGCCGAGAACTTTGCCCACGCCACCGTCGAGCGTCTCCTCGGCCACCTCGAGCAGATCCTCAGGGGCCTCACCTCCGAGGCCCAGATCGAGAACGTCGACCTCGTCACCGATCGCGAGCGCGCCGATTTCAACGTCTGGAACGACACCGCTGAGGACATCCCCACCGACGTCTGCCTGCACCAGGGCTTCGTCGAGCGCGCCGTCATCTCGCCGGACGCGATCGCCATCCGCGACTTCGCCGGCACCATGACCTACGAAGAAGTCTTCCGCCGCGCCCTGGCCCTGTCGCGCACCCTGCAGTCGCTCGACGTCCAGCGTGAAGAGCTGGTCGGCGTCCGCCTGCCGAAGGGCGGGCAACAGGTCGTGGCCACCCTCGGCATCATGATGAGCGGCGGCGCCTACCTGCCGATGGAGATGAACTGGCCGGAAGAGCGCTGCAAGGCCATCTGCGACCTGGCCGGCGTGCGTTATGTCGTCGCGTCGGACGTCATCAACCTCGGCACGCAATTCATCGACCCCGCCACCATCGTGCCGGTGGAAGGCGAGCTCGCCACACTCGCGAATGAGATCTCGTATGAGGGCCTGACCGACAAACTCGCGTACGTCATCTTCACCTCCGGCTCCACCGGTACGCCGAAGGGTGTGGCCATCGAGCACGCCGCCGCGGTCAACACCTGCATCGACGTCAACCAGCGTTACGGCATCACGCACGAAGACAAGGTGCTGGCCGTCTCCGCGCTCAGCTTCGACCTCTCCGTGTACGACATCTTCGGCCTGCTCGCCATCGGCGGCGAAGTGATCTTCCCGTCGCCCGACAAGGCCATCGACCCGCGTCACTGGGCCGAGCTGATCGAGACGCACGGCGTCACGTTGTGGGACACCGTGCCCGCGTCCGCCGACCTGCTCGCGCAGCACTTCGAGGCCCAGGGCCGCGCCAGCACCGCGCCGCTGCGCACCATCATGATGTCCGGCGACTGGATCCACCCCGCGTTGCCGGCCCGCCTCTGGAAAGTCTTCCCCCACGCGAAGACCTGGAGTCTCGGCGGCGCCACCGAAGCCTCCATCTGGTCCATCAACTACCCGATCGTCGAAGACACCAGCGGCCGCAAGAGCGTCCCGTACGGCAAGCCGATGGCCAACCAGTCCTTCCACGTCCTCGACAAAAAACTGCGCGAAGTGCCGGTCGGTGTCGTCGGCGAGCTGTTCATCGGCGGACGCGGCGTCGCCCGCTGCTACTACGGCGACACCGAGCGCAGCGCCAACAGCTTCATCCAGCACGACGCCCTGAATCGCAAGCTGTACCGCACCGGCGACATGGGCCGCTACCTGCCGGACGGCAATATCGAGTTCATCGGCCGCGTCGACCACCAGGTCAAGATCCGCGGCTTCCGCATCGAGCTCGGCGAGATCGAAGCCGTCCTGACCCGCCACGCCGAAGTCGACAAAGTCCTGGTCGAAGTCCGCGGCGCCGGCAACGACAAATACCTCGCCGCCTACATCGTCCCGTCCTCACCCGACGTCGACGCGACCACGCTCGTCCCGGCCCTGCGCCAGGCCGCCCGCGCCGCCCTCCCCGGCTACATGGTCCCGGCCGCCTACGTCCTCCTCGAGTCCTTCCCCCTCACCGCCAACGGCAAGGTCGACAAGAAGTCCCTCCCCGAGCCGGCCCTGCAACTCCAGACCGAATACGTCGCCCCCTCCACTAACACCGAGGCCGCGCTCGTCGAAGTCTGGCGCGAGCTCCTCGGCTCCCAGCGTGAGATCGGCGTCACCGAAAACTTCTTCGAAGCCGGCGGCAACTCCCTCCTGGCCATGCAGATCCTCTACCGCGTCGAGAACCGCCTCGGCTGCCGCCTCGACATCGCCGACGTCTTCTCCTACCAGACCATCCAACTCCTGGCCCGCTTCATCGACGCGTTCACGGACACGCAGGTGATCGAGGACGAAGAGGTGGAGGAGCTGAGCTACTAACCCACCGATCGCAAGAGCGGGACGGGATTCTCCCGTCCCGCTCTCCGAACAAGACGACCCGTCATGCGCGACATCCCCGCCCACCCACCGAAACCCTCCCCCACATCGACTGCGAAAACGTAGGGCGCGGCTTCAGCCCGCCCCTCCCGTGGGCGGGCGGGCGGAAGCCGCGTTCTACATTCGCCACCGTCAACAGAGAGCGGGCATTCACCGAGGCACACTTCCGCGATCACCGCCCTCGCTGCCTCAACGAGGCGCTGTGAAGCAGGGAAGGCCTCGGCACCGTGTCGATGTCGCTGGGGGGAGGCTGGTCTGGACAATCGAGTGACTTGTCACTCCTTCCGCCATTTCCTTTGACCCCCATCTGCTGGAGCGCGCCACGAAATCCGCACCGTTCAGATGCTCCTCAACCACCGCGACGGAACCACGACCATGCTCTACACCCACATCCTGCATTACGGCGCCGCGGTATACGCAGTCCCTCGACGGCGATGTAACGTCACATGCACCACAATGTCCGATCCGACGATCCTCATCAGCCGCGTTACGCGACATCCCCGCGCGACGCCACCGGCGGCGCTACCCAACACCACGCTCACCGTAACCGCGCTATGCGACTGTCACGCAGCGTAGCGCGGCACGCGGCATCGTCCCGTCGCCAGCCAACAGCCAGCCACCCGTGCTACGTGGACCAGGCGAAGTACAAGTTCGGCGGACCCGAAGTTGACGCCGAGAGCGAGAAGCTGCCGGGGCGATTACGTTATGGCAAGCGTCACATGTGAGGCGGCGGAGCCGCACGCTAAAGCGTTGTTGTCCCCTCTCTATGAGGTAGGCCCGACACCGCTTCTCGTTCCCGCAAGCGTGTGGCGTCGACGCTCTGTCACCACGTATAGCGCGTCAGGAGGATTCCGTGCCGGCTTCGTCACGCTGTCCGATCCTTGAAGCCATGCCGCCGCACGCTCCGCGTCCGCCATGCTTGTCGTGCCGAGAAGCGCGTTCTGCGCGCAAAGCAATCAGCCCGTATCGGCCGCCGAACAAGCCGCTGCACCTGTCCGCGGCCTGTTCGCTAGCCCGGCGGCCTAGCCGCCTCGCGCGCCGCGGACTGCGTCCGCTGCGCTCGGCATGTGAAGGCTCGCGGCAGGTGAGCGCCTGAGCCGTTAGCCGGACAGAGGGCAGGCGCGTAGAATGGACCGTATGCACGATGTCTTCCTCAAGTACCTCTCCAAAGAAGTGAAGCGCTATCGAAACGAATACTCGCTTTCGGAAGGCAAGGCGTTCGGTTTGTGGTACGCGACCGATGGACTCGAACTTGAGGAAGACGAAGCCTTTGAGGCCGTCTCTTTCGACGGTGGAAATGACAAGGATATCGACCTGTTCTATGTCGATCAAGAATCAGAAAGAGTTCTAGTTGGACAGCTAAAGTTCAACGCCAAGGGCCAGTATCGCGGGAAGAAGAACGAACTTCTCGGGCTCTTTCACACATCAGACTGGTTAAGGGATCCGGTGTCGCTCGAGCGCGATGGGCGCTCCGATCTCGCCGCGGCTGCGCGCGATTACGTGGACACCATCGGCCGCGGATTCTCGGTGGAATACATCTACGCGTACTGCGGTCCGGCCAACAAAGACGTCGACGATGCTGCTCGTCAGTTCAACGTTAATGAGGCTGGGAACGTGCCGTCGCGGTCGTGCCGAGTCGTTCATCTCATCAATCTGAGCGCGGAGCACGACGAACGCATCAATCAGTCGACGCGAATTAGCGACGTGCGCCTTAAGTGCGATCTCACAAAATCATTCGAGGAGAAGGGCGGCTTTGGGACCGCTTTCGTAACGACGCTGACCGGAACCCAACTCCGCCAACTGTATGTCGATCATGGCGATCGACTCTTCGATCGCAACGTTCGGTTATTCGTCGGGGCGCGTAAGGGCGGTGTGAACGCTGGCATCAGAGAGACGATCGACTCGCTCAACGATCGCACAAACTTCTGGGCATACAACAACGGCGTAACGTTCGTTTGCGATTCGTACGACCTCGCCGGTGACCAAGTTGTCTTGAACAACTTCAGTATTGTGAACGGATGCCAAACAACTGTCACCATCGGTAACTCTACGCCCACCTCGGTCAAAAAGGTCCGGGTTCTTGCGCGGTTCATCGCTGCGCCGGAGCGAGCGATCGACTCTATTATTCGTTATACAAACTCGCAGAATCCGATAAGAGTGTGGGATCTGACCGCGCAAGACAAGCTTCGGAAACGGATCAAACGTGAGCTCGCCGCTCTTCCGCAGCCATTTTTGTACATCCTTCGCAAGGGGGAGACGCGTCGCCTTTCTGCGACCGAACGCGCGACGTACCGGCGAGCCGGGTCCGGCGCGCTCTGCGCCATTCCGCACGATCTCGCGGCACAGTATCTTGCGGCGTTTCGGGGTCTGCCGTCTTTAGCCTATAAAGAGAAGGGACGGGTCTTCTCGTCACATTACGACGACGTATTTCCCGATCAGATCCGTCCCGAGGAAGTCGTCCTAGTGTGGCAGGCGGCGTCCGTCGCGGCTGCGCTCGTAAAAAAAGAGCTCGAGCAGGCGGTTCAGGACGGGAACGCGTCGCGCGTATCGGTGTTAAAGAGGGGAGCTAAGTTCTTCGTACTCGCCGCGATGGCCGTAATTCTCCACGAGCGTAACGGGAAGACGTTTTTGAATAAACTGAAGGCAGATGTGGCTGTGAGCAAGACTACAGAGGCGCGGCTGAAAAACTACGCGACGGTGGCGCTTGAATGGTACGTCGAAGCGATGCAGGAACTCATGGACGCTGGCAACGAAGCGAGTACTCTGGTCCGAAGCCAAGATTGGTGGACGAAAATTGGTCAGAAGATTCAGTCGAAGTGGAAAATCTATTCACTCGCGAAGAAGGTCGTAGCGGATGCATTACCAACACTTTGAGCGTGCCTGGAGTGGGGTCACACCTTCGTTGTTTTTGCGACGTTGTAAGTCGTTTGATAGGAACGGTTTGGGGCGCCGCGGATAGCGCTGGCTGCGACGATCGTATTTATTTGCACGAGCAACACAGGCCGAACAGCATGGTGAGGTGGGGTCAGGCCTTCGTTATTCGCTTTTGGAGAGGGTGAGGGTGGGGTTCAGGCCTTCGTTTTGTGGGGTCAGTGAGGTGGGGTCAGGCCTTCGCTCTTCGTTTTGATAGTTCGGACGCCCCGCTCGACCTTCCATTTCCTACCAGGTTGGAGCAAGGATTCGCCGCTCAAGCAAAGATCGAAGGCCTGACCCCATCCAACGCCCGCGCTATAAATTCTTAAAAGCGCGCGTGCAATTGCTTCCTTACAAGAATGCGAGCATGCCAGCGCTTTTCAATGCGGCGGCGCGATTTATACAAAAGCTCAATCCGAGTCTCGACGATGAGAAAGCTTTGTCGGTCGTTGCTAAGCACCTTATTAGCGAGCGCCCCCTGCAAGAGTTGCTGGATGGTCTTGGCAGGTACGAAACAGAATCCCTCTAAATCTCTAAGAGTCTGGCGATGGGCGGGTCGTCTAGGAAGTTGCCGGAATGCGCCACCCAACTTTGGTGTGAAGCTGTCAGCGGGCTGTGTTTCCTTACCGGGGTGGGTGAGGTGGGGTCAGACCTTCGCTCTTCGTTTTTGGTAGTTCGGGCGCGTCCCTCCACTTTCCGTTCCGATGTGTTGTGAGTGCGCAGGTGAGGCGGGGTCGGTGAGGCGAGGTCACGCTTTCGCTCTTCGTTTTGACAGTCCGGACGCCTCCGTCGACCTTCCATTCTTATCGCGTTGGAGCAAGGATTCGCCGCTCAAGCAAAGATCGAAGGCCTGACCCCACCCCGGTCTCCCCGTACTGAGCCGAATGGCCGGAACGCCGCTGCCTCGCGCGAGGCTGGTCTGGACAAGCGAGTGACGACTTGTCACACCTTCCGCCATTCCTTTGCGACCCATCTGCTGGAGCGCGGTCACGATATCCGCGCCGTTCACCTCGGCCACCGCGACGTTACCACGACGATAATCTATACCGACGTCCTCCAGTACGGCGCCTGCGGCGTGCGTCCCCTCGACGCGATGTAGCGTTACATGCACCGCAGCGTCCTGCCCGACACTCCTCATCGGCCGCGCTACGCGACATCCCCGCCCGACGCCACCGGCCGCGCTACCCAATACCCGCGCTCACCGTCACCGCGCTATGCGACTGCCACGTCGCCTAGCGCGGCACGCTCCATCGTCCCGTCGCCGGCCAGCAGCCAGCCGCCCGTGCTACGTGGACCAGGCGAAGTACAAGTTAGCCTGACGAAGGGACAGCTTGGATCGCACGTGTAACTGTCGTAGCATGCATACGTGGCGAGGGTGTAAATGCAGACGATCGATTTCATTTCGACAGCCAAATGGATTGTGGGGCAGTATTCTGATGCTACGAAAGACGGCTTCCTGCGAGGGTCAGCCCGAGTGAGGTTGCGTGACCTGGACGACAGAAAGCAGGGCGTCGCTGATCTGCTTCGCGCAGTCGCGGATGTTGCCGTAATCGCAGAACGCCTGAACGCTCACCCGCTTGCGCCTGCGGTTCTTCGTACGTTTGGACTGGAGCCGCTCCTTGAACGCGAGTTTGCAATTCAAATTGCCGAAGAATTCGTAGCGCAGTATCCTTCTGAAAGGCCGGATCGGCCACCTCCTGAGATTGACCCGACATGGAGGAGACTCTGGAATTCGTGGTGGATATTCGAAAACTGTATCGCGCCGGTCGAAAACTTAACCATCCCACCGATTGTCGCATCGGAGACGGACTTCGACGATGTCTTCACGCTGGAGCTCAGGTACGACGGGGATACTAGTCCGAAAGCCGAAACCGTAGCGACAGTGCTGCTCGGTGCCGACCGCCTTTATGCTGCAACCTGCCGCGGGCTGGGCCTGAAAGAATTTCCTCAACTCATTGTGGTGTACGCTGATAGTGGCTCGGCTGTGCGGTTTGACCTCCGTGGCCTTGGCGAGCCTATTCGCGAAGCGAAGGGTTTTTTGGTCGAGTTGTGGAATCGTTTTCGACATCGCCGGGCCGACGACTATCGTACCTCTGCGGACGCTATGATGAGCGGCCTTCGCGTCGTCGCCACGATTGACGCGCTCCGTTCAAAAGGAGCGATCAATGATGAAGATGCCGCCCGGTACAAACGTGATGTACTTGAGGCAGGAATTGACATGTTTGAGTCCGGTGCCATGCCGCGAGAGGTTCCGCGCGTCGAGATCGTCACCAATCAAAAGATACTTGCGGAGTTTCAAAGGAAGCTTCTGCCGGCTCCTCAAGAGGTCGCAGAGCAGGTGACACCAGTAGAAAAGGCGAGCCGACCGCGTTCAGTGTCTCGCAGAAAACGATCAAAGGCGAAGCGAAAGCAATAGGTTGGCGCAATCTAACTTTGGTGTGAAGCTGGCACGGCCCGGCAGCCGAGCTCCCTGCATTGTCGCCAGCGTGACGGGGTCACGGCGGTTGCGCTTCGCCAGTCGTGGCTTCCCAACTCCTCGGCGGCAACCGCCGCGCCGCGCCGGCTTTGGCTCGCGCGACCGGCCGTGCAGCTTACACCACGGCCGTTAGATTAGGCGGAGCGAACGCGGTTATCGAGCCGGCAACCACGAAGGAACGACAACTCCGGCGTTTGTTCAGCGCCAGATCCGTTGGGCGAGAAGCGCGCTCCGGGTAGGGGCCGGACCTTCTTCGTCACTCCTAAGGTGTGACGAAAGAAGAGCTTGAAACACAGAAGGTCGCAGCCGAGATCGAGAAGATGCGCGCCGAGACCCTCGAATCGCATCAACGACGGAAGTGGGCCGGGTTGTCCGATCTCGTCAAAGTGGTCGGCGGATCAATCGCGGCACTAATTGGCCTCTGGGCAGCAGTAACGACCTATCGGATCGTTCAGCTACAAACACGCTTGGCGTTGATTGAAAAAGAGCGGGCGGATGCGGATCGCGCGGTAGCATTCCAAGCACGCGATTCCGCCGTGGCGGCACGGACTCGTGCTGAAGCCGAAACAGAGATGGCGAGGCGAAACCTCTCTTCCATAGCAGCTGACATTGAAAACGGTCGCGCCGAACTTGCCAAGCTTGAGGAACTTCGAAAGTCCGCTGACATTTCGGCGTCGCTGCGTCGAGTGAGCGGGAGCTTGGATTCCGCGTCCGCAACGGTCTCCCGCGTCATTCCATATGTCTTAATTGTTCCAGCACTCCAGGCGCAGGAGGCCAAGGCGGCAGATCTCGCATCTCACCTCAGCAAGAATGGATTCGGAGCTTCCGTGTTTCGTCATTTGCGTGATTCGAGAGTTGCTCCGGCAGTCACCGAAGTTCGCTACTTCCGTCAAGAAGACCGAGAGGAGGGTGAGCGCCTGACGCGTGCGATTGCAAACGCCGGCATGCGCATTCGCCGTCTTGAATTGATGTATGTCGCCGAGCCCGCGGGTCGTCGCAAACGTTCATTTGAGGTTCGATTCGCGGTGACTGCCCCTTAAATAGCAGCTCGCCTAACTCATAGGACTCTACACCACATCACCTCGATACGAAACGCGGGCTGACCACGCAACGGCGAGGCCGGCCGAGGCACGTGTTGAGTGAGTGAAGAGGATGCGGTGATGAGTTCAGTTGGACGAAGCCGCGGGCCTCTTGTGGAAAGTATGGATCGCACTGTGGTGATGACCATGAACGATCTCCTTTCAGTGAGATCGAATCAGTGGATCACCTTGGCCGCCGCGGGGACGGCGGGTGGAAGTGATCGGGCCTCGGTACGAGCGCTCAATCACGCGAAGCGCGCCGCGTAGCGGCTTCGTTCGCCTTCACCGCTGAAGCTGATGCGGCCCGGCTTCGGCCCGCCGGCCGAGCCGGCTGCATCGTCGCAAGTGCAACGGCGTCACGGCGGTTAGAGCCGTTACAGGTCCCGAAGTTCCAGCCGATTATTGCACGTTACCGCTGTTCTCACGCCCACCTCCAGAAAATACCGTCTTGAACTGTTCCTCGCCGCCGGCGAAGTTAAAGCTGAATCCTACAAACAGACCGATATCGTGTTCGTCAGCCGTCAAGCCAGACGCCGCAACTCCGGAGGGAACTGTGGCCTTGCCGCGATACTCTGGAAGTAGCTTCTTGTGCGGGGAATACGCCAGCCCAATCGTGAAGTTAGCCGAGTCCGCTATCGGCAAAGTGCGGATCGTATAAGTAAGACCAAAGGTAGTGGCTAGACTCTCGAAAGGAACATCGGCCGCAACGCCGAAACTCACTCCGAGCGCTGGAGGTCCCCACAATCCCATGTAATTCGCGTTTGCCGACAAACGATAAGGTGGCGACGCACTGTCACTTTCAACGAGCTTTAGCTCTTCAGTGTTATTCGGAATCGCATCAAGATTCCAGCGTTCGTCAGACTGGTTAAAAAAAGCCAGCCCGGCAGACCAGGACAAGCTGGCACGCCGCTTAACCACACCAATCAACACTGGGATGCGCGTCGTGGACGACTCGTCGAACTTCTTGGTTGCGCTAAACTCCGCGAACACCTCGATCCCATCATCATCCGAATAGACCGTTACAACCGGCGTCCTATTGGGGGGGACAACAATCACCGGGCACAGTTGGCGAAGGGCCTCGGGCAGAGTGCCGCAAGTCCTAAAATTCAGGCTGAGTACTGGGCCGGCGATCTTCACTCCATCGGGGCCCATCACTGGCGTGAGCTTGCCGTCGTCGTTGTATTGATAAACGGTACGTGGAAATCTAAAAAGCACCGCGTCAATCGGAACCGCCTTGTCGCCGTCGACCATTGAAATTGCCACGTCTGATCCAGACGCCGTGTTGACGACCGGATCTGCCGGGGACACTGTTCTTTTGGAAATGTCAACGACAATCCGATTCCACTTCTCTGCGCCGTACGCGAAACTTGCCAATAAACTGCTCAAGATAATGCTAAGAATGGTCGATCGCATGACTCCTCCCCTTAAGAGGAGTGACGCGAATGACAATCTCCCTACCCATGGGCCGGCTAACTTTGGCGTGCGGCCGAGCTGGATGTTGTTTACGTTCGGTTGCACCATCTGGCCCGGGAACGTGACTCTGCACGAGGTCTGGTCGGCGGACCAGTACACCTGAACGCTGCCGGCCGCGTTGATGGTGGGGTTGGGCGACGCCTGCGTGAGATTAACCGGCCCAGTGCTCTCCACGGAATCGTGGCGGAGGACAGGTTGTCCGTCTACGTCCCGCCTCCATAACTGCACGTGACCTGGAGTTGCTGGTTCGTTTCGACTGCATTCCAGACGAAGGTTTGCTGCGCGGTGTCAATCGTGGTTGCGGATACGCCGGTGACCAGTTCCTGTGCCCTGTTCTTGTCTCCTTACCAGCCTTAGACGGGAGGAGGGAATGGTTTTCCACGAATCGTATCTGGCGCCTTCGCGGGTCGACCTCAGCCCGAATGATCGATGACTCAGCTCGAAGTGATCGATGACTCAGCGCGAGTGATCGATGACTCAGCTCGAAGTGATCGATGACTCACCGCGAGTGATCGATAACTCAGCTCGAAGTGATCGATAACTCAGCTCGAAGTGATCGATGACTCAGCTCGAAGTGATCGATGGCTCAGCGCGAGTGATCGATGACTCAGCCCGAAGTGATCGATGACTCAGCGCGAGTGATCGATGACTCAGGTCGAAGTGATCGATGACTCAGGTCGAAGTGATCGATGACTCAGCGCGAGTGATCGATGACTCAACGCGAGTGATCGATGACTCAGCTCGAAGTGATCGATGACTCAGCGCGAGTGATCGATGACTCAGAGCGAAGTGATCGATGACTCAGCGCGAGTGATCGATGACTCAGCTCGAAGTGATCGATGACTCAGCGCGAGTGATCGATGACTCAGCTCGAAGT